>Ga0315288_10001153_pt1 | contig 34006 bp, 20 predicted proteins | sample YL17G11_20_MG_FD_203454 | JGI IMG/M metagenome (GOLD analysis project Ga0315288, IMG submission 203454) | Sediment microbial communities from Yellowstone Lake, YNP, Wyoming, USA - YL17G11_20 | ecosystem: Environmental > Aquatic > Freshwater > Lake > Sediment | place: USA: Wyoming | collected...
CCGGTCAGCGCGCGCCCGATCAGACCCATCAACTGCCTCCTGCTCGCCGGTCCTCGCCCGGACGGCACGGGCGGGGACTGCTACTTCGGCAGGTTCAGCTCCCCCGCCTGGTAGCCCAGGGCGAGGGTCGCCAGGGTGCGGACGTACTCGGCGAAGGCGGGGCCGGTGAGGTCCTGCCGAGCGATGTGGTGCTCCAGCCAGACTCCCCCCTCGTTATCGAGCCCGAACTTGCCGATGTAGTAGCTGAAGTTGGCCTGCAGCAGCGCCTTGTAGAGCAGCATCCTCTTCGCCGTGCTGGAGTCCTCACTCAGGGGTCCGAGGTAGATCTGCGCCAGCACCCATTGCGGCGTCGCGGACACGAGGATCTTCACCTCGGTACCCGACTCCCCATCGCGGTAGGGGATCGAGAACACACCCTTCTCGGCATCCTCGACGTTGTAGGAGAGCCCACACTGGTCGAGCAGCGCCTGGAGGTAGGCTGAAGCCGACTCAGCCTCCTCCTGAAGCTGCTCGGGAAGCGTGCCGTTGAGGAAGGCCTTGATGGATGAAGAGGGGATCGCGAAGTTGGTGTTCTGCTTGGCGTCCGCCAGGGTGAAGCTGACGAGACCGATGATCTCGCCCTTGTCGTCCACGATGGGACCGCCGGAGCTGCCGTGCTCGACGTTCACGGAGTGCTCGAGGTACGGCAGCGGGCCGAAGGTGCGTTTCGCGGTGATCGTGCCTGTGCGGAGCGAGACCTCCTGCAGCCCGAGCGGATGCCCCGCGGCATAGACGGTCTCTGTCTCGAACGTCTGGTCGGAATCGCCGAGGGGGAGGAACGGGTAGGGGCCTTCTCCCCTGGCTTGGAGATCCTGCGGAAGCTGGAGCAATGCAAGGTCCGCGGCGCGGTTCTGCCGGACGACGGTTACCTCGAACGACCGCTCGTTGTGCGTGCCACGGTCGAAGTAGACGCGGATGGTCTGCTCCGTGGCGCGGACGAAGCGGTTTGGCGCCGTCTCGATCCGGTCGTCCACGACATGCTGGTTCGTGAGCACAAGCCCCTTAGGGTCGAACACGACGCCCGATCCGGTTGACGTGGCTTCCTCCCCGTCATCCGCGCGGTTCGTCACCTCGACGAAGACCGTAGCGGCCTTGACCGAGTCGACCACCTTCCGCGCAAGCTGCGCATGCGCAGCGGACGCTCCCACAAGAGCGAGGAGCGCAGCGATCCGCCCGATCCCCAATGCTCTATGTCGCACGATGGCTCCCATCAGCCGAACGGCCCCGACGATGCGCAAGGTCATCGCCCTACAGCCTACCGGCCCGGCGGCCCCACCGCCAACCACCGGTGTGCCCATACGTGCACGCAAGCACGTGTCCACATTACCGGATTCGCGCAGCAAGTGCGTCGCGCTACTGGGCTTTCGCCGCGCGCTTACGAGCCTCCCCAAGCGCCTCGAGTGCCTTGCGGTTCGCCTCGGCACCCCGCTCGTCGTTGGCCGCCTCTGCGGCTGCCGACGATCTGCGGTACCACTCCTCCGCGGCGTCGAAGGCCCCCCGGGCCTGCGAAAGCGTGCCGAGGGCGTAGTGCGTGGCCGCCAAGGTGCGCCTGTCGCCATGTTCCTCCGAGATGGCCAGCGATTTCCGATACCACTCCTCTGCCGCGTCGAACTCGCCCCGGTCCTGCGCAAGCGTGCCGAGGCCGTAGTACGTGACCGCCGAGGTGCGCCGGTCGCCAAGCGCGCCCGAGATGGCCACCGACTTGCGATACCACTCCTCCGCCGCGTCGAGATCGCCCCGGACCCGCGCAAGCGTGCCGAGTTGGTGGTACGTCTTCGCCGCTCCGCCCTGCGCCCCGATCTCCGCTTTGCTGGCAAGCGACTTGCGGTACCACTCCTCTGCCGCGTCGAACTCGCCCCGGTCCTGCGCAAGCGTACCGAGTTGATGGTAAGTAGTCGCCGCTGCGGCACGGTCCCCAGTCTCCTCTGTGATGGGCAGCGACTTCCGGTACCACTCTTCCGCCGCGTCGAACTCGCCCCGGTCCTGCGCAAGGACACCCAACTCGTGGTACATCGTCGCGGCACCAAGCGAGTCACCGGCCGCCTCCGCCAGTCCCAGACACTCGCGGTACCACCTCCCCGCCGTTTCGAGGTCACCGTCGTCATACGCCGACCTACCGAACTGGTGGTAGACCACCTCCACGGCCCGGAGGGGTGATGCCGCGTCAATCGGGCCCTCGGCGCGAAGGCGAGGGACTTGCGGCTTCACCTCACCAATGCGCTGTTCAGATGCCGCCCGCGTCACCGCCAGGAGGACATCCGCCGGCGCATCGGAGGCAAGCTCGCGTACTCGATGTGCAATGCGCTCGTAGGCAGGCCGAAGCTCCGTGGACATCCACGTGGATAGGAAGGCCATCTCGTCGAGGGCTATCCGGGGGTGGTAAGGGATAAAGCAGACCGGCTGGACATCGACCGAAGCGCGCTCGCGGATAAGCTTCCTCGCCGCTTGCGCACGTTCATCGCGTAGCTCCTCGTATGCTTGCGGCACCGGCGAGAAGACGAGCGAGGCCCAGTTCTTCCCGCGCTTCGATGCCCCAACGTCGCGCAGGAAGTCGGCAGTCCCTTCGACGTTCTGGTGGTTCAACCCGGAGAAGAGGATGACATGGTCCGCGAGGTGTGTGGTGACGATGCCGCCCTCATCCGACCATCCGGTTCGGGAATCAATGAGGACGTAGTCGTAGAGCCCGCAGTCGCGGATCTGTTCCTTGAGCCGGGCCATCATCGGTGCGCCAACGCCATCCGCATACAGCGCCGGCAGGTCCAGGTCGTGAAAGCGCTCGCGGTAACCCTCCGACATCCGGCCACACGGAATCACGTCCACGCGTCCGCCCTTCATGCGGACAAGCTCGGACGGGATCCTCAACCGGAAGGCGTACTTCCTGGCCAGCGACTGCGGACGCGCGCCCACGCGCAAGGGCGACCTGTGCGGGGCCTTGAGGCAGTCCTGAATGATGTCAGTGACGCCCGGTGGCTCATCATCTGTCCCGGCGCGAGGCCTTGCGCGGAGCCCGCGCGCGAGCACCGTCAGGCCGGGGGCTTCGAGGTCGAAGTCGATCAGCAGTACGCGCCGCCCAAGGCCGCCGAGCTGCATCCCGACGCTGGCAAGCGCCATCGTCCGCCCCACCCCGCCGCGGAACGAGTAGAACGCGATGAAGAGCGGCCGGCCGCCTGCTACCATCCTATGCGACCTTCCGGGGTGGCGCCGGCCCAGCCCACAGCGGCTCCGGCCGCTTCTCAGACACGCCCAGGCGCCGCCGTAGCACTTCCGGCTGGTATCCCTTCCCGTTCCCCCCGTTCGACGCCGTCTTCGTCGCGCCTGGGAGGATGCTCCGCAGCTTCGCCACGCCGCGAGGGACATCCGGTCCCTGTGGCGCTCCGTCGATGAACGCCTGCAGCTTCACCGAGTCCATGTCGCCGAGTAGCTCGAGCTCGCACTCGAAGTCCATCAGCCGTTTCCGCGTCCACGGCACATTCACGTCTGCTGCGAGTTGCCATGCGAAGCCGGCTCGGTGCTCCGCAAGGCCGCCGAGGACGAGGTCGAAGTAACCCGCCTCTGCCTGGCGACGCCAGAAGCCGTAGTCCGCACCCTCCGTTAGCCGCAGGAGTACCCCGAGCATCATCGCATACGGGTCGGACTCGCCACGCTCGGGCGCCGGCTGGAGAAGCTGGTTCTCCGCCACCGATCGGAGAAGCTGCCCCACGATGCTCGGGTCGCCTATCTCCCCGACGGCCAGCAGGAGCTGGCACAGGTCCTCTGCCCGCCAGGCTGCCGCTGACGGGTCGGTGAGAACCTGCTCGGCGACGCTCTCGAGGGCCTGTCTCAACCTTCTCGCACGGTCGATGTCCTGCTGCAGCGTCTCGTAGAGATCGAGGAGAACGCCGTAGGGTTCTCGGCCTCGGCGGATCGGCCAAGGCGTCCGCCTCCCCCGGAAGAAGTCGACGATCCGCTTCCGCAGAGAGTCGGGAGCCCAGTCATCGCACACAACGTCATCCGTCTCGGCTCTCGAACGTGTTTCCACCGAAGGCACCCCCTTGCTATCGCAGCTCTATCGGGTCGCAGAGGTCCGCGCCCGTTACCGGCTCGTGGACTACTTCCGGCACGCCGTAGGGCTTCGCACAACCCGCCGGCGCCGTGCTCGGATCCGGCCAGTCCCGACGCGGCAGCGCCATCCCATAGGCGGCGCCCCTGCCCGCGGGCCGCCATAGCGAGTTCCACGGATCTGCCGCGGCCGCCGTGGCCGCCGTCGGCAAGCGCAGAGGCCGCGAGGCGCCCACTTTGTACTTCAGTATACAGAGAGCGCCGGGTTCGGGGACCTCCTCAAACCCAACGCACGCGGCAGCATTGTCGCCCGTCGACGGCAGGTGGCCGGCCGGGTCGCCCCTGGGGGCATTCGGGTCAAACGTCGCCCACATCACGAATCGACCCACCGCTCGGGCACCGATGGTGCGCTGTTGCGCGCGGAGGTCTGCCCGTCTGGCCTGCGCTCTGATCCACCCTTGCCACTTGCCCCGGGGCCTCTTACCTATGTTGGCACTCCCCAAGCGCTCTGAGAGCTCATCGAGTGACACACAGCTCGCCAGCTTGGCGGCTCCCTTGAGCCTGGCCGGAGGACCCGATAGGGCGCGACCGGGCGCTCGGCCCCATTCGCGAACGGCGTCCTGCACCGCATCCGGATCCACGGGTCCGACCTTGCACAAGGCCCCGCAGAGCGCGGCCCAGTCCGCCTTCTTCACGTTGGGATCCGTCTGGAGAGCCCGCGCCAGGTCCGGGTAGGCCCGTGCCAGCGTCTGGATGCAGTGCAGCACATGTGTACTGCTCTGACTGTGAGCCTTGAGATACTCGTTGAGAGTCACAATGCCCCCCAGCTCGGCGGATTGGGAACGGCGCCCCCGCGATGAGCACGTGCCGTATTCCCCGCAACTCGACAGGCGACCTCCGCTGTGAAGGAGGCAGCGCGCAAGGAGGCAGGCCGGCCTCCCGCGAATAGGCCGTCCTCGACGGCGCGGTCCCAGGATCGTGCGCCGCGTACCCTCGGGCGCCCAGCCCAGGAACAGAGGTGGGCCTCATGTCCGCCGCCCAATGCGCACATTCGCGCATCGCGGGACTCCTCGCGTACGTGCTTGCCCTGTCGGCTGCGGTTGTCCACGCGGACACGACTGTGCTCGTCAACAGCTTCGAGGATCCGGCGGAGCTGGGCCAGTGGGAGATAGCGGCGAGCGGCGCTCGGCTGGTGGCGGAGCATGTTACGGAGGGCACGACCGCGCTCGAGATGATCTTCGACCCGAACGGTGAGTACTACCCGGTCGCCATGTTCTGGAACCGGGTGACCCGAGACTGGTCGCCCCATGACGCGCTGGTCGTGGACGTCTACAACCCCAACGACTTCCCGATCTCCGGCCATGTCCTGGTGGCTGACCAGGCCTGGGCCGACAAAGGCGGGTCCTACTGGAACCGGCACAATGGCGGCACGACATTCGCGCCGGGCGCGGGGAGGTGGGTAATCCCGGTTCGTGGGCTGTTCCGGGGCGAGGCGGGCAGCCGGAACAATGACATCAAGACCGACATCGATCCCACGCAGATCGTCCGGCTGGACCTGGACTTCGGCGAGAAGGGGCAGACCGGTCGCGTCGTCATCGACAACATCCGGTTCGTGAAGGTCGACCGCCCCGCCGGCGTGCGCGCCTTCGACTTTGGCCCGGCCAGCCAGCCGGTGATGCTGGGGTGGACCGCCGTGTCGGACACCACTGTCTACTCACCGGAGCAGGGCCATGGCTGGGGGCCGCAAGGTGGGCACCCCTGGGATGGTGCCGCACGCGACACGACCTTCGGCACGATGCTCACGCAAGACTTCTGCGAGGCCGGCGGCTACCGCTTCCGTGTGGATGTGTCGCCTGGTGACTACCAGGTCCTCGCGATCTTCGAGAACTGCGGCTACTGGGGCGGCGAGCAGTCCCGTCACACGCATCGCGAGATCCGCGCCAACGGAGCGCTCGCGTGGTCCGAGGACCGCCCCGACGGTCCCAGCACCGCCCTGTTTCGTTTCGAGGATGTTGAGCCGATCGGTGTGGACCTCTGGGACACCTACATGGCGCCCGAGATAACGCGGCCCATCCGGGTCGATGTGAGCGCGGGGGATGATGGGCTCGACTTCGCGTTCGCTTCCGATGTCCCGTGGGGTGCGAAGCTATCCGCTCTGGCCGTCGTGCCCAAGGCCGACGCTGCGGCGCGTGAGTGGCTCGACGGCCAGCTCCGGGCTGTCGCCGACGAGTTCCGCGCCAAAGCCGTGTGCCTCGACCCGCCTACCGCGCCATTCCAGCCGCCGCCCGCGTGGGCGGACCGGGGCCTGGTCGCGTGGCCGGTGACCATCGACGAGGATGTCACGCCCGGCGCCGTGCCGCAGGCCCTTCCGGCGCCGGACGCCCTGGCGCTTGCGGCCGATGTTGTCCGCGGCGAGTTCGAGCCGCTGTGCCTCGCCGTGCGGCCGCAACGTGACCTGGGTGAGTGTAGGCTGATGGTGGAGTGGACGACCCCGAATGCGCCGCAGGCAACCCCCCAGGTTGTCTGGTACAACACGAGCCGTGGCTTCGGGACGATGGCCTACACCATCCGGCCGCACACAGTCCGCGATGCCTCGTCGGTCTCGCTGCCGGAGGACGTCACGCGCGAGCTCGCCGTTACGCTGAGCATCGCAGAGGGCACGCCCGCGGGGGTGTACGAGGGCCGGTTCATGGTGACCGACGCAGCAGGCGAGGAGATCCTGAGTGTGCCGATCCGCGTCACGGTGCATGACGTGGTACTCGCGAGGGACACGCGGTTCCTGATGGGGTTCTTCGGCCTCGAGCCCCCGGCGGAGATGCTGCCCGGCGGACGGGCCGAGCAGGCGTTCGCGGAGACGCTTGGCCTCCTCCGAGAGCACGGGATGAACGGCCTCTCCGGCGGGCCGAACATCCGCCTCACAGGTTGGCAGAATGGAGTGCCGCAGATCGACTTCTCCGAGGCGGACCGGTTCTTCGATCTCTGTCGCGCGCAGGGCTTCGGTCGGCCGATCAACGGGTACGGGGGCCTTCGCTTCGTCGGCCTGCATGATGGCTATGAGAAGGGAGAGACGGCGGAGCGAGTCGCCCAAGAGAGCGGGTTGCCCTACGAGGAAGCCTTCATGCGCGCGTGGGAGGCCGTCGACGCTCACGCGCGAGCCGCCGGGTGGCCGCTCATCTGCTATGCAATGTGCGACGAGACGCGCGTGCGGGATGTGGCCGAGCGGGAGCTGGAGTTCATGCAGCTCATGGCAAAGGCCACGGCCCGCTTCCCGGAGACCGTGCGTTCGAGCGGATCCTACAGCGTGGACTTCGGATCGCGCCCGACGGACCCCGAGGACTTGATTTACTGGCACCAGCGGTTCTTCGCGGCGCTCGATGTCAGCAGCCTGAACCTGCACGACGAGTCCGTCATGGCGGAGGCACGGAAGCTGGGCAAGGAGATCCACATCTACAACCAGGGCCAGACGCGCTACTCCTTCGGGCTCTACCAATGGAGCGAGCTCGCCAAGGGAGTCACAGCGCGGTGGCAGTGGCACCTGAACGTGCTGCACGGCTATCAGTACTTCGACCTCGATGGCCGCGAGCCGGACACGGCGATGATGTGCTACGGCCGCGAGGCGATCTACCCGACGATCCACTTCGAGCGATGCCGCGAGGGTGCCGAGGAGTTCTATCTCCTGCAGATGCTCTCCAGTGGGATCGAACGGAACCGCGCCGACGGAGTGAGGCCGAAGGAGACCAGCGCCGCCGCGGCGCTGCTGCAGTCACTCACCGATTCGGTCACGCTCAGCCAACGCACCCCCCCGCCGACTTACGACCCATTGCAGCTCAAGCGAGACGTTGTCGCTGCGCTGGAGGCGCTGTGAGCCGCGTACTCACCGCCGACCGCACGGCCGACGCGCTGCGGAAGCAGGCAGTTGGCGGAACGGATGGAGTGACCGATGGTTCCTTCGAACCGTGAACCCACACGACCCTGCACCGCCCTGCGACTGCTGCTGCCCGCCCTGCTGCTCGCGCCAATGGCTGCGGCCGCGGATCTCGCCGTAAGCAGCATCGAGCCCACGCCGCTGTTCGTCGGTCCGGACGAGGGGCAGCCGCTTCGGCAGCGTGCCCTGCTGCACCTCACCAACCCCGACGCACCTATCGCCGCTGTCGCGCGCGTCACTGTCGGACGGACGGAGCCGTACACGGAGGAGCTGGGCGGGGTCCCGACGGACGAGTCTACGTGGCCCATCAGCATCCTGGACATCCCGGCTCCCACGGACGTCACCGTCGAAGTGCTCGCTGGAGCCGATGGGCGCACGTTGGCAAGCCAGAGGCTGGTCTGGCAACCTCAACGCAAGTGGCGCATCTTCTGTGTCTCCTACTCGCACCACGATCTGGGCTTCGGCAACTACCCGCACCGTCTACGCACTGAGATCCGCCACGCGAACATCGAGCGTCCGCTGCAGTTCTGCCGGGAGACCGACGGATGGGACGAGGACAGTAGGTTCCGGTTCGTGGTCGAGACCAGTGAGCCCATCACAAGCTTCCTCGGCAGTCACAGCCAGGCCGATGCCGCCGAGCTCGGCAGGCGCATCCGCGAGGGACGAATCCAGATCGGCGCGGTGCACAACACTGCGAACACCGAGCAGCTCAGTCACGAGCTGCTGGCACGGCTGTTCTACCTCACCGAGCGGCACACCCGGGACCTTCTGGGCGTACCCGCGAGCAAGACCGCGCAGATCGACGACGTCATCGGACTGACCTGGCCGCTGGCGACATACTGCGCGGCAGCCGGCGTACCTTACTTCTTCCACGGGCACAACGCCTGCGCCGACTGCTTGCAGCCGGCTTCGGCCGAACCGGTCTTCTGGTGGCAGGGCCCGGGCGGCGTCGCCGCGCACAAGGTCCTCATGCACAGCCGCGCCTACGGCATGGGCTGGGACAGCCTGGGCGCCGGCGATGAGGCGGCGATCCTCAGGATCGTCAACGAGGCCGCAGCCCGCGGTTGGCCCTATGACGCACTGCTGTCTCAGGACGGGACAGACTTCACACTGGTGACGCTGGACAACGCCACCAAGATCCGCGACTGGAACGCGAAGTACGCCTATCCCCACCTGGTCTGCGCCACGATGGACATGTTCTTCGACGCCATCGCGGAGCAGGCCGATCCGGCCGCCATCAAGACGTTCGCCAAGGATGGGAACAACCAGTGGGCCGACCAGGACGCGACCGACGCGGTGCCACTCGGTATGGCCCGTCGCCTCGGTGAGGGCATCCCGACGGCCGAGAAGCTCGCCACCATCGCTACCGCACTCGCGGGCGGCGGCTACCCCTGGACGGACATCTACCAGGCCTACCACCGGCTCCTGGCCTATCACGAGCACACAGATGCCATCGACGCCATCGCCCCGGTTCGCGAGCGGATGCAGCAGTATGAGACCGAGCTCGAAGAGAACCGCGAGATGGTTACGGGGGCCGCTGAGTTCTGCGACCGGGCCCGCGACGGCGCCCTGGCCAAGCTGACCGGCCTCATAGCCACGAAAGCGGCCCGGAGCATCGTGGTCTTCAACCCACTGGCCCGCTCCCGCACCGATGTCGTGCGTCTGGCCGCCGGAGACGTGGGTCCGCGGGAGCGTCTGGTCGATGCCGCCACCGGCCGGGCGGTGTGGCACCAGCCGCTGCCCGATGGTAGCGCCATGTTCCTCGCGGCCGACGTGCCGGCCACCGGCTATCGGACCTACAGTGTCGTGCCGACTCGCGGCGCCGGCGAGCCGCCTGCGGCCGTCGACGCGAACGTGCTCGAGAGCCGTTTCTACCGCATCCAGTTCGACGCACAGACAGGCGCGATCGTCAGCATCCACGACAAGCAGCTCGGCGTGGAGCTGGTTGACCAGGCTGCCCCGCACCGGTTCAACGAGTACCTCTACGAGCGCTTCGGGAAGCCGACCCCGGAGGAGGGCTCGACGTGGTACCGAGTCGAATCCGCGCAGCTCTCCGCGCAGAGCGGCCCAGTGGCCGAGGTGATGACCGTCAGAGCCCGCGCCGTCGGAGTGGAGAGCCTGACCCAGACTGTGATCCTCTATCGCTCGCTCAAGCGGATCGACTTCGCGTTAGGCCTGGTGAAGTCGCCCTCCGGTCGGACCAGCCGCACGCCGAACACGAGCCTGCTGAACAAGGAGTCCCTCTACGTCGCGCTGCCCTTCGCCGTGCCTGACCTCCGGCTCCACCACGAGCTTCCCGGCGGCGTCGCGGAGCCGATGCGCGACCAGTTCGGCGGCTCGTGCACAGCCTACTACGCCGCCCGCCACTTCGCGGACGTGTCGAACGACCGCTTCGGCGTGACGGTCTCCAGCCCGGAGGTCGCCCTGTTCGAGTATGACCGCGCGCGCTCGTGTCCCATCAGCGCGGGGCGCGAGAGTATGTTCGAGATGGCGATGGAGTACCCGCGGACCAGCCGGATGTACCTCTACTTGCTTGACAACATGTTCGATGTGAACATCCGCTGGGACCAGCGCGGCCCGATGCGGTTCACGTGGTCGGTCCGCAGCCATGAGGGCGACTGGCGCAAAGGGCAGGCGGATGCCTTTGGCTGGGACACACTGAACCCACTCCTTCCGAAGCTCGTCGTCGGCGCGCAGCGCGGCTCTCTGCCGCCCGTCCGGAGCTTCATGAGCATAGACGCCCCCAACATCGTGTGCACGACGGTCAAACCAGCGGAGGCCAATGGCGTCGGCCTGATCCTGCGGTTCGTCGAGACGCGCGGCATCGCCACAAGCGCCACCGTCTCCTTGCCCTTCATCGGGAGGGTGTCCGCCGCTACCGAGACCGATCTCGTGGAGAACGACCTGCCGGTCCCGTTGCCGGTCACGGGTGACCGCGTGTCGTTCGCGATCGACCCGTTCGGTGTGAAGACCATCCGGGTACTTGCGCGGGGATCCGTACCGGTGCCCACCGTCTCCGCCGTTCGAGCCACGCCTGTGTCCGACATGCAGGTGGAGTTGGCCTGGCGGGTCGGCCCGGGCCAGGCCGAGCGCCTGAGCCACTACAACGTCTACCGCGGGGTGAGGCCCGACTTCAGGCCGTCTCTGCTCTGCCTGATCGGCAGACCCGCGACGACTCGGTTCACCGACCAGCCCACACTCAACTACGGCGGCTGGATTAACAGTCGGCTCGAGCCGAACACGACCTACTACTACCGAGTGTCCGCGGTGGACCGATGGAACAACGAGGGGCCGCTCTCCCCCGCAGTGAGGGCGACCACGCTCACGGCTCGCGAGGCCAACAGGCCGCCACTCCCAGTCGAGGGTCTGCGCGCCATCCTGGTCAGCCCGCTGTCCCGCGACAACTACGTGAACCTGCTGTTCCGCACGAACTGCGAGTCGGACGTGGGGCAGTACGAAGTGCATCGTTCGACCCAGTCGTCCTTCACGCCGGACGAGTCCACGCGAATCGGCGTGGCCGATGCCGATGCCAAGGTGCCAGGCTCGGGGGGATATGGGCATGTGCCCATCGAGCACCGCGCCGGCGACTATGACCACATCATGTACCAGGACGACACGGCGCAACCGGATGCCACCTACTGCTACCGAGTCTGCGCCGTGGATACGGCCGGGCAGAGGGGGCCGTTCTCACGGGAGGCGTCCGCGCGCACGAAGCCGGCCGTCGGCCCACTGCCCAAGACGGACGCGTCATCTGTCTACGCGCCGCAGTACGGCCCGGACAACGCTATCGACGGCAGCCCGGACCCAGAGATGTCCTGGATCTCAAAGCCCTACGGCGGGGGGACACCGGAGAAGCCCGCGGACGCGTGGTGGACGGTGGAGTTCCCGGCGCCCGTACGACTGCGGGGCGTGACCATCATCGGCGACTACCGCGCCGTGATCCCGTTCCAGCGGACCCTGCGGATCGACTACCGATCGGGCGGTGAATGGGAGACCGTGGCCACCGTGGGCAACGCAACGGAGAAGACCATCCGGGCACAGTGGGCGGGCACTGTGGAGACGAGTGCACTGCGGATCTACGTCCCTGCCCCGGATCTGCCCAAGTCCACCCTTGCCGACATCCCTGACGGTGTTGTGCGCCTTTGCGAGCTACTGCTGCTCCTACCCGATGGGCGCGAGGTCTCCGTGCCCGATATGCTCGGGCAGTAGCGGCGGCCAGGAGGAGCCGATGGTCACAGCACGCCGGAACATCCTGCGGGTCCTTGAGCACGAGCAGCCGGAGTGGGTACCGATCTGCGGGCACTGCGACCCATGGAACCAGCCAAACAGAGAGGGCATGGACCCGGGGCTGGCCATCGGCATGGGCCCTGTAGGCTGGTGCGACGAGAGCACGATCGCCTTCTCGCGCTACCTCGGGCTGGACATCATCGACTTCGTGCCGCCGCCCGTCGCTGTGACGCGACGCTGCGTGTCCGTAGACTCCGTCCAGGACGATCGCGACACCATCACCACCTGGCACACCCCGGCGGGCGACCTTCGCGAGGTGCTCCGTCTCTGCCGCGACGAGGTGACATCCTACCGCGTCGAGCACGCGGTGAAGAGTCCGGCCGATCTCCCGGCTCTGGCGGCGATCTTCGAGGACATGGGGTTGGCGCTCGATGACGCCGCACTTGGCGCGATCAGCCATCGCGCCGAATTGATCGGCGACGACGGGATCCTCATGTGCTTCCTCGACGGCACGCCCCTCGGGATGATGTACCGCGTCTACAGCGGCCCGGAGACGCTGGCGTACCTCTGGGCCGACGCGAGGCAGGCGCTGAGTGACCTGTTCTCGGTCATGGAGCAGCGTTACAAGGAGTGGTTCGGCCTCACGTGTCAGAGCCGCGTGGACGCACTGGTGAGCATGGACGACACCTCGACGACCGTCATCTCGCCGGCCATGTTCGAGGCGTTCAACCTGGAGTGCACCAATGGGCGGGCCGGCCTCTGTCACGCTGCCGGGAAGCTCTACTTCCACCACTCCTGTGGGCTGCTCCGCGATCTACTGCCCCTGTACCGCCAGACGGACATGGATGCCGTGCACGCCTTCACCGTCCCGCCGATTGGCGACGTGACGATCGCTGAGGGGCGGAAGCGGCTCGGAGACCGGATCACCATCATCGCGGGAGTCGCGCCGCTCGCTGAGGTCAGCGCGGACCCGGAGACGATGCGCCGCGGTGTCCGCGAGCTGCTCGACGGCGCCCCGCGCGATCACCTCATCTTCATGCTCGCGGCTTACCCTCACAAGACCATGGCGGACACGAGGGCGGTGCTCGGCGAGTGCCGGACTTACGCCCCCCGGCCCCCGAGGCCACTCACCTGAGCGAACGGCCGAGTCCTTCGCTTAGCCGACCGGGCGGGCTGTCACCGGATCGCCTGCCGCAGCCGCGCGATCCGCCTCGCCATCTCAGCCCTCGTGGCATCGAGGTCCGCGGTCGCGGGGTCCAGGCCATCGAGCCACCGCTGGGCGGCAGCCGCGTACCTCCGGAGGGCGGGGAGCGCCTTGCCGATGGCCTTCTCCAGCGTCGTCACATACCGCACATCATCCACGGCCTCGCGGAAGCCTTCCCACTCGATGGTCGGGATGACACCGTTGACGGTCGGGTAGGTGAATGTGTGGTCGCGGTATGTCGTGTCATCGAAGTCGTCCCAGATGTGGTGGAAGCTGTGCTGGTAGGCGTAGTCCATCGCGCCATCGAACCCGGCCTTCCACAGCAGGAGCCCGAAGTTCCGGCGGTAGACTGCCGGATCCTCGACACCCACCTGCGGGTTGGCGTAGCAGAAGGCCTGCGAGCCGATGGCGTGGTACTTCGCGGCTTCGGCCGGGTCGGGCGCGCCGGCGAGGACGGCCGTGTTGAGCGAGTCGCCCATGGCCTCGAACGTGCCCGTGTAGCACGCGACGAAGGTCTTGCCGCCGGCCTCCTGCGTCACCTTCCACGCGGCCTTCTGTCGAGCCAGCGTCTCCCCTGTGGCTTCGTCGATGCCATAGAAGTAGACCGTCTCGTAGCCGTAGGGCTTCAGGAAGCCGATCCACCACTCCACCTCGCTCCGTACGCCGGGAAGCTCTCCTTCGGTCTGGGGGCCGACGGTGTAGCCGAGGTCGTAGAACCGCTCGGTCGGCATCCCGCACTCCCGGCGGATCTCCAGGACCCGCTGGAGCTTGTCGCCGCGAGCCTGGTAGTTGGTCGGGTAGAGCACGCCGTGGGCCTTCAGGTCGGCGATCTCCGCGCGGTACTGCTCCTCCGACTTCCCCTCCGAGGAGATGGTCGGCTGACCGTCCGGCGACAGGGTCGCCCGGTAGTAGATCGAGTAGGTCAGCCGTGAAGGCTCCAGGGCGAAGGGATGGACGGTGAGTTGCAGCGGGAGTGTGGCCGTTCCCGCCGGCGAGGCGAAGGCTAGGGTCCCCTCGTAGAGACCGGGCTGCGCGTCATCAGGCAGGTGGATCGTCAGCCAGAACTCGCGGCTGTCCCCCGCACCGATGTCCACCGGCTGGAGCGTCGCCGCATCGACCGGGCGGACTCCATCGAGGTTGGCGCTGTCCGGGCCGCTGCATAGGAGGTAGCTCTCGGTGCCGTCGGCGGCGGTGCTCCGCACATAGTTCTCCTGCTTCTCGAGGTCCACACGCACGAGCCGGTCATCCTTGAGCAGCAGCTCGGGCACCAGCGCCTTCTCCGGCGAGTAGCCGATGTTGCTGGTCGCGCCCTGGAACCACGACTTGACCACACGGAGGTCAACGGCGGACGCTGGAATCGTCGCAGAAGGGGACTTGAGCGCACTACACGTGACCGAGAGACCCTTCACATCTTGCAGGGCATAGGCCGTCGCGGAGAGGGACTCATACTCGCCGGCGCAGGCCGAGGCGATGAGCGACGTGTCCGCGGAGATGACCGACGCCAGCTCACTGCCGGCCTTGCGCGGGACCATGATGGCCTGGTTGCAGGGGGTGACCAGGAACCCACGGCCTGCAGCCCTGGCATCGCTGATGGCCTGGAGCGCGTGCGGCCAGTTGCCCAGGATTGCCAGCTCCCGGTGCAGCTCGGAGACTTCCCCGGGTGAGGCATAGCCGTCCCTGCCGAACTGCTCCAGCAGCGCCCGGGCGTGCCGGTCAGCGGCTGCGATGGCCTCCACCAGCTTGGGGGCCTCCGCCGAATGGGTAGGCGCAGCGGCGACCGAGGGCTGCGCGTCCGCCAACTGCTTCGCCCAGGCCTGCAGCTTGCGCTGGAAGCGCGCGCGCGATGCGTCGAACGTGGCCTGGACCTCCTGCAGGTACGCCCCCTCCTCGGGGATCTCCCCCTCGATCCGGATGTCGTCCAGGTACGCGACCACGCGTTTGCCCGGCTCCCCCGTGAGGAACAGCGACCAACGGTCCAGCATCACGCCCACGTCCTCGCCGCTGACGCCGCTGGCGTAGGTACTCGTCACCTGACCGGCCATGCCGCGGCCGTAGGACACGAGATCGGTCTCGACGAGCTTCCACGCGTCCTCGGGTTCGCGGAAGCTCTCGATGGCGCTGCAGCCGCTAAGCCCGGTCGGCGGGAAAGCGATGTTCGCCCCGAAGCCGACGGAGTTCTCGTTGCCCTCCGCCACCAACAGCCGGGCCGACATCCTCAGCTTGCCGGCGACCGGGACGCGCAGCGGCAAGCCGAAGTAGTAGTACGTGCTGTCGCCGAAGGTGACATCCACCTTCAGCGACCTCTCGCCCTCGAACGCCTTCTCGGTGGAGGGAGCGAGGGTGGCTATCGTCGGCGGAGTTCCGCGGCTGGCCCACAGCGCGACAGCCGGCGGGTCGCCCTCGAAGCCTTCGGTGTACAGGAAGGGCCGCAGGGACAGGTCAGCAGTCCACACGGCCGATGACGCCAGCACAGCGGCAAGGATGAGTGTCCTCGAATGCATGGTGGTCTCCCTTCGCGTGGCGGCCCCTGGCTCACGGCGTCAGGTTGTCCGCGATGGCCTTGCTCGCGACGCGACCGATCTGGCCCGTCCCTCACTGGCCCCCGATCACCACGTCTGCCTCGCGCTCCTTTGGCGTCACATCGAGGGCGACGACCTTACCGCCCCGGACGCTGGCTTCCACGGTCGTCTCATAGGGAGCGTGGAGCTTGAAGTCTGCGTTCCACCCTTCAGGCCATGCCGGCAGAAGGTGGATCGCGCGGCCGTCAGCCTGCATCAGCATCGACTGCACCGCTCTGAGCAGGACACCGCCATGGTCCTGGTCGGGTATCCAGTCGTAGTTCGGCCCCCAGAATGCCGGGAAACGTGAGCCGGCGTCGTGGGTCCTAGCGCGCGCGACGACGTACTCCCGCGCCTCCTCCGCAAGGCCGAGGTAGGCCATGAAGATGTCGTCCTGGCGCCAACCGAATGGGCCGCGGTCGCCACGCTCGTGCAGGGCATTGATGCCCCACTCGATGTTGGGCTTGCCGACAGCGACCTGCCGGAACGGGAAGACGGCGTAGAGTTCCGGGTTCTCGACATTGGACTTCTGCGCGAACTCCCATCCCGCTGCCAAGGCGATGCCGGCCTCGACCTCACGTGTCGGCAGCTCGGGTAGGCTGGCGTAGAAACCGCGCCAGAAGTCCCGCTGCTCCCCAGTGAGTAGGTCGCCCGGCAGCGCGAGGATGCGCTCGGAGATCGCTCGTAGCCCCGCGATCTCGGGCATGGGGCCGGTGACATCCCACCACGTCTCCAGCGCCTGCGAGGGATGCATGATGAGCTTGCCGTCGTCATCGGTCTTGTAGAAGTTGGCGAAGAACCGCGCGACGGACTCGGCCACGCGGAGGGTCTTGCCGGTCAGGAATCCGTCGTCGCCCGTGTACTCGGCGTAGTCGAGCATCATGTGGACCAGTTCCGGCCCCGCGACCCACTCCCATTTGTGCCAGCCGCTGCTCTGCAGCTTGTCCTCGCGCTGGTCCCACGGCGCCTCGTGGCCGTAGGTGTCGGGGAAGGCCGCGCCCCAGGGATGCATGCACTCGACGAGGTAGGCGCCATCGTAGCCGAAGTACTTGCGCACGCGGAACTCGCAGAGCGGGAAGATCTCGTCGACGTACATCCGAAACAGCGGCTGCATCAGGTCGAAGTCGCCGGAGGCGCACATGCTGATATAGGGCAGCCGTGTGTTCTGCCACCAGTAGCCGGGACCCCAGGCCCTGTAGTCGGCATCGCCGGCCCGGCCCTCGCAGGGCACCGTGAAGATCGAGCCATTGAACTTGATCGGGTACCGCCCACGGCCGGCGCACGCGTTGATGAAGCGCTGCAGCGCATAGCCACGGCTCACGGCCTCGGCATCCGAGCCCCCGCCCCGTTCCGGTCCGACGGCCTTCGCGCCATTGATGTACAGCGCCGGGCCGCCCGCGCCCAACACGGCTGCCAGGTGCGCCCACTCGCCCGCCGGCAACGCATCCGTCGAGATGATCGTGCTGCCGGCGGCGATCAGCCGAATCTGCCCGGCGGGGTAGGCGTCCAGCAGGAAGCCATCGCTGCCGCCGGGAGTGATCTTGTCGATGATCCGCCCGGTCATCTCGGCGGGGCCCGGCCTGACCCACGCCTCGATGGTTAGCTCGGCCGGTGCGTCCCAGCCGGCTGAGTCCGTGAGCTCTGTAGACGGGCTCGGAAACCCGGAGTAGATGGCCGCGAGACCGTCAGGTCCCGGCGCGCCGGCCGGCGACGCGGCCAGCGCCTTCAGCGTCTCCTCGCCCTGGGCGCCGTCGTAGATCGCGACACGGCCCAGCTCCCCGGTGAACACGCTCCCGCCATCTTGGGCGAAGCCGATCCGCACGGGCAGATCGTTGTCGGGGTAGGCGCGGCGTGTGCGGGGCCCGGCCCCGTTCTCAGTGATGTGGATGTAGCTGCGATCCCAGAACGCCCCCCACCAGGCGCAGTGCTTCTCATAACGCTCCCCGGGGTCGGTCGCCTCGACACTTGCGATGGCCGCCTCGATCCCGGCCAGCCACTCCTCGGGCGTCGACGGGTGCGCCGCCGTGCAGTAGACGCTCAGGCTCTGGCGCCTCGCCGGTTCGGTCGTCAGTGTCATGTCATCGGGGGTCAGCGCGCCCTTCGCCGTGACAATGGCGCCGAACGTGCGGTTGATCAGCGGGTCGACAAAGCCGGGGTAGTCGTCAATGCCTTGGTAGCGCATGCTCTCGACCGCGCCATAGGACTTGTCGTTGTGGTGGTACCAGCCGATGCGCCCATCGCGCGCGGGAAGGAGGGTATCGGGCATGACCTCGCTCGTGAGCGGCGAGTATGGGTCGCTGACGCGTGAGTCGGGGGCAGGCGTGTAGGGCGCGGCCCGCCACATCTCGATGTGGGCTGTCGCGGCGAGCGGCGCCTGACTCTCAGTGTCAACTCGGACAACCGGGTTGTTGGCGTCGGCCCAGAGGCGCACGGTCGTGGCGCTCGTGCCACCGATGCGGAACACGATCTCCCCATTGCGCAGGTTGAGTTCCTGGCGGAACTCCGCTCCGTCGAGGGCGAGAGCGGGAGTGAAGGAGACGCGCACCTTGCCCACCTTCAGGAGGTGGCCGCCGGCGCTCCAACTGTCGATCCGCCCTATGTAGAAGTGCAGGTCACCCTCTCCGTCCATCCAGGCGTTGACGGAGATCTCGCCATTGCCAAGGGGCATGGAGCCGTGGTGGTCTGCGCTGGGCGAGTCCCAGACGACGTTGAGGGCGTCGAGCGCGTCATCCGCCGTGGCTCCGATGCTGGAGGCCATGACCAGCGCGGGGAGCATTGGTGCGATGGGTGTCATACGATCCTCCGGTAAGGGCGCCAGGTGTGGGCCGGGGGCCAATGCCCCTGTTCGCCCCGTGGCCCGCGCGTCCCTGTCTGGGACCGGCCCTGTCGAGCATGGTGCGATGCGCTTCGCCGTGGAGGGGGCCAGGGCTCGACGACGGTGCTGCCTGTGCCCGTTGGGTAGCGCCCACGGGCCGGCCTCCTCACGGCGTCAGGTTGTCCGCGATGACCTTCTTCGCCGCGTCGCCCGAGGCATCATTGATCGGCGTGACGGCGCGGATGAAGTTGTCCTTGAGGAAGAACTCCGTCGCGCCCTCGTCGACTCGGATACCGTCGCCGTAGGACTGGAGGTGGTTCCCCGTGATCCACACCCGCCGTGCGCCGGGGCCGAGGTGGACCGCGGTCGAGGACTCGAACACCTCGCACTGGTTCACCATCAGGTGGTTGCGCGCATGGTCATCCGTCGGGCTGTAGTCGATGCCAACCGCGTGCGAGCCGTCGCAGCGCACCTGCGTGTTCGAGATCGTCGAGTGGTAGTAGAGCTGCGGCATCCGCATCGCGATGCCCGCGCCCTCCGGGTCGGACACATAGATCTGCGTGTCCGACAGCACAAGGCCGCAGATCCCCTCGATCAGGAAGCCATACTTCACGGCCTCCGTCCAGCACTGGGTGATATGCAGCCCGAGACTGTGGACGTTCTCGCCTGCCCCGTTCTTCGCGAGCTGGTGGAGGAAGGTCTTCCCGCCGATGAGGAAGCAGCGCGACATGATGACGCCGTCGACCGCGCCGAGCTCGAAGCCCACGCGCTCGCGCCGGTAGAAGGTGCCGCCCCCCGTCCCGCCCACGAACCAGTGGACATCCTCGATGCGGGCGATGTCCTTGATGCCGTCCAGCCGCAGGCCGACCTTGTGGGTGAACCCGGTGATGTCGCGGAAGAGCGACTGGCCCGTGTTGGCGCCTTCGGGCGGCGGCGCGATGCCGATCCATGCACAGTCGAACCGCACCTGCTCGACGCTCGGGTTGATGCCGCGGAGGAGGATGGTGGGCGGGTACTCCTGAGGGTTGTCAGTGTCCTGGTTGTTCGGGTAGCTGAAGCTGAGCGCGCGGACGTTCGAGACATGGTTCAGGCAGACGGCGGAGAACCCGGGCTGCTCGACGACGATCGTGGTGCTCCCGTCCTCCCACCGGGGCATCATGCCCGAGAGCGTCACGCCCCGTGGTACATCCAGCATGGCGGTGATGCGGTAGGCGCCCGGCCGCAGGAGCACGACCTGCGGCCCGTCCGCGGCGTCGTTCAGTGCTGCTTGGACGGCGGCCGTGTCGTCGGCCTTCCCATCGCCCACAGCGCCGAAGTCCGCCGCATCCAGCGGCAGCTCCGCCGCCCCCGCCGTCACGATCCACATCGCCCCCACCGCACAGCCCAGCGCCACACGCAGAATGCCCATCCCTTTGCCCGCCTTCCTGTTCGGGTCCTACGCGTCCTCATCGGGCGGGCTTTGTCCCTCACCCAACAGGACGCGGAGGCCCTCCTGCTCGAAGTGCCTGTCGCTCGTCGCCACCTCGGTCAGGCCCTCTCGCCTCATCGTCTCCATCGAGATACAGTCGGTGAGGCTGTAGCCCTTGTCCGGCCGCTGCTCGTAGAGGCCAAGCCCTGCGAGGAACGAGAGGCGCGTCGGCGGGAGGACGGTGACGTGCTGGTCATCCAGAATGACCCGGACGGCCTGAGCGCACTTGGCCCGAAGGAGGGGCCCTCCGCGGCTGAAGTGCGCCAGATACTCCGTCAGCACCTCGTCGGTCGTCACGATCTGCGTGTCCGCGAGGGACGCTGCAAGCCCCGTGGCTTGTGCATGCAGATTGTCTCTGGGGTTTGTGAGAGCTATCCAGTAGGCTGTGTCCGCGAACACGCTCCGCATGTCTACCTCTTGGGCGTCCCGTAGACATAGTGGTCGTGCTGCTCAGCGCCGTCCGTGGGTAACTGCTCGAACTCCTCGCGGGGGACCGTTCCCATGATCTCCCGAATGGCCTCCCATATCGGGGGGGCCGATGCGTCGATCTCGACGCGGCCGCTGGGGAGCAGGTCCAGGTTGGTTACGCTCGTGATCCGTTCCAGCTCACCAGCGGCCGAGAACGAGCCGACGCCACGGACGCGGACCTTGGCGATTGCGTGCTCCTTGAGGGCGGTCGTGACCTTCTCCTCATCCTCGCTGCCGAATGCCGCCTCGACACGGGTTCCGCTGTCCAGGCCAAGCTCCATTCGCGGCACACGGACGTTGGCCATCGTCACGGTGCCGACCACGTCGACCACGTCTTCATGGAGCCCGGCTGCGAGTCCGACGAGCCGTTCGCGAGCCTTCGCCGTATAGCCGGCTGCAGACTCGCGCCCGGGAATCCGGTACTCGAATGACTCACCCGCCCCGAGCGCCTTCCCGTAGTCGGCGAACAGCTCCAGCGCACTTCGGGGGAACGCACTAGGGACCGGGCGGTCTTGTGCCGCAGCGTCGGCAGCTTCCGACACCAGCACCACGGCCTCGTCGAGCTCGTCGGGCTCACGGAACAGCCTGGGCTCGCCGCCCTCGCGGACCCCGCGGTACAGAGGGACGGCCACGCTGCCCGGCTCGATCGCGCGGACCTCCAGGCGGAGGGAGTCCTCGAAGTTCCTGGGCAGCCGCCTGCGCTTCGGATTGTGTCCGCGCCACAGGTCCTTGGCGACCTCGACGAGGATCGCCTTGTACGCCGCAAGCTCACAAAGCACGTCGACGTCGATCCCATGGTCATCGAAGCGGCCACCCCTGAATACATGCGTCACCAGCGGCTGCTCCTCCATCGTGGTCACCTCCTGCTGTGGCCGTCGGGAGGACCCTAGCACAGTCAGACCCCCGCGGGGGCAAAACCGCAACCCCGCATACCCTTGTTCGCCATCCCCGCGCCTCGCTCCCTTCCCCGATGCCGCCATATCGCCGGTGCCCGATCACGTCCGGCGCCCATCGCCCGCGCCAGGCGGCCCAGGTCCACCGGGGTCCCGCCCGTGTCCTCTCCCCCGAACGAGCCTGCGGGGGAGAGCTAGAGAGGGGGCCCCACGCCTTACGCCTCCGCCGACTGGCAACGTTCCTTCACCGGCCAACCGCCATACGCAGGCCGGGAACAGCGCCACCAGAGAGTCGCCCCAGCATCAGCCCCCGTCAGGTGTCCCATAGCCAGGGACGCCTGTCCCCCTCCCGGTTACGGTCTTCGGTCCTGAACGCGTCCTTCGCTCGGGCCTCTGCCTGGTCGAGAGCAGCCTGAAGCGCGAAGCGTGCGCTAAGCGGCAGACCGCGCATACGTTCATCTGGAGCCTCGAGGAACCGGTGGTCGGCAAAACGTCCCAGGGCGTTGCACCACCACAGACGGACGTGTGGGCGCTTCTCCTGGAGGAAACCTCCCCAGGCCTCGTCCGCCTGCAGACGGGCCGACCGTGCTTCACGCCCACGCTGAGCGGCCCGACGCGCCACCGGGCTCGAGGATGAACCAAGCCGTCTCAGTAGCCTGTCCGCCAAGCTGTCATCCTCCGTTACGGAAGCAATGTCGCGGATGAACGGAGCGTGGCCCGCGTCCAGCGGCAGGTCCTCCGTGCGCGACGCGGCATGGCGAGCCACGTGGCGCGCTATCTCGTAGCGCTGCTCCGCCTTCGCGCCGAGGGCGAGCTCGACCACCAATCCCCATGCGTCCTTCGAATGCGCCGAGTCATCAACCAAGAGCAGGGCCTCCGCTAGAGGCGGCTGGTTCTTCTCCGATAGCGCACGGATGAACTTCGCTCGAGCGACCTCCACCAGCGCCTCGGGACGGTACTGCGCAAGGATCGCCCAACGCAAGTGGCGCTCCGGGCTGCTCACCCACGCCGCCTGACCGTCGTCGATCACAAGCTGCCCAATGGTGTCGAGGCAGACGGGAAGCATCCACTCCTTCGCCAAGCCCAGGATCGAGTCGGCCAGGACTTGATCGGTACCTAAGCGCGTGTACGTCTGACGGCCATCGGCCCCCGTCTCGATCAGCTTGCCGCGCTCCGCGAAGAAGCGCTCTACAGCGCAGGGCAGCCACTCTCGGCACCTGTCCCACAGAGCGCCTGTGCGCGATCCCGGGTCGCTGAAACGACGGCCGGCAGCGACACAGACCGCACAGGTGGCCTCCCCGTCGTAGTCGTACAGGGCGATGTCCGGCCATACCTCGAGGAGGAAGGGCAGGGCATCGTCGGCCGCGCAGTAAGCGCAGCCGTGCAGACCGTAGAAGGCGTACTCCGGGTCGGTGCATAGGGCTGACAGGCGTTCGAAGAGGCCGGGGTGCCCCGATGTCGCTGCGGCCAAGCTGGCACAGTAGGCAAGCTCGCCAGGGCAGGCGATGATCTGGCCGAGGACCTCCAGAAGCGAGTCTTGGTCGCCCACGCCGTCGCGCAGAGCGACCCCCAGCGCGAGCGTGGCCGCTTGCCGCAGGCACTTGGCCTCCTGCTCGTCAAGCGCCCACCGCACGCAGTCGCTGATGCGCCCCAGGCGTGTCGCCGCCACAGCCAACGCGTCTGCTTGGCGCATCTGAACGGACTCCAGCCCCCTCAGTGCCGCCACGAGGGTGTTGAACGCCTCGTCCGACTCCGCCGCGCATAGCGCCTGCACGGAGTGAATGCCGAGCAGGCCGTCGTCACCGACGTGGGCGGCCAACTCGTCTGCCAGCTCGGGCATGCGCACGTATCGCGCCACCTCGGCGGCCCCCCAACTCAGCTTGTCAGACTGCAGGCCGTCTCGGCAGACCTCCTCAAGCAGCGACGGGCTCACGCGGGCGATCGCGTCGAACGCTCGGCGCGAGCCCTTCTGGGCAGCGGCTCGCAGGGCCTGAAGCACCGGTGAGTCCCCCGGCAGGGCATCGCAGAACGCCGCAACGTCGGCAATCTGCCGCGGAGTCAGCGGCTCCTCGCAGAGGGCGTCCATGCCGTAGGAGACGCCCCCCACGACCTCGCCTGTCTCCTCCCACAGCCTCCCCATCTTCCCGAGCAACATGCGCGGGGCCTCAGGGAGACCGGTCGCAAGCATTGGCGCGAGCACCCAGACCGAATGGGACGCGTCGAGGACGATCTCGCAGGCCGACCGCAGAGCCTCCCAGCTCTCGTCTGAGGCCGACTCGCGACAGACGGCGAGTGCACCCAGATGGTCACCACTCAGTACGCCTGCGGACGCAAGCCGAGAGGCAGCGGCAGCCGCCTGGGGGTGGACGTCGGCCACCGCGCCTTGTCGGGTGATCCACAGGCGCAGCTTCAGCGCCTCGACATCCTCGGCCGCTAACGCCTCTCGGGCCATGTCCGCGGTCGAGGGCGCTCCACAGAAGACCAGAGCTTGGCGCACGTAACGGCCCTCAAACGTGGTGACGGGATGCGCATTCCGTAACGCCTCCAACGCCTCACAGGCGCCGGGGTCCCCGATCTCGCCGAGGGCGATGGCGAGGGGAATGACGGACCCACCATTGTCGCGCAGGTGCGCTAGGACGGCCCCGAGCGCTTCGGGTCCTCGGGCGGCCACGGCCGTCGCCAGCGCGATGTGCAAGCCGGACGGCCACCGCGTCTCGACGAAGGGCGGCAGTGCTTCGAGCATGCCGAGAGCCCGTTCGATCATGCTGCCGCCCAGTGCGCGGCACAGGAACGTCGTAGCGATGGCTGTCGGGCGATCGGTGCCCGGGGCCAGCGTCCGGAGCGCCCAGCGCAGCTTCTCCTCTGCCGTCGCGTTGGTTGCAGCGATCATCTGAAGCACTCGCCTGACAGCATGCTCACGCTCAAGGGGGCGCGCTGTCGGCGATGCCGAGAGCTCCTCGTAACGCTCTAGGGCGATTGGCCAGAGCAGCGAGAGCGCCGTGGCCTCCTGCTTGGCGTAGACCTGTTCCATCATCTGCGAGAGATGCGCGGAGGCGAAGACGCCATGCACCTCGCGCGCAAGCTCGCCCTCTGGTCCCGTCTGGGGGATCGACGCGAACCAGAGGGCGAAACCCTCCATGAGCGCCCAGTTGGTCGGGACCTCCTGGGCCACGCCCTTTGCCATCTCGACCTGCCGATCGCGCGGAAGGGTCGCGATCCAGTCGCGAACCACCCCGGCGCACGTGGGGCTCTGGACCATGCACAGCGAACCGTCACGCCTGCGATCGAAGAGCCCGGCATCGACGGCCGCCTGGGGGAATGCAGTTGGGGCCGTAGAGCCCCACTCCCACCAGACGGGGCCAGCGGGTTGCCCGTTGGGCACGACGCCGTGCGCGTAGCCTCGGGCGATGTCGAGCAGTAGGCCCACGGAACTGCGAACCTCGCCTTCCGTCCGGCAGCACTTCTCAGCTACCCGGCGGACCACCGCGTGAGCGGGCTCGGCTCGGATGCCTTCGTCCGGGTCCCACGGCTGCCTATCCATGTCGACAGTTGGCTGCCAGGGGGCGTCGCGTGTGAACTGGGGGTGTTCCGAAGCAGGATGCCAGATGTCGCCGAGGAATGACGCGTCGCGGACGGCACTGAAGGCTGCGCGGCGTCCCGCAAGGACGAATAGGCCATCGTACCGCTTGGCATGGCCGCTCAGGCGGTTGGCCAGATCGCAGTGGGCATCGATGTCGCCGTCACCGAAGTGGTCGCATAGCACGACGAAGGAGGGTGCCTCCGCACCGGCCGGCCGCGTCTCGTGGAGCCGCGCAAGAGCGCCGTCCACACTCCACGTCCTGGAAGGGACGCCCATGCACAACTGGCGTAGGCAGCGAGCAAACCCTTCCTCACCGTCGCGCGCGTCGAGAGCGAATGTGGGCGCCCAAAGGGCGGCAATCTGTGCGAAGCGACGCATGAGCCGGCTCTTGCTCTCAGGGCCGCGGGAAGCCATGACGAAGGCGCGCCGCTGTTGGCCCAGGTCTCGCACGAATGCCTCGAACAGGCCCTCGTAGACCGGCCTTCGGCAGTATGGACCTTCTTCAGTGGGCGCCAGGGGGTAGTGCTTGCTCATAGCGTTTGGGCACCGCTCCTTCAGCGCGGGCCACGTCACTGCGATAGCCGGAAGCCCCAACTCGGCAAGGAGCTGCTCGGCAGTTCGCCACTCGCGATCGCCACTGCCAGCCCACTGCCAAAGGGCACCCACGGCTTGGTTCAGGACGCCGTCAGCGTCCTGCGGAACCCGCGTCACGATCCTCTGGAGACACTGGTACCGGAGTCTCTCGTGGCTCAGCGCAGGCACGACCTCGATCCGGGAGAGGAAGTCCAGGGTTCTCTCCCCGTCCCCCAAGCCGGCGGCCTGCATGAAGGCACTCTGGGCGAACCACCCAACGAACTCCGAGGCTCCGGCCTTCGGCAAGCCGCGTTGCTCCCCAGCTTGGGCGCCCGCGACCGACCAGATGGCGGCCCTGTCAACCTGGATCTCCTGCTCCACCTCGCAGAGGACGGGCCGTAGGTCTGAGCCCCCTCCCGGCGGGGCGATCCGGCGGTACTCGCGCAGCTTGTCGCATAGCTCGAGGAAGCCATTCCAGAAACGGCCTCTGAGCTCGGCGCTCGTCACGAGTGCGAACTCGACATCTCGAGACCGGAGTTGGCCGAACTGGGCGAAGGGCCTGAGAACGTCCTCCGCGAACTCCGCTGGGGGGAGTCTGTCCCGGTCCTTGAGCTGGACCAGTCGAAGCCGTCCGTCCTCCCGCTCCTCTAGGTCCTGGACCCCTTCGACTCGCAGTCGCCAGTCGTCCTCGGCGCAGACGCGCACGGTCTCGCCCGGCTCTGGGCGCTCAATGAGCCGGAAGACCGAGTAGAGGAACTGGTAGAGGAACCCCTTGATGGCTGAGGGGCCTCCGTTGCTCACGAGGCATCGCCTCCCAGACACACGTTCCACCGAAGTTGGGGGTTCTCCTGTCCTTTCGCTGTTCTCGGGAGCGCGACGCGCTCCCGAGAGCACGGGCACAGCTCGTGTGGTGGAGTGCTGTTGGGGATTGCCGGGGCACCGTATCAGTAGGCCGCCTTCGCCTCCCACCGCAGCCCGGCCCCACGATTCCGCGGCTGCCGCGTTCGACCCGGCCCCATCCTCCCTGTCTAGCCCCGCCAGCCAGTCTAGCCGCGCCCCGATCCCAAGACCGTCGCCCACCCAGGTCCAGGAGCCAGGTAGGGCGCCCCCGGATCCGGTGAGGCGGCCCGGCTCGTTAGCCAAAGCTAGGAGGGCTGCTGGGGCAGGCCGGTCGTCGGGAGGGGACCGCTTGGCAAGTGCCGAAACTCGTTCGCAGAGATCCGGTCACCTGCTGCTGTGAGAGCCCATGGACGCTGCACACCGACGCATGACGCGGCGGTCTCCTCGCTACGGCATCGTCACAGACCCTCGCTGCAAGAGGGCGAGGGCCGTGAGGGAGCGTGGAATGTATGTCGTGCCCTGTGGGTATGGGACGGCTCCGGTCAGCCGCGGGGATCGGGCTCGCGGCGCTGCTGCTCTGCTCGATGGGCTGCTCCCCCAACGGCAACATAGGACCTCCCAGCGGGATCTCGGGCAGGATCGCGTTCATCTCTGCCGTCAACGACAGCGACGACGTGCGCGTCACCGTTGAGGGTGGGACGAGCGTGAGCGCGCTCACGAACCACGAGCAGTGGACTCTCGCGAGCTATCTGACACCATCCCCCGACGCGACGAAGTTGGCGTACCTGCGGCTGGTCTACTCGGACCCTCCGCCGCACCACTGGGAGGCGCGCGAGAGCCACGATCTGTGTGTCGTCGATGCTGACGGCACTGACCCGCAGGTGCTGACCGCGGTGCCCGACACCTGTTCGTCAACGATCGCGTGGTCGCCCGAGGGCGATCGGGTCGCTTTCAGTGGCTCACAGGGCATCGCCTGTGTGGACCTCGACGGCGGACAGGTCGTGGGCCTCACGAGTGACGCAGGGGACTATGGACCAGTCTGGTCGCCTGACGGGTCGCACATCGCCTTCCTGAACTGGACGGCGGAGACGAGCGCGACCGGTCAAGGGAGAAGCGGGACAACGGCGCGCCAGATGGACGCGGCCACGTACCAGGTCTGCGTCATGAACGAGGATGGAACGGGCCGCGTACCGATCAGCAATGCTGTGAACGACAGGGCGATGCCGGATCCCATGACCGATCTGGCATGGTCGCCGGACGGTAGCAAGCTGGCCTATGTCGAGTGCGTGATACCCGGCTGGACCATGAACGGGCCCTGGATTGACCATTCCGACATTCACGTCGCATCCATGGACGGCATGACCGACACCAACCTCACCAGCGACGCGGGCGATGACCGGTACCCGGCATGGTCGCCCGATGGCACGAGGCTGGTCTTCGCCAGGAACGAGCAGCTCTACGCCATGAGCGCCTCCGGGTCAGGCGCGTCGGCTCTGACGGACAGCGGGGCGCCATCGGATGTGACGAGCCCGGTCTTCAGTTCCGATGGGCAGAGCATTGCGTTCCTGGCGAGCTCGGGAGACGACGGGACGGACATCTTCGTGGCGAGCGCGGACGGGTCTGAGCTCTACCGACTCACAACCGACGAGGCGCCGAAGCACGACCTTCTCTGGCTCCCCTGACGGCCCGCCGCCCCCGGCTAGGGGTTCACCGCCAGTTGCGGAGGTGCTCGCCGAGGTCGAAGAAGTGCCCGCCGGCGATGCAGATCGTGCTGAGCTTCTCGGGGTCGAGCGTGCCCTGGTCGTTGAGAAGGTCGGGCGACACGTGATGCTCCAACACCTCGCCGAGGAAGAGGTCGTGGTCGCCGACGGTCTGCACGGAGAGCAGTCGGCACTCGATGTTCACCGGGCACTCCGCGATGAGCGGCGGCCGGACGTGCGTCGCCGGCAGCGGGGTCAGCCCCACCTCCGCGAACTTGTCGTGGTCCCGCCCGGACATCGACCCGCACTTCATCACCTTGGCCAGGAGCGAAGCCGGGGGCAGGTTGACCACGAACTCGCCCTGTTCGCGGATCAACTCGTGAGAGTACCGCGGCGGCGCGATCGCGATGCCCACGATGACCGGGCTGCGGATGCTCAGGTTGAAGGTCTCGCCCAAGGTGATGATGTTCGCCCTACCGTCGGCATCCACCGATGTGACGAGGCTCGCGGGCGACGGGTAGATGGGGCGGGACGGATCGTACGAAACGCGGGCATGTTCCACTGGGCCCTCCCCCGTGCTGTTGCTCGTCGTCGTCGATGTCCGTGCGCAGCCACCACGGCGCTCCCGGGCAAGGAGAGGGCTACCTTCCCGTTGCGTTCACCCATCCCTCTCTCGTGAGTGCGACATCGCCTAGCGCACAGGGGCCGCCTCTGCGGACGCCGAGCGTGATGCGGACGCGGGGCGATTAGGTGAGAGCGCGCCTGCGACACTGGATTCGCTAGAATGTCTGCGGGGCGCACGGGGAAGCAGCTGGGCGCGGTGTCTGGAGATCCGCCGCGAGTCTATATGGACGCGTGCTGCCTGAACCGGCCCTTTGACGATCAGGCCCAGCACCGCGTTCGTCTGGAAGCCGCGGCCGTCTTGGTCCTTCTGTCTCTCGCCGAAGCAGGGAGCGTTGAGTGGGTCGGGAGCGAGGTAATTCAGTGGGAGATCAGCCTGAACCCGGACCCACACAAGGGAGCACGGGTGGCCGCTCTGGCGGGGCAAGCTACCACGATCGTCCGCGTAGGGCCATCCGAGCAAGAGCGGGCCAGGGAACTGGAACAAGCAGGGCTCACCGCGTATGATGCGCTCCACTTGGCCTGCGCCGAGGCGGCGGGCGTAGATGTGTTTCCCACGACCGATGACCGACTGCTCCGCAAGTCGGCGCGACCGGACGTTGGTACGCGTGTCCGAACGTGCAACCCCCTCTCCTGGCTGGAGGAGGTGTTGGCTGATGGCGAGTAGCGCTATGACAACGGAGGAGATCCGGCGCGTGGGGCTGGAGGCGCAGATCGGCCGGGCCCTTCGGGAGCTGTCAATCGAGCATATCGCGGCGCACTCGCCCCAGGCGAAAGGGCGTGTGGAGCGTCTGTTTGGGACGTGTCAGGATCGCGTGGTGAAAGAGCTCCGCTTGGGTGGGATCCAGACGGTCTCGGAAGCGAACGAGTATCTGGAGCGCGAGTTCATGCCGATGTGGAACACGCGCTTCGTGGTGCAGTCCTCGATTGTCGTGGATGCTCATCGGAGTACCGAGGGCTACGACCTGGCCGCCGTTCTGAGCCATCAAGAGCCACGGACGGTGCAGAACGACTACACGGTGCGGTACAGGAACGTGCGCTATCAGATCGTGCGGGGGAGCCAGCAGGCCGGCCTTCGGGGCTCGAAGGTGACGGTGGAGAGCCGTCTGGACGGCAGCATCCACTTGCGATGGCGCGAGGGTTACCTGGGTCACGAGGACCTGGGGGACGCCCGCCTGCGCCCGCCGCCGGAACCCCGGCGAGCCCGAACGGGACACAAACCCAGCCCCGATCACCCCTGGCACCAGCAGAGCAAGCGGACATTCCTACATTGCAGAAAACAGGACACTTCTACTTTGCGTTGACACCCAGTGCCTCGTTCGGAGGTCGCCGGGGAGGTATGGGGGCCTTACTGGCAGGCGCTGATCAGACTGGGGGGCTGGGCGAACTGGGACTTTGGGGACCATGACCTCGGGAAGGCAGCGTTCTTCTACGCTGGGGGCCCTGAGCACGACATAGCCTTCGATCTCTTCATGTCAGCGTTGGATCAGGCCTCCTCGTCCGACGCATACCGTCAGCACGGACGCCCGCGATCGGCAATGCCGTCGATTGGCGAGGTGTTCCTGATGGGCCACGGGCGTGGCGAGCCCGGCGTCGTGAACTATGACGATGCGACGAGCGACGCGCGCATTGTCCCCGATGACATGCTGGATCTCTCCCGCGGCACAGAGGCAGGTTGGCCGACGGGCGCCACCGTGCTCGCACGATGGCGCTCGCTTGCTGCAGCCCTCACTGTGTTCGGCATGAAGTTCCCCGGCTGTTCCGGCGACCCGCGGAAGCTCGTAGAGCAGGCCGGAACGGTGCTGCACACCTACGCCACGCTAGCTATCGAGCGCAACACGACTCCCCCGAGTTGGTGGCAGGAACCGAGTCATGTTCTTGGCCCCCAGAAGAAGGGTGCGCTGCTGAGTAAGCGCTGGACGGAATGGGATGCGCGGCGCCGGCGCCGTGTGGAGCTCGGCGCTAACCAAGTCCTGTTCCCAAACGAAGTGGGCGCAATGCTTGAACTGCTTCGCCATGAGGATCAGTACCCCGCACAGGTCGAACGCGTCGCAGAGGCTATCGTCAGAGACTGGTACGCAGGGTACTACCGCTTCCCGAATGCGGAGGGAGTGCATCTGTGGGCCTGCTTCCAGGGAGGCCAAGATGCCTACTGGGCGTGGCGTGTAGTCTTTCCGCCGAAGACGGAAGTCGTCGGTTCTCCCTACGAGGTCTGGGGGCCGTTCCTCGCCAAGGGTGGCGCGGCGATAACTCCCGGCAACATCTGGTACTACATGTCGGGCGGGCAGATGTGGGACCACCACGAGGAGCACGAGCCCCAGCGCGGTGGGCTGCCGGAGATCTCACCGGAGGTCGGACGGCGGAAGTGACTGCGACCGGCTCGGCGCCCTCTGGCCGACGGGGCGCCGAGCCGATGCGTACCAACTCAGGAGGGTATAGGCCCGGTCTCGTGCCGTGCCGGAAGGGGGCTATGGTGTGCTCGATCGTCGCGTCGGCACCATGTGTGCGGGGTGCGCCATCTGCCTCGGGTGGGTGGCCGTAGGTCTCATTTCGTGCAGGGCGTACGAACGAGGGTCCTGGGCAGGACGGGGAGTAGAGCCGCGGCCCGCGGCGTTCCTCACGTTCTGGGTCGGGAACGACCGCGCGGCACGGCAGTGGTACGACATGCACGGGAGGGCACCATCAGCCACCCACTACTACCTGATCTCTACCAAAGTCGTGCCCGCAAGCGCTCCCGGTGAGGACGAGGTGTGCAGCCCCAAGCCGCCGGACACCGCGTTCCGGGACGGGCCGTTCGACGACCTCGCCGCTGACGCCGAAGGCGTAGCCCTGTACGCTCTGGACGCGCAGCCCGGCGCCGTACTGGCGTTCCCCCTCGGCCGGGGCCTGGGGCCTGTGTGGTGGCTGCCGCCCGGTGCCCCCGCCAATCTGCTCACCGCAGCGGGCAGTGGCCACGTGTACGCCGTGGTGGGCTCGGATGCGGACCCCGCGCGGACCGGGCGCAGTAGGCAATCGGAGGCCTATGAGCTCACAACGGAGGAAGGACTGCGCGCGGCAGGCACGCTGGAAGGCTCCCCTCAGGACGTGATGGCGCTGCGGACCTCGGGGCGTGACACCGTGTCCCTGCTACGTAACCCGATCCGGGTCCTACCCGTGAGTCGCGGAGCTCACCCAGGCGCCGAGCCAGGCGAGTCATCTGTCTCGGGCGCGGATGGCTCGGCGCCCGTCCGCCCGGATCCGCCAATCAGGGGATCGCTGCTTGCCGCGGCGTTCGCCACCGATGATTCGGCCATACTAGCAGTGGAGTTGGGTGCCGGCGCGAAGCGGCAGGTGCGTGCCATCCAATGGTGGTGGAAGAGGCAGTCTCAGGAGGTGCTCAGCCTTCGGTCTGACCTGGTGGATCCCGCCATCTCGCCCGACGGTACCAGGATCGCGTTCATGGCTGCAGGTACCCAATGGTCGCTCTACCCTCCATCCGTCGTGGCGCTGGACTGGGGGACGAACGCTCCGCCTGGCTCGAGCACCGCAGATCAGTGAGTGGAAGGGAGCCCGGGATGGAGAAGCCGCGCAGGAGCCATGTGCCAGTCGTGTGCGCGGCGGTGGCCACTCTTGCGCTCTGGATCGCGTTGCCCTGGGCGGCCTATCGGTCGGGGTACGGCTCGGGCGAAGTGAGGAGGACAGACGGCCCGAGCGCGAGCCCGCTGTTCTGGTTCGATGACGCCCACGTCGGGCGGCTCCGCGTGGGCGACGGGGCATCGCATGGGGGCTCACCGTCGGCTGAGATGGTGCTGTTCAGTCGGGACGGAGACAGGTCCTCTGTCACCCTCGCCGACCCCGTCGCCGGACGCGGGGAGCTGGTCTTCGGCGACGCAGCGGCCAGCAGAGACGGGGTGGTCTACTGCCTGGACCCAGAGCGATGCCTGCTGCTGGGCTTCCGGCCGGCCGGGGAAGAGGCAAAGTCGTGGGCGATCCGCCCGGCGCCAGGCAGTCATCTGGTGAGAGCGTCTGGGTCGGGTGACGCGCTTCTCGCGACGGCACTGCCCGGCCCCCTGGGGTTTGGCCTGGAAGGCGCACTTCGGCCGGACACGCTTCTGCAGCCCCTCGCCTGGGCGATCAGCCGCGCTGGCCTTGCGATCCCATCCACGGCGGTGGATGCTGTGTGGCTGTCAACCGAGGAGTTGGTGGTGGTCGGCGGACTCCCGCTGACCGCGGCTCGCTTGCGCAGGCAGGCCGACGGAACAACGGCTCTGCGGGGACCGGATGCCATGGTTGAACGGCGGGAACTCCCGGGTGGCGAGGCCAAAGGTGATGTCGTCGCAGCTGGTTTCCGGGATCGCGACACAGTGGTGCTCGTACTGCGGCGCCGCGGCGAGTTACCTATGACGGACATACTGTGCTGGCGTTGGACGTCCGGCGAGGTGGAGGTAGTCGAGGCAGTCCCCAACGTTGGCGCGGCAGTTCTCTCCCCGAACTGCAGATGGATGGCCTACACGGGGGCGTCTGTGTGGGGGCCGGGCGACGCCATGCAGTTCGTCGATGTGGCCCTGGCGCGCCAGCCCGGGTAACTCCGGCTCCCCCGGGGTGTCAGAGGGGCGGGCCTGACATGCGCTCTTGGCGGCGTTCCGTCTGCGGAGCAGCGTGCAGACAAGAGCGGCCTCGGCGAGCGTTGGGCAGTGCCGACGCAGCGACGTCGGGCGCATCACATCGACGGCCCACCCCGAGGGGCTGGAGGTGGAAGCGACGTACGATCATGCGGGCAGACGGACGAGGATGACCGAGCCGGACGGCGGCGTGTTCACCTACACGTACTCATGTAAGTGTCAAGTGCCTGAGGGCAGATTGCTGGATGGTGCGGTAGGCGGGGGTCTGAGTGCTGCTGTGGTAGACTTCACCGTGTCCGCTCGGAGGATAGGGCAACGCAGGGGGGCGACCCGAGCGCCGCAGCGGATGACCCAACGGGTATGGGGCAGGGCTGGTTGCTCTGCCCCTGTTTCCTCCCCATACCCGGAGGTCCACAATGCGGTAAACCCGAACTCCGCGGCCATGCGCCGGCCCGG
>Ga0315288_10001154_pt1 | contig 34000 bp, 28 predicted proteins | sample YL17G11_20_MG_FD_203454 | JGI IMG/M metagenome (GOLD analysis project Ga0315288, IMG submission 203454) | Sediment microbial communities from Yellowstone Lake, YNP, Wyoming, USA - YL17G11_20 | ecosystem: Environmental > Aquatic > Freshwater > Lake > Sediment | place: USA: Wyoming | collected...
TCAAGCTTCCCAAAACAGCAAACAAATTGCCTATAACGTACAGGGTTAAGAAGAAAGACGCATAAACATATCGTTCCCCAAACAACGTGGATATCATGGAACCTGATAAGACCATTATGGCCATAGTCGCAGGCACCAACAGAATCGTAGTGTATTTTACGGATGAAGTGAAGACGGTCTTCAGAAGTTGGTGTTCTTTTTGTGGGTCAAGTTTTGCGAACGCTGGAAACAGCACAGTGCCTATTGGAATTGTAAAGAAAGTCAAAAGCACGGAGAAGTTGACTGTTGCCGAATAGTTACCGATCATTACGTCACTGGCGAAAGATGCCATCATGAATGCGTAGAATTGTCCCAGAAGGCCGCCTAGAATGGAGGATATGGAAAGTGGTACTCCGTACTTCAACATTGTCTTCAATGTCTTGGATATTTCGAGCTTGCCTGTTCCCAGTTTTTTCAGAGGTCTAAACAAGACGAAGTATAGTGTTGCGAGGCCGATGATTCCTGCGGCTAGGAAAGACAGTGTGTAGCCTAGAACGGCTCCGAGAACACTGTATCCGAGAAGTACCAAGATTGGGCCCGCTATCGTTTTTACTATGGATTGGCAGACCACGGTGAAGCTGTTGAGTCCCATTCTTTCGAAACCTATGAAGCTTGATTGGGCTGCTGTCAGTAATGATCCTGCGAATATTGTTATTGAGACTATGGATATGAAGGGCACTGACTCGGGCCTGTGGAAGACTGTGGAGCCTATGAAACTTGCAAGGAACAGGCAGAGAAATGAAAGGATTAGGCCCGTTGCGACCTCAAAGATTAGTCCAGCAACAATAATATTACGTGCGTCTGCGTCTTTTTCTGAAGCTCTGCAGTTGGCTATGTATTTTGTCATTGCAGAGTTGACGCCCCAGTCTCGAAACAGGTTTATCATCAATGATGGAATCAGTGCGACAGCATACAGCCCATATTCTGCAGGGGACATGAGCCTTGTCAGGATGACCGTTCCGACAGCCATTATGATTGTGGACGTTGCCACGCCTAACAGCAATTGGAAGCTTCCTGTGGCTGAGGTCTTACCCATCTCAAGCGCTTTTTCCATGATTTCACGTCTGCGGCCTGGTTTCCTTCTCGATAACTAGTGCAGAACAAGTTTGACGATTTCTGCTGTTTCTAAGGTGATCAATCCAAGACTATTTGGTTCTTGTAGGCAAGGGAGATTGCTTCTAGGTCTTTGAGCGCATCTTCTCCTGACGGTGATATAGGTAAGTCTTGGCTCAGACACCGCACGAAATATTGTAGTTCGGCAAAGTGTGGCTGGAAGAATTTTGAAGTCCCCGTTGTCAGCACCTGGACTGCTGTGGTCAAGGGGTTTTGAAGGCGTTGCTGCACATTGGCGTGACCGACGGTTCCGAACAATTTGAGTTCTAGTTGATTCTTTTGAGAGAACCATCCCACGGTTATCACGGCTCTTACGTTTGATTCGAACTTGGCCAGACAGATGGCGCTGTCCTCGAGGTCTATGTTGAACCGGTGACCCAAATGGCTTTTTATGTCTGTTATTTCGCCGAAGTACCAGCGGAGAAGGTTTATGATGTGACTGCCCAGGTCGATGAGCACGCCGCCTCCGGTTAGTTCCTTGTTGAACCACCACTCTGGCACTGGGGTGGGAGCGTAACCCTCGGCTCTGTGGAAGAAAGGTCCACAGCTTACGTAGGTGGCGTGCGCAACTTCTATGTCGCCAAAGACACCACTTTTGACCTGTTCTTTCATTGCTCGAAAGTCTGTCTTGAATCTCATCGGGTAACCGACCATTAGCTTCACAGAGTTTCGCCGGGAGGCCGAGATGATTTCTTTTGCTTCCTCGGCGTTTCTTGCAATCGGTTTTTCTAAGAAGGTGTGCTTTTTCGCTTCAGCCGCTTCTATTGCACATTGAAGGTGAAGGTGAGTTGGCAGAGCGATGATTACAGCATCGATGTCAGGTTCTTGCAAAAGTTCTTGGTAATTGGTAAATGTTTTCTTGACCCCAGCATTTCTAGCCTTGTTAAGGGCTTTTTTTGACAGGTCTGAAACCGCTATGAGATGAGTGTTGGCAAGTTTGAGACTGTGCCTGAGATGAATGCTGCCTACGTATCCCAGACCGATTATCCCTAAACCTACCTTCTTCATTGTTCTAATTCTCCACCGCGTTCGCTCCTATTCTAATCCGAGCTTCTTACCTAGCCCTAGGTGCATCACAAGACCATAGGCCTTGCCCATTACTTTTTTCGTCATGTCTTTCCTAGGATACCTGCGATTGAAATAACTTGGAGGAATGCCTCTTGGAATGAAGGACGTATTCCCCAGACCCTCTTTTTCTGCTAGCTGAAGGTATTTGATTCTTTTGGGGTTCACTCCTGCCATTTTCGCAGCGGCAGTATCAATTGCTACGGGATCTTTGCTTGCCATTACTAGTCCTAGCCTGCGCGGTTGAATTCCTGAGACGATGTTGCCGTCTATGATACAAAGATCAAATTTCATTGCCTTGTTGGAGGCAACAATTACTTCTCCAAGTCTAGGATGGTATCGGAACTTTCTAGGATAGGGGTTACAGCCAAAGATGTTCTTCAATGCGCAGGTGATTTTGATTTCTTCCATGGTGTACTTGATTTTCGGCACGTTAATTCTTAAGTCTGCACTCCGTATTGTTCTGGGCACCATTAAATTGAAAGGCTGGCCCCCGACCATAACCTTAGCACCGTCATACTTGTCTTCTGAAAGGTTGATGAGCTTGACGTTGTAATCTTTGGACAGTTTTTCGTAGCCGAGCATTCTGAAAACGTGCTTGCATTTCATTGCTGACGCATCGGATTCCACTATGGAAATTTCACTCGAAGAGGTTTTCTCGCGAATTAAATCGATTAGTGCAGCCACGAATCTCGGATCTGTCGTCTGACCTGTGGAGTAGTCCCAGTAATAGCACAGATTGGGCTTGATTACAACATTTTTGACTTCTTTTTCAAAGGAATAATCGATAGCATTTAACGATTCAAGAATAGCTTGCCTTATCGAATCTTCCGCGTTGTTCGCAACTTTGACAAAACTAACGAGACTCATTCTGATCCGTCCTTCTTTCCATTTTGTCGGAGAAATTGATTAAGCACAAGTTTGTCCACGATAATCTGAAGCGCAACTTTTAATCCTTCCCTATTAACGCTCTTCAAGGCCCATTCATTGAGACAGAATGCCCTTAATATCTGCATGAGGTTGCAAGGTTTGTATGTCTTATTTGAAAGAATCTGGAGAAATGGTCCCGAAGGAATTTTGGCCTGTAGTTCTGTTTGAATGCCCAGTTCATACTTGTTTTGTAGCATTTTTCGACATCAGACCGCGTCACAAGGAGATCTTTTTTTGACTCTTCAAAGACTGTGCGTGCACTGGTTTCGATCAAATGCATTTTCTCGAGTTTGACAATTCGCCCTAGAAGTGAATTGAAATTGTGAAGCAACTTTTTGATCTCTTCGGGGCTTCTAGAAGGCGGTGGTATCAGCTGTTTCGGGTTCCTTCTCCAGTATATCGAATCCCAATCGTTTTTGTTTGCGAGCAGACTGGGATGCACGGTCAGAATACTTAGCTTTTTTCTGGCGAGTGAAATTGACAACACGCGATATTGTGACAGTCTTCCTTCCCACCGGCCCATAATGGGATAAGGGTAAAAACCTATTCCTTTGAAATTGACAGGCGTTGAAGAAACGTTGGCGGAGAAGTCAGAGGTGATGCCTAATGTTCTCATTGCTTCAGTATGGGGTGGTGTCCAACAGTGCCCTGGGGCTCTGAATGCTATGATCTGTTTTCCGTGGAACAGTCTCTTGAGTGCAAGAATTCCTCCTTTTCCCTCCATTTCTCCAGTCAAAGGGTTAATGTGTGATGTCTCTCTTTGAAGCGAGTTTTTGTGGGCTTGCTCGTAGTCTTCTACGTCAGTGAACTCGAAAATTGTAGGATGCACAGTGTGGCTTGAAGAATGATAACCGATTTGATGTTCAGAGAGCAAGTCTATAACTGCAGGGAAATTCTCGAGTTTCTCTGCCATATGTCCTGTTATGAAAAACAATGCCTCCAAATTGTATTTTCTTAGACTCTCCAGAATTCTTTGCAGAACCCACACTGAGTTCTCGCTTATGAAATCCTCTGTGTCAAATGTCAAGTATAGTTTCCGCAAGCATCGATCACCTATCCTTGAGAAAAAAACGTGTTCATTTGTAAGGGTCTCTACTATGAAGCAAAGGTTTGCAATCATTGTGCCAATTCTTTGTATATTTTTACGAGTTTCCTAACTATCGCTTGACTTGAGAAATGCTCCACCACCGAATTTCTTCCTGTTCTACCAAATTCTTTTCGGACGTCATCATTGTCCAGTAAGTATTGAATAGCATCAGCTATTTCAAGTGGGTTATTGGGCTCAACTAATATTCCGTCCTCTCCATTGCGCACGATTTCGGGGATCCCGCCTACCTTCGTTGCAACCACAGGTGTCTCGCATGCTAATGCTTCTAGGTTGACTATGCCGAGTCCTTCGTATATTGAAGGCAAAACAAAGACTGAAGCTCGTTGATACCAGTCCACTAACTCTGTTTGGCTCTTCTCCCCGATGTACTCTATGGTGTGTTTTCCTTTCTCGTTTTCTTTTTGTATTAGTCTGAGTATGTGATTGAAATATTCGGAGTCCCAGTCAGGAGGGCCGATTATAGCCACTCTGACCGCTCGTTTGAGATGTTTAAGTGACTTCAACAAAACATGTAAGCCTTTGCCTGGGCTTATTCTTCCAACGAAAAGTAGGAGGTTATCTTCTTTCTTGTTTGAAGGATGGAAAAGCTTGGTGTCCAACCCGTTGGGTAGAGACCTGATCTTTTCTTCGGGTAAGCCCAATTTGACCAAGTCGCTTTTCATTTGATCCGTCAGGCTAATGTATAGGTCAGCGATGTTTTTCAATACGAATCTGGCCAAAGAATACCTTTTGAGAAATGGAAAATCTATCCCGTGAAGGTGGAATATTTTCGGTTTATCTGAGAAATATGAGAACACAGGAAAACTTAAGTCTGAATGAAAGTGAAATATGTCGTAACTCTTCGCTAAATTCGTGAACCTTCCAGGTATGAGGTTCACACCCATTGTAATTCTGTTTGAATGTGCCAACGGATACCAGTTCAGAGCGGGGATCCTGAAGATTCGAAAACCGTCGTCTGACATTTCCGTTCTCCCTGTCCATTTGGAGAGCCACAACTTGTCCATGTTAAAGGTCATTACGTCGGTTTGTATTCTGCTGGAATTGAGCCCCATAGCAAGAAGTCGAATTGCTGTTTCAGCTCCACCTATTATCGGGTAGTAGGAAGGTGTAAGCATGAGTACTTTCAACAAAAAGTCACTACCCAATTCTTTTGTTTTGGACTATTGCGGGCTCTCTCAAAAGCAATTTGATTGTCATAGTTTCTCTAATAGTGTGTATTCCCCAATAATACACTTTAGAACGCGTGCGCACGAGAATTCTCAGTGATTCCACAACAACTGAAGTTTGCTCCTATCTGCTTCCTAGCGTGCAGAATTGCCAAGACATTCTTTGCGCGCGCATCACCGTTACCTATGAAGACTTGCTGGTTTTACCCCGCCGCAATAGAACATTTCGTAGGAAATTTGTTGCCGTGCGTGCGCCAATCCCTGAAAAAACCAGCTCGAAAGCGTATAGCGGAATCATCCTCCACATTAGAAGCTGGACTCGAGACAAGCTTTTAACTGTCCACGCGTTATGGAAGGAAAGATTTGTCATGAGATCAATTCTTTCCACGTTGGTGTTGTTGAAAAAGTCCTCAATGGCAGAATTATTAATAAACAATCCAGGATAGAGCATTTTGTATCTATTGTCATAAGATGTTTTCGCGATAAAGGCTATTCTCCTGTATTGAAGAGCCAAAGTGTAGGCAATTGTCTGACCGTTGAGTTCCAGGAACCAGACAACTTGTCTCAGCTCTGGGAATTCTCCTGCTAGGGACTGAGAACCTGCTAAGATGCTCAGAAGATCCTCATCTGCTGCCACTTTTTTACTAGTTCGCAATTCCTCTTTCCAGCTCATTCTTTCCACGGCTAGTATTCTCTCGGGAACGTCTTGCATGTTCCCTTCGTCGTCGACACGGATGATTCGCCATTGACCTGCCTTATTCAAATGCTGCACTATTTTCTTGAATCTCCGTTTAAAATTGCGGCCCCTTTTTTCCTGAAAATCATTCCAGCTGCAATCAACTGGAATAGTCCGATGCGCTATGTATGATGGCTCTTTCTGTCGAAAGTGGATTTTGCTCTCTTTGCACTTCTGACCAAGAATTTTGGGGTTTGGTGACTCGGCTGGCATATAAAGCGATACGCATTCGCATTTGAGTTTTTTGAATATGAAATCCAGAACAACCTTAATGCAAGCTTCCCTATATCGGTCATCTATAATAAAATCCGGAGAGTAGGCGTAGCCAAACATGGATTCAGCAAATCGGAGACCAAAGGATTTCCTTAGCGTTAATTGTGCCAACCCTATGATTTTTCTCTCAACTGTGACAATCAAAAGTAGTGGAGTGTGACCTTGTGAAAGACTTCGTCTCATAGCTTGTCTGGTGAAGGCACTGAAAATAAAGGGGCTCTCACTCAAACTGTTTATGAATAGGTCTACATCTTTTTCGATTTTTGATAGTTTGTTTGGATCTGAAATGGCGAGAATCGAAAATTCCATTCTGTTCCTCCACATCTACCTTATGAGTGCGTGCACATCTATCTACTACAAGTCATTGAATTCTCAAAAGATATTTGATCCTGTTCCCTTGGCGCCAATATTCTTCGTATAACAAGCTCCTAAAGCTGTCCAAGCAACTCTTTCGCGGTATGACGACTCTTTGAGTCCATCTCGCAGTCGTGTTCCAGCGCTCTTTGTATTCCTCTGTGCCTCTCAAGAAATCAAACTCGACTAGTCCATCCTGAATACACCTCGCTATTATGTTTGCAGCTAACAGACTTCCGACGCCGTATTTGGAGTATCTTGGATCAAAGCCAGTGAGGTAAGAGTAGAATTTGGATCGATACTTGAAACCATAATGTGCGGCGACTGGATGGTCGAAAACCTTGAGTAAATACAGACCAAGCCAACCTTTTTCTGCGAACGATCTCGCGATATCCATATGAAAACTCCGTGATCTTTGATCGCCAAATACGCCACAAAAACCTTTTGACTCCCATCTTTTTTGATGGAGCTCAAAGAAGGATTCTATTCCTTCGGCAAAGTATTGTGTCCCTGAACAATCAACAAACTCTACTTTGAAATCTTTCTCTAATGATCGTGAAGCCCTTCTGAGGTTCTTCCTTTTCTTGTAATTCAGGCTACCAAGGAAAGCATCGTAGGATTTGGGCAGTCGAATATATGGACAGACGTGCGCCCGCGTTAGGATCTTTGAAACATCCCTCAGCAGCCCTAGCGAGTTGGCCTCTTGGGGAATGTCGATCAAGTCTATACACTCCCACCTTTCAGGAAGATTGTTCAAATAGTCCAGAAAAAATCTCAATGATTCCTCATTTTTGTCTGCTAGTATGAAATCATTATAGTCTGCTCCTGGTGTCGAGATGAACTCGATTTTCCCTCGCCGAAGTCCGAACATTCGGTGAACAGTATACATCATAGGGGCAATTCCGAGAATCTTGCCATCGTGCTCGGCTAGCAGAAGTACGAGTCTTTTGTCATTTCCAAAATGTTTCCACCAAGTTGCGAGCCACTCCCAAGTTGAGAAGATGGTATGGTTGCATCTTTGCAGGACTTCATTCCATCTTTCCTCCAAAGAAAGGAAACCAGCATAGTTGTTGATTTCAACTATTTTCATTCAGGTGCCGCCTTTGTTGCACTTTTGAAGTGAATGGCTCAATTGAACGATGCAATAATGTAAAAATAATTTCAGCGTTAGTCTCTGGAAAGACACTTACATGGGCGTTTTTCTGATTATCTCTACTATTCTTCTCGCAGCTTTTCCATCGCCAAATGGATTTTTCCATTCTCTGCTCTTATTGCGCGCGCATTTCCGTGTAGTTGTTCTCTTCATGCCTTTCTATTGATGCATGGTTTGGTCATAAATCAGAATGAAGTATCATGTTTGGAGTCTGCATTGTTGGGGTTGAGTGAAAACTGCTGATCAGTTTTGATGTTGCCTACGTCTGCGTCTAATCAGGACTAGTAATGGTATGGCGAGTGTTGCGAGTGCGATCACGCTGAATACTGCGGTCGCTCCAAATGGAGTTTCATTGGATTGTGCAGAGTTTGGTGAATTCAGGGTTATGAGAACTTTGTGTGTGCTGTGGTTGTAGGTGAAGTGGATTAGCCAGAAATAGTTTGTAGATGTTGTTGTGTAGTTTATTGGGTCTTGGTCGAGGTAGATCGTCAATCCGGTTATGTCTTCGATTAATGTTTTTGATATGGTTAGGTTTGTGTAGCCCGTGGTTCCTGTTGAGCCGCTTACTGTGAAGGTTAATGTTTTGCTTGTGGAGTTGAAAGTTAATTCGGAGACTGTTGAGTTAGAAATTATTGAGAAGGGTGTTGACCAGACGGTTATGGTTTGGGTTCCTACAGTGTCGTTGATTGTTGTTAAACCTTGGGAATCGTCATAGACTCCTGAGATTGTGAAGGTTGCTGTTTCGATGGCAATTGCAGTGTATGTGGATTCCCATCTTGTGTTGGTGGCGGACCATGTCATTGCGGATCCGTTTAGGTAAAGGGTTCCGTTTGTGCTGGTGAAGGCGGTGTTATCGTATTCGTATAAGGCTCTGAGCCATATGGTTGCGGTTTCGCCTAAGGTGAGGGTTTCTTTTGTGGTGTCTCCTTGTGTGATTTCTATTCGGTCCCAGATTATGCTTGGGGCTTGGGCTGTTTGCATGTACGTGGTTATGCCGTTGCAGTTGACTCCTGTGGTGATCCAAACGTCTTTTCCGACGAAGGGTGAGTTTACGTTGAGGGTTATCCATCCTGTGCTGTTTGTTATGTATTCAGTGTTGTTGATGTAAATGCTTCCGCCGGTTATGTCGGAGCCGTTATTGTTCCATTTTGCGTGTAATGCAATTGTTTGTGTGCTGCCCACGTCTGCTCTTTCGTCACTTACGAATGCTTGATCTATTACAATGTATTCACCTGTTTCTTCGTTTCCCCAACTTGCATGGCTTGGTTCTGGATAGACGTATTTGCAGACGAATAAATTATCATAATGTACGTGTTCGGAAGATCCTGACCAGCTGAAAAGACACAGGGTGCCACTGCTGAAGGTATTATCAGTTGTGGTTATTTCTATCGGGTAAAGTGGAGCGATGCTACTTTTCAATATGTTTCCGTAGAGCTTGAACACAAAGGTATACCAAACATTTTTTGAAGGATTCGTAGTTCCTTGGCCGGCAATAGTTGTTTCCACCCCATTTGACATTTTAGATATTCTATCTCTAGAATCACCGCCCCATGTACTTAATAATGTCATATAGCCATTGGCAGGTTCGTTTGGTTGTTGCCCCCTTACACATGGTCCGTGCTCAAAGTAGGTTCCTGAAATCCATTTCACCTTAACATGGGCGCCACGATTGCCAAAAGAGAAATTATTTGCCCTAATGCGTTGACCGAAGGGGGCTGCCGTTGTTTCAGCGCTTAGCTCTCCATTTTCTATCTGCCATGTTCCACCCACTACTGTCCATTTGTTCAAAGTGCTGCTGAAATCATCGAAGAAATCAAAGGTAGCGTCGCTGTTGCTTGTCGTTACCACGTTATCTCGCCCGTAGTAAATGTATATCGTGTTGTTGGTCGCGCTTGATATTTCTGGGATTTTGACCCAGAACACTGCGTAATCTGCTGTTTTCAATTCTTCAATCCAATAATTACAGTTAACCTCATAACCAGATGAAGAATTAAACCATGTGAAACGAACATCGCCAAAGTCCACTTTTGAATGACCGTTTAAGTAGACGTTTTCTCCGTTGTCGGTTCCGTTGCCGTAGTTGGCTGTAATTCTAACTTGATAGTCGATGAGGTCTGATGCTTCTGATGTTATTGTGCTGTTTAGGTAGACCCCACGTGTGTCTTGATACCACACATCACTGTCTTTGCTGGTGAATAGGTAGGCTTGGTTTTGTTCTTCATTTAAAAGCAACATGGGACAGCATTCATCATCGCTTATCATGGGTGAATTGGCGCATTCTTTAAACCCTGAAGATGGTGAAGTGTCTGAATAGTGGGCGGCTACTTTCCATACTCCACCTTCTAAGATCTCTCCCAGCAACCAATATTTTTCATCGTAAAACATTACGGTAGGTGAACCGAAAGGAATGTTTTTGCTGATAACTATGGTGTCGCCGGCTTCGTCTAAATCTTCAATGTCCTCCGCATTTCTAACCTTGAAGTATTCGGTTCCACCAGAAGCATCATGAGTATAAAGATACCACTTATTGTCATTGAGATTAAACCATATGAACGGATTTTTCCATTGATTACCGCCTATCTTGACATTTTCGGTAAACTCATATCGAATTCCATCCGTGCTTGTCCATCTCTCCAAAGTTCCATCGGTTCTATCGGTGAGAAACATGTGAAATGTTCCGTCAACGTAAGCCGCGCTTGGCCATCTGTAATGATATGTTCTTGGTCCTAGGATTGGATTTCCAGAATAAGCTGTCCAAGTGCCGGCGGTATCGTTTGTATAGTAGAGTCTTATTTCCGATCCTGCAACGTCAGAGTCATATGCTAAATACTTTCTGAAAGCTCCGTCCACGAATTTGTCAACTTCCACTATGGTCGTGTTGTGAACTGGTTGGAAAGCATGTCTCTGAGTGGGATTTCCGGAAATAGTTACCCAAGGATCTGAAAGGTCATAAAAACGAATGTCGTTGGTTACTTCTTCATGTGTGATGTTATGTTCTTTTCGGTATTGCCATCCACTATAAAACCACCCATTAGAAGCAGATTCACCTGCGCTTGCTTGGTTTATTTTAACGCTAAAGTCTGGAAAGCAAACGCTTAGAACATTCAAAACTAATAATGCTAAACCAAGATTAATCAAAAAGGTTTTCAACATTTTTCTTCGCAACAATTCTTTACCTTCTCCTTTCAATTCAATCTGCCATATTTTTTAAGAGACCATACTCTAATATTCCTTATGTAACTCTAACTCTAGAACATACACCCGAGTTTTCTATGTGCTGATCACCTTTTTGAGCAGTTTTTCAATTGTTTCAACTCGTTGCTTCCAAGAGTTGTTTCTTGCAAAGTTGATTCTTCTCTCCATTGCGGCTTTATTTTCAGATGCTTGACATTCTTTGACTGCTTCTTCGACTTTTTTAATAAAATCCTCATCATCCCTTGCTATCAAAACAACATGTGAAGCATTCTCGCATATTTCTGGCAAGGCAGTTGAAACCACAGGTTTTCCAGCAGCCAAGTATTCATACATTTTTATCGGGTTTGAGGCTAACGTCAATTTGTTTATTTTGAAGGGAATTAAACAAACATCCATACAAGCCAAATATTGTGGGAGAACTTGGTATTTTTTGGCTCCAACCATCATGATGTTTGAATGGCTCATAAGTTTGTCCAGACCGAAATTTATCGGACCCACAAGCAAAATTGAATAATCTGGATGCAGCTCAGCTAATTTACAAATTAAATCAACATCAATCCAATCATAGATAGCACCAATGAAACCGATTATGGGATGCTGAAGAAATCTTATTTCTTTAGGCTTTTCGCCAATTTTTGTAGCTCTATGGAAGTGCGTAAAGTCTGCAGCGTTAGGAACATAAAAGCAATCTGGATTAATTTTCGAAAGCCTTTCACAAAGTCTCTTAGATGTGGCAATGACAATTGAAGATTCCGTAGCTAGATCTCTTTCCGCCTTCAAAACTTCTAAAGCATTCGAAACATCAGAAAATGCTGAAAATTCATCAATACAATCATATACGATTTTCACGTTTATCGATTCTAAAGTTTCTAAAAGAAAAGTATAAAGAGAAGAATAGAAAATCGCTATGTCAGGCTTAAAGCTGATATATTTAAGTTGCATTTTGAAAAGCAGTAAGCCAAATTTTTCAGTAATAAATTTAAGTTTTCCAAGAAAGGGAGGAAGAAACAGATTCACCACATATAAATTCTTCATAATTTTTCTCATCACAAAAACATTTTTTTCCTTGTAGTTCTTAGCGAAGAGAAAAGGATTTAAAAAGATTGGATTTTGAAAGTAAACGACGTTATGCCCCCTATTTGCCAGTCGTGAGGTTATCTGGTGAGGCCTTTGCCATAGAAAACCCCAAGGCATCGTGGAAAAAACCACTACGTTCAACGGGTATCACTTTTTACCTCAAAAATTTTATGAAAGCTTAGAATCTACTCGATGGCAAGCATTTTTCCCAGCTAGAAACGCGACATTCATATGATTAATTACACTTGGGAAGGCTATTTTAACATTGCATCTTGTGTTGGTACGTATGATCCTCGGATTTTTCTGGAAATCAGCCACTTCAACCCAACAATGTTCCCAAATAAAATTCCTCTTAGAATAGCCGTTTCGTATCTCCGGTTCTCCTTAACCTTTCTGACATGCACCAAAGAATTATACAATAAGGAGACAATCCTGTGCATTTTAGAAAGTTTTTCTCCTTCCAAAAAAAGATAGTAAAACACTAGTTCATCCTCTATTATCGCGTGAGAAACACTCTTTACCCCATGCGACCGACTCATAGTCTGTCCATGCCGAACATGATACACTTTTGCTCTAGGATTAAAAACCATTCTATGACCATTTCTCCACAACCTCCATCCAACAACCTGCTCAAAATCAATCCCACGCTTAAGAAACGAAGCAGGTATCCGAAAATCCTTGAGCGCAGAATTAAGAACCGACATATTCGCAGCCATACACAACAACGAACTAACTACCCCTTGACCCATCAAATGAATATTTTTTCGTGAATAACCTGCTTTCGAAATATACGCCAAATATCCTTCTTGACCCTCCAATGGACGATTCCAGAATTTATCACCAATCATCCGCAATATCTCTGTTTCACGATAAAAACCGACAACTTCAGAAGAGCTTTCAACTGGGTTCAGAACATCATTTACAAGATACGCAGGTATAACATCCCCTGAAACCCCTGAAACATTGTTCCGTTCATAAGTCAAAAGATGTTCCCTAATACAATTCGGTTCTGGTATAGCGTCATCATCTAGAAACACTATCACATCGCCCTTGGCACTGTTGATTCCTTCATTGTAGGCTTCCATAAGACCTCGACGTTTTTGAAAAACAACCCTTATATCAAGATACTTACGGAAACGTTCAACCACTTCTATAGTCTCAACATCATCGGGTCTCAAGACCAACAAGACTTCAAAATCCGTAAAATTTTGAACCCGAAGCCCATTAAATGCATGCTCAATCAAACGGGGCCTTCCAGCAGTGGGGATCAAAACGGTGACTCGCTGTGTCATATCTCTTTACAATCCTCGCAGATACTCCTTCATTTATCAAGTTCTATAATAATTCGCAACAGTAAGCAGGTTTATCGTTTTTCAAACCAGAAAACAGACTGGCGCCTTCATTTACCCGTGTTCTGATATACAACGCTGCGACCATTATTATATACCAAACTCAAGTTGTCAAAGATAAAAGAAAGCTCAGTAGAATTCCATGAAAGCCTCCCTTCATAGATTCTTCCATTCACAACATTTAACGCACTCAAGTAAATAACACCATCATTTTCAACCGTTGTGACATTAGTCAACACATTAATGTAGAAGACTTCACCAGAAACACGCAACACATTCGTTGCGGAAACAATATCTGCATACACTTGTGAACGCTCAAAATCAGCGTGTTTAGACAACCATTGCGCCCCAAAAACGCTGTACGCATCGACATATCCAAGATTACTGTACAATTGTAAAGCACTCATCCTATGTTTGCTCAAAGATATCGACCAGCTTTCGCTTCCTGTGACTTCATACACAAACCCTGTTTGAAAAAGAAAATAAGACACCAAAACAATCAGCAACAAGACCGAAATTAAAAGCTCTTTTTTTCGCTTGAATATAAACTGAATAAGCATCTCTGCGCCAATTATGCATAAAGGTGACAAGAAAAACAGTAAGATATGGTAGAACCGCGTCATATTAAGCGTATTCGCTAGCCCCGGCACTACTATGAGCGTGGCTAAAAATCCCACAGATACACATGTGAACACGAAATATTCATTATCCGAAGGATCCCTCATTCGTTTTTTAACCAATCCAACGAAACCAATAACTATAAAGGCTTCTGTAATATACGCAAATATTCTGCTAATTGTATTCCAAATAGATGGTGGCGCTTCTACTCCCAAACCCGCTAACACAGTTTGTCCCCGCGACGCTGGATTGAAAAAATCACCGAGTTGCCTATAGATATAATCTCCAAATGACAAGAAACTATCGAAAACAGCCGAATTTGATGTGTAAATGTACCATGCAAACATTACCACAAAAAAGAAAACAACCATACCTATTGTTATATTTCTACTCGGACGCTTCAAGACAATAAAAGAGATCAAAGTGATAGAAATAAAAAACAGGAAAATCTCTGCAAGTGCATAATGCGACATTACTAAAGCAACACCAAAAATCATAAAACACATAATTTTGTTAACAGGTTCTAATTTTTTGCTCAAGATTACAAGCAACAGCAAAACGAAAAACAATTCAGCAATCATCTGCCTGTTCAACCCTAACATTTCAGTATAAAATGTTGACTGTGCCATAAACAAGAAAACGGAAATGAAAGCATACTTCTCTCCAACATAGCCTTTCCACATGTAATACAACCCTAAAGGCACGAAAGAAAAGACCAAGGGAAACACTATTTTAAACATCCACACAGGATCTATGTTTAGTAAAGTTGAATAAACCGTAGGAAGAATAGTGACGCTCAACATCGCGTTAGTTCTACCATATCCCGTATCCCAAGGAAAAGGGTTGGTTAAACTCCAACGTGCACTGTTTTGAGTGGTCTTAAAGATATAATATTCAACAGGGACATCTGAGCCAAAGCCAACTATATAGTTGGATATAAGCGAAGAATGATAAAGAATCGCCACGGCGATCAGAAGCACAGCCAAAGGGTAAAGTTTTGGAGATAGAAATCTCTTAGAAATGACCCCGATAGCAAATAACAAAACTATTGATATTATCATGAACATAAGGACTAAATTATCTCCATAGACGTTCACCCACATCGTCCCTGCAACGCTCAAGATAGGAAGAGCTAAAAAGAATAAAGATGATGGAGACAAGTCGAAAGTCTTAAGCCTAAAAATCTTGACATCTTCACTTCTTAAATAGACTAAGAGTCCACCTATAAGGATGAGGCTGTTCAGGATTATCATTAAAGGCACTAACGAAAGGGGTTGCAGAATACCGTATAGGAAATAGAATTCGTTTATTAAGAACCCAGCGATCATCAGAAATGCAACACTGAACCCTAGTGAAAAAAGCACAACTTCCAATACGTTAAGTTTGTCCAATTTCAGCAGTTTGACAAAAACAAATCCAGGAGCAAAAGTGAAATAGACAAATCCAACAATCTGTCTGGCCACGGGAATATCAAGAAACACTGTTAGGTAGACCACGCACTGTAAAAACGATAGAATCAATAGAAAATCCATTGGTCTACGTTTACATACAGTAGAATTCATTAACAACACCTTCGAATTTTTCCTTGTCTTCTGGGGTCTTTGTATCTGACGACGTAAGACTTATTACACACTTCTACATGTGTATAAATGAAGAGCGTATGAACAGTATGCAAGAAAACCGAAACGTTTTAGCACACAAAATACAGATAGCTACCTAAGCGAGGGAAGCGATTGAGTGACGTAAAGTCTTTAAAGCTATTTATAGTCTCGATTTTCGTTGCAATGATTCTCGTTATCTCACCAGTTATCTCTTCATTGACAAACAGTGTTATTATACCTAACACCGGCAAAATATCAAGCAACAATATTACGGCAAGAAGCGGCTCCCCAGAGGATATTCAAGCAGCTGTGAATGCTATGACGGCTGCAGGAGGAGGAACCGTTTATATTCCAGAGGGGAACTTTTCTTTCGTCATAAGTGGAAGTATAGGTGTCACTGTTCCAGGCGGCGTAGATATTTTTGGTCAAGGTGTTGGCAAAACAATTCTGCGTCAACCATCCGACCCTCCCGCTAACAGTATAATGTTCTACCTTGACGGTTCAAACAACAAGCCAATACGCATTTCTGGCATATTCTTTCAGGGATATGTTAAAACTACAGAAGATTATTCCCCACAAGCTATTGAAATAGATGCTGTCAAGGATTTCCGCATTGACCATTGCCGTTTTGAAGATTTTTCGGGTCATGCAGTTGGTGTTGGTGGTCAGTATCGTGGTTTGGTAGACCATTGTGATTTTGACAACCCATATAAGCTTACTCTAAGTGGTACGGCTTGGGGTTATGGTATAATTGTTTGGGGCGACGAAGAAACTTGGAACAACATAGATTGGTATCTTGGTCAATACGATGGCAAATACTGCATTATGTATATTGAAGATTGCACATTCAAACGTACACGACATGCTATAGCAGGCAACGGTGGCGGGTTCTACATTGTACGCCACTGCACATTCACAGACCCAGACCCATATAACTTCGGTCAATTAGATGTGCATGGCGGTATTGGTGGAGGGGGAATCGGTGGGCGTGGTTTGGAGGCTTACAACAATACCATAGTTGGTGCTGAAGGCTACGATGCTAGCCAAGCCTTTTGGCTTCGTGGTGGAGGAGGAGTTGTTTACAACAATACAATGCAAAACATTTGGTATGGGGTAGGCTTATACAGTGAAGACGGGCAACAGCAGAAGTGCAAGCTCCACGACCTTTGGGTTTGGGGAAACAGCATGGATAGAGGCACACTTATAAACAATGCTGGCGGCTTCACGCAAAACGTGGACTATTTCCTTTACGCAAAATCTGGCTACACACCTTATCCTTATCCTCATCCTTTGACACTGACAACACCCTGAAACAAACACTATCAATTTATCATATGCACGGGGTGACCAGCAGTCTCAGGGTGCTCACCAAGGAGCAAAATCAACTGGTTTTCGTTCTTTCAAGGATTTTTCAATACATTCAAGAAGCTTGATAGCGTTTCTACCGTCCTCCCCTGTCACCGGCGAAGGAGAACCCTTCTCCAAACTCTCAACGTAGCTTCTGATCAAACCCATATGCCCTGACTTTGGCTTTTTAATTTGGTCCACTGCAAATTTCCACCATTTCTTGAAAAGCCTTTTCTCATCAGTAAGCCAACTGTGTGCAATGTCTGCAATGCTCGAAGCAGATCCTTGCATTCTTTCTATTATGTAACCATGAGGCAGGAAAGCCTGCACTCTCCTACCGTTAGAGCTAATGACTTCGTACACCATTTCAGGTTCTTGTGCAACCCAGGATATCTCCATGACGCCCCAGCGTTGTGAAGAAGTTCTCAGGAGGACTGCGAATTCATCCCACACCTGATATTTGGCTTTCACCCCTAACGCATAGACCTCTTGCACATCCTTCAAGAAGTGCAACTGAAGATACGCATGATGGCAACCGACTTCCCAGAGAATTCCTCCGTTTTCGGGGCTTAGGTTCCAAGGTTGGGCTAAACCATGAGCTTTAAGCCATTCAAAGTTCTCCCTATGAGACGTTCGGAAACATGTCAAGTTAAAGCCTTCAGAATCTGCTATTGATTTCAACTGTCTAACATATGGAAAGAAGAGTTGATTGTGGCAGACGCACAGTTGGGTTCCTTTCTTTCTTGCCTCTTCGACCATTCTCTCGCATTCTTGACTGTTTCTACCCATGGGCTTCTCCATCAGGACATTGAGTCCCGACTTTGCCGCGTCGCGAACTATCGATTCATGTGTCGAGGTGGGAGTACATATGTCGACAAAATCGAGATCTTTTGCTTCAAAGAGATCTGTGTAGTTCGAATAGATTTTGTCAATTTTGTAGGGCTCAGCGAAAGCTTTCGCTCTATTGATGTCGGCGTCCGATACGGCAACGACGTTCACCTTATCTATTGCTTTGTAGGCGCCCATGTGAATGTGAGCGACTCTGCCGCAACCTATCAAACCAACTTTCATCTCAATTCGCGCCTTGCTTGCATATTCAATCAAATGTTTTTTCTTTTATACATTGTTTCGTGCAAGGGTATTCCTTGCTTCCAAAACCTCTTACAGGACTAATGGATAATTCATGATTCTGATCTGCCTAGGATCTAGGAGCGTAGGACTTTAGATGGCTTCTTACAAACCCCGCGTACCACGCTGTCATCTTGAATGTCGATTGAAATGCCAATAGGAAAACGGCTTTTTGCCTCGTTAGTTTGAAGAGGGTTGATGAGTTAAGAAGTCCAGACAGAAACGCAGATGGAGGAAACATTCTGTAGTGTTTGATCATTCCCCTATTCTTGTGGAGAAAATAATGAGTAAAATATCCACGGAGCCAATATCTGCTCCAAAGACCCTTCCAAGTCAACCCGTGTCTTTCATAATCAAGGAAAACCGCATCAGCAGCTGATAACAACCATCCAGCCCTTCGGGCTCTGATTTCAATATCCCAGTCTTCATTATACCCGCGCAAGTTCTCATCGAAACCTCCGACTTGCCTGATGATTTCACTACGATATATTGAACCACCCGTCCCCAAAACTTTCGAGCGTCCTTTCTCCGACTGGTAATTTACCATCCTGCCGGCGGCGCGTGAGTACGCTTCCAATGTACTCAACAGATTCTTTCCAGGTTCCAAGGCCTGCTTTCCCTTCGCAATTCCAACTTTTGGATGCTGCTCCATGAATTCGACGAGCTTCCTCACAAAATCCTTTGAGAGCACCATGTCTCCATCGACCCAAAGGATAAATGCTCCTTGAGCATTTGCAGCGACGACGTTTCTCGCATGGCCCACGCCTTTCCATGAAGTATGGAAAACTCTTGCAGGCAAATTCATACGCGTGACGTGATCTTGAACAATGGACAGGGTATTATCGTTGCTGCCATCGTCCACAAAAATCACTTCCATACGTTCATGTGGAAAGTCTTGGTCAAGAATGCTGCTGATAGCTTCACCAATAAACTCCTCGCTATTCTTAACGCATACACCGATGGTGACCTCAGGTTTCATGAAATGTCACCATATTCCTCAGAATACGCCGGATTATTCGTCACTGCCTAGGGTTTCTCCATTAACCATTTCCAGCCAAATCCTTGAAAGCATAATCAAAGTTGAGAGAACGCAACTGGCATTCTGCGGCAGTTTGCGTGTCCCAAATTGTAGGGTCCAAGCTTGTGGATCACGGAGACAGGATTGATAACGTTTCAAATGCCGACTTATTCATTTGTCGGGTTTTCTGATACGTCTGTCGGTTCAGATTCGTAGTCGTGTTTCCTCTGGTAGATATCTTCAGTCAGATCCCATATTTGTTTGAGAAAAGCGAGACTGCAGCACTATTCCCAAGTTTCGGGCTATTTGCTTCCAATCGTAACGCTCTGTTACGACTTTTCGGGCAGCTTCTCCGATAGTTGCGGCTAGGTTTTTATCTCGAAGCAGTTTGACTATGCGAAATGCAAAACTCTGCATGTCATTTTCAATGAATATGTTCACCCCATCTTGGACGTCAAGACCTTCAGCCCCCAAAGACGTCGATACAACGGGAAGATTGCAGGAAAAGTATTCGAGAATCTTCAACCTAGTTCCTGACCCGTGAATGAGTGGGGCGATTGCAACGTCGGAAATGTTTAGCAGATCAGGAACACTCTTAACACCGCCTGTGAAAATCAGCCCAGAATTCCTAAATTCGCCTCGCGTTTTGCCAACCACTAGAAATTTGACGTTCCTTACTTTGCTCAGCACTTTTGGCGCAATCACTGACGACAATTTTTCAACTGCTTCGCGGTTAGGTAGATATTCTAGGTTCCCAACGAAAACTACTGTCTGAAATCCTTCAGTGCCATATTTTTTTAAAAGCTCTGTCTTCTTAGGTTGTTTCTTGAAGAAGTCGGGGTCCACACCATTCGGGACAACCTCTATTTTCTTTTCCTTGATGCCTACTGAAGTTAAGCTGTCCTTCTCCAGTTCAGAGACCGTCAATATTAAATCAGCGTTCCTGTAGGCCAATTTTTCAAGAAAAGTCTCCAACATTTTCCTCAACATTCTTGTATGTCCTACCCGTAAAGCTTGGAAAGTGTCGTGGCAATCTATGACAACGGGTTTCTTGAGAACTCTTTTGATAAAAGGGATCAACAATGCGCCAGCAGTCTGCTGTTCCATTTGCACAACATCAACTTGACGTATGAGCTTGCTGATTCGATTGACAAAAACTAAATCGTAGAAATACAGAGCTGTGGGTCTCGAAACACCCATAATGCGCCTAAATACTTCCAGCATCGCTTTTGAGTATAAGCCTCTCACACCATGAACAACTACTCCGTCGAGGGTCTCATTTGTGTCCCTTTCTTTGGGGATTATGACATCGACCTTTTTGCCAAGCGATGCAAGTTCTTTTGTCAGATTATATATTCGTACAGAAGGACCATTTTCTTTCCGCATTGAATCCTCATAAGAACTAAGCACACAGATTTTCAATCTTATAAATTCTCCTAGCTTTGTCCGTGCGTTGTCCAAGTCTTAGTGAACAGTCTCATGTCGTTCATACGTTCGCTCGGAATTCACTTTTTCTCTGGCTAACAAAAGCGACTTAACGGTATTCACAAAGCAAAAGGCAAGGCAGCCTTGCCAACCACGATTTGCGCCCAGGCATAATCGTTCCACATGCATATGATCTATTCTTCTAATACTGGAGGAATTATGTCTCCACTCAACTTTTTATATGTGCTCAGCAACCAAAACTGTAGACCCCACAAATATCTTGATGCTACAAATCCCTCCCTCGGGAAAATTTCAGCAAAATCCTGAACCTTCTCTCCGCAAGTCTTCACTTCATTTGGGGTACCTAGTCCTTCTTTGATTGCGAGCTTCAAAAACCTGACACTGGACGGTTTGTATCCCATTATCTTGGAAGCTACCCAATCAACCGAAAAACAATCAGTACTCGCCATAATCAAGCCTATGCGCTTCGGGAATTTCCCCAATCCCACGAGTCCGTCGACAACAGTCAAATGTGGTCGCACCATCATATTCATGCCTACAATGGCTTCATCCAGCAGATGATGATACGTCATTTTTCTCACAACGCCATTGGCCCCAAAAATGTTCTTCATTGCACAAGTAATCTTCGTAGCACGCATAATCTTCAATTTCGGAACGTTGATGAACAAATCACACTTTGTCAAGGTCTCAGGCACTTTGAACGAGATTTTGCGTCCATTAACTTCGACAGTCTTGTCGAGCAGAACATCATTGGAAAGGTTGAAAAGCTCAACATTCTTCTCCTTTGCTAAACCATAATATCCTAATACTGGAAAAGCGTATTTTGTGCGCATTGCTGAAGCGTCGGCCTCAGCGACCTTGATTTCAACATCTCCGAATTTCTCGCGGACATAATCGATTATTCCTGAGACAACTCGTGGATCCGTAGTGTACCCGGTGCTTGCATCCCAATAGTAGCAGAGGTTAGGCTTCACGACAACGGTCTTCACTGACGCACTCGGTCTGAAACCAATCAAGTCTAACACTTGTGAAACCGAATCTTTCAAGTTGCTTGAAGCATCTACTTTCACGAGTCCAACATTACCCATCTGTTCACCACCAATCTATGCACTCTTTTGACTTGCCTTCTCGTACGCAGTTTGAATAAGTTCAACAGTCTTCAACCCTTCAACAGCGGGAACTGGGGATTCAGTGTCATTGCGGATACAGTCAAAAAAGCTCACCATCTCTCTGTAAAAAGATTCATAATAGTACGTGTATGACAGATAATGGATCTTCTTTCCCACGATTTTCCGTGCAACATTTTTGAGTCCTTCCTTCGCGGCATAGGAATAGAGGTTGTGCGGCACAAAGCTGTCACTTGACATGTACCCGGAAGTTCCATGAAGAATAACCCGAAAATTGTATCTTGGAAAAATTGTCTGCTGATACCAACCAACATTGATTATTCCTTTCGTTGAGGAATCTGACTTCAGAAAGACAATTGCTCCATCTTCAATGGGCAGGTTATACCTGTGAATCATATGAGAAAACATGACTTCCGAATCTCCTGCAAAATAGCGGAACAGATCTATCATGTGATAGCCAACATCAAGCAAAGCCCCACCACCAGACTTGTTAACGTCAAACCACCAGTCTGCAACTGGAGCTGGAACCCTCGGATGTGCAAAGGGGCCGTTTATTACTTCCTCGATAGTCGCAACCTCCACGCTTCCAATGACGCCTCTGTCCATTCTCTCTTTCATTTTCTCTACAACGTCCATGAACCGAGAGACGTGTCCGACCATGAACTTCCTGCCAGACTTCTCGACCAGTCTTACTATCTCTTGGCATTCCATAACAGAGCGTGCCAGAGGCTTCTCGGCAAAAACATTCAATCCAGCCTCCAAGGCTAATTGTGCACTCTCAAGATGCATGAAATTGGGCAACGATATCACAACCGCATCAACGCCTGAAGAATTGCGCAGCAACTCATGATAGTCCTTGTAAAGCGTTTTGACACCCAAGGATTTCGCCTTAGCCAACGCCTTTTTCGAAGCGTCTGCGGCAGCGACAACCTTCACTCCGTCTATTTTCTGACAATTCATCAGATGAAGCATGCCCATTCTGCCTAGACCAATTATTCCGACTCTAATCATTCTAAAATCACCAGCATTTCACAAATCTAAGATGGCGGTTTTTCCCAAGCAGTGTAACGTCTTCCCCGCAACAAAGACGTCAATGCGTAGAATAGAACCAAATTATCAATAACAATTTCAACGAATGCTCTTCGAGCAAAAACTAGAAGGCAACCGATAATTGCAAGAATGCTAAGGCTGAAAAGTGAGAACGGAGAAAGGAGAATCACTGATATTGCTGTTACGATCAAGCCTATAAGAATCATTGGGCTGAAAATGAACAATAACATTTCGGGGATAGCGATTTTCTTAGGAAGAAGAAGCCGTCTCTTGAACAGAAGCTTAAAGCATTTCACCCACAGACTTATGAGTTGAGTTGCGCGGCGCGTTTTAGTCTTTAACTTGTCGCGGAAACGGGTTGGAAAAACGGTGTAGAACAGGGCGTCAGACACCATAATTGCCCTGTGACCTTGTTGAACCACTTCCAAGGCCGTGCCAGAATCGTCAGAGCCAGTTTCTGAATCAAACTTCTCAAAAGCGTTCTTTTTATAGGCGCAAAATCCTCCCTCGAATCTTATAGTTGAATGAAGCTTCGATTCACCAAATCTTATTAGGTTAGTAAAATGCAGATAAGTATCCTCGTTCTTTGTCACCCATGTTTCACCCCTATTTCTGTTTACTCCTCCACACGTTACTGCTCCGATTTTCGAATCTGCCAAGTAGGGCAGCGTTTTCTTGAGCATATCCTCAGGCCATTGAGTATCTGCATCTGAAACTATTATCACATCGTTTGTAGAAGAAGGCAAGGCCTCATTCAAGGCAGCCGATTTGCCTGCCCGCACGTTTTGTCCTACGATCCTGATGCTGAGGTCTGGGTTGAGCTCTACGAAGCTTTTCACCCTCTGCAGAGTGTCATCATTGGAAGCGTCGTCGGTCACTACTATTTCGATGTTTTCTTTAGGATATGCGACGCTCTTGATGTTTCTCAGCTTGTCTATTATAGTTTTTTCTTCGTTGTGAACAGGAATGAGAATTGACACCTTGGGTTGGAAGTTGTTGTCAATCGCTAGTCCCCATGGTTTTTTCGCCCAGACACTGACGCAGATGAAGTAAATCCCGTAAATCCCGACAAAAAGCGTGAACAGCAGGAAAAAAAGCAACATCAACAGCTCTACCATTTTGTGCCCACATTCAATATTGCATTTCCTCGTGATGTCAATCCAAACTCAATAGAAAAGCAGTCGAAAGAACAACTTCTCCTCTATTTCCGCTTAATGTCGGAAATATTGTGCGCTAGTTCTTTTGTGCGCTACTTCGATTCGTGGAATATCTCTTTCTTCTTCAAGAATTTTTTTATGCTAGTGTGAAGAGGTTCTTTTTGCTTGCTCGAGATTATTGTCATTTCGCTCTTATACTCGTGAAGCACCCTCTCTTTCAGACTGAGGAACGCTGAAATGCCTTCCTCAACCTCGTCTCTTCTGAGAACGCTCAGGAACTTCTCCACCACCGGACCCAGATGTGCGTACGTGTGCGTGATGGTGTATTCATACGATCCCGCATACCTCAGCTGCTGCAACGCGTGACGCACAACCCAGTTTGTCGCCCTGTGATCCGGATGACAATCTCTTCTAAACGGGTAATAAATGTCAGCAGGCCAATACTTTTCAATTATATCTATCACTTTTTCCTCAGCTTCCTTCTTATGCATCTCCAATGTTCCATCTTCGAAATCAAAGAAGAAAAGATTCTTCTCAGGCACGCCTAGTTCCCGTGAAGCCTTTATGAACTCCTCTCTCCTAATCTGCTTCACTTCCTCCTGACTCGGCTCTGAGCTTATGCCAAGCCTGTGGGTAAACGCATGTCTCCCGTCCGTCAACATGACCACATGAACTTCAAACCCTTCACTCACCCTCTTAGCGATAGTACCCCCACAACCCAAAGCCGCATCATCAGGATGGGGAGAAAAAACAACCATTCTTTTCCTCAAATCACGCCTCTTACGCAATCACGTAACCATCCTAGGTTTCTTCTGGCAAGTACTTTATTCTAATGGCATAGAATGTTTGACGATGTAATTATTCTTTACATATTCCAGATTAATACCGGATTTCAAGATTTTCCGTCACTAATAAGATACATCAAGAGTGCATTAGCCATTGATTTTCATGATGATCCAGCAATTCTCTATTTTCGCTCAGTCAAAAGTTTCGCTGCTTCCAAAGCGTAATACGTCAGTATCATGTCGGCTCCTGCCCTCTTGACTGAACTCAAAGTTTCCAAGAACAGAGTCTTCTCATCCACATGTCCCTGCTTACACAGCAGCTTTATCATCGCATACTCGCCGCTCACCTGATACGCTGCAACAGGAATTGTAGGATGCCGCTGCTTTACCCTAAGCACCAGATCCAGATTCGTCAAGGCTGGCTTGACGATGACCATGTCAGCTCCTTCGCCAACGTCCAAGTCAACTTTCTGCATAAACATCTTGTCATTAATGATGTCCGTTCTAAACTTGCTCGAATCGACCCCACGCCTAGGAGTCTTCGACAGAGTCATAGCCTCAAAAAACGGTTCGAACAGGCAGCTGTCAGTCTTGATATAGGTCATCACAGCCACATCCTCAAACCCCCCGTTGTCCAACGCTGATCTTATGTGTGCAACCTGGCCGTCGCACATCGCGGCAGGGGCAATCACGTCAGCTCCAGCTTCTGCGTGAACGACTCCTATTTTCGCCAACATCTCCGCAGTCTTTCTGTTCAGAACCCTCCCTTTTTCATCGTAAACACAGTATTCTTCGGCAGTATAGTCGCAGAGGCAGACATTCGAAATTAGAACCAAATCGTCGCCGAACTCCTTCTTCAGCCGCCTGAAAATCTTCGAGTGAAAGTTGTTTTTCTGCAAAGCTATGGAACCATCAGCATCTTTTTGTTTCAACACGCCAAAAATCATGACCGCAGGAATGCCTAAATCCACAGTCTTACTGCAAACCTCAACAGCGTCGTCCAACGAGAGATAATTCTGTCCCTTCATCGATGGGATCTCATACTTCTTTCCATCCTCTCTGACAAAAATCGGATAGATCAAATCGCTGGGCGTCAACTCAAACGGTCTAACCAGCCGAATCATCGCTCTCGATTTCTTGAGACGAGTTGTTAAACGCATCAAATCACCAACAATTCATCGATCGAACACAAAGACAACTACATCTTTCTGAACGGATCTCGCTATAAAAACCTTGTTTCCCAACCGAAACGCACGTGCGCTCTCTTCTAGTTATGGCCTGCAGACTGAAATAATTAAACCTAAGCTGCAGAATGCTCTAAGACTTTCATAGCTTTTTGAAAAAGTATAGATGAACCTCGCATAAAATAAGGCAAAATGCTGGTCGCAAGTTTCGAAGACCCAGATTCATAATGTACTGGATAAATCAAATCAGTGGTCTCGCTTATTCTTCCCTGTTTAAGCGCAGTCTGGTAAAGCTGTGTGTGAGGAAATATCCGCATCCTTGTCAACGTCAAATAGCGCAACTTGTCTCGACAGCGAAGCATGATCTTTGGAAATAGACGCATCAATCCTCTAGCGTGTCCAGCATTGTCGCTGGGAAGGTCATACATAAACTCATACGCCACTTTTGCATCTTCCATTTTGCTGACGAGGTCAAACGTCCTTTCCACGTGTTCCACCTTTAGGTTCTTGCCCAACGCTTCCATCGCGCCATCAGATGCTCCATCAGGGGAAAAATCAAACAAGCGACAACCAGCCCTTACCGCTTCTTTCACGAAAGAAACGTTCATAAAATCCGGTCTGAAGCACGCTTCCCACTCAACGTTAAGCCTTCGCCTCGTAATCTCGTGGCACATCTTCCTAGCATGATCCAAAGGAACATTAAACACTGGGTCAACAAAATAGAAACTGTTAATGCCGTATCTATTCACTAGCTCTTCAATTTCGTCGACGACCTTGCGCGGAGACCTCAAACGATAAGCGTTACCCATGAGGAATCTGTGAAGACAGTAAACGCATCCAAAACCACATCCTCTCTTAGATTGGACGCCTATCGCGTACGGATTTCTCTTATAATTCTCTAAATCAAAAACCTCTCTACAGGGCGAAGACAATTGATCGAAATCTACGAGGTTTCCCTTTTCAGTAGAGACAACCTCGTCATTTTTCCGCAGAAAAATGCCTCTGACCTTCTCAGGATGGTTAAGATTCCTTAGAAGCTCAAAAAAAGGATACTCGCCTTCTGAAACCACTCCAAAATCGATCTCAGGGTTCCTCTGCATTATCTCCTTGGCAAAGATAGAAAACCCAGCCCCGCCAGCGACAAGCTTGCACGAAGGCACCCTCTCTTTTATGGTCCTAATCATACGAACAAACGGCGGATAGTAAGACCGCTTATTGAAGGAAAACACGCTGTCAACATTCCTGAACGACACCCCAACGACGTCTGGATCAGACTTCTCCAAGACATCACAAAGCCCCCCCTCAGGATTTTCACTTGCATTTGGATCCCAAGAATACAATTCATGGTCTTCTTTGAGCAAAGACGCGAGATACGAAAGACCTAGCGGAAAAACCAACGGCTCAGGCTTTCCAGAACCAAGATAAGAAGACGCAAGCAGAACTCTCATAACCAATTTCCCCCCTTTCCGCTATCTCACAACGCCCTAATCACTCATCCACTCACGCGCACACTCATAGGAAACAATAGTCCCTGCTAAATCCCGCCCCAAATGCGCAGAAGAACACGTGCATATAACACCAACTAATCTGAGCGGTTCCAAGATTTTGCCAAACATTCCAATCCTTCTTCAAGGGAGACTTTAGGCTTGAACCCCAGAATCCTGTTTGCCTTGCTTATGTCGCCGCAGCTTCCCCGGATATCCGATTCTCTTGGGCTGGAATACTCTGGTTGAACCTGGCTCTTGCTAGTTGCCTTCTGCAGAACCTTGAATATTCTGTTTATCTCCACAGATGAGCCCGTCGCAACATTGAAGACTTCGCCAGCACAGTCCTTTTCCAAAGCCAACATGTTAACATCAACCACATCCTTAACATTCACAAAGTCCCTCGTCTGCTCACCATCCCCATGAATAACCGGTTTCCCGTTGCCCATGAAACTGTTCAGGAATGCAGTTATGACAGCTGAGTAGGGTCCACCCGCTTGTCTATCACCGTAAACATTGAAGTATCTGAACACTACAGTTTCCAAACCGTAGGTCCCATGGTAAACTCTGGAATAGTGCTCTGCTGCCAACTTGGAAACCGCATAGGGTGAGCTCGGATGGGGAACCACCTCCTCCTTAATTGGAAGAGCTCCCTGCTCTCCGTAGATGGCTGCTGAAGAAGCAAGGATGAACCGCTTAACGTTGTGCTTCACAGATGCCTCCAGAAGGTTCAAGGTCCCATTCACGTTAACATCATTAGCAAGCAGGGGGTTCTTCACCGACTGCGGCACGCCGACAAGAGCAGCCTCATGAAACACCACGTCAATATCCTCAACCACACCGTTAACGGCCTCACGGTCTCGAACGTCACCCTTCACGATGTGAACGCGCTTCTCTTTCAGATGCCTGCGCAGATTCTCCAGCCGACCCGAACTAAGATCATCAAGAATTCTGACCTCAAACCCCTCCTCAACAAGCCTGTCCACAATGTGACTCCCTATGAAACCCACACCACCAGTAACAAGAGCACGATTATACTTGAACTTCACCCAACTCGACCCCTACGATTGCAAAACCGCAAAATCAGGATGACTCAAGGGCCTTCCTGTAACCCTCAACCGTCTCCTTCAAATCCCCATCCGAATGTGCGGAGGAAAGGAAGCAAGTTTCAAACTGTGAAGGCGGAACAAACACGCCCCTGTCCAAGAGCTTCCTGTGCATGACCATAAACTTCTTGTTGTCAGCCTTCCTTGCGCTCGCATAGTCAGTCACCGGCTCAGCCGTCAGGAACATCTGGAACATCGAGCCCACACGGTTAACCTGCACCCGCAAACCCAAATCACCTGCAACACCCTCCAACCCGCTAACCAGCTTCAAACATTTCTGCTCTAGCCCCGAATAGAAACCCTTCCTGCCCCGCAGAATCTTCAAAGTCGCCAGTCCAGCCGCCACACTCACCGGGTTCCCGCTGTACGTGCCAGCCTGATACACTTTTCCCGAAGGCGCAATCATCCGCATAATCTCTTCTCTGCCAGCGTACGCGGCCAAGGGAAAACCGCCGCCCAAAACCTTGCCAAGCGTCGTCATGTCCGGCTTGACACCATAATACTCCTGAGCCCCGCCCAAACCCAACCTGAACCCCGTGATCACCTCATCAAAAATCAACACGACATCATACCGTTCAGTCAACTCCCGCAGAGCCTGCAGATACCCTTCCCTCGGAACAACCACTCCAAAGTTGCCGATGACAGGTTCAACAATCACTGCAGCAAGACTCTCCCGCTCCTCCTTGACGGCCTTCTCAAACGCTTCAACATCGTTAAAGGGCACAACAATCGTGTTCCGCGCCGTCTCCTCAGGAACGCCAAGCGAGTCAGGCATCCCAAAAGTCGTCGCACCCGAACCCGCCTTCACTAGCACGTAATCATGCGCCCCATGATAACATCCTTCAAATTTAATTATCTTCTTCTTGCCCGTAAAACCCCTAGCCGCCCTAATCGCGCTCATCGTCGCTTCAGCCCCCGTGCTCACCAACCGAACCATCTCAGCCGAAGGCACACACTGACGAATCTGCTCAGCAAACAGCACCTCCTGCTCTGAAGGCGTCCCATACAACGTGCCCCGGCCAAGCTGCGCTCTAACGGCTCCGATAACTTCTGCGTTCGCGTGACCAAGAATCAAAGGACCATAACCCAAGCAATAATCAATATACTCCAGCCCATCCACGTCAGTCAACCGTGAACCCTTAGCAGACCGCGTGAAAAACGGGTAAGGCTCAAAAGCTCTAACCGGACTGTTGACGCCGCCAGGCATAAGAGCCTTCGCCCTTTCAAAAAGCCTCCTAGACTCAGACAACCCCATCACGCTGACCTAACTTGAACAAACTGAAACCAACAATTCCAATCGTCATCAACATTGTTAGCGCGCTCCAGCAACTTCAGTCCAAAAGGTCGTACTCCACAGGACAACCATAGGTGTGCTCCAGCCGGAAATGAGCCTGACCCTCGTTTCGAAACACACGAACAAAGTACCCAAAACTCCGGAGAAAGTTGCTGATGACCCCTGTCTCTTCCCTGCTGTGATAAGTGGCCACCGAAACCTTCCTTATCCTCTTACCCGAGAGCAGCTTCTCTGAGCCTCTAAGAACTTCCAGTTCCGCCCCTTCAGCATCAACCTTCAAAAAATCTATCCGGTTCATACCGAGTTCCTCAAGCACGCTCAAAAGCGTTCTAGCCTCAACCTTCCTGGTCGTCGCCGTGTGAGTATCATAACTCAAAGTGGTCTTGGGCAACAAAGTGTGCTGCAGACTCACGTCCTTAATGTAGAAGTCCGCAACTCCATCGAAATCACTAACCGCCGCGTTCACTGGAAAAACGTTAGCGCACCCGTTGATTCCTATGTTTCTACAAAGCCGCCTGTAATTCCTGCTCTCAGGCTCAAAAGAAACTACCTTACCTCGTCGGCCAGCCTGCTTCCATGCCTTAAGCGTGAATACCCCCACATTTGCCCCCACATCCACAACCACGTCACCCTCCTCCACCCGAAAAGAACGCTCGTAAACTCTATCCTCATAGATTTCCTTAACCATTTCCCTCAACCAAAAAGCATCCACATCCCAAGGCCAGAGTAGCCGATTTCCATCAGGCAGCAACACAGGACTCACCAAGCGTGCAAAAGGAGACTCCGACCACACTATACTGCTTCTTCCACCCACAACTCTCGAGAACAATTGCCTCACGGCATAGTACGGAAGGCTAAAAGTGAACTTGTTCAAGCCTGAAGCAATCTCTCTTTTCATAACATCTCCCGCCGAAAGCCTGCCGCAAACGGAACCTGCCACGAAAATGGTTTAGCGAATTAACCTGACACGTTTGAGATGACGCTTCTCAGTTTTCCAGAATGATCCTGTGAAAGTTCGTCAACGATCTCGATCATTGTATTGACCTCGTCACCAAAGACGCTTCGGAGACCCGCTGCGCTTCTTTCTGCCTGCTCCTTTCCATATCTTCCAGCAACCTTCAACCAGACTCTGATGACATCTCTTTTCTCTTGAACAATTCTGAACTCAGAAACTCCGGTCAAATCAATCATATTCCAAAAGAACCAAGGGGACAGTTTTCTCCCGTCAGGCAACACAACGAAATCGTTGCTCCTACCCCTCAGACTGCGCATCAAAGGCAACGTTCTTCCACAAGAACATTCCTCGCCACTCGGGCTTCCGACATCGCCGATTCTATAACGAATCAAAGGCATCGCATAGTTAAACAAGTTGGTAAGCACAATCTCTCCATCTTCGCCAGCCGCAACATTCTCTCCACCCCTAACAAACTCGACAATCAGAGAATCAATGTTCACGTGATAACGCCCATGCCCTTGCGGGCACTCCCAAGCAACGTCTCCTGCCTCGACACAGCCGTATGAGTCGATCACCCGCGCACCAAAAAACTCACTTATCAAAGCGCGCGCCCGCTTGCTCAGGATTTCCCCCGTGGAGAAAACCAGTCTCGGACGTATTTTGCTTCCTGCACCCTCTGCAACCATTTGAAGGATACCCGGGTAGCTAACGATAACGTCAGGCTTGTAAAGATTTAGAAAATCGACAATACCTTCCAAAGAGAATTGGTCCGCCAAAACCCACGTATTTCTCAAGAATCCAAGATGCTCATAGAACGGCTTTCTTGTACTACGGGGAACACTCGCAGAACCTGCCCATCGAACCTGAGCAATCTTGTCTCGCAGCCTCTCACCACATTCAAGGGACTGTCGAAAAGAAACCGCATGCTGGAAATCTAGGGCATTTCTATCTTTGAAAATCGTCAAAGGAATGCCCGTTGACCCTGAGGTTTTCTGTTCTATACATTCCGACACCCTCGCCTGCCTTGAAACCATGTCCCCAAGATTCTCCTGCACTTCCCTCTTGGTGACCATGGGAAGCTTCTCCAGGTCATCAACCGTCCTGATTTCCGTTGGTTTAATGTTGTGCGTGTCCAACAGTCTATGATAGAAAGGAACAGTTGTGTAGGCATGCCTCACGATTGCCCTCAGTCTCTTCTCTTGCATCGCAACAAGCTCGGACCGTTTTCTGCGAGTATCCCTCCTAAGTACCAGCAAATCATAAAGAAAACGAGGGGCAACATAGTAACGTCCCATTTCCTTTACACCATGTTGTCATACGATTTTAGCAAACAAAATCGATCATGCTCAAACAATGTCATGACTTAATCTTAAACAACTTCTCCACCGCCGAAAGCAGCCCGTTGTCATTGTTAAGCGCCGCCTCCCGCAGCTGATCAATCGGCAACTGCAAAACCCGCTCCACAAGCTCCCTTGAAAACCTGTCCAAAACCCCAACCTTCCTCGCGTCAGACTCCCCCATCTTACTCAAAGCCCTCTCAAGCTCCCTCCGCCTTATACCGTCAACCCGCCTGCAAATCTCCGAAATCAACGGCGCCACAGCAAGCTCCATCTGCTGCCGCTCAAACCTCCCCAACTCCGCAAGAACAATCCCCCTCGCCCTCTCAGCCTCAGCCTGCCTACTCCTAATACTCTCCTCGACGATCCCCTTCAGATCGTCAATGTTCCTCAAAACCACACCTTTCAAAACCCCAACCTTTTCCTCAACAGCCCTCGGCTGAGAAATGTCCACCAAAAACAGGCTCCTGCCACGACCACGCTTGGCAAGCGCCTTCTTCAACTGCCGCGCCGTTATAACTGGCCTGTCAACCGACACAGCCGCAATCACCAAGTCAGCCTCGCCTACCGCATCATACAACCCGTCAAACTCCACAGCCTCTCCAGAAACCTTCGCCGCAAGCTCCACTGCCCTCTCGTACGTCCTGTTCGCAACCCGCACGCTCCTCGCGCCACGTCTCCTAAGCGTCTCCGCAGCAATGGAGCCCGCCTCTCCAGCACCGATAACCAACGCCGTCTTAGACTTCAGATCACCCAGTTCCTTCGCCGCAAGGTCAACAGCGGCCGAGCTCACCGAGATCGAACCCTCATTGATCCTAGTTTCACTCCTAACCTTCCTGCCCGTGTTGATAGCACTCATAAAAGCCTTTTCAAGGACCAGCTTAGCCGCGCCAACCTTCTTCGCCCTCACGTACGCCCGTCTCACCTGACCCAGAATCTGATCCTCCCCCACAACCATCGAATCCAGCCCAGAAGCCAAGCTGAAAAGCCTCTCCAACGCCTCCCTTCCCCTGTAAACCTCAACATTTTTCCGCAGAAGATCCAGGCTCACTCCGGCCTTCCCACTCCAAAACCTCAAAACCCTATCAACAGCACCTCCGTTCGACGAATCCTTCACAACACCGTAGACTTCCACACGATGACAAGTCTGAACAAGAACACACTCCTCCGCAAGACCCTCCGAACAAAGACTCCTCACAGCCTCACCCTCATCCTTGAAGGCAAGCGACTCAAGCATCTGCAACTTCACACTCTTGTAGGAAGCAGAAAGACAGAAAATCACAAACAAACCTCCAAAAACATCTCACTAGACAAGAGCTTCTACGACGTCACAACAGCCTTCAAGTATTTACCATCAAACGTTCCCTTGGGAACAAAAGCCAAATCGTTAAACGTCACGCCAACACGGTTCTTAACCGCCTCAACAATCTCCCGTCTAAGCGCTTTCTGCGCAGCCTGAGGAACAGCCTCGCTTAATTCAACCTTCAAAGAAGCTTCCTGACTTGGCGTCCGCTTGTCCACAAGAATCTGACACTTACCCGTGAGAACAGGAAACTCGCCTAGAATATACTCGACGTGACTCGGAAACACGGGCACCCCCCGAATCTTCGTCATAAAATCCTCCCGGTCAATGTCAACCCCCACCTTCGGATGAGACATGCCGCAACTGCACTTTTCAAAACCAGCCAACGTCGTGATGTCCCGCGAAAGGTACCGCACCAAAGGAAACGCCTCCTTCTGCAAACTCGTAACCACCAGCTCACCCCTCTCACCCTCACCCAAAGGCTCATGCGACTCAGGATCCA
>Ga0315288_10001155_pt1 | contig 33994 bp, 26 predicted proteins | sample YL17G11_20_MG_FD_203454 | JGI IMG/M metagenome (GOLD analysis project Ga0315288, IMG submission 203454) | Sediment microbial communities from Yellowstone Lake, YNP, Wyoming, USA - YL17G11_20 | ecosystem: Environmental > Aquatic > Freshwater > Lake > Sediment | place: USA: Wyoming | collected...
GCCTCCCCCCCCCCTTTCCTCACTTCCCGTCGCCCGCGGTGCACCGATCGCTCTGCAACCATTTCACAGTCGACCCGAGAGAGAAAGAGGAGGGGGGAAGGGGTGGCGGCTCGCGGCGCGCGAGACGCGCTCCGCACCCTCTCTCTCTCCCCCCCTTTTGTGAGACCGCCTCGCCGAAAGAATTGCAGCGTGGGTAAACGCGGAGAGAATGGGGGGCAGGCGGCGCGGAATGGCGCGCCCAAGAAAACTGCGGGGTCGGGGAAGGGTCTCGCCCAAGGTCTCTCCTCTCTCGTCCTCCCTCCCTCCTCACAGCCCCAGCGCCAGGTCCACGATGGCCTCGAACGCGGCCTCGTCCGGCGTCGCGGCCGCGAGCAGGCGCCAGACGAGGGCGAGCGCCGCGTCGGCCGGCGCGTCGAAGTCGGCGCCGCGCTTGAACACCATGTGCCCCGCCAGCTCAAAGCACGCGGGGTCGACGCACGTGTCAATCAGGTCGGCCGGCACCCGGCCGGCGGCTTTGGCAGCGGCAAAGACGTTGGGGAAGAGGAATGCGCGCTGGCCGCAGTCCGCCACGAAGACGTTGTGCGGCGCGTTGACCGCCGCCAGGCGCCCGGCCGCCGCCGCCACCGCGCCCGCGAGCGCGTCCAGGTCGCCTGCCGCGGCCTCAAAGACGAGGGCGCGGGCGGGGTAGCCGGCGAGCGTCGAGACGTGGACCGACGGGGGCACACGCGCGCGCGCGCGCGCGACGGGCGCGCACGCCGCCACCTCGACCGGGAACGGGGTCGCCATGAAGTAGGCCTGAAAGTGGAGGTGGTTGACGGTGCCGTACGCGCCCAGGGAGTTGAAGCAGAGGCGGAGGTAGGGGTTGTCGGCTTCGGCCGCAAAGCGCAGCGCCAGGGCGAGCGACTCAGCGTCGATCAGCTGGGGGAGGCCCGAGAGCACCCGGGGCACGATGAGCACGTGCCCGTACTCGATGGGCGACACGTTGATGAGGAGGAGGGACGGATCCGAGCCCGCGGGCGCGGCGGGCGCCCACGACGCGCGCGTGCCGGGCGCGCCGTCGCGCGCGAGGCACGCGAGGACCTCCTTCTGCGCCGCCTTGCCAAAGTGAAACTTGGACGGGTCGAACGCTTGGACGACGGCGTCGACGGAGAATTCGGTGGGGCGCTTCTTGGTGAGCCGGCCCTCGTTGAACTGCGCGACAAACCCGTGGTCGCCGCCGAGCACGCGCGTCGGGAGGCCGGCGACGCTGTAGCGGAAGAGGCCGTCGTGCGCGCGGGCGGCCCACTCGGTGAGGATGATGGCGTCGATGAGGGACGACCTCGAGGCGGGGGGGGGGGCGCGGGGGCCGGGGGCGGGCGCGCCGTCGGCGCCGCGGCGCGGCGCGCGCGGCGGCAGGCCGAGGCGGGACGCGCCGCGCACGCCCCCCCCCTCCTCGTCCGACGACGCATCCCCGTCGTCGTCCGCCATGTCGGCGGAGGAATAGTCGGCGCCGGAGAGGGGGGGGACGACCGCCGCGTCGTCGTCGTCCTCGGCGAGCGACGCGAGCGAGACGGCCGACGCGCGCCGCGACGGCGGGCCGTTCGCCGCGCGCGGGCCGCTGCTCGTCCCGCCGGCGCGCGCCACGGCGGTCGCGAGGCAGGGGAGGTTGTCGGCCGAGCCGAGGTCGCCAAACGAGCGGATGCGTTTGGGGGGCGCGCGCCGCGCGGGGAGGGTGAGGAGGGGGAGGCGGGAGCCCGCCGCCGCCAGCCCCGCGATGGGCGCGTCCGGCGCGTCGAGCACGCCGCGGGGGATGGGCGCGGGCGGCGCGGACAGGCTCGCCGCTTTCGACGGCGCGGTGGTCCACACCCCGGCATTCGTGAAGCACACGTTCGCCATGGTGGCGTCCCGGTCAGCCGCCGCCGGCGAGTTTGAGGCCGTCCTGGGGGGGCGGGGGTGGGGGGGGGGGCGCGGGTCGGCAACGGGGTTGGTGCCACCCCGCGCGGCCGGTCCCCCCGGGGTCCGCGCGTGTCGCGCTACCGCGCGGGAAAGGGTCCCGCGGCCGCGCCCGCCCCCCGCCGCCCGCGCGCGGCATGGTGGGACCGCCATCAAGCCGACGGAGGGCGGCATGCGGGCGCGCGCGGCGCCGCGCGGCCGCGGCCGGCTCGAGAGACAGCGGCCAACCGGGCCACGGCCGCCGCGGGGCCGCGCGCGGCCCCAACCGCCCCACATTCGGCACTCACCGACGGGTGGCCGCCGTCCGAGGGGCGGGCGCCGCGGCCCGAGGAGAGCTTGGGCGCCGTCTTGGCGGGGGGGGGGGGGGGCGAGCGGGGGGGGGCGCGCGCGGGGCGGCGCGCGACGGTGCGGGAGCGCGGCGGGCGCGCGAGGGAAAGTGGCGGCCGGGCGGCGAGGGCGGGCGCGTGCGGTGTGCGGGGGGGGGCAGCGGCGCGGCGGACGAGAGGACGCGGCGGCGTGCGGGCCGCTGTGGGAGAGTAGTGTTGGATTCTCACGCGCCCCTGGGGCCCGCCCAGAGTCGCGCACACGGCCGCAACACGCCACGCAACAACCCCAAAACATGCGCCAAGCCATCCAGCGCCCCGCCGGCCGCCCCTTCACTTTTTCTTCTTCTCCCGCCTCTTCAAGCCGTCCATGTGCGCCTTGAGAATGGTGCCGTACGACTCTGTGAACCGCGCGTGCTCCTTGGCGGTCACCTGGACAAGAGAAAGGGCGGCCTCGACGGAGGGTCGGCGGGCGACCCCAAGGCGCCCGGCCACCACCACCCCGCTCTCCCGCCCCACGCACCGCGGTCGCGATCTTGCGCTTGCCGTCCGCCGCCCGCACCAGGCACACACACTCGGCGGCCTGAGGGAGGGAGGGAGGGTGGGAGGGTGGGAGGCGGTCGAGCGACGCCCGTCCCTCCTCCACCTCGCCTCTCTCACCCTCTCTCTTACCGGGTCTGGCTTGCGGCTTTTGCGCGGCTTGAGATTGGCTGAGTGTGGCATCGGGAGGGCGTGGGCGCGGGGATGGCGCGCCGATCGACGCCCGCCCTCCCCCCCTCGCCACTCACTCCGCTTCGTCGTCAGCGTGACCGCGCCCGCCCCCTTGGTTCGCTCAAACATCTTGTGCAGCTCGGTGAGGAAGCGGTCGACGGGCAGGGCGGGCGGCATGGCGGAGAGGATGGGGGCCGGCCGGCGGCGCCGGAGTGCTGGGGGCCACTATTGCGCGCTTTGACCCTGCGCCGCCCGCGAGCGCGACCGCGCCATCGCCCTCGCCCGTCCGAGTGGCCACACGCCCCCCCTCCCCTCCGCAATGCAGCTGGCCGGCGCCCGCCCGGCCGCCGGCCGCTCCTGCGCGGCCGCGTCTTCGTCAGGGCGCCTGGCGACGCGCAGTGCGAGCGTTATGACGTCCTGGACGCGGCGCGCGCGCCGCGCGAGCGGCGCGTGCCGTGCGGCGGTGAGTGCGAGGGGTGGCGGGCTGGCGGCGGGCCGCGGTTGGCGCCTCAGAACGCGCATTGCACAGCATGAAAGCCGTGTGCGGCGGCCCGGGGCCCGGTGACCGCCACGCGGCGCGGCCCGAGACGCGGCGGCCCGACCCCCCCGCCCCGCCCTCCCTTCTCCTCATAGGACCCCTTCATCCTGGGCAAGCTGGCTGCCACGGAAGCCTCCTACCTGGACCTGCAAGCCCAGCTGGCCGACCCCGCGGCGACGGCCGACCCGACCGAGGCGACGCGGCTCGCGCGCGCAGCGGCCGAGCTGGAGGAGCCGGTGTCGGCTTATAGGGCGTACAGGGCGGCGGAAGTCGCGCTCGCCGACGCCAAAGAAGTGGGGCGCGAGTGCGAGGGCGACGCGGAGATGCAAGAGTTCGCGCGCGCCGAGGCCGACGCCGCGTCGGCCTCCATGGTGTCCCTTGCCGCCCGCCTCGCCGACCTCATGCTCCCCAAAGACCCGCTGGACGAAAAAAACATCATGCTCGAAGTGCGGGCGGGGACCGGGGGGGACGAGGCGGCGCTGTGGGCGGCCGACTTGGTGGGACAGGAGAGGCGGGAGGGGAGGGGGTCGAGGGCGTGCGCACGCGTTGCCCGCCCCTGCCAACCACCCGCACACACCCCTCCACCCCGCATCCATCAGGTCCGCATGTACCGGCGCTACGCCGAGCGCCAGGGCTGGAAAGTGGAGCTCCTCTCCGAGTCGTCGCCCGACGGCGGCGTGTCGCTCAAGGAGGCCGTCCTCGCGGTCGCGGGCGCGGGCGTCTACTCCAAGCTCAAGTACGAGTCGGGCGTGCACCGGGTGCAGCGGGTGCCGGCAACCGAGTCGGCGGGGCGCGTGCACACGTCGACCGCGACGGTCGCGGTCATGCCGGAAGCGGACGAGGTGGACGTCGAGATCAAGCCGGACGACATCGTGCTCACCACGGCGCGGTCGGGGGGCGCAGGCGGGCAGAACGTCAACAAGGTGGAGACGGCGGTGGACCTCATCCACAAGCCGACGGGCATCCGCATTTTTTGCACAGAGGGCCGGTCCCAGCTCAAAAACCGGGAGCGGGCGATGGCCATGCTGCGGGCGCGCCTGTTTGAGATGGAGGTGGAGAAGCAGCAGGCGTCCGTGTCGGCGGCGCGGCGCGCGCAGGTGGGGACGGGGGCGCGCTCGGAGAAGATCAAGACCTACAATTTCAAGGACGCGCGCGTCTCCGACCACCGGTCCAAGCAAAACTACGACCTGCGCGCCGTGCTGGACGGCGACCTGGAGGCGGGCATCGCGTCGCTGGCCGCGCTGGATCGGCAGGAAGCGTTGGCGGCACTCGCTGAAGGCAAGTGAAGAGAGAAGGGACGGGAGAGAGTCAGAGGTGCCGCTCCCGCCGCCAGTGTGGTTCCATTGTTGTCGCGCCTCAAAAATCGGCAAAGATGGCGTCTATGTCGGCGGCGGAGCGTGTCGGCTCGCCGCCCTCGCTCTCGCGCGCCTCCTTGCCCTCTCTCCCTCTCTCTGCCTCCTTTTCCCGCCGCCTCTCCTCCCGCTTGGCCAGCTCCTTCAACCGCTTGGCCGCGTCGTCGCCCGGCGGCCGCGGCGGGGCGAGGCGGCGGGCGGCGAGGCGGTCCCAGTCGAGGCCGGCAAACCAGCGGTGGGCCATGACCTCGGCCGCGCCGCCGGGGCCGCACCCCAGCCTGGCCCCGGGGTCGCGCGTCAGCAGCCGCGCCAACAGGTCGCGCGCGGCGCGGGAGAGGTAGGGCGGGAAGGGGACGGCCCAGGAGGCGTCGACGATGCGCCGCATCACCACCATCGGGTCGTCCGACCGCGGCGACGAAAACGGCTGCCGCCCCGTGAGCAGGACGTAGAGGGTCACACCCAGGCCCCACCAATCGACGGACGCGCCGTAGCCGGCGGCCAGGACGTTCTCCGGCGCGACGTAGCCGGGCGTCCCGCAGAAGGTGTGCGTGCGCCCCGTGCCGGGGTCGAGCGCTTTGGCAAACCCAAAGTCGCCGAGGCGGCCGTAGCCGTGGGCGTCGACAAACACGTTCTCGGGTTTGAGGTCGCGGTACACGACGCCGCGCGCGTGCAGGTGCGCCAGCGCCAGGACGACGCAGCCCGCGTGCCAGCGCGCCACGCTTTCGTCCAGGCCGCGCAGGACGCGGGCGGGCGGGCGGCCGCAGGCGGGCGCGGGGAGCCAGGCGGGGGTCTTCGCCGCGCGGACGACGCGCGCGTCGGCGGCGAGGACGTCCATGAGGTCCCCCCCCGGCAGCGCGTCCGAGAGCAGGTACAGGTGCGTCGCATCCCGGAACGTGGCGTACGTGCGCACGCAAAAGGGGTGGACCGCGCCGCGCGCGACGGCCGCCTCGCAGTAGACGTGCTCGGGGCACGCCGCCACGTCGGCGGCCGCCATGCGCTTGAGGGCAAAGCGCCGCCCGGTCCTGGCGTCCGTGGCGAGGGTGACGCGCGAAAACGCGCCCGCGCCGAGGGGCGGCCCGTCGACCAGGGTGATCGCGGGCCGCGCGGGCGTCGCGCCCAGCGCGCGCGCGTCCGCGCCGCGCCCGCGGGCCACGGTGGCGGTCCAGGCGCCGTCGGGGGCGCGGCGCTTGATGATGAAGTCGGCGGGGTCGGCGGCCGGGGGGGGGCGCGGGTGGGGGGGGGCGCCGGCGAGCAGAGGGGCTATGACGGCGCGAAACGTGTCCCCGTCCACCGCGAGCGTGACCGCGTCCGTGACCGCGGTCACTGTGTCGGCGTGGGACGTGCAGGCGGCGTCGGTCGCGCCAAACCAATCTCCCGGCAACAACACGCGCGCCGCACCGCGCGGCCGCCCGGGGCGGCGGGGCGGCGCCGCCTCCAGCTCGCCCGAGCGCACGATGCAGAGGGTGGCGGACGGGGTCAGCGCGTCGCCGGCGGCGGCAAGCACATCCCCCGCGGCGTGCGCGCGGCGCGCGACGCCCGCGGCGAGCGCGGCGCGGGCGCCCGGGTCTAGCCGGGCCAGCAGCGGCACGGCCGACGTCAGGAAGAGCGCGGCATCGGTCGGGACGGGCTCGGGAGGGGGCGCCCCGGCCCCGCGTGTTCGTGCCGCGGCGCGCGCCGCGCCGCGCAGCGCGTCCCGCGACAGCACCCACAACTCGCCCGGCGTGACGGCGGCCAGGGTGGCTTGCCGGGGGCTGGGGTAGACGAGGGCGATCTGCGAAGGAGAGGAGAGGAGGGGGTGGGGTCGGCGAGCGCGGCGGCGACCGCCCCGACCTCAACACCCCAATTTCCCCACCCCACCCCCTACCTCGCCCACGCAGTCCCCCCGCTTGGCCACGTCGACCCGCACCGTGTCCCCCCCGCGCGCCTGCAGCAGCTCAAACTCGCCCGACCGCACGATGTAGGCCTCCGCCGCGGCCGGCCCCCGTTCCTCCCCCTCCCGCACCACGATGTCGCCCGCGCCCACGGCCAGCGTCCAGGTGGACCGGGCGGCCGTGGCGGCGGCGGCGGGGCCGGCGGCGCCCGAGAAGAGGAGCAGGCGGGCGAGGCAAGACTGGGGAGAGGGAGAAGGAGGGGGTGGTTGGTGGCTGGCCGGCGATCCCTCGACCCCAACACAACGCCATCCTCTCTCCTTCCTCTGACCTCAATGAACGGCCAGTCCGCGGGATCAGTCTCCGCGCCGCCCGGCGGCAGGCGCGCGCGCGCGCCGCGCGGCGCGCGCTCGTCGGTCACGCCCGTCGTCCGGCTCGTCAGCCGCAGCGCGGTGGGCGTGCGCGGGAGGCGGGGGCGGGCGTCGCTGGCGGTCGAGGCCGCGGGCGAGCGCGAGGGGGCGGCGCCCATCGGGTCACCCGGATCGGACGGCGGTCATCGCGATGCGGTGATAAGTTCCCCTGCTACGCGTGGGGGCGCCGAGCAGCGTCGGGCGACCGCGGTAGAGGAAGAGTGGGCAGGCTGGCAGGCGCCTGCGGCACTGCCACACCTTGGCCCGCATAGTCGACGATGTCGCTCTCCGGCCGCGCCCTGGCGTCGGCCAGAGGCGGCGGCGCTGTGCGCCGGGCGGGCATGGCAGGCGCGGCGCGTTCAGCGCCGCGCCTCTCGCCGCCCGCCGCGCCCACACGCCACTCGCTGACGCACAGCGTCGCTCAAGCACGGCCCCTGTGGACGGGATGGTGGCGCCGCCGCCGCGCGGTCACCCCCCGCGCGGTGACCACTGACGGCGCGCCCGACACCGACCTCGCGCGCGCGCACCGCGCCGGCGAGCAGATCGGGTTTGGCTTTTCGGGTGAGGGATTGGGAGTGGTGTGGAGGGCGGGGCGGCGGTGGCGGGCCTCGGCGACTCGGCCGGACAGCGCGCCCGCCAACCCCGGCCCGCCCTCGCCGCCAGCCGGCGGCCTCCTCTTCCCGTACTACATCGGCGCCGCGTTCGCCCTCCAAGACCTCGGCCTCATCACCCCATCCACCCCCCTCGCCGGCGCGTCCGCCGGCTCCCTCATCGCCGCGTGCGTCGCGGCGGGCCTCCCGCGCGACGAGGTGGAAGGCGCGTGCCTCGCGCTCGCCGACGACTGCCGCGAGGGCGGCACCCGGGGGAGGCTCGGGGGCGTGTTGCGCGACTTTTTGGAGGAGCACCTCCCCGCCGACGCCGCGGTCGCCGTGCGCGACCGCGTGCACGTCGCGGTGACCCCCGTCGCCGCCGCCCGCCCGCGGTCGGTGCTCGTCTCCGATTTTGCGTCCCGGGACGACCTCATCGCCGCCCTGCTCACGTCGTGCCACATCCCTTTCTGGATGGACGGCACCGCCGCGCGCGCGTTCCGCGGCGCGCCCCACCTCGACGGCGGCCTCACCGCCTTCCTCCCGCTCCCTCCGGGGTGCCACGGCGTAGGCGTGTGCTGCTTCCCGTCGGCGGGCGCGTTGGGGGGGTTGATGGGGGAGGGGAGGTTGATCGCGCCCGACGCGTATGGCGGGTCGGCCGGCGCGCCCTACCAAACGCTGCTCGCGTGGGCGTTCAACCCCGCGCCCGAGGCCGACCTGCGCGCCATGGCGGTCAAGGGCGAGGCGGATGCCCTGGCGTGGGCGGCGGCCGAGTTGGGGATCAAGGGTGGGGGTGAGGGCGAGGGCGCCGCGGCCGCCGCCGCGGCCGCCGCCGCCGCCGAATAGGGCGCTCTCCATGCCGCCACCACTTCGTGTGTCACACTATCCGTCCCCGGCAGCGTGTTGCTCCACTCGGCCGTGTATCCGGCGCGCGTCGACCCCCCCCCCCCGTCTCTCCTGCCTCACACCACGTGCCCCGCCGCCTCAAACAGGGCGTCCGTCCCGATCTTGGACGCGTCCAAGAGCGTGGTGGTGGCGCGCGGCACGCCCGCCAGCGCGCGGTGCTCCCTTAGGTAGAACGAAAAGGTCGACGACCCCATGCCGACAAAGGAGCGACTGCGAGCCAGCACCAAGAAATCGACCGCCGCCTTTTGCTCGGAATTGAGAGAGGCCAGGGCTGCATCGGGGAGGAGGGCCTCCTTGTAAAGGACGCGGTCGGCGAGCCCCAGTCGCCGCAGTTGCGCCACGACCGACGCCAGCTGCCCCGACGCGCCATAGGTGAGCAACCCGGACGCGGCGTAGAGCGGGGTGGAGGCGTTGAAGCAGGCGCGGCGCATCGCCGACACGTAGCCGTCCCACAAGGCTTGCGGGCCGCCCAGGATCGTCGCCCAATCGCGCGCGTCCGACTCCAGGCGTAGGTGCACGCCGTTGAATGGGGCCAAAGTGGGCGGGATGGGGTGGGAGGCGCTGCTTGCGCCCCCGCTCGCCCTCGCCGCCGCCGCGACGACGCGGTCGGCGAGCGCCACCAGCCCCGGCGCAAACGAGAGCGTGCGCGCGACGTCCGACACGAGGGGCAACTGGTCCGTGGTGCGCACCGCGAAAAAGGAGCACGGCAGGTCGACGACGACGGGCGGGAGGCGCGCGTCGGGGTCTGCGCGCAGCGCCGGCACGACCGCGGCCACGACCGCAGCCCGCACCCGGTCGACCAACGCGCCCAACGGCACCACCGCCAGGTAGACGCCGTCCAGGCGGGCGCGCAGGCTGGTGTCGAGGGAGGGTTGGGCGTAGGCCGGAAACGCGGTCGCGGGGCGCGTGAGGTCGGGAAACGGGGCGAGCGCGGGCGGCCGGTGCAGGGTCACGCCGCGCTCCCGCCAGGTGGTGACCAGAGCGTCCACATCCAGCAACGAGTCCAGGGGCGCGGCCGACCACGCCATCTCGTTTTTGTCGGCGGCCATGTGAAAGTAGGACCCGAACGAGTCGCGCACCGCGGCGGGGGGGAGGACGACGTCGGCACCGATGCGGGTGGCGAGGGCCAGGGCGGCGATGTGGGAGTAGTGCTGGTTGATGAGGCCGGTGCACGCCGTGTACCGGACGACGGCGTCGAGCCGCGCCGCGGCGCGCCCGGCCGCCCGCCCCGAGGACGCATAGTGAGCCACGGCGGACGCTTCGTCGCGCACGCCGACCGCTCTCAGGTCGGGGTGGTACGCGAGGTACGCGCGCCAGTCAAAGCCGGGCGAGGCGAGGAGCGGGGGTGGGGGTGGGGGCGCACGCGCCGCCGCTCCCGCCTCGGGCGCCGGCGTCGCCCCAGACTCGTTGCGCACGAGCTCCACGCCGCGCAGCATGGCGTCCAGGTCGGCCGCGTGCGCGGCGGCGACGGCCGAGGCAACGGGGCGCTGCGGCGACGCCGAGCGCGCGGCCGCCGCGCGGCGGGGCAGCGAGCGGGCCCCGCCAGCCGTGCCCAGCCGCAAATGAGATCCTTCTCTCCGCACGCCGCGCGCCGAGAGCGTCAGCAGGGCGACGAGGGCCGACGCGCACGCCGCGGCCGCGAGCGCAGCGCGCACCCGCCTCACGGGCGCCGCCGACCGCGCCCGCATGGTGTCAAAGGTCGCGCACGGGCGACAACGACGTTCAAGGGGGAGCCCGAGGGAGAGGTGGAGCGGTGCGGGCGCCACGAGGTCACGCCGCGCCCGCAGGCCTGCCGCGCGAGAAGAACGCTGCCGGGGGCGTCGCGCGATATGGTGGGCGCGGCAGGAATGCCTACAGAGGGACCAACAGAGGCGTGGGCGGGCGACCGTTTTCGGAGAGTGGCGGGGAGCGTCGCTCGAGGCGCTCCCCGCCCCACCCCCACCCTCTTCTCTACACCCCCGGCGGCGGCGCCATGCCCTTGAGAAAGTCGTCGATGGCCAGGTTGGCGTCGCCGTGCGCCACGGCGCCCGCGTCGTCGGGCACTGCGAGGCGCGGCGCGGAGGCTTTGCAGTCCACGGCCGCGCCGTCGCCGTCGCCCTTGATCACCGCTCCGTGTGCCGTGAGCCACGCGGTGGCTGCCGCCGCGGCGGCGACCGCGGCGGCGGCCGGCACGCACGCGCCGGGGAACGTCGACGCCGAGCACCCCGGCAGCGGCGGCGCGTCGTCGCCGCCTTCCCCCCCGTGCAGCGCCGCCGGCCCAAACCCGAGCACGCGCGCGGCGAGCGCGACCGGGAGGGCGGGGCGCAGCGCGCGCACGAGGGCGGTGAGCGTCTCAAAGCGCAGGCGCGGCGCCGCGATGTCCATGAGGGCGCGCCCGAGGCGCGGCGCGGCTCGATAGAGGTCAAAAAATGCCACCGCGTCCCGGCGCGCGATGGCGGCGCGCGCGGCGAGGGCGTGCGCGACGGCCGGGTGTGCCGCGTGCGCCGCCGCGCTCGCCAGCGTCCGCAGCAACGCCACGCGCTCCCCCGCCGACGCCGCCGCGTGCGCGGCCTGGTACAGGATGCGGTACGCCAGAAACTCGGCCACGACGTCGGGCGGGGCGGAGGCGGGAACGGGAGGGGTGGTGGCCGCGCGCGCACCCCCCCCATGCAGCGCCACCAGCTGGGCCTGGCACTGGTTGTACTCGGCCGCGTCCCCATACTCGAGCGCGGCCCGGGCGGCGGCCTCGTAGACCCGGGCCGCGAGGCGCCCGCGCGCGCGCTGCACGGTGCAGTCTTGGCGCATGCCCTTGAACTGGTCGGCCGCGTAGAAGTAGGTGGCCTCCCTGCACGCGAGCAAACCCACGAGCCGATCCAGGGCCGCATCCAAGACCGCGGGCGGGCGCACGGCGGCGGGGTCGGGCGGCGCGGTGAGCCGAAAGTAGGATTTCTCGAGCGCGGTCGACCGCCCTTTGACCGCGAGCGCGTCCCAGTCGGCCTCGCCGAGGTCGGCGTCGCCGCGCTCGGCGAGGAGGCGTTCGAGCGCGGCGCGCCGGGCGGCGGCGGGGCCCGACCCGCCGAACGCGGGCCCCCCGCCCTTCTTGGGCGGCGGCGGCGCGCCGTCGGCCGCGCCCTCGCCGAAGCGGCCGGCGCGGCTGGCGCGTCGGGCGGCCTCGACGGGGTCAGAGGAGTCGCGCGGCGAGTCGGCAGAGTCGCCGCCCCACGGCGACGCCGGGGCGGCGCGGCCGCGCTTGCGCCCGCGGCCGGACAGCGGCGGCGAGGGCGACGCCGCCAGCCGCTTGCCGCGCCCCTTGCCCTTGGCCTTGCCCTTTTTTGAGGGCGCCGCGCCGAACGACGCCGGCAACCCGGGCGACGGCGGCGGCGGCAGCCCCCACGCGTCCAGCGCTGCCGCCCTCCGCCGGGCTTCCTCTTTGGCGAGCTGGGCGGCGGTGGAGGATGCAGATGGGCGCGGCGGGGGAGGGAGCTGGGGAGGGGGGGGGGGCGCGGGGAGCGGCGCGCGCGCGTCCCACCGAGACCGGGGCTGGCGAGGTGGTTGGGGCGCGTGCTGCGCGCCCCAGGCGCCGCCTCCACTTCCACCACCACTGGCCACCACCGCGGGCACGGGCAGCGCGTCCCAGTCGCGGGACCAGACGTCCCCCGCCGCCTGCGCGTCCGCGATGACCGCCTTCAGCGACGCCGCCAGCGCGCCGCGCCCGGCCGCGGGCGTCCCGGCAAACGCGCGCTCCACGTAGGCGCGCAGGGCGGGGGGCCAGGCCGCGTTGCCGGCGGGGGCGGGGGCGGAGCGCGCGGTCGGCGCCGGCGCGCGCCGCGGGGGCACGATCACGTACGCCGGCCGGTTTGCCGCGGTCCCCAGGCTTGTGGGAGGCGGCACGGCGTTGTAAGACGTGCTCGGGGCGGGCTGGGCGTATGAGCCGGGCGGCGCAGCCCAAGCGCCCGCTCCCGCCGCCGGCGCCGCCACCTGGGCGGCCTGGGCCGCGTAGTAGGCCGTCCACGCGGCGCTATAATCGGGCAGCGCGCCCGCGGCCGGCGGTGGCCCCGATGCGCCGCCGGCCGCCTGGGCTTGGCGCTGGTAGTACTCAGCCCATGCCGCGCTGTAGTCTGCAGGAGGCCCTGACATGGCAGGCGGCCGCCGGCCGGCCGGCAGGCCGCGGTCGCGGTGTGGAGTGGCGCGGTCGTCACCGGCGCCGACGCCGCGCCACTCCCTCCCCAGGCCCGTGGCCGCTGACAGCGACAGCCGCGGACGCGCATTGTCAAGGTGCGGTTGCTGTGGGGCGGCTCGGTGGGCTGTGCGGCGAGCCCCCGCGCGCCGAGGCGCGAATGGGGGGTCGAAGGCCGCGCCCGCTGCCCCAGGCGCGCCGCCCGCCCGCCGCCCCCCCCAGCAGTGTCGCGCGCGTCCATAGATCCCGTCTCCATCAGAATGTCGGCGATTTGGTCGGCACTGCGCCCTGCGAAACCAGGCTTTTTCGGCAACGACATAGCGTCCCTCTGCCGCGCCGCGACTCAAAAGGAATTGCCGGCTCCTGATTCTGAGCTGGTGGCCGACGTCGTCAACGCGGTGAAACGCGGCAAAGCGTCGCCTGAGGCCGCCGCCGACGCGCTGCGCGCGCGCCTCGCGCAGCGCAACCCGCACAAAGTCTGGCTCGCCGTCGAGCTCGTTGCGTCTGTCCTGGACGGCGCGCCGGACGCGATGCGGGGGGTGCGGGAGCGGGTGCTGGCCGACGTCGAGGTGATCGCGGCGCTCCCGATGAACCGTTACGGCGCCGACCTCAAAGCCCAGCAAGCAGCCAAGGCGGCGGCTTTCAGGCTCGTGTCAGGCGCGGCGGCGGGCGGCGGGACGACGCCCGACCCGTCGCCGCGCGGGGCGCGCGCGCCGGCGCAGGCGCGCCGGCGCGTCGTCGCGGCGGCCGGCACGGACGGCGAAACGGCAGCTGCGCCGGCCCCTCCTCCCACCAAAATCCCGTCTGGCCGCGCGGGTCGGTGGGCACGCGTCGTCGAGGCGGCCGCGGCGGGTGGCGCCGCCGCGACCAAGTACGTGTCTTCCCTTCAAGCCGCCCTCACCGCGTACGCAGGGGCGAAGGCGAAAAATGATGCGGACGCCGCTGCTGCGGCGGCCAAGGCGGCGGATGCTCTCGCCACCGAGGCCGTCGCGTTCAACGGCGCGTTTGAGCGCGTGCTCGCCCAGATGGGCTCTTTCGCCGGCCCCGATGCCGAGACCCTGACCGCGTCCTGCCTGGCCTCCGTGGACGGCGTGTGCGCCGCGCTGGCGCTGCGGGATCTGGTGCTGGGGCCGCTGCCCGGGGTGGCGGAAGCGGCGGCCGAAGCGGCGGCCGCCGCCGAGGCCGCCGCCGCGGCCGCCTCTCCTCCCCTCCCTCCTCCCCCGCTGCGGTCGGTGTCCGATCTGGCGGCCGCGCTGGACGAGGCGGGGCTGCCGACGCCGACGGCGGCGGCCGCGCTGTCGAGCGGCAACCCGTTTGGAGGGGACGCGGCGGCGGTGGCGGAAGCCCCCGCGCCGACGGCCCCTGCTTCTTCTTCCGACCCGTTTGCGCCGGCGCCGCCGCGCGCGGGGAGCGGGGTGGACCTGCTGTCGTGAAGGGGAGGAGAGGAGGAGGATAAGGTGGGAGAGGGCGCCGCCGCGCTTTGTCGCGGTCGGGTTGTCACTCTTTCCTTCGAATCGCCACCCATGCGCCTCGCCCAGACCCCGCCCACCCGCGCCGTCGCGCGCCCGGTTCGCCGTTGCGCCGCCGCCGCGCCGCGCGCGGCGGCCGGGGTGCCGGCGCGCCGCGCCGCCGCCGCCGCCGCCGCCGCCGCCCTCCCGGCCCTGACCCTCGCCGCGCCCGCCTTGGCCGACGACGCCGCGCCTGCCGCCGCCACCGACGCGGCCGGCGCGGCCGCGGTGGCGACCGGCGGGTTCAGCGCGACCCCCCTGGAGATCGGCATCGCCTTCGCCCCCCTCATCTTCTACGTCGCCCTCACCGCCTGGCGCCAGTTCAACCCGCGCGCATCGGTGTCGGACCTGGCCTTCATTCTGGCGGCGGTCGTGATTCTGGGCAACATTTTCTCCATCCTCGTGCTCAAGGTGCGCCTCTTTTAAGCCAAATCTTAAACGGTGATTGAATGGGCAGGCTCTGTGGGCCGCACAGTGATTCTTCAGGAGTGTCGGAGAGTGTGGGCCGGGTGCAACAACAACAACCGCCGGAGACGGGGAAGCAGCAGCCGCCACACCCAGCCGGCCCCTCCAGCCCGCGCTCACCGTCGCGCCCGCGCGCCCCGCTATCTCCCGCGTCGCCATGCAGCTGGTGCCGGCGGCCGCCGCGCGCGCGCCGCCCGCCGCGGCGGCGCGCTTGCGCGCCCTCCCCCGGCGTGCTCACCTCGCCTCGCGCCGCTCGGTCGCCGTGCGGTGAGCGTGGCATCTCACAGGGCCGCTGGGGCGGCAGTTGACCCCCGCGCGGCCCCACTCCTCCGCCCCCGCGAGCCGTCGCGGCGCGCTGGCCAATCCCCATCCCGCCCCGTCCCTTAGCGCCGGCCCCGCGTTCGACCGCGACACCGCCCGCCGCGGCGTAGCACCACCCGGCCCACCCGCACCCGCGCCCGGCCCGCCGCCGCCGCCGCCCCCGCCGCCCGCGACGACGTTCGGCGCGCCGCTCTCCGGCGGCCGCTGGATCCTGGGCGCGCTGGTCGCCGTCTTCGCGTGGTGGGCCATTATCGCGGGCCAAGCCCCCGTCGCGCTCGACGGCGGGGACGGCCTGCAATACGTGAAAACGGCGGGCGGCGCGACCGTCCTTTTGGCCGAGGACTCATCCGGCCGCCCATTCCTCGTCGACGGCGCGGGCGACCTGTACTACGATTCCGGGGACCCGGACGTGGGGTGGTACATCGTGGATGCGGACAACAACGTGTTCAACCTTTTCTTCGAAGACGGCTCGCCGCGCCGCGTCCGCGTCGGCACCCTCGACGCCCTCGCCTCCGTCGACGCCACCCGCCTTGCCGGCCTACCGGTCGCCTCCATGCGCGCCGCGGGCGCGGCGGCGGGCGCGAGGCTCACCGGCTTCGTTGCCGACGACGGCGTCCCCCTCCCGCCGAACGCGCCCGTCTCCGTCGCGGCCGACGGCCGCCCCGCGGGCCCGCCCGTGCTGGAGGAGGACGTCATGCTGCTTGAGAAGAAAGGGGGGTTGCTGGACGGGGGGAACCGGAAAGGGGACAAACTCGACACGCTCGCGGCGGCGGCCGACGCGGCGGCCGAGCGCGCGGGCGAGTGAGAGAGGGGGGTGGAGGTGGCTGGGTCGCCGGTGACTGTTTCCAAAAAGGCCCCTGCCCAAAGAAGGAGGAGAAAGACCCCCTCGCGCTCTACCCTTCTCTCCCATCACAGCGCAGCAAACGGCGCGCTCGGCGCCCCGCCCGCGCTCGCCCGCGTGCCCAGCGGTCGCACGTCGTCCAGGTCGCCCGCGCGAATGAAGTCGGCCCAGCGGCGCGGGAGGAGGTCGGCAAGGGCGACGGCCTCCGCGCGCGCGGCGAGCGCGGCGTCCAGGGCGGCCACCTCGTAGAGCAGGTCCCTTGCCGACGCCGCGGCGCGGTCCAGGCGGGGCGCCAAGGCGGCGTCCAGGGCGGCGAGCTGGGCGGGGTCGAGCCACAGGGAAGAGGGTGCCGCGCTGCCGCCGCCTCCGCCGCCGCGCGCCGCCGCGGCCGCCGCCTGGAGCGACGCCAGCCTCGACTCCAGCACCTCCCGCAGCGCGCCCACGTCGGCCGCGACATCCGGCAACGACGCGGGGCGGGACGAGGCCCCAATGCAGGCGCGGCCAAACATGCCGCCGAAGAGAAACCCGGCCTGCGCGCCGCCCGCGTCGTCCGCGAGCGCGGCCAGCAGGCGGTCCCCGACGCGCGTCGCCTCTCCCGGGCGCTGCCAGAGGACGTGCTGCAGGAGGAGGGCGTCCCGGCGGTCGACGGTGGAGCGACCGTCGGCCCACGCTGCGACCCGCAAAAGGCGCAGCGATTTGACGAGGCGCCGGTCGCTCACGTACACCGGAGGCTCGCACGCCGTCTGCAACCAGTCGCGCAGGTCGGCCAGCAGGGCGAGGACGTCGTCTGGGACGGCCACGGACGAAGCGCCGGACCGCGCGGCGGCGAGGTCGGCGGCTGTGAGCGGCGCGCGCGGGGGAGCGGAAGCGTCGCTCACCGTCGACGCCCTCAGCAACTGGTTCAGTCCTTCGGGCGACACCTGGGCGACCTCGCGGCGCAGGAGGAAGCGGTCGTAGAGCGCGTCGAGTTCTTCTGATTCCGGCAACTCGTTCGACGCGCCCACCAGGCACACCAGGGGCACCGGCTCCCGCGCGGCCCCGTTGTCGAACAGGCGCTCGTTGAGCAGGGTGAGCAGGGCGTTCAGAATGGCGGACGAGGCCTGGAGCGGGAGGGGGGGGAGCGGGGTGTCGGCGGGGGGAAGAGCGCGCCGAGCGCCGGCGACCCTCCTACCCCCCCCTCAACACCCCTCCCCCACCTTGAACACTTCGTCGATGAACGCGACGCGGGCGGCGGGCAGGTAGCCCTCTGTTTGGCGGACGTAGCGATCGTCCTCCAGCGCGCGCATCGAGAGCGGCCCAAACAACTCTTCCGGCACGGAAAATCTGGTGAGCAGGCGCTCAAAGTAGGGGCCGCCGTCGACGAGGCCGGCGAGGCGGCGGGCGAGCTCGGATTTGGCGGTGCCTGGCGGGCCGACGAAGAGCACGTGCTCGCCGGCGAGCGCGGCGAGGAGCAGGAGCCTCGCCTCCACCCCACGCTCCACCAGTCCGTGGGCCAGGGCGTCTAAAGAGGCCGCAAAGCGGGCGCGCGCGGCGGGAGGGGCGCCGGTGGGAGAGGCGGAGGCCGCGGGCGCGGCGGCCGCCGCCGCGGCCGCCCGCGCCAGCGACGCCTCAAACCGCGCCGTCGCGTCCGCCCTCAGCGCGTCCACCGCGCCCTTGAGGTCGGCGTCCTGCCGCGCAAAGTCGGCGGCGTGCGCCGCCGACGCGGCGTCGGGGGTCGCCGCGCGGAGGGGGTGGCGGCGCTGCGCGGGCGCCCTCGCGGGCGTCTTGCGCGGCCGCGCGGATGCCACGGGGCGCGCCGGAGGGGCGGCGGCGAGGGGCGCCATCGCGGTCGTCGGCTTCTGCCGCGCCCACGCGCCGGCGTCGGCTCTCAGCTGCCACACCTCGCCCTCTTGCACCCCGCCCGCCGCGCCACACGCTGGCCGCGCCCACCATGGAGGCGCACGTGCGCCCCGGCGCGTCGAGGGCGGCTGGCGCGCGCGTGCCACGCGCGCTGTCAGCGGCGCCCGCGGGCCGCATTGCGGGCGGCCGCGCCCCTGCCACCCGCCACACACCCTCCTGCAACCGCGGCGGCGCCGCCTCGGCCCCGTCCAGGCGGCTGGCCGTACGCGCCCTGGTCGAGGCGACGCCGCCGCTCCCCTACCTCGAGCCCGTGCCCGCCGACGGCCCGTCGTCCGACCTGGCCGACGTCGCGGTGGCCACGCTGGAGCTGCTGCCGCTGCTGCTGGCTGGAGCGGCGGCGGGCGACGTCGCGGCGGCGGGCGCGGCGGCGGCCCCCTTTCTGCCGCCGCCGCCCGCGCTGCGCGCGGCCGTGTACGCGCGCACGGCGGCGTCGATCGCGAGTGGCAAACTCACCTTGGCCCGCGTCGCCGGCACCGCCCCCGCCGACGGCTCCGCCGACCCTGGCGCCCTGCTCTCCCTCGACGCCGCCGACGCCGCCGCCGAAGACTGGCTCGTGCGCCAGGACGTTGTCCCCCTGCCCGACGGCGGCGGCCTCGTGCTGCCCCTGGCGGCGGGGCGGTTTTTGGTCGGCCTCCTTGTGGTCGAGCTGGATTTCCCTCCTGGCTCCCCTCCGGCCCCTCCTTCGCACGCCGCCGCCCTGCGCCGGGCGGCTGCCGTGCTGGCGGCCGCCGCCGCGCTGGACGCGCGCGCCGCGCTCGACGCGGCCGACGCAGCGGCGCGCCGCGCGCGGGCCGCCGCGCTCGTCGAGTCGGCGCGCGGGCCGCTGGCGGTCTTGCGCACGTTTGGCGCCATGCTGTCGCCCCGGTTGACAGGGGGCGGTGGCGGGGGCGGCAGCGGGGCGGTCGAGGCGGACCTGGCCGACGGAATCCGCGCCCAGGGCGACGCCCTGGCCGCCCTCGTCGCCGCCCTGGCCACCGCCCTGCACCCGCCGCCCGCGCCGTTACGGCGGGCGGCCGTCGTGGGCGCGGTCGCGCGCCCGTCCGCGCCGGCGGCGCTGCCGGGAGCGGCGGTCGCGGCCCCTGGCCGCGCGCTGCCGCCGCCGCCGCCGCGCGCCCGCCCCGCGCTGGCCGACCCCGAGCGCGAGTGCGTGCCGGAAGACGTTGTTGTTGCCGTGCTGGCCGACGCGGCGCCGAGGGCAGAGGCGCTGGGCGTCGCGCTCGAGTTTGAGCGGCCAGGTGGTGCGAGCGGCCCTTCTCCCGCCACCCCCCCTCCCCTCCTGCGCAAACCGGCCCGCCCGCTCCCATGCGGCGTGCCCGCCGCCACCCTGGCCGCCGCCCTGGGCGACGCGGTCGACTCTGCGCTGCAGCGCTGCGCGCGCGGCGGCTGCGTGTCGGTCGCGCTCGCCCTGGCCGACGGCGGCGCAGTGCACGTCGACGTCACGGACGACGGGGTGGGGGAACGGGAAGGGCTGGCGGCGCGGTTGAGGGGGGCCAAGCCGCCGCCGACCGCGCCGGCCGTCGACGTGACGGCCGCCGCCGTCATGGAGCGCCTCGCCGCCGGCCTGCCCGCGGGGTCGGGCGCGGCCGCGCTGGCGGCCGCGACGCGGGCGGCCAACGGGGTCGGGGGGCGCGTGACCGTGCTGCCGGCCGCGGGCGGCGGCACGCGCGTCCGTATCTGGCTCCCGCCGCCCGCCTCTAAACCGCGGGCGGGCTCTTGATTTTTGTGTGTTCGTTTTTGTGAGTTGGTCCCGCGCTTTTTTGGTGGCGTGCCGCCGCTGGAAACGATCGCGAGGGTGAAAAGTAGAGGAGGAAAAAGAAGGGGTCTCGCCGCGCGCGTTTGCCGGGCCAGAGAGTCACAGTGTTGCCGCCGCCCCCCCTCTCCTCTCCCCTAGAACGACACCTTGTACCGGGGCGCGCCCTTGGCCCCGCCAGGCCCAACCGACCACAAGCACGCACGCAGCGGCTCGGCGGGGCCGCCGCCCGACGCGCACACGCCTTCCAGGACGAGAGGGGAAGAAGAAGCGTCGCTGGGGGTTGTGGGATGGGGCGAGGGCGTGGGCGGGCGGCCGCGGTCGCGCCCGCCGCCCGCCGCGCCCCCTCATCCTCACTCACCCAAACTCCACCGTGGCCGCCGCCTGGCCCAGCTCTACGCCAGGCGATGTCACGGCCTCCGCGGCGGCGGCGGCGGCGGCGGCGGCGCTGTTGGGGGGAGGAGAGGGGGTCGGCGTCGGCCGACGCGGCCGGCCATCGCGACGCGCCACCGCCGCCCGCCGCTCCCCTCACCTGACGCCATCCGTCTTGGCGGCCTGCCGGCGGCGAAACGGCCAGAGGCCCATCGGGAAGAGCAGGGCGCGGGGAGTGCGCAGCGCCGGCAAGCGTCGGCCACTGCCACACCGCGCTCGCACGCCCGCCGCCCTCGCCAGCCGGCGACCGCCGCGACCGCGTCGGCGCGCCCCGAGGCCGCCCTCGGGGCATGGCGCTCGGCGCCAAGCCCTACCTCGTGGCCCTGGCCTCCCTGCTCGCCGGCGCGTCCGCCGTGCACGCCCTGTACCGGCCCGACTTGGTGAGGGAGGGGTGGGCGGGTGAGGGCGTCGAGGCGCGGGTCGGCGCGGAAGGCCCGCCGACCCAGAACCACCCCAGACCATCCCCGCGCCGCCCCGCGCCGCCGGCAAATGATGCAGGCGGCCCCAAGCACGACTGCGCCCCCCCCGTTTGCCGTCATCTTTGCCGCGTCGCCCGTAGGGTACCCGATTCAGTCGTCCGCGTTTCTCCCGACCGCCCCGGGCCGCTGGACGCTCGACGTCGCGGCCGTGACGCCCGCCTGGCGGTCCTTGAAAGAGGTGGTGATCACGCTGACCGCGCCGGGGGGGTTGCCGCAGGGCGCGGCCCTTGCGCTGTACGTGGCCGTCGGCGGGGCGGGGTGGGAGTATCGAGGAGCCGTCAGCGGTGCCCACCCCTCGGACGTCCTCCCCCTCGCCTGGCCCGACGGCGCGCCCGGTGGCGGCGCCGCGCTGGGCGTCGCGCTCGAGGCGGAAGAAGAGGTCGCGAGCCGCGAGGGCGCCAAGCTCGCGTCCCGGCTCGAGTTCGGCCGCCGCGTCGGCCTCGACCTGTTTCGCTACATCGAATCGTTTGCCCAGCGGGCGGGGAACGCCATGGCGATCGCCCTCCCCGCCGGCGCGCTCGACGCGTGGTGGACCAAGTTTGAGGCCAAGTTCAGGAGGGACCCCGAGTTCCTCCTGCACAAGCGCGCGGACGAGTGATGGAGGCGGGGGTGCGGGGTGTTGTGGGGCGGGGTGTCTGGGGGTGGGGTGTCTGGGGTGCGCAAAACAAACGGGCCCGGGCGGGAGACACGAAGCGCGGCGCGCGCGGCAGCGCCTCCCGCCGCTCTCTCTCTCTTCCCGCCACACCCGCGCCCGCGATAGCCAGGCGGCAGCGACCGCGGCCGCGGCGCCCGCCCACCGCCTCCGCCGCGCTTGCCGGCCCGCGGATTGGGCCGCCCCCGAAGCGCGCCGCGCCCGCCCCGCCCGCGCCGCCCTCGCGCCCCGCCAGCGCCGGCCGCCGCCGTCTGGCGGTCGACGACCGCAACTCCGAGTTTCGGCCCGCGCCGCGGCGCCCGACGCGCGCCCCCGTCGCTCGCGCCGGCCGCATCGCGCGGTGCGGCCGCCGACTCCCGGCCTCGTGAGCCTCTGCCCCGCCCGCGCCACCCCCACGCATGTCGCTACCGGTCAACGCCGACCGCCGGGGCGGGGTGGCGATCCCGCCCCCTCAATCCTGGCCTGCCGCCAAGCCGGCCGACCCGCCCGCGGCGTGGCCCCCGCTCCACGACCGCGCCGCGCCGGCGCTGCCGCTGCCCGCCGGCGGCGCGTGGGGCGGCATCAAGTTGAAGCCGGGGTCCGACTGGCCGCCGGGGCGCGTGGTGCGCGCGCCGCCGCGGCGGCCGCTCGCCGCGGCGCCCGTCTCCTCTGCGCTCGAGCGCGCGGTCTCCGCCCCTGTCCCGCTCTCCCCCCCGCGCAGCTCGTACGTGACGCCCGCTTTCGCCGTGCCGAGCGCGCCGCCGTCGCCGCACTCGCCCGAGCGCCAGCGCGCGCCGCGGCCGCGGCGGCCCGCCCCCCCGGCGCGCGCGCGCGCGGTGCGCTGCCTCGCCCGCGCCCTGGACGCCGCAGCCGCAGCCGGCGACGGCGGCTGCCTGCCGCCCGGCGCGGCGCGCGGGCGCCTGGCGGCGGCCGCGCTCGCGCCGGCGCCAGCGCCGGGGCAAGGGGAAACGACGCTCGCCGCGCTCGCGCCCGGCAGCCTCTCCCACGACGCCATCGGCGCCCTGCTGGCGTCCGTCGCTGCCGACCTGGCCGCCCTGCACGCGACCCGCGCCCTGCACCGGCGCGTGTGCGGCGGGGCGGTCTTTCTCCGCGCGTCCTCCCCGTCCACCGCCCGCCTCGCCCCCCCCCTCCCCGGCGGCCGCCTCCCCCCCGGCGGCTCCCCGTGCGTGGTGGACGCCAAGGTGTGCGGCGCGCCGCACGCGGCGCCGGAGGTGGCGCGCGCGCGCGCCGACCGCGCGCCTTATACAGCCGCGGGCGACGTTTGGGCCCTGGGCGCGACCGTCGCGGTCGCCTTGGCGCAGCCCGGGCACCCTCCCCTGTTTGCGCACCCGCCGGCGCTGCTGGCGGCGGCGGCGGCCGACGGGAGGGTCGACTCGTTGCAGGCTTGGGTCGACGCAGGGCTCGCGCGCTGCCTCGGGGGCGGCGTGCCGGCGGACGCGGTCGCCCTCGTCGGCTCCATGCTGCGCGTCGACCCGGGGCAGCGGCCGAGCGCGGTCGCGGTCGCGGCGAGGGCTTGGGGGTGCGGAGGTGCGCGCACCCCGCCGCCCCCCCCCCTCCCCCCCTCGCCGGGGCGCCCGTCCGGCCTGGACCGGGACACGCTGGCCGCCATGGCGGCCCTGTGGCCCGCCGGCGACCGGGCCGGCTCCACGCGCCCCCCGCGCGCGCGCCGCGCGCGCGACCGCGGCGACGCCGACGACGGCCCCCTCGCCTGGCTGTCGAGGCTGCTGCCGCGCCAGCCGCCGCTGCAGGCGGCCATGCAGCTGGGTTGAAGGAGAGAGTGGGAGCTGGGCAGGGAGCGCCTTTTCCTTTGCCGGTCGCGTCGCCACCGTTTTCAAAACGCAGTCGCCTGTGAACCCCACGCACGCACACACACCCCACCTCTCTCCCATCACCCCCACCGCGCGCGCACGGCGTCGGACTCCAGGGCGTCGACCGCGTCCCGGTCGGCCATGTTTTCAAAGTACTCGTGCTCCAGGGCGTCCGCCGCCGAAATGCGGCGCGCGGGGTCGTACTCAAACATGCGGGCCATGAGGTCGACGCCGGCGGGTTCGAGGGAGGGGAAGACGGTGTGCAGGTCTTGCGGCGCCCAGCGCGGAAACTCGTGCCAGTCGCGGAGGCCCGTCACGCCGGGCCACACGCTTTCGTCCGGCGTGCCCAGGAGCTTGAAGATGTGGAGGAGTTGTTGCAGTTCCGAGTCGCCGGGGAGGAGGGCCTGCTTGCGCACGAGCTCCGCGAAAATGCACGCGACGGACCACACGTCGACCGCGGGCGAGTAGTGGGTGCCGCCCAGCAGGACTTCGGGCGCGCGGTACCACAGGGTGACGACTTCGTGGGTGTAGGCCTTGATCGGGAGGGAAAACGCGCGCCCAAGACCCAAATCCGCCACTTTCAGCGTCAGCGACACGTCGTCCACGAGCAGATTCTGCGGTTTCAAATCGCGGTGCATCACCCCGTGCCGGTGGCAGTGGGCGACGCCCTTGAGCAGCTGGTACATGAGGTTCTTGGTCGTCGCGGGCGGGACCGGGTGCGCGGGGCCCTTGCCGTTGCGGTCCATCCACTTTTTGAGGTCGGTGGACAAGAATTCAAACACCTAGAGTGTGGATCGGGGAGGGGGGGTGGGTGGGTGGTGGGGCGGCGCGCGGCGCGCGCGCTCGCGCCTTCTCTCCCTTTCCCTTTCTCCTCCCTCCCACTCTCCCTCACGCACCAGGTACAGCACAGGCGTGTTGTGTTCCTCGACGTGCTCCACGCAGAGCAGCCTGGAGGGTGGAAGAAGGGCGCGTCGACCCTCCACCCGCTCGAACGAGCGCGCACCAGCCGGCCCCCGTGGGGGGACGGCAGGCCCCATGGCGCCCGCCCACCCCCACCCCACCCCTCCACCCTCTCTCTCTCGCTCACTTGACGACGTGGTTGGACTCGGAGAGCATCTGCAGCAACGACACCTCGCGCAGGGCGGTCGAGGGCACGCCCTCCTCCTCCATCTGGGGGTGAAGGTGGGGTGAAGGTGTGTGGGCGAGAATGCCGCGGCGGCAGGTGGGCGGGCGCGCTCCCCGAGGCCGCGCCCGCGCGCGGCCGCGGTCGGCCGGCCATGGGCGCGCGCGCGCCCCCGCCGCCCTCCCCTCCTCTCTCCCACCTCCAGCCGCGTCTTCTTGAGGGCGACCAGCTTGCCGGTCGCCTTTTCGCGCGCTTTGTAGACCTGAGGAAAGCGGGAAGGGGTCGCGCGCGAATGGCCGCGCGCGCGGCCGCCGCAGGCCGCCACGCCGGCCGTGGCCGCGCCCGCGCCGCCCGAGGCGACCATGCTCGAATGCGCTCCCGCCGAGGCGGCGGCCGCGGCCCGCGCCCCCCAACCGCCGCGCGCACACGCGCGCGGCCCGCCGCCCGCCTCTCACCTTGCCGTACGTCCCCTCCCCGATCTTCTCCAGCTTCTCGTACGCGTCCATGGCGGCGGCGCGCGGCGGTTGGGCGGGAGACGCGGTCGTGGAGAGTGTGGCGAGGAGACGGCGGCGCGGCGGTTTCGCCACTGCGCGCCGGGGGGAGGCAGAGACGCGCCCACACCCTCCGCCCCCTGTTCCTTCGCGCACGATCAAAAGTTGAGCAACACGGCGTCGTCCGGCACGCCCGCCGCGGCCAGCAACGCCTTGACGTCGTCGCACATCCCTTTGTGCCCGCAAAGAAGGGCGCCCGTCTTGCTCCCATCCGCCAACCCGCCCTCTTTCGCAAACACGTCTTGGACATAGTCGTCCGCATCGTCCGAGTGGACGGGAATTACGCGCACGCCCGCCGCGCGCCAGGCGGCGGCTTCCGAGGCGAACGCGGTCGCCGAAGGAGACCGCGTGCCATAGTAGAACCGCACGTCCCGCCTCGCCTTGGCATCCAGGGCGCCCGACAGCATGGCCGCGCGAATGGGGGCGACGCCGGACCCGGTGGCAAAGAGGAGAAGGGTGTGGACGGACGAGGGAGGGATGCGGTCGAGCGCAAAGCCCTTGCCCTGCACGGGGGAAACGTCCACGGCGGCGCCGGGAGGGGAGGCAATGATGGCGTCCGCGGCGCCGCCGCCCTCTTTCAGGAGCAGTTGCAGCACCCCTTTGGCCGCGCGCGCGTCGCCGGGCGCCGACGCGACCGCGAAAAAGCCGGGCTTGGCGTCGTCCCCCCCGACGCGCACCTGCACATATTGACCGGGAATTGTGTACAGGGCCGCGGCGGCGGGGCCGACGTCGAGGTCGACGGTGTGCAAGCCGTCGGCCTCGCGCTCGACGGACGCCACCGTCGCGGGCGCCCACTCGATGGGGTCGCCCCACGCGCGGGCGAGGGCGGGCCAGGCGCAGTCGTCGGTTGCGGGCGTGCGCCGCTTGGCGAGCGAGGAGCTGAGCAGGAGGGGAGGCGTGGGTGGTTGGGGCTGGCGGCGCGCTCCGAGGCGCCGCGGCCGCCGCAGCCCGCCCCATTGCGCCGACACACACCCCATCTTGGGCGCCGCGGGCGCCGCGCCGCGGCGGCCGGCCGGCGCGGCAGGCGCCGCACGCGGCGACGCGGCCGCCAGGGCGCGCGCGCAGACGCGGCGCGTGCAAGCGCGCCGGGTGAAGGCCATGAGGGCGGGAGGGGGGCGATGGGGGTGTGGAGAGGGAGGGAGCGAGTGCCGTCGGCCGGCGCCGGCCGCGCTGCCCGTTCTCCCTCACTGCCCTTTCTCGCCTCGCGCCTCGCGCCCGACCGATCGCGCGCCTTCGCGCCGGTCCCGCTAGTCGCCCCCAGGGCGCGCGAGCCGCCGCCGAGCGCGGCCCCTGATGGCGACCACCGCGCCCGCCGGCGCGCCGCCGCCCGGCCTGCCCAAGGCCGAGTTCATCGAGGACGTGGGCGCGTTTCTGGCGGGTGCGTGCGATGGAGAGAGGGGCCGCGGGGGGCGGACGGCGGGGTGCGACCCTCGACCTCCCCACCGCCACGACCCCGCCCCCCTTGTGCAGGCCGCACCGCGGACGACGCCATCCGCGCGCTCAACGCCGCGCACGCGGCGTACCGGCGCGTCGAGGCGTCCCTGACCGCGGCGCGCGCGCGGCTGCTTGCCAAAGCGCCAGACATCGACAAGGCGCTCGCCGCCGTGCGCCTGCTGCAGGAGCGGCGGGATGCGGGGGACGAGGTGGGGTGGGGTGGTCGGGGTGGGGTTGGATTGGAGCCGTTTCCTTGGACCGCGCGCGCGGACGCCCACCTTTTCGGTCCCCCACGCCCCCCCCCCCCTCAGTCGATCGACGTCGACTTTGGCCTCGCCGACCAGGTCTTCACGGCGGCGACCATCCCGACCAAGGACCCGAGCGTGTGCCTGTGGCTCGGCGCGGGCGTGTCGGTCGAGTACCCGCTCGACGAGGCGGCGACCCTCCTCTCGGCCAACGCGGCCAACGCGGCCGCCAACCTGGAGGCGAATGCGCGGGACCTGGCCTTTGTCAAGGACTGCGTGACGACGACGCAGGTGGGGGGGGAGGGGGAGGAGGGAGGGAGGGGGCGCGCGCGCCGCCGCCGTCCTCGCCCGGCCTCCGACCCGGCGCCCACCTCTCCTCCTCCCATTGGCAGGTCAGCATCGCGCGCGTCTACAACTTCGACCTCACCGCGAGCAAAAAGGGTGGCGCGTGAGGGCAGGTAGAGGGGGAGAGTGCACCGCGCGCTGTGTCACACTCGTGCGCGCGTCCCGCCGCCCAGGGTGGGACCCGCGCCCACGGACCGGCGTCCATGGTCGACCCCCTGGCGTCGCTCGCCGCCGCCCCGGGCAAGCGGGGCGGGATGGCGCCCGCGATGGCCGCGCCGCGCTCCGGAGGCGCCGGCGGGGCCTCGCCGCGGGGCGACCTGTTTGCGAGCATTCTGGACGTCGACATGGGGCGCGGAAAGGCCGGCCGGTGCGCTGGGGAGGAGGGGGAAGGCGGGGCGCGTGCCGCGCCAGCGCCCGCGCCCACGCAGACCCTTCTCCTGACCAGGCCCATGCGCGTGGACGCGCCCGCGGTGGTGGTGGAGCCGAAACGTGCAGGTGGGCGGCCAATGGGCGGCGAGGGAGGCGGGAGGGCGGGCGCGCGCGCGCCTTGGGCCCCGTGCCACGCGCGCCCACGCTGCATCCTCCTCCGCAGCGACGCCGCCTCAAACAGCGCCCGCCGTGTCGTCGGCCGACATCGACCTGCTGGCCGCCTTGGGCGTGGGCGGCGCGGGGGCGGGCCCTCCAGCCCCCGGCGCCGGCGACCCTTTCGACGCCTTTGCCGACGCCGCCCCCCCTCCCGCGCCCGCCAGCGCCGGCCGGGACGCGGGCGACGAGCTGTTGGCCGGCTTTGCCGACGCGGGCGCGCCCGCAGAGGCGTCGCCGCGGTCGGGCGGTGGGTCCCCGGCGTCCGCGAGCGGCGGCGGGCCGGCGCCGCCGACCGAGCCGGCGCCGCCGCCGCCGCCGCGCTACACGGTGTACGAGGAGGAGCGGGCGGCGGCGGAGCGGCCGGCGCCGGCGCCCGGCCCTCTCGGCGCGGCGGCCGTCGCCGCCGCCGCCGGCCGCCCTGCAGACGCCTCCTCCTGGGCGTCTGCTCCGTCGACCGACCCCCGCGCCGACCGCGCGCGCGCCTTGCTGGCGTCCGGCGCGCGCTGGGCGCGCGCCGCGCGCGACAAGGCCAAGGTAGCGGCCGCCAAGGCGGGCGCGGCCGCCGCGCGCGCGCTGGACGCGGCCGAGGCCAAGCTGGCGGCGCGAGGAGAGGGGCAGGGGGGTCGGGGCGACGGCGGCGAGCTCCCTCCCTACGCCGCAGAGTGGGCCGCGCACGCGGCCTCCCTCCCGCCCGCCGACCGGGCGGCCGCCCTGGCGGCGCTGCCGGCGACCGAGCGGCGCGCGGTGGAGCGCGCGCTGCGCGAGGCGGCGGCGGAGGAAGGGGCGCGCGGACCGCCCGCGGCTGCCGCGCCACCACCCCCTCCACCGCCGCCGGCCGCGGACGACGACCTGCTGGGCGGCCTGCACGCGCCGACGCCGCCGCCCCCGGACCCGGACCCGACGGCGGGCCTGGGCGAGTTGTGGGGCGCCGAGGCGCCCGCGCCGGCGGCGCCCGCCGCCGCGCCGGCCGCGACCCCCACCGCTTCCGTCTCCACCCCGGCCGCTTCCGACCTCCCCACCCCCGGCGAACCCCCTGCCCGCGCCGCCGCCCGAGCCCGCCGCCTGGCCGAGCGCGACGCGCGCGTGGCGGCCGCGCTCGCGGCGAAAACGGCGCGCGACGCCGACGCCGCGGCCGACGCGGCCGCGACCGACGCCGCGCGGGATGACCTGCGGGCAAAAATCACCGCCTGGACCGCGGGCAAGGACGGCAACGTGCGCGCGCTGCTGGCGACGCTCCACACGGTGCTGCCCGCGAGCGCGGGGTGGGCGCCTCCCTCGATGGCCGACCTCGTGGAGCCCGCCGGCGTGCGCCGGGCCTACATGCGGGCCGCCCTCGTCGTGCACCCGGACAAGGTCAAGCAGCGGGGCGGGGGGGCGGACGCGGTCGCGGCGGCCGACGCCGCGTTCGATGTGCTCAAGACCGCGTGGGCTCGGTTCGAGGCGGGGGGGCGCCGGTGAATGAGGGGGGGGGGGGGAGGGGGGGCGGTTTCTGGGCGTGTGGAGAGGGCGCGACTCGAGGCGGGAACGGGAACGCGGTCGGTTGCACGGCCGCCCCCGGGCACCCCCCCAAAACCCGCCCCCGCCCGCCCCGGCGGGCACAGCGCTGCCGCCCCGGTGCGGGGCGGCACCTCCCAATGACGCCGTTGCCGCGGCCTCCGCCGCGGGAGTGGGAGGGGGGGCGCGAACGCCCCCCCCGCCCCACGCCCCCGTTTGGTGTGCGGGCCGTGCGTGCAGCAGCCGCGCCTTGGTCTGAGCCGGTGGCGGGCGAGCGCGGAAAGAAAGGAGGGGCGCAGGGCCCGCGGCACCCCTCCCACCCCGTCTCCACCAGGTCAGTAGAGGCGCTGCGGCTTGCCCATCGTCGACTTGATGTACAGGGCGCCGACGTTTTGCCAGTTCTTTTTGAGGAGCGAGACCAGGAAGTTGACCGCCATCTGAATGTTGATGTAGAGCTCCTTCTCGGCGAGGGCCACGTTGCCGACCGCGACGCCGAGGCAGAGCACCTTCTTGAGCTGAAACTTGATCGACGACCGGATCTCGGTCACCTTGGCCTCGAGCGACTCGGTGTGCGTCACGAGCGTCGGGAACTTGCCTGCCTTGTTGAGGCCGGGGCCGAGCAGGCGCGGGATCTGCTTGATGACGGTCTCCGACGCGACAAACGCGGCGTACGACTTGGCCAGTTTCTTGACCAGTTTCTTGTTCTTGTTGAGCTTCTTGAGCGCCTCCACGTCCATGCACTCCACCCCCAGCGCGCGCGCCTCCTCGCAATGCTTGTGGTCGCCCAGGACGCACACCTTCATCGCGGGGCGCGGCGTGTACGGCAGTTTGACGGTGCCCGAGAACCGCTTGTCCTTCTGCGGGTCGTAGTTCTTGAGGCCGATCTGGAGCTCGATCGTCTCGGTGAACTTGCGCTGCTTCTCCTTGGCGCCCTCGATCACGGCTGCAGAGGGGGGGGGGGGGGCGTGGGCGGGGGGGCGGGGCGCCAATGGCGCTGCCGGCGCCCCATCGGGGGCGCGAGAGGCGGCGCGCGGCCGCTCGGGGGGCGCGGGGGCGCGGGCGGGGCGGCGGCGGCCGCGGGCGGCCGCGCCGCGGCGGCGCGCCGGCCGCCGGCCGCGGCGCAGCCCGCACGCGCGCCCGGCGCCGCGGTCCGCGGTCCCAAACGCCGCGCGCGAGCCTCGGGCGCGCCCCGGCGCGGGCACGCGCCCCACCACCCCTCCCGCGGCCGCCGGCGGCCGCCCACGCCCGCGGCCGCCGATCGCGCCCTCCCGCCCCCGCCCCGCACCCGTGATCGCGTCGCGCAGGGATTCCGGGGAGAGTTTGGAGGTGGCCATGGTGTCGACTGTGCCCGAGTCGACAGGGATGTGGGGAGAGGGAGGGCGGAGCGGCGCAGACGGCGACGGCCGGCCACTCTTCCCCAATCCCGGCCCCACGCCGGCGGCCCCCACCCGCTCTCCATCATGGCCGCCAAGCAGGGCGGCCGCACGGTGGCCGCCCGCATCCGCCTGCTCATCGGCGCCGGCGCGGCCAAGCCCGCGCCGCCCGTCGGGCCCGCGCTCGGGCAGGCGGGGCTCAACATCATGGCGTTTTGCAAGGATTTCAATGCGGCCACCGCTGGGGTCAAGGTGCGAGAGGGAGGAGGGGGGCGGGTGGAGGACGGGGAGGGGGCGCGCCGACCCACCCTCCTTTTCTCTCTCTCTCTCCTCCAGGAGGGCGTCCCCATCCCCGTCACCATCACCGCGTACGCCGACAAAAGCTATGAATATGTGCGTGGAGAGAGGGAGGGAGGGAGGGAGGATGCAAGGCGGTCGCCGCGCGCCCACCGTCGTTCCCCCTCCCACCCCCCTCCAGACGATGAAAACCCCGCCCGCCTCCTACCTCCTGAAACAGGCCGCCGGCCTGGCGTCCGGCGCGTCCAAGCCGGGGCACGCGTCGGTCGGGGAGGTGCGCGCGAGCGACGTCGTGTCGATCGCGCGCGTAAAGGCGGCCGACGTGCCGCACATCCCCCTCGCGTCCGTCGCGCGGTCGGTGGCGGCCACCGCGCGGTCGATGGGCATCAAGGTGGTGGAATGAGGGGAGCGGTAGGGGGGGACCACTGTGCGCATCGCTCTGTTTCTTGCATTCCCCGCGCGCGCGTCGCTCAATACCCAAACCGGCGCACCGCCGCCTCGTCGACCCGCCACTTGGGCGCCACCTTGACCGAGATCTCGAGGTACACCGGGCGCCCCAGGAAGAGCTCGACGTCGGCGCGCGCCGCGGCGCCCAGGCGTTTGAGGGCGGACCCGCCGGCCCCGAGCACGATGCCGCGCTGCTGCGCGCGCTCCACGTGCACGGTGACGGCCACAAAGTCCTTGGCGTCGCCGCCGCGCTCCTTGTAGTCGGTGACCTCGACCGAGGCGCAGTAGGGGATCTCGTCGCGGTAGAGCAGGAAAATTTTTTCGCGGACAATCTCGCCGACGAAAAACCGCTCCGGCGCTTCCGCCACCAGATGCCGCGGGTAGAGCGGGGGCGATTCGGGGAGGTGGGCCGCCGCCCAGTCGAAGGCAGCGGCGACGCCGGCGCCGGTGGCGGCGCACGTGCTGAGCATCGGCAGGTCGACGCCGGCGGCCCGGATGGCGGCCTTGAGCGCTTCCAGCGCCCCGTCGGCCACCAAATCCACCTTGTTGAGCACCAGCGCGACCGGCGGTGCCCCCTCCCGCCCCGCCAGGCGCGCCGCGAGCTCGGCCGCGGCATCGACCGCGCCCGGGCTCGCCGCGTCGACCAACCCCAGGACCGCGTCCGCGTCGGCCGTCGCACGCGACACGGCGGCCTGCATGCGGTGGTCCAGGACCGTGGTGCGCTCGCGGAGGAGGCCGGGGGTGTCGAGGAGGACGGCCTGGTACGCGTCGGTCGAGACGAGGCCCAGCACGCGGTGCCGCGTCGTCTGCGCCTTGGGCGTGACGATGCTCAGCTTGCGGCCGAGGCACGCGTTGAGCAGGGTGGACTTGCCCGCGTTGGGGCGGCCGACGATGGCGACGAAGCCGGCGCGGTGGTCTGCGCGCGCGTCGCCGATCTCCGCGTCCTCCATGCCCGGCCGGTCCTCGACCGTCGTCCAGTTTTCGACGGGTCCATCCACCACGTCGCCCCCGAACTCGGCGAGGGCGGCGAGGACGGACGAGGCGAGGGCGGCGCCCTCGGCCGCGCGCTTTGTCGGTGCGCGCTGTTTGGCGCCGGGCGGCGGGGGGGGGCGCGTTTTTTGGGGGGCGCCGCCCTGCTCGCCCCCCGCTTCGGCCAGCAGTTGGCGCACCGCGAGCTCGTCGCCAAAGGCGGCGGGGAAGCCGGCGGGGGCGGGGTCGCCGTCGCTGTCCGAGTCGGCGGCGGCGGCGGGCGGGGCCGCCGCGCGTCGCGGTCTTGTCGTGGCAGAAACAATGGCAGGGTGCAAGCGGGGAGCCATCCTAGGCCGAAACGCGGCCGCCTGCCGCCGCGCTGGCATGCGGGCCGCCGCCGGCGGCGGGCCCGGCCGCGCGCATTGTGCCACGCGCATTCCGGGCGCTCGGCGCTGTCCAGCACGCGTGCAATGGGCGCGGCTCGGCAAAGTGTGAGCCCGGCCACTGCCGCCACGCGCGCCCCCCGCCCTCTCTCTCCACACTCTGTGCGCCCGGCCGCGCCCCGCCAGCCATGGCGACACCCCCCGCGCTCGCCGCCCTCCCCCGTGCCCTGGCCCGGGCCGCGCTCCGGTTCGCCGCCCGCGCCGAGGGCGTCCCCTTTTCCCTGCGCGCCGCCGACGTGCGCGCCGCCGGAGCGGTGGATCTTCCCTCGTGTCTGGACGACAGCGCGGGCGTGAGGGCGGCGGTGCGCGCGGTGAGCCGTGGCGCCGCGACGTCGCCCGATGCGTCGGCCGCGCTCGACGCCGCCATCGCGGCCGTCGCCCGCCTGCACACGGACACCGCGGCCTCGGTAGCGGCCGCCCGCGCGGCGCGCGCGCTGCACGAGGCGGAAGAGAAGGAGTCGGTCGCGGCGCGCGCGGAAGCCGCGTCCCGCTCGCCCTCGACCCACCCCGCCCCCCCGGGCGCTGCCGGCGTGCACCACCCCCCGGGCGCTGCCGGCGTGCACCACCCCCCGGGCGCTGCCGGCGTGCACCACCCCCCGGGCGCTGCCGGCGTGCACCACCCCCCGGGCTTTGTCGGCGTGCACCGCCTCTACGCCTACCGCTTCGTCGTCCTGGGCCACGACGCGGCGTGCGCGCGCGGGCCCGACTGGGCGGCCGCGGTGGGCGGCGACCCCGCGTCCAGGTGGTACTCTGTCCTGCCCGACGAAGGCGACTGCGTGGCCCTCTTCGGCGCGCCGCGGTCCAGCAAGTATGTGGCGGCGGCCAACGTGGCCCCCGCGCCGCGCGCGGCGCGCGTGGCGCACCGCGGGCTGCGCCACTTTTTCGACGGGTACTCGCCCGCCACGGGTCGCTACGTCCCCAACAGGCGCCTGCGGTTCGAGTACCCCACCGCGCAAGGGTATGGCGAGGGCGGGGACGATGTCGAGAGCATTGAAGGCGACGCGGCGGTCTTGTTTCCCGGGCGGGAGGGGGGCGGCGGGCCGGTGCCCGCCCCTGCCCCGCATAAGGACGGGCTCGCCGCGGGCGAGGGCGTGTAGGCGGTAGCAGCTGGGAGCGGGGGCGGTCAAGGCGCGGCGCGCGGTCGCGTCCTTCTTCCCGCCCCGCGCCGCGCTTGATATAGCTCCAAAAAACCTTCCTCGGCAACAACACGCGTGTGGTATAGTGGTAGCACAGCTCCTTGCCATACGACGCCGTCCTCGAGATCGGGGCGCGGTGGTGTCGGGTTGGGGGGTCGAGGCGCGGGGAGCAATCCCTTCGTTTCGGCGCTCCAGCCCGGGCCCCGCACCCCCTCGATCGGTTCTGTGGCCGCTGTCCGGAGCAGACCCGTGTTCGATTCACGGCACGCGTATCTTTTGCGGGGTGGGGGAGGGAGGGAGGAGCGGAAGTAGGAAACGAAGGGCGGCCGCCGCCGCTGTGTTTTTTTTGGTCGCGCGCCCGCCGGCGGGAGGGCGACCGCGAAGCGGCCGGCGCCGCGCGCGCGTCGAGCGATCGCGCGAGGGGCTGGCGGGCGCGGCAACGGACAGCGCCGTTGGCGCGCTGTGACGTTTTTTGGCACAGACGGCCGCCGGCCGCGCGCACTCTCCAAAAACCCCACCCCGTTTCCCGCCGCTCTCCACCATGGAGGGCCTCACCCGCGACGAGATCGAGCGGTGGGCACCGCGCGAGACGGCCGCGCCCCGCGCCGCGAGCG
>Ga0315288_10001156_pt1 | contig 33993 bp, 52 predicted proteins | sample YL17G11_20_MG_FD_203454 | JGI IMG/M metagenome (GOLD analysis project Ga0315288, IMG submission 203454) | Sediment microbial communities from Yellowstone Lake, YNP, Wyoming, USA - YL17G11_20 | ecosystem: Environmental > Aquatic > Freshwater > Lake > Sediment | place: USA: Wyoming | collected...
AGACGCACGTCGAGCGAATAGAGTCCGGTGCGAAGTTTCGGCATGGCGAGCTCCTACTTGGCGATCATCGAAACGACGACGAGGCCGACGGCGGCAGCGAGGACGAACGCGACACCGCTCGGGAGCGCGCCTTCGACCGTGAACGGCACGGCCGCGCCGCCGCCGCACGGCGGGAAGCCGGCGTTCTCGGGCGAGCCGTCGTCGCAGAGGGTGCCAGCGGTGGTGGTCATCGTGCTCTGGATCTGCGTCGATGCTCGCTCCTGCACGGCCGCGACGATCTGCGCCTGCGACTGTGGCGAGGTGACGCGCGCTACGCTCAGAGGCGTGCTGCTGCCCTGTTGTTGAAGCTGGCGTTGCAAGTTGGGGGCGAACACGTCGCCGAGGCCTCGGTGGTGGCTCGTCGGCATGTTCCTCATGCTCGAGCGCGCCGACGAACGCGAGGGCATGCTGCGCGCGGGGATCGGCGCGGCGTGCATCGCGGGCCGAGCAGGCGGCCCCATCGGTGCCGCGTGCGCGGGGATCGGCGCAGCGTGCATGCCGCCGCCGTGGTGGCCGCCGCCGCCGTGGTGGCCGCCGCCGCCGTGGTGCCCGTGGTGCCCGTGGTGCCCGTGGTGGTGACCCTGGCCGCTCCACGCGCCGCCGTTCCACCAGCCGTAGCCCTGGTCGTAGTAGTTGTTCTGCACGACGGTCTGCGAAGCGCAGCGCGACGTGTAGATTTCGTTCGCGATCAGCGCCGAGTCGCTGTCCCGCCCGTAGGGGTTGTTCTGGTACTCGGGCAGGCGCCCGAGCTCGATGAAGACCGCGCGACGGATCGCGTCGTAGTCGCACGCCCAGTCGAGGTCGAGCAGGGCCTGCACGCCGCGCGTGCGGATCGCGGGAAGCATCTGCGCGTAGGCGCCGAGGCCCGAGAGAGGCCGACGAACGCGGGGCTGGGAGACAATGATCGACATGGGGTTCTATCCTCCGAGGAGCTTCACGAGTGCGATGCCAGCGATCGTACCGCCGGCGAGGGCGACACCCTTGTTGACGGTCGGCGTGGTGGTGGGCGGCGCCTGCGTGCCCGCCGCGATGGCCCGCTGGACGTGTGCGTACCACGCCGCCGGATCCTCGGTCGTGCGAGCTACGTCGCGGATCGCGGTGGCCTTGGGCACGAGAGCAGCCGCGCCGCCCCCGCCCGACCGCTGCGGTGTCGTGAGCCAGCACGCATCGGTCGGATCCTCGACCACGCCGGCCGACCGGATCGAGATTTGCGGGAGGATCGGCGGCGACTCCATTCGCACGAGGCCCAGGTCAACCGCCGCACGCGCGAGCACAGCGCCGAGCAGGACGAGAGCGGCGACGACCTCGAGCACGATGCCGACGACCGTGCCCACGGGCACGGCGGCGATGATGGCGGCGCCCACGCCCGCGATGCCGGACGCGACGGCCGACGTGACCGCGAACGCCGCGTCGAGGTTCGCCTGCTGGACTGCGCGGGCCGCAGCGACGGTCGCCATCGGCCCGTTGGTGCGATACGCCTCGGGGATCTGGTTCATCGCGACGAGGAAGTTGTTGAAGGCGTTCGACACGACAGTGCCGAAGGAGGTGTCCACAACGTCGTAGGCGTGGCCCATCAGCCACCACGCCTGCCTCACGCCGGTCGGGAGCAGCCAGTCGTTGGGCATCGCGTGAAGCTGGAACGCGCGGCACCGCTTCACTTTGTCGAGCATGGCTCCCGAAGGCATGGTGCGTAGGTCCACGATCTCGAAAAAGAGCTCCACGAGCATCTGGCGCACCGTGGTCGGGCGCGGCGCACGGATCCCATACGGCCACATGAAGGCCCCGCCGCTCACCATCATCGACGGCGCGATGACAGGATCCCAGTCGGCTTGGGAGGACGGCATGGTGAACGGCCCCGCGCCCGAATTCATCCCGCGCCGCAGTCGCAGCGCGTTGCTGAACTGGATGATGGTCGGCGTGTAGCGGATCCCGTTCGCGCGGTCGCGCGGCACATACGGGTCGAAACTGTCGTACCAGCCGCCGAGTGCGGCGCGAGAGAGATCGCGGAGCGCGTCGCTCGAGCCGCTGGGATGGAGCTCGTTCACGCCTGCGTTGGCCTCGGCCCACCGCGTCGGCACGTCGCCGCCGCCGAAAGTCCAGCGGCTCGGACCCGCTCCTCGAGGCGACGTGCCTCGGAAGTAGCCCTGTGGGTGAAAGCCGCCGAACACGCCCCAGGCCTCGTCGGGCGGGAACGTGCCGAAGGCAATATCGGTCGAGGCAACGTCGAGCCCTCGCGGATCGCGCCCTCGCGCACATGCGACGGTGCCGATCTCGGCGGGGGCCGCGTCGCGTTCTGCCGGATCGCCGAACGCCGAGGTCGCCTTGACCTTGCGCTTGCCGTCGGGCGAGCGCGGCCCGAGGTAGAAGTCGGGCGTGCGCTCGCTCGTACACCAGTTGATATTCGTCGCCCATCGCGCGATGGCGATGCACCTCGCCACCTCCATGCACCAGTCAGCCCAGTGCGGGGCCTTCACGAACGTCATCTCGCGGCCTGGTGGCGTCGGCTGCCGCGTCGAGCGGCCGAGAGCATCCTGCGTGTCCGCGAAGTACATGTCGCGCACCCACGCCTGCGGCGGGTTCGCGAGCAGACGCTCGAGCCGAGCCTGTGCGCTGACGTAGCGGCTCCACTGAAAGAGAACGCGCGTGTACACCTCGGCCGAACACGCGACGTTCATGTTCCAGAACTGCGTATTCGCGAACGAGTCGTTGCACGAACCGCCGCCACACGAGCCGCCCTGCGACAGGTTCACCGCCTCGGGCGTGATGCCGAGTTGGGCGTCCCATCCGTAGAACTGGGCGTCGGGCATCGCGAGCGCAGCCGCGCGAGCTCGCGCGACGATCGGATCGATCGCTGCGAGCACGGAGGGCGTGAACTGCAAGCGGAGTCGCGCCGTTGCTTCCGGCGTGATCCGCATGATCGCGATGTTGGCTACGGGCGAGAAGGGCATCGTTTTTACTTCCTGCCGAAGACCATGCCCGCGACGAGCGCGCCGGCGACGGCCGCGCCCGCAGCGATTGCCCAGTTGGGCACGCCACCCATCACGCCCGAGCTCGGCGAGCTATCCGGCGCGGCCGAGTAGCCGCTGGGCAAGCTCGAGGTGGCCGGCGGAAGCGGCGGCGGGGTCGGGCCGGGGGGAGCAGAGGTCACGGCGCCCGCGCCCTGGATCAGACCGCACATCGCGTTCGCCGTGCTCGCGATTGCGGAGAAGATCCCGAGGCCTGCCGTCCAGCCCGCGTCGGCCGTGCCACCGGCCGGCGTGTTGCCCTGGTGGACGCCCGTGGCGATGCCCGCGCCGCCGACGAGCGCGCCGGTCGTCGCCTGACACGCGGCGCGATCTGCCGCCGCGTCGCCGAGCGCCGCCATCCCGATGCCCGTGCCGCAGCCGAGCCGCCCCATCTCGTAGGCCGCGCGCATGACCGGCGTGCCGGTGACCTCGGAGAGCGGGATCGCGTAGAGGCCGTCGAGGCCGCGCATGCCGTTCATCGGAACCGTCTTGCCGATCGCTGCCATGTAGGAACCGGAGGGTAGTGCCTGCATCGTTCGCTCCAAACGCGCGTTGGGCGCGTTGCCGAAGTAGTCCTCGAGGATCCGGTTCTGCGGGCTGTAGCTCACGTCGCCGGGGAGGCCGTAGTTGTAGGGCGCGCGCATCATGCCCCCCGACGCGCGGTCGCCGACGCTCGTGCCGCGTCAGCACGCGCGAGCGCGGCGGCCTGTCGTTCGCTGGTCATCGTCCCGGTCCTCTCGTCTGCGCGAGCATCTGCGCGCGGATTGACTCGATCATCGCGATCTCGTCGCCGATCGCCTGCTTGCGCTGACGCTTCACCTCGGCGAGCCACTGCGCCTCGCGCGCCGCGATCTCGTCGGGCACGCGGTCACGCGGAGTGAAGGGCACGTCCCAGTCGGGCACGAGGCCCGCGCCACTCCGAATGCGCGGCTGTCGCACGGGCGGGAGGTGGACGATCATCAGCGCCTGCGCCTCCTCGACGGACAGCGCCACGCCGGCCGCGTTCTTGACGAGCGCGAACTCGGAGAGAGCGCGAATGTGATCGGCGGCGTCCTGAATCGCCTGGAACGCCTCGCGCGGGTGCTTGCTGTACGCGCCCACCGGACGCATCGGCGACACCATGTACTGGGGCATCGGCACGTCGAAGCCGTCGCGGAAGTGCTGCGCGAACTTGGGGTAGTTGTGCCCACGCGCCGCCATGAAGCTCGACGCCTGGAGCTCGACGGGCATGTTGTACTTGCTCGCTCCCCACGGAGCGGGCCGGTGCGTCCAGCGAGTGAAGGGCCAAAACATCGTCGTCCTCCTCAGAGTGCGAAGTCGCGTCGAGCAGCGACGTTCGCATATTCCCAGCCCAGGTGCTTACCGCGCTCGGTCGCGTCCATCGCGATCCAGCCGCCCCTCGGAAGTTTCACGAGCGGATAGATATGATCCCACGTCTGGCCCTGGACGCTCACCACGCGCGCGATGATTTCCTCGAAACCGATCGCCTTAAGCATCGCGGCGAAGAGGATCGTCATGTCGTCGCAGTCGAGCGCGCCCGCCTCGAGCGACGCGCGCACCGTCTGGTAGGTGTCCTCGCCGTCCTGATCCTGCGTGTAGCGGCAGTTGAGCACGCCGAAGTTCCAGAGCGCCGTGACCTCGCAGGCGTAGTCGCGCTGCGCGCACAGCGACCGCGCGTCCTCCCACGAGGCCGCGCCGCGATACCAGCGACCGTGGAACGGCACCACGGGCACCGGCTGGCCCGAGCGCGGGTCGGTCATCGAGTCGAAGTTGCCGCTCACGATCGCTGACGCGAGCATGCGCGTCGCCGAGTCGTCCAACGACTTGGCGATCTGCCCCCGAATCAACCGAATGTGCTCCTCGAGCTCGTTCCCGGTCTTCCAACGCTGTGATCGACCAGACAAGTGCCCTCTTCCCGCCGAACCCGGCGAGGCACGCCACGCAGGGAGAGGTTACGGCTCACCCACGAGCGGGGTCAAGACCGGCATGTAGGGCATGCACGCACATAGACAGCCCCATCGGCTGTGTCTATGGTCCGCGTCGGTTCGATCGGTGCCGTCTATCCATAAGGGTGGGCGATTGCCGCTGGCGAAGTCATTGGTTCAAGTGATGGAGGTCGGAGTGAGCATCAGCGGAGCGGTGCGCGGGTTCCTGAAACGGCTACCCGTCCTGCGCGAGCCCGAGGCGCAGCGGCTCGCTGCCGTCGTCGGCGTGGCGTCGAGGACGTGTGCGCGGTGCGATCACTTCGATCGCGAGGGTGGCGAGCGTCTGTTGCGGGCCAACCCGGCGTTCCGCATGGCCGCCGCCCACCTCACGCCGAGCCAGATGCGACGGTCGAACCACGGGGCGTGGGACGCTGGCAACGGCTTCGACGCTCAGGGTCAGCCCAACGACGACGGCGGCCCGCACTGGGAGGAGCTCGGCGTCTGCCGATCGAAGACCTCCGAGGTCGGCCAGAAGGGCACGTTCGCTCGCTCGACGTGCAAGGACTGGGAGTGACGGTGCCGAAGGGCGTCCGCAAGACCCCGCCGCAGCCCTGGCCGGCGCACGGCTGGGAGTACCGCGACGTGAGCGTCGGCTACGCGGGCTCGTGGGCCGATGCGCTCAACGAGCTCGGCCGCGACGGCTGGTACGTCGTCTCGGTCGTCCACGACGAAGATCCCGAGGGCGACAACGACGAGGTGCGCGTGCTCCTCGTGCGTCCAGGCGACCGTCGGTTCCGCGCGCCGAAGGCCGCGCCCTCGCTCGATAGCTCCACCGACACGGACGAAGAGGAAGAGGAAGAAGAGACATGAGCGACGAGCCGAAGCGCGCCGTGCATCGGTTGCCCGTGACGTGGAGTCAGGGCGCGATGGAAGGCGGGGGCCAGAAGATCAAGGACAGCGCGCTCGTGATCGCGCCGGACGACGCCCAGGTCGGAATCTTTGGCGACCAGCGCGCGCGGACGTGCGGCTCGTGCCGGCACTTCCGTGGACCCGAGAAGGACCGGCCCGCCGTTAGCGCATTCATCGCGCGTGCGGTGCTCGAGGCGAAGTGGAAACTCGGCTATCTCGCCAGCGACCCGTCGCAGCTTGGTCGATGCAACGAAGACAACGAGCTCTGCACGGGGCCGACGAGCCGCGCGTGCGACCACTACACCGAAGCGCGGGGGAGACTCAAGTGAGCGTCCGCTACTTGATCGGAATGAGGACGAGCCTCGGCTGGCTCGTGACGCGGCCGGATGCGATCAACGCCGTCGCCACTTGTACAGACGAGGCCGACGCGCACCGCATCGTGGCTCTGCTCAACGGCGACGCCCCGCCCTCCACGGCACTCACGTTCGCCGAAGCGATCACGCTCGCACGCGCGGCGCTCGAGCGGCGCATGGACGACACGCCGAGCACGTTCCGCCCGACGCGCGCGGGCGCGCTCGTGCTCACGAAGCTGGACGAGGCCGAGCTCTGGTTCACACGCACGGAGAGGCTCAAGTGAAGAAGCCGAAGAAGTCCTCGCCCGAGGCGCGCATCGCCGCTGCACTCGAGCGGCTCGCCGAGGCGCAGCACACGCAGGCGCGCATGCTTGAGCGCATGATGGCCTTCTGGGACGAGGTCGCGCCGCTCATGCTGCGCGCGGCGAAACGCGACCTCGAGCGCGAAGAGAAGCGCGACGCGAGCGAGGACGAGTGAAGGGCACCGGCATGGCCTGGGCGGCGCTCGTCCCTGGCGTGGTCATCCTCGCGTGGTCGATCGCGCACGGGTGGCCCTGGTGGTGAGCGTCGTCTGCGACCTCGGTCTGCTCGTGATGGCCTTCCTCGTGGGCATCACGATCACCTATGGCTCGGTGGAGAGCGTGCTCCTCATGCCCGTCCGCGTGAGCGTCTGCGCGAGCCTGCCGCCAGGGTTCATCGAGGAGCTCGTCTACTGCCCGATCTGCACGGGCTTCTGGGCGCAGGGCCTCGCGAGCGCGTTCATGTGGGGCGACCTCTTCGCCGCGATCCGAGGCGCGTTCGTCGGCGTGGGCGTGATGCTCGTGCTGCGCGCTGTCGGCCTCGACCTCGTGCGGCCCCAGCACGAGCTCGAGAAGCGTGCGATCGATGCGGTGCGGGAGGCGGGCGAGCCGTGAGGTATCCGTTCGCGATCGAGGAAGACGACAAGGTCGCGATCCTCCGACCCGACGATCCGCGCCTCGCGCTCGAGCTATCCGATCGGGCAGCGGAGATCGAGGACGTGGCAGAGCGCCAGCAGGCGTTCCTGTCGATCCTCCACGCGCAGACGTACTCGTATGTCGGCTTGCTCTCGCTGGTCGGCAAGCCTCACCGAAAACTGCTCGACCGGAACGGTTGGGCGATCGGCCACGTTCGCCTGGGCGACTCGATGGTGCGCTACGCGCAGATCCTCGCGCACACCAACGCGGTGCTCGCCGACCCCACGAAGGGGATCGTCGTGGCCGACGCGGCGGGAGTGGTCGAGCCGCCCGACGCGAGCGTGTCCCTGCTCAAGTACGAGGTGATGGCCGACGGCACCCTCGGCCCGGTGAGGAAGACATGACCGACGATGCCGAGGCGCCCGAGGCCGAGCGCGCACCCGAGCCCGAGCGCGAGCGCGACAGCGCACGCATGCGACGACGCGATCGACGCGCGCTGCGCGCCCAGACCCAGACCCAGAACCCGATTCCGAAGGAGACACCGATGGCACCCCCGAGAACCACCACTGCGGTCCTGACCGAGCGACCTGACGACCTGATCGACCAGCGCGTCCAAGAGATCGGGGCCGACTACCTCGTCGTGTGCTCGCTCTTCCGGGGCGTGCCTGGTGCGATGGGAGGCGGAACGTGGCCGGGGATCCGCGCCGGGATCCACGTCCCGATCGTGCGCGTGAAGGAGATCGCGCAGGCGTGCTCCGATCTGCTCGTCGGTGGAGCTCGGATCAAGGTCGTGGTCGAGACGGTGGACGACAGCGGCAACAAACACAGGGTGCTGCCGCCGTGGTTTGAGACGTTCGATGGTGCGCCGCGCGCCGGCGCGCACTGGGATGGCTTGACGATCGCGTGGGATCCGCAGGAGGGCGGCGGAAACGGCGCGTTCGTCGCCGTGCCTCGCCAGGGCTTCGCTGCGGTGAACACTGGCCCTGTCGTCGGCGCGGGGCACGGGCCGACGGTCGGCCCGCAGTTCGCTCCCGGCGCCGCGTTCCCCCGCGTCGAGCGCGGGGCCGACGGTCGTCTGCTTCCGCCGCCTCCGGGGCTCGTCCCCGGATACCTCCGTCAGTACCCCGTAGACCAGCAGTGGGACTCGCTGGCGAACGAGTACGCGCGGGTCAACGGCGGCCGACGGCCGTCGCTCGAGCCGGTGACCGTCGCGCTCGACTGGAAGGACGAGCGCACCCGCGACCTCGACCGGGCGAACGTCCAGGCCGCGCGCTATGAGGAGCGGTACGAGTCGATCCGCGATCGGGCGCAGCAGCAACTCGAGGCCGAGAAGAACGCACGCATGGCGCTCGAGCGCCGCCTCGCGGAGATGGAGACGCGGGCCGCGCGCGAGCTAGGCGAGGCGCAGGCGAAGTCGCGAGAGGACCGGCTGCTCGCGAAGATCGAGGCGATGGAGCAGCGCATGGCCGCCGCGCCCTCGTCGGCGTCAGGCATCGGCGCACTCGCGCCGTTCGCGCCGGCCATCGCGACGGTCCTCGCCGGGTGGGTCCAGTCGAACGCCGATCAAGCGGCGCGTCAGTCGCAGATGATGCTCGCCATCGCCACGAAGCCCGAGAAGAGCGGAGGTGGCTTCGAGGCCGCCGTGCCCATGATCGCTGCGGTGTCGCCGATCGTCGGTCCGCTGCTCTTGCAGTACATGCAGAACCAGTCGCCAGCCGCGCTCGCCGAGCTTCGCGACCAGTCGCACATGCAGGGTCAGGCCATGATCTCGATGATGATGGAGTTCATCAAGTGGAGCACTCCGAGCGAGGCCGCGCCGCCCTGGTGGCTCGATCCGCTCAAGAGCGCCATCGACGGCGTCGTCGGCGCCGCGAAGGTGGCGGCCATGAACCAGCCGCGCGCACTCCCGCAGCAACACGCGATCGTCCAGCAGCCCAGCCCGCAGCCCGCGCCGACCATCGATCTCACGGGTCAGCCGGAAGCCGCGCCGCCCCCGCGTATCGTGGTGCCCGCGCTCGACCTCGACGCACTGATCGCGCGTTTCACGGAGATCGACCGTGGCGCGGCGCAGATGACCGAGCTCGTGATGGGCACGCTCGCCGAGCGCGGGTTCGATCCGCGCATCCTCACGCACGAGTGGGCGAGCATCATCTTCGCGATGCACCGACGCGAGCCCCAGCGCGAGCTCGCCGCGCGCGTGGTCGATCACCTCGAGCACTCGCGCGACTACGCGCTCCTTCCTGGCCCGCTCATGGGCGTGTTCGATGACCCCGATCCGATCGGCGTGTTCATCGGCATGATGCCCGTCGCGCAGGCCGACACCGCGTACACGAAGGTGCTCGTAGAGGCGATCGTCGGCGAGATCCGCTCGCGCGAGAGCGAGCGCAAGCGGGCGCTCGCCGAGACAGACGACGCGAGCGGCGAGACGGAGGTCGAGGACAAGGACGAGGACGAGGACGTTGTCGAGGCCGAGGTCGCCCCCCGATGAACAAGCAGAACGAACCGGCACCGACGGTCACTGGCGACCGGCTCACGACGACGCACGCGCAACGTGTGGAGCGCCACCGATGGTGATGTTCTGGACGGTCTTTTGGGCGTGTCTGCTCGCTCAGGTCGTCGCGACGCTCGTGCTCGTCGTGCCGTGGGCTGCGCTGAACTACTACCAGCGGAAGCGCGCCGAGGCGATTGAGGCTGAACTCGACGCCACGCTCGGTCGCGCGCACGACGACGCATTCCCGACGCGGAGGCACTGACGTGCCCGACCTCGTCGTGTGGGCCGTGATGATGCTCGGGCTCGTCTACTTCGTGACCGAGTCTAGTGGGCACGAGGCACGTCGAGGCGTCGGCCTCCAAAACGCTCCATATCGCGCGCGCCTACATTAGCACACCGATCTGCCGCACGATGCTTGCGCGGCGCGCGCGCGTCGGGCAGGGTCGGCTCGTCGGTTCATGGCCGACGGAGGTGTGCGATGGGGAACCGCCGCAGCAGTGTGCTCGCTTGCGTGAGGGGTGGTGCAACATGAGCGGCGACGCCGACTGGCTCGACGCGCCGGCCTGCCCGAAGTGTCACCTCCCAGTGGGCACGACGAAGCATGCGTACCGTCCGACGGACGGCCCGTGCAACGTCGTGCAGTGCTCGGCGTGCGGCGAGGCGTGGAGGTCCGACGAGGACTACGCTCGCGCGAAGAAGGCCGACGCGGCGTGGGTCGCGAAGGAAGACGCGGACGCGGCGGCCTGGAAGGCCGAGAGGAAGGCAGCGAAGGACCGAGCCGCCGCGCGCGAAATGTTCCGGGGTGCGGGCCTCGCGATCCCCGACTGGGCGAAGGAACCCGAGCCGCCACCGAAGAGGACGACCTGATGCCGCGCACGAGCAGGCACTGCTACCTCGTCGCCGTCGGCACTGGTTGGGCCGCGTTCGTTCCCGTGCCTGGCGGCAACGGCTACTTCAAGACCGACTGGTGCGTCGTGCTCACGTCGTGCGCGTACTGCGGCGCGAAGCCTGGCGTGCTCTGCGAGGGGGCGAACGGGCCCACTGCGACGACGCACTGGGGGAGACGCACCGCCGCCATGAAGTTGCGAAACAAGCCGCGCGTGCGCGTGCGTCTACTGCGCGCGGTGCCCGCCGTCGCTCTCGCTCTCGACACGATCGCAGAGGCGTTCAAGTGAAGGAACGGCCCATCCTTTTCTCCGCGCCGATGATCCGCGCTCTGCTCGCGGACGCGAAGAGCCAGACGCGCCGCGCCATGAGCGACTGGATCCGATGCCCCTACGGTGTCCCCGGCGATCGTCTCTGGGTGAAGGAGACGCACCGCGTGTCTGGCTGGGACGACACGCACAACGCCGCCGTCGAGTACCGCGCCGACACGGGCCGCGCCTGGATGCCGGTCCTCACCGACGACATTGACGGCTGGACCGATCGCCAGTGCAAGGCGCTCGAGAAGCAGGGCGCCGTCGAGGTGGCGAGCGCCGAGTACGATCGCGTGCTGCGCCTGCCCGAGGGCGTCGTCCAGCACTGGAAGCCGGCGATCTTCATGCCGCGCTGGGCCTCGCGGATCCTCCTCGAGGTGACCGGCGTGCGTGCCGAGCCGCTGCACGCACTCACCAGCGAGGACGCGGTCGCCGAGGGCGCACACGAGCTCGCGAGCGAGAAGAGCGATCACCCGTACCGCGCACTGTGCGAACCGCGCTGGTCGATGCGCCGACCGCACCCCGTCGAGGTCGATCCGGTGAAGGGGCACACGCGCTGCCTCGGCCATCCGAGGATGGCTTTCGCCAACCTGTGGAACGAGATCAACGGGCCAGAGGCGTGGGACGAGAACCCGTGGGTCCGGGTCGTGACGTTCAGGAGGGTCCAGTGAGCAAAGACGAAGAGACGGTAGCCGCTGCGGTGGTGCGCTCGTGCAACCTGATCGATGACAACCCGAAGCGAGCGGCGGTCGTGCTGACCGTGAGCGAGCTACGCGACCTCGCCGACGCCGCGCGTCGAGGCATCGCCTCGGGCCGAGCGCAGGCGCCGAGCGGCGGGAACGGCTCGAACGGGAGTGCGAGCTACCTCGAGACGATCACGAAGCTCGAGCGCGAGCTTGAGCGTCGCGAGAAGGCGCGCGCGGTCGCCGAGGGCGCCTGGGCCGACGAGGCGCGCGCGCTGCGTAACGAGGTCGAGCGGCTCGTCTCTCGAATCAACCGCGCGCGGAAGGATCTGAGCGACGCGATCCATCCGAACGAGGCGGCGGAGCGCGATACTGCGCTCGCGACGCTCACGCGCGAGCGCGACGAGGCACGGGAGGCGTTGGTGGCGCTGCGGGAGGCTGCGCTCGCGTGTGCTGCGCTCAGTGGCCTACCGCAGATCGTCGGCGCGGAGCAGTACGACGCACTCGACGCCGCCCTCGCCGCCACGCTGCCGGGATGGTGGGAGCGATGACCAAGGCCGCATTTCTGAGGCTGATGCGCGAGGCGCTCGCGCGGCTCGACGTGACGCACGAGGCCGACGCCGCCGACCGATTCACCGACTGGGAGTTGCTGCTTGGCTCGGCCGCGCTCGACCTCGCCCTGGAACAGGGCCTGATCACCGACAACGAGGGCGAGGACGAGGACGAGGACGAGGGCGAGGACGAGGAGGGGCAAGGGTGACGCCGTTGCTCGCGGGAGCGATCTCGTCCATGCTCGTCTCGTCGTTCCAAGGCGTCCCCCCCCAGCCGGAACGACCATCCGGCGCCGCCATGAACGGCGCCGGTTGTCTTCCGTCCATCCGATCGCTTGACTCGGTTACGCCGCGTCGTGTAACAGAGCGTAACGGGGTGCGCTGATGGCAGGCTACACGAAGCTGTTTGGTTCGATCCTTCATTCGACCGTGTGGCACACGCCCGGTCACGTCCGGCTCGTCTGGATCACGATGCTCGCCATGAGCGACCGCGATGGCATCGTGGAGGCGAGCGTGCCGGGGCTCGCCATCGCGGCCCGCGTCGAGCGCAGCCAGTGCGAGCAGGCTCTGGCGATGTTCCTCGCGCCGGATCCCGACAGCCGCACGAAGGCGTTCGAGGGTCGGCGCATCGAGGAGGTGGACGGTGGTTGGCGCCTGCTCAACCACGCCGTCTACCGCGAGCGCGCGAGCGCCGACGAGCAGCGCGAGAAGAGCGCGATCCGCATGCGCCGGAAGCGCGAGCGCGACGCGGCCGTTACGCCGCGCGTTACGCAAAGTGACGCGCCGTCACGCGCGGTGACGCCCGGTGATGGTCCGTCACGCGAGGTACGCCATGCAGAAGCAGAAGCAGAAGCAGAAGCAGATACAGATACAGATCAGAGAGAGAGAGAGCGCGCGCACGCACCCGCACGGGTGCTCTCGCTGATGCAGGGCGCCCTCCGACAGGTTGGGATCGTACCGGCCGACCTGACCGGGTCGCGGTGGTCGGTGATCGGCGAGTGGGTGCTGACCTACGTCGAGCTCCACCCGACTCGGAACGTCGCCGAGGTCTGCCTCTCGCTCGCCAGAGGCTTCCACGCCAACGCGAAGGCGAAGAAGGCCGGATACCCCCTCGGGTTCCTGTCGAAGAACCCGATGGAGTACCTCGACCGCGAGAGCACGGCGCCCGCGCTGCGGCCCGAGGACTACGATGGGGTGACCGGATCGACGCGCTCGGGCACGCTGGCCGATCCGCTTCCGGCGATCATGGCAGAGCGGAGCCGACGGTGAACCCCGAACGCCTGGCCGCGCTGCTCGACCCCGAGCGGCTCGCGCAGATCGAAACCCGTCGGGTCGTGACGCTCGCCAACGCGGCTCGCGACGCGGCGCGCGATCGGATCGCGATCCGGCTGTCTCGCCTCGAGAAAGCCCTGGTGACGATCCCCGACGAGGACAGCCTCGCCGTGGCGATGCTCCCGGCGTTCCGCGCCAGCCCCGACGAGCCGCCGCTCGACCCGGAGAGCGCCGCCCTCGACGCCGCCCTCGCAGCGGCGTGGACCCGTCGCCTGCCGCACCGGCCGATGTTCACCGAGACGACCTCGCTGTTCGCCGTGCGCCGTGCGCTCTTCGATCGCGCGCGGAACCGGCTCACGCATCCCTACGTCGCGATCCTCGGCGCGACCGGCGGCGGGAAGACCGTCGCGGCTGCCCATGCCGTCGCCTCGCTCGACGGGGCCGTGTACCTACGAGCCCGTCGGCTGTGCGACCTCTACGGCTCGTACCACCGCGACGACCGGGCTGCCCTCGAGCGCCTCTATGCCGCGCCGGTCGCCGTCGTGGACGAGGTGTCGATCGAGCTCGGCGAGCGGAAGCTCGGCGCCGCGCTGGACGAGGCGTTCGACGCGCGCCAGGGCGCGCGCCGGATCACGCTCGTGATCGGCAACGTCAAGGTCGGGCAGTTGGGCCGGATGCTCGGCGGCCAGACGCACTCCCGCATGAAGGACCGCGTGGACTGGGTCCAGACGGCCGAGTCCGACATGCGGGTCGCGAGAGGGACGACGCGATGACCCACTTCGCGACCGCGCCGAGGGCTCCCCGAGAGCGTGTGGAGGATTCGATGACCGTCAAAGTCGTGAGCGGCCCGCGCGCCCTCGTCCTCGCGGAGGTCAACGAGCTCCGCGACACGGCGGTCGGCAAGCGTTTCGGAATCGCCGGCGCGAGCGAACGGGTCGAGATCGAAGACGGCAAGAGGTACACCGTGCTCCGCGTGGAGCTCGGAAAGGGGAAGCGATGAGCAAGGGAAACGGGAAGCCGGCGTCCGCGCCGCACGAGATCGACTTCAACCTGCGGGTGCCCGAGGGCATGGATCCGACGATGGCGCGCATGGCCTTCGACCAGATCCTCGGCGAGCTACACATGCTCGAGCCGCTCCTTCCGATGGCCCTCAAGTGCAACGTGGCGCAGGGGCTCGTCGGCGACCTCGTGCCGTTGCAGCGGCTGCGACAGGCACTGCTCGACGCGCCGCTGGGCGCGACGTGGGGGATCTCGATCGTGAAGCCGACGCGGCTGCTCGGCGGCAAGGACGACGGCACCATCATCCACGCCCGTGCTCGGCTGTCCGAGTGCAAGACGCTCGAGGAGGTCGTCAGCACGGCGTCGGCGTTCGCGTTCCTCACGAGCGCGCCGGCGCGCGGCGTGCTCACGATGCAGGGGTACAAGATCGGGATCCGCAAGCCGAGCGTGCCGCAGCCCGAGGACATGGACGACGGGGAGCGGTCGTGAGCCACGACTACCTTGAGGACGAGACGCGCGTCGAGGAGGTCGCGCCGTTCGTCGCGCAGGAGCAGGCCGAGCTTCGCGTGCTGGCCGACCGAGCGCGCGACGTGTGGCACGACCTGTCGAACGGGACGCCGCGCGACCACTGGGTGGATCTCGAGGACGATGCATCGGTCGTCGCGTGGGCCGGGTGCTACGGCATCGATCTGTCGGGGAGCCGATAATGCCCCGCTGGACAGAACACCCAGACCCCCAGGTTCGCGCGCTCGCGGCGGATCTCGCTGCCGTGCGCGAGCGCACCGAGAAGGCAGAGCGCGCGTACATGGATCTCATGGCCGAGCGGAACCAGATCCACGCCGAGCGTGACGAGGCACGCGAGGCGCTCTCAGACGAGGAGGGGCGGCGCTTGGCTGTGGAGGAGGATCTGGCCGCAGCGGTGCGCGTCAGCGCAACGAAACGCGAGCGTATCGAGGCGCTCGCCGCCCAGGTCTGCGAGTACCATCGCGCTGCCGGCGTCGTGCCCGACCAAGTGTGCGTGCCGTGCTTGCAGGCGCAGCTACACCGGCTCGAGGTCGAGCGCGGAGGACGGGAGTCGTGAAGGCGGCGTCCCTCTTCGCCGGCATCGGCGGGTTCGACCTCGCGGCCGAGCGCCTCGGGATCGAGGTTGTCGTCCAGGCCGAGATCAACAACGATGCCCAGCGTGTGCTCTTCACGCAGTTTCCCGGCGCGCGCATCGAGGAGGACGCGCGCCACGTCGATCTCGCCGGCGTCGATCTCGTCATGGCGGGCTTCCCGTGCCAGGGCCTCTCGGTGGCCGCCTCGACGCCACGGGGCCAGGGCCTCTTCGACCCGACCTCTATGAGCTCGGTCGTGTGGGACGTGCTCGCTCGCGTCGCGTCCGCTCGGCCGCGCTTCCTGCTCCTCGAGAACGCCGACTCGCTGAACACGACGCGGTATGCCGACGACATGCGCGCGCTGCTCGGCGCGATCAAGGGTGCGGGCTACCACGCGCACGTCTTCTCGCTGAACGCGGGCTGCTACGGCTCGATGATGCGCCGGGTGCGGACGTTCATCCTGTGCCGCCGCGACTTCTGGCTACAGCCGCTCACCGAGGGCTCGGTCGTCTGGGCTTGCGAGGCGAACGCGATCGGCGTGAGCAACCAACAGGGCGGCGCCGCCTGGTGCGCGCAGCCCAGCGTCACGAAGAAGTCCGGCAGCTACACGCTCATGGTCACGCGCGACGAGGTCCGCTCGCTACTCCCCGAGGCTGTCGAGGTGCTTTTTGGCTACCCGGTCGGTTGGACGCGCGCGGCGGGCTCGCAGACAGCGCGGTACGACCGGCTCGGCAACACGGTCAGCGTCCACGCGGCCACCGCCGCGCTGCGGCTGCTCCTCGAGGGCGTCGCGCCCACGTCGGTCCCGCCGCAGAGCTACCACGAGAGCATCTACCCGCTGACGCGCCCCGCGAGCGGTGGCGCGGCCGGGTCTGCGCTCGGGCGCATCGCGCGCACGGCCCTCTCCGCGCGCGCCGCTGGCGGTCGCAACCCGAACACCAACCGCGTCGAGCTCGCGTACTGCACGCCGGTCTACGAGGCGTGGATGCACTCGCACCCGGACGAGATCAGCGAGGCCATGTGGGGCTACCTCGCTGCCGTGAAGTCGATCCTGCCCCGCGCGATCCCCTGGCCCGAGACGGTGGCCGTCGAGATGGAGCAGCGATGAAGGTCTACTCGATCCGGCTACCGGACGGCGTCATGCCGAAGGTCAACGAGTTCGCTCGCGAGGCTGGCGTCTCGCAGAGCGCAGCGATCCGCATGCTCGTGCAGCGGTCGCTCGGTGTGGGCATCGCGCGGCTGCTCGTGGACGAGAAGGTGCTCGCGACGAACATCGTCATCCAGAAGCGCCTGCGCGTCGCGCTCGAGGGGTTCCGCGCCGACCTCCACGCGGCGATCGACGGCGGGTTCTCGACGCCGACCGAGGAACCCGAGGAACCAGAGGACGACGACGAGCCCGAGGTCGCACCGACACGCGGACGCGCCCCGGCGAAAGCCAGGAAGCGATGACCGTGGTAGCGTTGCGCCCCATGACGACATGACCGTCGCGCTCTCGCTGCCAGAACCAGAACGCACGCGAGGCCCAGGTCGGAAGTACCACCACTTCCGCAACCTGACCCTCGGGCCGATGACGGACTCCGAAGCTCGGGACGCGCTCCGCAAGTACGGGAGGCTGGTCACGAAGATCGTCCGCGAGCGCCGCTACACGCTGCCGCTACACGCGCCGCTCGAGTCAGACGATCTGCTCTCGATCGCCAACGTCTTGGCGCTCCAAGCGTGCCGAGACTACGACCCGTCGAGGGGCATGCGTCTGAGCTCGTGGATCGCGACGCTCGTCCGGCAGGGCCTGGGCAACGTCGTGCGTGAGGCTTTCGGGTCGTCTCGCTCGCAGGCACGCGCCCACTGCGCCGGTCTGCCGACGGCCCCGCCGCCGCCAGCCCCGATCTCCCTCAGTACGCCGCTGTCACTGGACGACGTGCTGCTCGTGGACGTGATCGCAGACAGCGGGCCGACGGCGGAAGAGGAGCTCCACCGACAGCGCGAGCGCGCGTGGCTCCACGCGGCGATCGTCCGTCACCTCACGCCGCGCGAGGGCGCGATGCTCCGCAGCCTGCTCGAGGGCGAGACGTTGCAGACGATCAGCGCCCAGTACGGGGTCACGCGCCAGCGAATCGAACAGGTGTGCTCGAGGTCCGTCGCCAAACTTCGCGCGCGGCGCGAACGCGAAGAGCGGATCAGCGCAGTACGTCTCTTCCTCGCAACCGGCGCGGGGCAGACCTAGCACGACCCCTCCCCCCCGCAGTATGCTGCCGGGGCATGTTCACGACGCCGCCGAGCTACCAGACCGTCAGGGGACGTGGCATGGGCGATACCACGCCCTCAGAGCCGCTCACTCCCGAGGTGGTCCCCGTGGTTCCCGCAGGCCCCGAGGGGCCGATGCCGCGCCCCGGAATGCAGGCGCAGTCACCTCCCTCGACCTACGCGGTCGCGGACTTCCTCGACGGCGCCGACGGGTCCACGATCCGGCTGGGCGCCCTGACCGCGCTCCGGTCTGTGTTCATCGCGCCCGGTCTGTGGATCGCGGCCAAGGTGAGCGGTGTCCCTCTGTCTTTCGGACAGGTGGTCGGATTGTCCCTGGCGAGCTCGGCCACGATCACGGCCGGGATGCTGGGCATGTACGCGATCCGCAGACGCGGTCAGGCGAGGGTGTGATGCCGCGAAAGACGTGGTCCCAGAAGGACGAGCGCAAGTACAAGGCGATCGTCAAGTCGTGCAAGCTCTCGAGCGGCGCCAAGAAGAAGGGTGCCGCGAAGGAGTGCCAGCGCATCGCTGCGGCGACGGTCGAGCGCGACCGTGGTGGCCTGCGCGGGGGCGTGCCCCCGATCCCCGGCCTCTTCGCCCCGCCGCTGCGCGGCAACCGGCCTCTGCCTCGGGTGGGCCGAGGGCTCGCCCCGCAGGCGCAGCACGACGCTGACCGCTCCGAGTACGAGCAGCGGCTCGCCGAGTGGAACCGGCGCACCATGCGCTCGCCGAACGCGGACCCTGCGCTGCTACAGGCCCAGGCCGCCGAGGACGATCACCTCCTCGAGCTCTGGGACTCGATGGACGAGCCGGACCATCCCGGCGACAGGATGCGCGGGCTCCGAGGCCTGCGCGGCGGCGGCGGGTGCCTGCCGCTTGATCGCGCCGAGGCCGACGCCGTCGAACTCGCACTCGACCGAGAGGCCGAGAGTCTGGTCGAGGGGTCGGCGTCTGAGCAGGCCGAGGCAAGGACGATCGGCGCTGTTCAAGATCGACTGTGGGCCATGATCCAGGCGCGCGGTTTCGGTGGCATGCGCGGCCTCGGCGACCCGCGAACGGCGGCGCGCGTGCGTCCCGCGTACCTGAACGTCGTCGCCGACAAGGGGAACCTCTGGGCCGAGAACAAGATCGTCGGCGCCGAGGACTCACCCGAGGAACCGTGGTGGCTGGACGACGAGTACGACCCCGAGGGCGAGCTTCTTGAGTCGCACTTCCCCGAGGTCAACGAGCGCCTCGATCGCCTCGAGCGTCTGACTCAGGACGAGGCCGCCGGCCTGCGCCGCGAGGGCGCGACCCGGTACACCGACGCCGTGAACGCGGCGATGGAGCGGTGGCGCACGACTGGCGCGATGCCCACGACCGAGCCCGTGCGCGAGCCTCGTGGAATGTGGGATGCGGTGATCTACGAAGGCACGCGCGGGCTGCGCGGCACGCCGGCCGAGCACGCGCGCCGCGCGAGGGAGTACCTGAGCGACGCTGCGCTGACGCCTCCCATCTCTCCGACGAGCCGCGCAATCGGACTCGACTACACGGCGCGCGCCTACGAGAACGCGAAGTGGGCGGGCGACGGCGACCTGACAGCCCGCTCCGGGGCTGCGTTGAAGCGCGCCTTCGACGCTGCGAGCGGCACGCGCGGGCTGCGCGGGTGGGACGACGCGGAGGACCGCATTTTCGCGCGCGAGCGCGACCGATCGCGCGCCGGCCTGGATGACCCCGACGAGCCCGAGCTCGATCCCGACGAGCCGCCGCCGAGGTGGGGCGCCAGTCCGCGCCCGAGCGCCCGAGCTTGGCCGCGTGCGCTTCCGGCCGGCGCGACGCTGCTCGTGGACGACGAGCACGAGTCGTCGCTCGAGGACTTCCTCGAGGCGAACCGCGAGGGGCTCGACCCGAGCGAGGCGCACCGCGTCGCGCGGCTGTCCCCCGGCCAGACGCACCAGGGCGGCGGCGGGGCGGCGGCCGACTGGAAGGTCAAGCGTCTGCGCGGAGGTCGCCGATGAGCCTCCGAGACTTCACTCGCGCCTACGTCGAGGCGGCGCTCTGGTCGTCCACCGACGACGAGGGGAACCCGCTCGACCGGCGCCGCGCGCCGATCGGCGAAGAGACGCAGCGTCAGATGGAGCTCGACGCGGCGCGCTTCTACGGGTTTCCCGGCGTGCAGGCGTTGTGGGCCTTGGGACGCCCCTACGACGATGCGCCGTGGGATCAGGAAGGCATCGACGATGCGCGGGCCGGGTTCCTCTTCTGGCTCACGCGCAACGGGCACGGGTCGGGGTTCTGGGACGAAAGCGCGATCACCGCTCGGGCACAACGCGCCCTCTCGGAGTTCGCGAAGAGCTACGGCACCTTCGACCTCTACATCGGCGACGACGGGCAGATCCACGGCACGCCGCTGTCGAACGAGGCGACCTCGACCGTCATGGCGGGCCTGCGCGGGCGCGGGCGGGGGGACAAGTTGCGAGAAGAGGATCGGCCCTCGGTCCTCGGCTACGATCTCAACCGCGAGACGCTCACGCCTATCAGGCAGACGATCGACACCCGTGCGGCTGGCGATTATGGAGCGGATCCTGTCGGCGACGGGACGTTCCGCATGGTCCCGTCAGGCGACGTTGTCGATTTCGCCGAGCGCACCAGGCGACTTCAACGGCCCATGCGTGGGCTCGGCGGGCCGCGTGGGTCGCAGATCACGGGCACGAACCTCTTCGCGCTACGGGCCCTGGTCGAACAGTACGGGCCCAACTCGCTCCCGAACCGCGTCGAGCAGGTTCACGCGCCGCACCTTCAACGCTGCTACAAGGCTGGCCTGATCGCGCCGAACGGCGACGGTCGCACGCTCCACCTCACCGAGGCGGGCCGCCACGCGCTCGAGACGAACGGTCGCCCCACCTTCTGAGGATCTGAGGAGAACGCCCATGCCCTGTCCCTGCCAAGCCGTCGAACCCCAGTACCGCTACGCGCCCGAGTTTCGCGGCGTCGATGGCATCATCGATCAGGCCGCGATCCAGTCCGCGACGACCGGCACCGGCCTCGGCCTCTCGGCGGTCGCGCTCGGCCAGGGCGCGCTCTCGGGCGCCATCATCGGCGGGCTCGCCGCCGGCAGCATGAAGGGCGCCGGCACGGGCGCGCTGCTCGCGGGAGGCCTCGGCGGCGCGTTCGCTGGCGGTGCGCTGCTCCTCGCGTCGAGCGCGAACGCCGAGCTTCGCGCCGGCGGGATCCTCGGCCTCGTCGCGGGCCTCGCGTTCCTCGGCCTCGGCGCGAGCCGCAGCTACGCGACGATCAAGGGGCGGTAGCTCGTGGCCGCGATCCAGCCGCACCTCGGCGAGGAGCTCGCGCCCGAGGATCTCGACTACCAGAACGCTCGGTACGAGCGCGCGCCGTTTCGCGGCCTGGGTCGAGCGGACGCGGAGCGCGGGCCGACGCAGGGCGAGATCGTCGGGTCGCTGCACGCGGGCCTCATGGAGCTCGGCACCGTCCGCTACATGCTCGAGACAGAGCTCGCGAAGCAGACGCTGTCCGTCGTGCTGAACGAGGAGGGGCAGCCGTCGATCCGCGTCGAGCCGGGGATCTTCTCCAACGTCGTCCCCTTCCGACCCATGTCGCGGACGAGCGTCACGAACGTCCCGCTGACCTCGTGGACGAGCAAGATGGGCTGCCCGTCGTTCTCGATCCCCGCAGGCCACGGTGAGCTCGGCGGGACGTGCCCCGGCGCCGCCGCTGGGCAGTCGGTCGTGTCGCCGCGCGCTCGCGACACGCAAGAGAAGTTCGTTCTGACCGTGCTCAACGACCCTCGTTTCTCGCCCCCGAACACGGCGCCGATCGCCGAGATCGACCTCGCCGCCGCCGTCTGCGAGCACTGCTACGCGACCGGCCACAACTACCTCTACGCGGACAACGCCGCCTATCAGATGGTCAAGGCCGCGTGGGTCGCGTGGGCGCTCGAGCAGCCGACCGAGAGCCCCTACGGGCTCGACGGTGGCCCGTCGAACCTCTTCGTGGACACGATGGTCGCTGCGATCGACGCGGCCGACTACGACCACGGCGGGTGCGAGCCTCCGCAGTGGGCGGCGTCGGGCTGGCGGTTCTTCCGCATCCACGACAGCGGCGATTTCGGAGTGGGCGCAGGCAAGAGCTACTTTCGCGCGTGGAAGGCCATCGCCGACTGCTTCGCGAAGGGCAACGCCTTCAAGTACCAGCCGATCATGTTCTGGGCCCCGACGCGCATGTGGGCGGTCCCGACCTGGATCGACTTCGTGAACGAGGTCAACGGCGGCGCCAACTGGCGCGGAAACTTCGTCGTGCGCGCGTCGGGCTACGAGCTCAACCAGCACTGCCCCGAGCTTCGCGGGCGCGAGCGCAGCGGCTGGGCGGCGGGCTCGACGGTGTTCTCGCCCGACGGCACCGACGCCGTGGTGAGCGGTCGCGCTCCGCGCCTCTTCGACTGGAACTGCCAAGCCTATGCGGCGAAGGACGGCCCGACATGTCGCGGGGCGCTGTCGCCTCCGCTCGCCGGCTACGAGGGCGGCCTGATCGGCTGTCGCGCGTGCTGGATGCTCCCCAACTCCGTGATCAACTACACGGCGCACTGATCATGGCGAAGAGCAGCAAGAGCGCCGGCGCCAAGTTCACGAGCAAGCGCACCACGCAGCCGCAGGCGAAGATCGTGCGCGCCACCACGCAGCGGTTCCTCGCGTGCCCTGCGCGCCGCGAGGGCGAGACAGCCGAGCGCAAGCGAGCTCGCCTCGCGTGCCTCGAGCGCGCGAAGGAGACGGGCCTGTCTCTCGCCAAGACGCTCGACACCCGCTCGACGCTCTTCACGCCGCAGGGCTGGCGCTACTCGAGCGGCCATGTGATCGAGGCAGCGCGCGGCTCGCTCAACAGCGAGCAGCGGCGCGAGTACGGCTGCGTCGAGGAAGGCTCGCCTGTGCGCGAGCGCGTTGCGCGAGGCTGCGTGCGCGACGCCAAGGGAGCGTTCACGGGCTCGCTCTCCGACGGGACCAGCGACCCGTCGTGCAAGCTCGAGCGCGACTTCACGGGCTCGCGTCGTGTCGGCACTCGGCTCGTGCGCGACCAGCTATGCACGGGCGGATTCAAGCCTCCGTGCGAGGGCGCGCGCTACACCGATTCCAAGCACTGCCCCGTGCAGTTCGTCGTCGTCGGCGGCCAGACGGGCATCCGTCTGTGCCACGGACAAAACCTTCCCGGCGAGCTCGTCTCGGCGCCCGACTCCCAGGCGATCGAGAACGTCTCGCGCGCCGCGTGCGAGTGGTGGACCGAGCACGGCAGGCCGCGCACCGAGGCGTCGATCAAGGCGCGAGCGGTCGGCAACGAGAAGCAGTTCGCGAAGATCGCCGCGACGGTCTGGGACGGATTCCAGCCCGAGGTCGCCAAGGGTTTTGGCTCGGCACGCAAGCGACCCCGCTACTGATAGACTTCCTCCACCCCCAAGAAACGAGAACCGCCATGTCCGCACCCGTGTTCGCTCCGTTCGTTGACCTCCAGTTCAACCCCATTCAGGTGAACATCGAGGACAACATCACCGACCTCTCGCCGATCCCGACGCTCCAACTCCCGCCGGCTGTCATCGCTGCGACCAAGATCCAGTTCGCCGACAACGCGATCGTCGTCCAGGGCACGCCCGTGCAGACCGCCGCCATCATCGCCGCTGCGGCCGGGGGCTCGCCGCTCGGCCTGATCTTCGCGGTCATCAAAATGAGCGACGGCTCGATCCTCTTCCAGAACGCCGCCGCCATCGCGGCAGGCCTCGTCGGCGCAAACTTTGGCGTGGGGGTCTGCACCGTGACGATCAACGCCCCCGGCTACACGCCGTTCACGGGCGCCGCGCCGCTCGTGACGCCCATCGACAAGGGGGAAGCATTCCTGGGCGGCTACACGGCGACGGTCTTTGGCGTCCAGGGCTTCGACAACGCGGGCGTCGCGCAAGACACCAACTTCAACTTCTACCTCTTCCCGACCCCGTAGGTCTTCCGACCCCGAGCGTGTCACTCAAGACACGCTCGGCCGGTGTCGGGTTGCGGCCTACACGGGTCGGCGTCTACGGTCGCGCGATGCAGACCTCTCTCGACAACGCGATCCTGTTCCTCGTGGCCCTCTTCGTCGCTGGGGCGATGGCCTTCTCGGGCTGCCACCTTGGCGGCGTATCCCTCGCGCTCGCCCAACCGCGAGGCCTCACGCCGCACCTCGTGCTCGCCCGCGTCTGCGCGCATGAGGCGAGCCTGCCGGTCCACGACCTCGAGGACGCCGACGCGGACGGGAACACCCAGGAATGGGTCCGGCGCGCGCACCCGGAGCTCTCGTGGGGCGACGACTGCTACCTGATCCACGAGGCGTTCCTTCGCGGCGCCGAGCGATACCGCGCGTCGAGCCCGCACCTCTCCGACGCCGAGCGGTACGTCATGTTCGCCCGCAACTACTCCGAGCGCGCGATCGACGCGCCGATCGAGCGCGACGGGAACCGTTGGGCCGCCGACCTCCAAGCGGGGCCGCACGAGCCTCGAGGCTGGCACGGCGTGCGGTGGGACGGCGTGAACCCTCGCGGGGCACCCGTCGAGGCGTGGCGCTTCGTGTGGCTGCTCACCGGAGGGATCGCCCGCATGGGCCTCGGCGAGGTCGCCATGTGGAGCCTGTGCGAGGCGCCGGTCACCGACTGGGGCGGCACGATGGACGGTGACCACGCTGCGGCGATCGGCCTCATAGAGGTCGAGTGCGTGGGACAGATCGCGGCGAACACGCCCTATCGCCGACCCTGGCTGTGACGGAGGTCGTCGCCGAGCGCCTGTCCTACGGAGCGATCGAGCGCGAGTGGCTCGACCGCAAGGGCAAGCACTACCTGCAAAACGCGCCGCCGTCGTGCCTCTTCGCCATCGGCGTGCGCGAGGCCTTCGTCGGCCTGCTCGGCGAGCCCATCGGCCAGGGCGCGCTGCTCGGACTCTGCCTCGTCGGGCGCGCCGAAGCGACGGTGGCGCCTCGATCTGGTAGCCTGACGGCGCGTCGGTCCATTGACCGGGGGAGTCGCGCTCCTCGGCCTGGTGGGGTGTCGGCGCGCTACTTCCACGAGGTGCAGCCGATGGATCCCGAGCTCGAACGCATGGTCCGCGAGGCCGCCTCCCGCGACGCGGGGGTGATCGCCGTCATCCAGTCGATCGTCACGGCGGTGTTCCTCGCGCTCGTGCTGATCTTCGTCCACGGCTGCGGCGCCGGCGCTCTCGCCCAGCACGCGCGCGGCTCGGTGGTCGCGATGGTCGCGGTGCAGCTTGCCGCCGACGCCGACCTCGCCGCGCTCGACGCGCAAGAGGGTGCGTGCTCCGACGAGGCGTGTGTCCACGCCGTCGCCGCCGCGCATGCCCCGGCCGAGGCGGCGCTCGACCTCGCACGCACCTCGGTGCTGCTCTGGCGAGACGCGATCGTGGTCGCGAACCAGGCGGGCGACTCGCCCGATCTGATCGTGGCTCTCGTCGCGCTGGCCGTGCGCGTGATGGCGCGCTGGGGGGAGGTCGTCGCCGCGCTCGCGGGGATAGGCCTCGAGGTGCCCGCGCTTCCCGCGAGCGTGACCGGGCTGGTGGGCACATGAGCCCCGAGCAGATCGCGGGCCTGATCCTCGGCCTCGTGCGCCTCGCCGTCGAGGTGGCGGGCGCGCTCGGCGGGAACGCCCACGCGACGGTGCGCGACGCGCTCGAGGAGCTCGAGCGGGCCGACAAGGGAGCGGTGAAGCCGCGCGCCGACGAGATCACGCGCCGCCACCTCGCCCGACTGGGAGAGCCGAAGTGACGGCGCGGGGGATCTGGGTCGATGACCCGCCCGTGCTCGTGCGGACGCCGGCGTTCTGGCGCTCGCTGCAAGAGCACGGGTTGACGTTCGCGTCGCTGATGATCGAGAGCTCGGCGAGCGGCCTCGACCTCTCCTACACGCCGGAAGCTCTCGCCGCGCTCTCCGAGCTTGCGGCCGACCACGGGGTCAGCCTCGTGCTCACGGTCTGGCCCGAGCCAAAGCAGAGCTACCTGACGGTGCTCAACGCGAAGATCAACGGGCTCCTCGACGCGGCCCGCGCGATCGGCCTCGAGTGCGACCTCGAGAGCAACTGGACGACGAAAAACCTCGCCGGTTACCCGAGCCTCGACGCCGCTGGCGACGCACTCGTCGTCGTCCTCGACCGGGTACGCGCCGACCACGGGCCTCGCACGCTCGTGACCACGTTCCCGCTCCACGTCGAGAACAGCGCGCGGGCCGACGTGACAGGGCACGTCTCGATCGCCATGCCCCAGGCGTACTCGGTACGAACCCGCTCGACGGGCGAGGTCGCATGGGACGCGCCGCTCGGGCCGGGGAACGCCCAGCGTCTGACCCTCGACCTGACCAAGAAGATCCAGGGGCCGCGTCTCGGCGCGGGCCTCGCGGCCTACGACCAGACGTGGCCGGGTCACACGCCGCAGGAAGCGATGCAGATCGCCTACGACGCCGCGATGGCCTACGACCCGGTGATGCTCGCCTGGTGGAGCTCCAAGTGGGTGCTCGGCGTGAAAGCGAACGGGTACGCCTCGAGGTTCTTGAAGTCTCTCCCTCGTTGAGGTTCGCGCGGTCTGGCGGTACGCTCACGGCATGGGATGGAAAATCGCCACGGGTGTCCTCGCTGCTGCGCTGATCGCGCAGTTTTTCTGGTGGGACGCTCAGGCGCCCCAGGTTCTCCGGTCGGGCGGCTACCTGCCCGCGACGACGCCGCCCCGGTGAGCGTGCCGTGACCGCTGGCCTGATCACCACGTCCGACGGGTGGAGCTACCGGCTCACGCCCGAGGACAAACTCTGGGCCGCGCGCATGCTGCTCGGCGAGGGCGGGGACGGCGCGGCCGTGCTCTGGTCGATGGCTCAGAGGCTCGCCCTCGCGCGCGGCTCGAGCTTCACGGCGCTGATCCGCAACTACTCGCAGCCGATCAACCCGATCTGGGCGAGGTCCGGCACGAAGTGCGGGCCGGGAGGCAGCGGGGTGGGCACCGACGCCTGCGACGAGGGCCTCCTCGCCCGCCGCACGGTGATCGCCGGGACGCAACCCGAGGACATGCCCGTCAAGGTCGCCCTGGTCGAGCGGTGGGCGGCGGGCCTCGAGCCCAACCGGGTGCCGCGCGCCGTTCACTTCGCGACCGAGGAGGTCGTCGCCGGGTGCCTCGCGAACCGCGACTGCACGAGCATCGTCGGCCGGCTGGGGAACGTGTTCGCTGCGACGGCCCGCTCCGAGCGGTGGCCGTCCAACTACGTCCGCGTCGGCGGCGCCGGCGAGGCGCCGAGCTCGTCCTGGCTGGGGCCGGTTGTCGGGCTTGGTGTCGCGCTGCTCGCGGGCGCGCTCGGCGCCGGCGCCGCGTGGGCCTGGGACCAGAAGTGAAGCAACAGTCCTTCGACGCCTTCTGGCGTCACGTCGATCGTGTCGGCTGGCCGACCGACGCGGAGGCTGCCGCGCACGGATTCCCGTCTCGGGCCGAGGCTCTCAAGCGAGCGGCGGCCGAGGCGAAGGTCGAACGTCCGGCTCGGCAACCGCCGGCTGGACCGGGCGACGCGGCGTACTGGAAGAGGGTCCACGCCGAGCGCGCCGCTGCGCGGGCGAGCGACGACGAGGCCGTCCGGCGCGCGCTCGAGGCTGGCGCGCGCGTGATGGCAGACCGTCGCGCGGCCGAGGCCGTGGCCGACAGAGAGCAGCAAGCTCGTCGGGTGACCGTGACCGAGCCCGCCGATGACCTCGCTGCGCTGAGACGCGAGTACCAGACGCGCCAGGCGCTTCGTGCGGCGCAGATGCGAGAGCGGTGCAGCAAAACGAAGGTCGGCGACCTCGATCTGGAAACGTGCGGCCCCGACGAGGCTGGCAGGTACGAGCTCGTAGCACGCGATGCGACCGAGCAGGCCGTCGGCAAGGTGTCGCTGTATCGAGGCGACCGTCGCGACCTCGTCATTTCCTACATCGTGGTGAACCCCGAGGCGCGTACCAAGCGACTCGGCACGAGCCTCTACGAGCGCGCGCTACGGCTCGCGTGCAAGGAGAAGCGCGTGCTCGCCTCCGACGAGACACGCTCGCCCTTCGCCGAGGCGTTCTGGCGCAAGCAGCAAAAGAAGAATCGCGCCATCTGCGAAGGCAAGGGTGGCGAGGTCTACGGCACGCCGATACGAATCCTGCGACGCAGCGTCCTCGAGGGAAAACTGACGCAGGAAGCGTTCGACGCGATCCTCGCGAAGCTGCCGGACCCCGAGGGCAGCTACTGGCCGTGCGGGCGCTACTACATTCCGAACCCGTGCAAGACTCGCTCGCTCAAGGGATTGCCCCGAGGAAAGCGCCGACGATGATCGACGCCTTCCGCCACTGGTTTGCCAACAGCAAGGTGGTGGACGAGCACGGCGAACCGCTCGTCGTCTGGCACGGCACCCTGCACAAGTTCCACGAGTTTTCTCCCGCGCGCGTTGGTGAGCGGGAACTAGGCTTTCACTTTGGGACGCGCAAGGCCGCGCAAGAGCGCCTGCAAGACCTGTCAGACGTGTCAGACGTGTGGGATCACGATGCGCCGATAGTCAGCGGGTTCTATCTGCGCCTCGTGAACCCGCTCTCGCTGCCGGACCTATCGGGCAACTGGCACGACCTGATCTACAAACTGCCTCTCCCTCAAGCAGAGAAGGAGCGCATCGACTACGAACGTCGCGTGGATCACAACCGCACTCTGCGAGAAGTGCTGATGGGACTGGGCTACGACGGCGTGACGTACAAGAACAAGCACGAGGACAGGGGCAGCGTGAGTTGGATCGCCTTCGACCCGCGCCAGATCAAGAGCGCCACCAACAACACTGGCGCCTACGATCCCATGCAGCCGAGTTTCCTCGCCGGACTCGAGCGCGCTACGATGATGACGATGACCGAGCCGCTCACCATCCACAGCGCGACGTACAGGCTCGTGCTGCGCCTCGCTCCGCTCTCGCGAGGCGCGCGGCTCGTCCACGTCACGGCCTACCCGAGGCTCGCCTGGCCCGTGCCGATCGAGCTCACGCTCTACCTGCCCGAAGACGCCGAGGCGCTCGAGGCGTTGCTCCGGTCGGCGCGCGGCGGGTACTTCGCCGAGTGGCTCGGCGAGCACGGCTACGACGAGTACGGGCGCGGGGACGGCACCTGGGGTGCGTTGCTGTGATCCGTCGCGTGTTCATCGATCGCGGACGCCTGATCACCACGGTGATGGTGGGCTCGGATCTCGGCTACAACGTCGAGCCGGCGCGGACGTGGGTTGAACAGCCGTTGTTCGTGGTCCCCGGTGGTGCGCCAGCGAGGCTCGACTACAAGGGCGAGGCTTCGATCGCCACGGACGATCAGGGCCGCACATTCCTCCTGATCGGTGATCTGCTCCGAACCTCGAACCTCTCTGAGTACCTCGTTGGAGACGTGCCGGCCGAGTCTCGGCAAAACGTTGAGAGGTTCGCGGCCGGTTTCCGCGACGGCATGCTGGGCCGACGCTGGCCCGCCGAGGTCGATGACCTGTACCGTGGCGGGCGGGCGGAAGCGAAAGATCGACCGAAGAGCGAGCGCGATGCGGCCCGCATCCACGCGAAAATCTGGAGAGAGCTATGAAGGCCGCGATCCTCGGCGACAGCCAGGGCGACGGCCTCGAGCGCGTGCTCGGCCCGGTCCTCGCGCGGCACGGGTACGAACTCGTCTCGGGCTGGACCGAGGCCGGGGCGAGCCTCGCCGCGCTGCTCGAGCACGCCGGCGCGATCGGCGAGGCCGACCTCGTGCTCGTCGTGAGCGGCGGCGGCAACGACTCCAACGTCGAAGCGCACGCCGACGACTACCGCGCCAAGCTCGACCGGGTGGTCGCCGAGCTACGCGCCGCTGGCGCGCGTGACGTGATCTGGGTCGGCCCGATGCGCTCGGACGACCCGCGCGTCTCAGGCCTCCACGACGCGGCCCGCGCGATCCAGGGCCGAGGCATCCGGGGCGCGCGCTGGATCGACGGCTACACGCTCTCGATCACGGCGCAGCACGCGCCGGACGGCGTCCACTTCACCCGGAACGGCTACTCGAGCCTCGCCGTCGAACTCGAGCGCGCGATCTGGGGCCAGGGGATCGCGACGGCGATCGGGCTCGTCGGCACGCTCGCGTTCCTCGCGTCGGTCGGCGTGATCGTACTCGAGGCGATGGAGGCACGAGGAACATGAGAACAGCGAACATCATCGGCACCGGGGGCGCCGAGTGGCAACGACTGGGGCGCCGGCCACGGCTCGGCACGCTGGGCGACTCCGACTGGGCACGCACGGTCGTGCTCGTCGGCCTTGGCGTCGGCGTGCTCGCCGTCGGCTATGTCGTGCTCTCTCTGAGCCTCGACCAGGGAGGTCGCGGGCGACCGGCGTCGCGGTACGCTCGGCGAGCCCAGCGGAGCTCTCGGCGCCACGCTCGCCACTCGTGATCCTGACCCTCACGCCAGGCGAGGTAGCTCACGGTGAGCGCATCGGAGGCCGTCGGCAGCGCATGCACGAGGAGGCGGGACACGCCGACGGCAAGGTCATGCGGACGAGCGGCACGTCGGTCCACGTCCTCGGGGCCTTGGGCGAGCTTGCCGTCGCCCGCGCCCTCGGCCTCCGCTGGGACGGCGCGTTCTTCCCTGACGCGGAGTGGCAGGCGTGGCGCGTCAACGGGCACGACGTGAGCAGCCTCGAGGTGCGCTCGACGCAGAGAGCCAAGGGGCGTCTGCTCATTCAGCGAGACGACGCGGACCTCGCGCCGTTCGTGCTGGTGCGAGGTCACGCGCACCCGCAGTACGAGGTCGTCGGCTGGCTCTGGGGCGGCGACGGGAAGCGCGCCGAGTGGTGGCGCGACGTTGGCTACGGGCGGCCATGCTTCTTCGTGCCGAACGAGCGGCTGTTGCCGCTGGACCGGCTCGCGGAGCGACGAAGCCTAGCGGCTCTCGGAGCGACGAAGCCTAGCGGCTCTCGCCGGGGCCTAGTTTCCGTTGCGTCCTCACGATCCGGCAGTCGGCCGGGTCGCGCATGGAGAGATCGTCAAGAAAGTCCAGCCACGCCGGGTCTTGGCGCAGTTTGGTCCGCGCGCGTGCAGCCGCTTTCGCGGTCGGGACGGTGACCGCGACCTTGTCGGTGATCTTGTCGCCAGGAAAAAACGACGGCACTACCGCCACGAGGAACGCACGCTCGGGGGGATCGTCGCGGTGCCAACCCTTGCACACCAACTGGACGGTGCGCCGCCCTGCGATCAGACCCCGCGAAGGCACGTTCGCGGCCTGTCGCAAAACCCCGTCACCGGCCCCTGTTTTCTTCGCCACGGCAGAATCCTATCAGCGATGCCGACGGCCCGCCAACGACGGTGTCGAGCACGGGCTCGCGATCTCCCATCGCCAGCACGGCCAGCCAGTCTCCCCGTACCCGTCGTCGGCAGTCGGTACGGGCAGCGAGTGTCCCTTGGCGTGGCGCATGATCTCCGGGTCGAGGTTGGGCGTGCCGACCCACGACGGATCCTCGCCGACCACGCAGCGAGCCCGTCCCCTGGCGGCTTGCTTGCGCCAGAACGACTCCGCGAACGGCGACCGTACCGAGTCCGACTGCAACGGACCCCCGGCTCGGCAGGCGAGCTCGTTCATGGCCGCGTAGAGCGCCGTGCCGACGCCGTGCCGACGCGCGGCAGGGTTCACATGCGAGCCAGAGATCGCCATCTCGTGAGTGTCCAGTGCCAGTGTCGCCTCGACGTGTCCTAGGCGACGCCCCTGTCGAAGCGCGGAAACGCGCAAGTAGGTGTGGTACTTCAACGGCTCACGGCACGTCTCGATCGTCAGGTCGCCGCGCTTCTCGCGCGTGCAGATCAGCGACGGCTTCTTCTTCGCTCGCGGAGCCATCGACGGATGCTACCGCGCTCGTCGGCGGTTCGCACAGGCCCCAGCGGAAGCAGCCGCCCGAGGGCGGCTCGAGGAGCAGCGGTAGCTGCCGGCCCCCATGCGCCGTGCGCGACCAGGCGACGACCTCGTCAATCGGGAGCGCCGCACCGCGCACCCGGCCCTCGTGGCCCTGGAAGAAGCTCGCGCGCTCGAGTTTGAACCGCTGCGGCTTCTTCTCGGTCGGAACGTGCGCGGCGTTCGCGAGCACGCGCTCGGCGCTCGCCTGCTCCTCGAGGGCGCGGATCTCGGCGATGCGCCAGGGATCGTGCTCCGCGATCAGCCGCACCTCTTCCTTCCGCGCGAAGATACACGGAAAGCATCCGACGCGGTCGTGCCCGCGCAGGTAGAGCGGGTTGACGGGCACGCCGTGCCGATGGTGGATCGCGAGCACGTCCTCGATCGTCCAGCGGAGGATCGGCCGCCACATCCACCCGCCCCAGCGATCGTCGTCCTCGACCTCGGCGTAGGCCGCACGCGCGGCGCTCTCTTCGGCGCGGATCCCGACGACACTCACGGTGTCATCGCCGATGGCCGCGTGGTACGCCTGCAACGGCTCGACCTTGAGCTCGATCGTACACCAGCGACCAACGCGCGACGGGAACGATGAGCGGCGCCGGATCTTCTCGGCCATCCCGCCGGCCGCCGCCTTCACGACGTCGATCGGGCCGAGCTTCGCGCGCAGCATATCGAGGTGTTCGTAGGTGAGCGGGTGTTCCCACTCGGTGTCGGCGAAGACCATCCGGTAGTCGAGCCCCGCCTCGCGCAGGGCGAGCACGGTCGCCGTCGAGTCTTTGCCGCCGCTCACGCTCGCGATCAGCGGTAGGTCGCGTAGCTGGTCGGGGAGTACGAGCGTCGTCGTCGTCGTCATAGGGAACCTCCGTGTGGCGCACCCTCGCGCCCCCGTCCAGTGGACAGCGGCACGAGGGTGCGCTCGAGGCGGGCGAGCCTCGAGCGCGGAAGAGCGCGAACCAGCGGGAGGGCTAGCTCGTGCCGAAAGGTCAGTCGGCGTCGAGGGCGACGACGCGCGCGGCCACGTCGAGGATCACCTTGTCCGGTGCGCCGCGCAGGCTAGCGATGGCCGCGCGCTGGGTGTCGCTGATCGTCGCCGGGAGGTAGTAGCCGTGGGCGCCACGCCACAGCATCGAGGCGATGCGCGCGAGCCCCGGCGTCGTGTAGATCCGCCGACGGCACCGAGCGCACTCTGGGCCCTCGTGGTCATACCGCGCCGCCCGAGGGAGCGGGACGGAGTAGCTGGACCCAGGACAGCCGCACGTCATCGTGACGCACGTCAGCCGCTTGGGCGCGCGGGCTCGCCGCACGGCGAGGATCGTGCGAGCGGCGGCGTTCGTCTGCTCGTCTCGGCAGACCCGCGTGGGGTTCCCGCCGAGCGCGCGCATCCACCGCTTCCATTCGGGCCCGTGCGCCTTGGGCGAGGGAACCGCCCCTCGGGCGACGAACCGCCCCTCGGGCGACGCGACGCGAGCGCGGAACCAGTCGTCCGCGACGAGGAGGTGGCAGACCTCGTGGATCACGGTGTCCCGACGCTCGGTCGCGGGCATGTGCTCCCACAGGGCGCGCGAGAGCGTGATCACCGGGCCCTGCCCGTCGCACTGGGCGATCACGCTCGGGTACTGCGCGGTGCCCAGCGTGGACGCGGCGCGGCCCCACCGGATCGTCAGCGCCATCGGGCTGCGCGCCCGACGCAGGAACCCGTCGGGGCGATGCTCGGCGACGAGCGCGTGGGCGAGCGCCTCTGCCTCGGCCTCGGTCACGACGCTACCCCCTCGACGTAGACAGAGTAGACGGCCACTCCCGACGCGCGCAGCGTGACGGCCTCGCTCTCGGTCGCGAGGTGCCACCAACTGCGATCGTAGAATGCGAGGACAACGCCGGCCGGGGCGCGGTCGCTTGCGACCCGCAAGCGGCGCATCGGGTGACCCGGCAGCGTCTCGCCCGTCCGGTAGTCGATCACACGGGCACTCACAGCACACCTCCCGTCACGAGAACGCCCGAGACTACCTGTCGGCACGAGGGGCACGCGACTGCGGCCACGCCCGCGCCGACCACGACGCGCGTGCGGCACCGGCAGACGACCACGGTGTATGCGGCGGGGCTCGGCGCGACGGTCGCGCGCTCCATCCCGCACAGTCCGATCTGCTTGCTCATACTGTCATCCTCCCGACGGTCGCCCGACCGCCGCAGAGACTCTAAGCGACGGCCGTGCCAACGGCCCCGACCTGAAAAACACGGGGAAAAGCCGTGTAGGCGTTCGCCCACGCGAAGCGCGCTACGCGCTCGAGGCCCTCGGAGGCTCCTCGAGGCGCGTAGAGCTCTTCGCGGTGCGAAGCTCGCTACGCAGCTTCGACGGCGCACCTCTCTCTGCGACC
>Ga0315288_10001157_pt1 | contig 33993 bp, 22 predicted proteins | sample YL17G11_20_MG_FD_203454 | JGI IMG/M metagenome (GOLD analysis project Ga0315288, IMG submission 203454) | Sediment microbial communities from Yellowstone Lake, YNP, Wyoming, USA - YL17G11_20 | ecosystem: Environmental > Aquatic > Freshwater > Lake > Sediment | place: USA: Wyoming | collected...
ATGACGGATGGTCCGAACGAACTCCTTGGGGCCGGCCGCAGTGGCGCAAGTCCTCGTGCGAAGCGTCACATGCGTCACCCGTCATCGGGGCCTGGCCGAGCCACCGCGGGGACCTGGAGCGGGGCTCCCGCAGCGAAGCGCCATCGATGCCCCCCCCCCGCCAGCTACGCCTCGGAGACGAGTTGGAACGTGCCGACGTAGCCACGAGTGGTGGCGTCGCGGTCAAACGAGATGGTGAACGGAGTGCCGTCGTCGGCCACGGTCGACCACGGCTGCCCTTCGCGGCCGTCCACGATCTGCTTCAGCCGCTTGCTGAAGCGCGTGGCGTTGTCGGCGACGAACCGGAACCTGCGGCAATACTCCGCGTAGTGGTCGAAGAGGGTCGCCGTCTGAACTCTGACTCCGGGTCTGGCCGCCCGCAGCGAGTCGCTGAACCACGAGAGGACGGCGTCGGTCTCCTCACGGTACCGCAAGGTCGCCGCAGGGGCGGCGACGGCCTCGGAGAACCGCCAGCCGTTGTCCCGGAGTCGGCGGTAGCCCTCGATGGCGAAGTTCACGATGCCCGACAGCTCGGGGACGAACCGATCCTGCAGGTTGGCGTCCGCGGCGTCTCCCTCGAACGTGGCCAGGAGCGGGATGACGATGGTCCGAGCCCAGAAGCCCATCGATCGATCCCGAGTGGCGGGAAGGTTGTTGCCAGCCATGATGGGGGTCGCGAACGGGGCGAAGGGGACGGGGACTCTGTAGACCTCCTTGGCCGTCATGGCCTTGCCGGAGACGAGGGCCTTGTAGCGGGCGTCGGGGATGGTGGCCCCGGCATCCAGCTCGGTCTGCACGGCGACCAGCTTGCCGATGAGCTTCGCGTTCATCTGCGGATTGGCCATCTGCCGCACGTCGAACCCGTCGCAGACGTTGTGCTCGCCGACCACCTGCCGTATGACCCGGATCAGCGCCGACTTACCGTTGCGGCCGTCGCCGTGGAGGAAGAACCCGCGCTCCGCCCGGCAGTGGGTCGCGAAGCAGCAGCCGATCATCTCCTGCACTAGGAGCTGCAGCTCGGGGTCCGGGCCCAGCGGGCTGGTCTCGTCGGACGGATCGAGGTGCCGCACCAGCACCTCGTCCAGGAACCGCATGAATCTCGGGCACGTGGCGGTGGGGTCGTACCCGTAGTCCCGGGTGATCGTGATCATGTAGGAGGGGTCGTGGGGCAGGAGCTCGTCTCGCTCGATGTCGTAGATGCCGTTCCTGAAGGCGATCAGGTTCGGGTTGGCGTCGAGCCCCTTCGGCGCGATGTAGTGCTCGCCGAGCGTTTCGAACAGCACCCTCCGGACGGACCGGTAGCGGGGCGTGGTACGGTTGTCCCGGTCCTTCGCGGGCAACCGGTCCCTGACGAACCCATAGAGCAGGGCGTTGAACGCCATGATGTCGCCCTTGGTGAGCCGTCGCCATAGGCCCCGGCTGTGGTCGTACTCCCACAGCAGGTCCCTCGACGAGAAGCGGATGAGTCGGTCCCCGTCGGCGAGGAACCGCATGAAGTCCCTGGCCAGGGCCATGTCGTCCCCGGCGGCGTCGAGGTCGGCTGGACTCTCCTGGCCGCTCCCAGCTTCCCTCGACCCGATGCCATCGGCTCCCTCGGCACCCGCCAGGAGGCGGAGCGGCGGGACGCCTTCGGATGTGGTCATGTCAGATGTCATCTTGGTCACCTCGTGGTGGATTGGCTGCGATGGTGGTGGTGCCCCTCCCGGATCGGGCAAGGCAGGTCCGTGCGTCGGAGGTCGCGCACGCTGGGGCGCACTCGACGGCGACAGACTCGGGAGGGACGGCGATGGCCCCCTCCACGCGGAACGCCGCCGTCTCCAGCCCCCACGCATCCCACGCCGGTCCCGACTGTCTCGCGAGCAGCTCGATGTACGGCCCCGCGTACATCGCCTCGATCCGCCCGTACTGCTCACCCGGCTTCCTCGAGTGCTCCCGCATCGGGGCGACGATCAGCTCGCGAACGCCCCTGTCGATCCGCGGGGGCGGTGCCTCGGTCGTGCCGATGCGGCAGAGCTCCGTTTGCTTGCAGGTGTGGTAGCCCAGCTCCATCGGGAAGAGCGACTCCACGTCTGCCGCCCCGTCGAAGGCCGGGTCGGACCATGCCGTCTGGGGCTGTGGGGCGTGCCCCCGTCCCCCGTCACAGTTGGCATAGGTCCTCTTCTGGGTCGTGTAGCCGGAGGGACAATGAAGGGCCCTCACCAGCCGGACGGGGTCGATCCTGGCAGATGACCTGCACATCGCTCGGGTCGTGACCGTCCGTCACACCCGATCTCCACGAGCAGGCGCTCCTCGGCCATCCTGCAGTACTCGGGCGAGATGTCGATGCCGATCCACTGACGCCCCAGCCTCTCGGCGGCGATCGCGGTGGTGCCGCTGCCCATGAATGGGTCCAGGACAGTCCTGGCGGTCGTCGACCGGATGCACCTCTCCGCCAGCTCGATCGGGAACGGGTAATCGGCGAGGAAAGCGGACCCAGGTAGGGATGGAGATCGGCGAGCAATTGGGACCCGCCGTGCGCGCCCGATGTTCTGGTATTGCCTATGGATACCAGGCATCGGGAGGTAAGGATGCTAACGGTAGAAGACTACGGCAGGATACGCAGAGCGCACCGAGATGGTCTGAGCATCCGTGAGGTCGCTCGGACGTTCCACCACTCGCGCCGGAAAGTGCGTCAGGCCCTGGAGGAGTCCCAGCCGCGGCCCTACACGCGGCGCCAGGCGGCTCCCGCTCCGAAGCTGGGTCGCTTCAAAGCGCTGATCGAGGAGATCCTCTCGTCCGACGAGGAGGCGCCACGGAAACAGCGCCACACGGCGATGCAGATCTACCGACGGCTGCGGAACGAGGAGGGGTATGAGGGCGCGTACGACTCCATTCGTCGGTATGTGAAGGAATGCCGGAAGCGCGAGCGGGAGACATACATTCCGCTCAGCCATGATCCCGGTCAACGGTTGGAAGCGGACTTCGGGCGCATTGCGGTGGACTTGCCTGAGGGGCGGCGCCGGGTACCGGTGCTCCTGGTGACGTGGTCCTACTCGAATTATGCTTTCGCCCAGGCTTCTCCGACGGAGCGGATCGAAGCCGTGTTGGCGGGGATGGTGTCGGCTTTCGAGTTCTTCGGGTGCGTGCCGAGAGAAGTCTGGTGGGACAACCCCAAGACGGTGGTGTGCAAGGTTCTCAAGGGTCGCTACCGTGAGATGAACCAGTCCTACGCCGCCCTGGCCAGCCACTACGCATTCGAGCCCCTGTTCTGCATGCCCGCTCGGGGGAACGGGAAGCCGCGTGTTGAGAACCGAGTGTTCGACCTGCAACGGCGGTGGGCAACCCCAGTGCCGAAGGTGAGGGACCTGGATGAGCTCAACGCCTATCTGCGGGAATGCTGCCTTCGTGAGCGGGAGCGGAGCGTTCATGGGCAGACACAGACCATCGGAGAGCGGTTCGAGGAGGATCGCGCGGTGGCTCTGCGAGTTCCCGAGCACGCGATGGATGCGTGCATCGACCGGCCGGGCACAGTGGACAAGTATCAGACGGTGGCTTTCGACAGCAATCGCTACAGCGTGCCGCGTCTTTGTGCGTTCCAGACGGTGAGGGTCAAAGGGTATGTGGATCGCGTGGAGATCGTCAGCGCGGGGCAGGTTGTGGCGCGCCATGGTCGCTCCTATGAGCGGCAGCAGCAGATCCTGGACCCACTCCACTACCTGGTGACTCTCGGTCGGCGCCCAGAGAGGATCTCACGTTTCGGCACCCTCGGACAGGCGATCTGTTGTGGCAGACTCACCGCGCGGCGGCCAGCTCCTGGATCTCGGCATCCGTCAGGGCGCGGCTGTAGACGCGGACGTCGTCGAGCTTGCCGGCGTACCAACCAAGGCCGGTGCCTCCTCCCAGATCGAGCACCGGGTGGACGGTCTTTGTGCTACGACAGCCGGCTTTCTCGAAGACGCCGTTCAGGTACAGAGTCGGCTGGTGGTCCCGGTAGACCACGGCGATGTGATTCCAGCCGGAGAGCGGTCGGGTGTCAACCAGCAGGGAGGGCAGGTACGCATCCGACCGCTCGCAGACGCTCACGCCGGTCGTCCCGACGGCAACGCCCATCCCCGCGTGGCCGGCGTCGCTCCCGCCACCGCGGCTGATCGGCGCCAGCGCATAGGGGAGCGCCATCGTGCCAGAGGCTTTGCCAAGAGTCCAGGGGATCTCCGCCGCCTCGCCCCGGGTGGCCAACTGGCGAACCTCGTCCGCCGTCAGCGCACGGGGATACACTCGCACATCCTCCAGCTTGCCCTGGTACCATCCATAGGGGGTGCCGCCGATACTGAAAGCCGGATGCACCGTCTTGGTGCTCTTCAGGCCCGTCCTGACAAGCTCGCCATTCACGAACAGGCTCGGCTGCTGGTCCCGGTAGACCACGACGACGTGGTTCCAGCCGGACATGGGGCGGTCGGCCACCAGCGGGGATGGCAGGTAGCTGTCGGCCAGCTCGAAGACGCTGACCCCGTTCGTTCCCAGCGACACGCCGACCCCCGCGCTGCCGCTGGCGGCGCTGTACTGGTTGGGCGCCAACGCGTAGCGCTGCTTCGAGATGCCTGAGATCCCCTCGTTTGCCTCGGGTGTGGACGCGCGCGTCGCCTCCGCGTCGGCCCAGAACGAGAGGGTGAAGTTACCTTCGACGGCGGCGACACTAGACGCGTTGAGGCCCACCGAGTCACTGCTGCCGTTGAAGTGCAGAGCGTGCCCGTACTTCCCGTCCGTCCACGTACACCCGCTGATCACGCTGGAGCTGCCGCCGGCCGAGTCCGCCAGCGACGCGCCGGCCCCCTCGTCCATCTTCCACCAGGCTGCCCCCGCCAATCCGGAACCGGACTCCGCCTCGGGTGTGGCAGGGCGAGGCGCGGTCGGCCTGGCCCAGAAGGTGACGGTGAAGGTGTCGGCGATGGCGGCAAGGCGGTCATGCTCTAGGTTCACGGCTTGACCTGAGCCAGCGAAGCGCAGTCCTCGACCGATGCGACCGGCGGTCGGGGTGGCGCCGGCCAGCGAGCCGTCGTTCGTGCCGGCGGAATCTTTGACCACGGTACCAGAGGGCTCGTCCAGCTTCCACCACGCCGCGGGGGCGCCCCCTTCCGGTTCGCGAAGCTGCACCGCCAGCGAGCTGACGTAGCTGGGATACGAACCGTCCAGGAACGCCTTGGCGGTCAGGACGCCGGAGCGTTGGATCACAATGGGCCGGTCATAGCGCGGGCTGGCCGGGCTCGGCAGACTGCCGTCCAGAGTGTAGCGGATCGTTGCGCCCGGCGTCGCGGAAGCCAGGGCGTAGGTGCGCGCTCCCGGACGGCAGTCGATGTGGGTGACCAGGGGCATCGCCACGAAGGGCTTTGTCGGGTGCTCGTCGTTTCCCGCGTAGGTGAAGCAAGTCGGCTGGTCGCTGAACCCCTTCTTGCCGGGCCACAGGTAGAGGACGTTGTTGCTGATGGTGCCGTTGCCGGTGAGGCTCAGCGGCAGGAAGATCGTGCAGTCCCAGCGGGGGCTGAAGCGCACATTGTCGCGGAAGATGTTGTCGTCGAAGAGCAGGTCCTTCTGGCTGAACCCTCCCATGAACAGGACGGCCTCACCGTAGCTGTTGTGGACGAAGTTGTGCTGGAATGTGACGCCGTTGGTGTACGTCTCGAAATCGTAACCGCAACCGTCGGGCGAGCCGGGGTAGTCGCCGGGCCAGCCGAATTCGTTGTCGATGACGTCATACCGGGTGTCGGGACTACCGGGCAGATCGCCCGCCATCACCTGGGTGGTCCCCCATTTGTCGAAGCGCCAGGGGTAGTTGTAGACGAAGACGCAGTTGGTGATGTCGAACTCTGCCGCCCCAACCTGGTGGACCTCGTTCAGGCTGGTATGCGAGACGGTGTTCCCGTCGAATACGACCTTGCCCCTGGCGCCGTTGCTGTAGAAGCCCTGGGTCCGCAGCCCGATGCAATGGACGATGCTGACATCGCACACGGCCCCCCCTCCGTCTGTCTGCAGCGCCCAGCCCCAGGCCCCGCCACTCGTCGGGAACCCGGGATCCATGATGTCATGCAGGAAGCAGTTCTCGAAGCGGTAGAAGGCGCTACCGGGCTTGGCCTCCGGGGCCGCCAACACGTGGATGCCGGAGAGCGCGAAGCCCAGTTCCAGATCGCGGATGCAGTAGCCAACGGCCTTGTCCAGCACAATGCATTCCTGGGACTTGCCGAGGGTGCGCCGGATGTACGGTCGCTCGCCCGTGCCATAGGCAGCCACCGTGATGGGATGGTCGACCGTGCCGTCACCCGACAATGTCAGGGTCTCGTCCCAGACATCGCCGCACTTGAGCAACAGGGCATCGCCGGGCTGATACTTCACCGTCGAGGCCTTGGCAAGGCTCCTCCAGGGCCCATGCGTCCCGTTCCATCGCGCCGCGCGGCCGTCGTGGCTGTCATCGCCCGACGAGTTGCTCACGTGGTAGGTCGTCGCCGCCACTGCCGTCTGCGGCGCCGGAGCGGCAGGGACAGCGGTGGAACAGGCGGCAATGGTAAGGAGCACGGCGGGCAAGTGCAATCGGTAGCTCACTGTCCAGGGTCCTTTCGTTGGGCAAGTGGAAGCTCCCAGTGGGGCTGATGTGCGTTGGGCCCCGTGGGTTGTCCTGCCCCCAATAGTGGTACCACCCTCAGTCTCGTAGTTGGGCCCGGTGGGCGGGCCGTCCTGCTATTGTCGCGGGCCAGCTCTTGCTCTGGCGGTCGGCGCTGCCGTTCGCAGGGCTCGCAAGGTCCGGGTCAAGGGCGCCGGAGGCCGGTAGCCCACGGCGCTGTGCGGACTGACCGCGTTGTAATGCCTTCGCCACCGCTCCACCAGCACCTGTGCCCTCAGCAACGTACGGAGGGTCTCCACGCTCAACGGCTCATTCCGCAACTCCCCACTAAACGACCCGCAGTACTCGCTTCCCCGCGCGGACCTGCGGTCCGCGCGCCTACCGGCCTCGATGTACACCGTCTTGACCCCTACGCGCCCCAGCCGCTTGGCGCCGAGCGCCGGGGTGACCCTCAACCACGACCAGGCTGACCTCGTGCTGGCCGCCAACGAGGTGCAAACAGTGGGGCGGAAGGGAGGCGGCTGTTGAGGCGGCGGAAAGGGGAGGCACCCGTTAGCCTACGTCCGGCACAGGGCCTAGACGAGATGGTGGTGACTAGGGCCGTGTGCCGGAGGGTCAGGGGTGCATCGAGACATGGAATGGCGGACAGAGCTGCGCGCGCGTGCCGCGTCAGGCGGGTTACCGGGGCGCCGCCGATGGCCGGAAGGCCGCAGAGCACGCGTTGACCGATGTGGCCCGTCGGACGGCCAACATCTATGGATGCCATCGAGCAAGGCCTTGTAGCGACCGATCTGGCCAACGAGAGGTTGACCAAGCGACAGGCCGAGAGGTAGGAGTGGGCCGAGAGGCTGGACCGGTCGTCTGGTGACAGGGCGCTGCCGACCATTGACGCGTCCGATGTGGACGCCTACAGGCGCAGCGCGCTGCTGGCATCGGCAGGTGACGGGGTCGAGGAGCGTCGGAAGCTGGTGCGAGAGTTCGTGCCCAGAATCGAGATCGATCCGCGAAGCCGCGAGGTCGTCATGTACCTCAAGCGGCTCCCGGATCGATTGTACAAAGCACTGGTAGCGGGGGCCTGCTATGCTACTATGCACAACGCGCTTCAGCAGTGGTTGGTGCGGCGCTGGGTGCTGCCCGCAGTGGGGCGTAGGCACCGACCGTCGCTCCTGCCCCGTGGCTGAGCCGAGGGCTCGCGCCTTCCCTCGGGCGCCTGAGGGCTCCACGCCCACGGCGGGCGAGGTTGAGGGCCCGGATCCCATCGCCCTGCGGCCCGCAGGCATGCGGGGGTTCGCCTGGGTCTCCGCTCTTCAGGTCGCCGCCGCACACGAACAGCCCTGAACTCACAGACTCACGCTTCGAAGGGTGCCAGGCCTAACTCACGCTTGTTTGAGGCCAGGCCAGACTCGCTTGGCCAGAGGCACACAAGCGTCGAGTTGCTGCCGGAGCACACCACCGACGGACGGTCTGCTCCGCGCGAACGAGGTGATGGCCAGCCGAAGTCCCGTTCGTCGTCGCAGGCATGAGTGAGCCACGTCTGTGCCTGGCAGGAGGCCTTGCACGGGCCAGAGAACGAGACGGCTTATCCCGGTCCTGCCAGGAGCGTCGCCCGATGGCAGCCTCGGCCTCGCCGCATCCGGTCGTTCGCGAGGGCCCAACAGGCCTCAGGCCGTTCGTCCTGTGGCAGCTCACGAACCAGACACCGACGCAGATGATGTCGTATGTGGTCCGCACGGCGTCCGGGCAGGTGGTGGTCATAGACGGCGGCACCGAGGGGGATGCGGATCACCTCGCTGCCTCCATCGCCAGCCTGGGGAACCGCGTGTCCGCATGGTTCCTCACCCATCCGCATAGCGACCACACGGATGCGCTGACGGAGATCCTCCTGCGAACCGGCGGTCTGCGGATCGACGCTCTCTATGCGTCGATGCCAGAGCCCAAGTGGATCTCGCGGCACGCTACAGAGGATGAGCGGGTGGTCTACGACCGCACGGTTGCTGTGCTCGCGGGCTGCGGGCGTGTTCCGACGGAACTGGAGTTGGGCCAGACAATCGAGATCGGCGGGGTGGCCATCGAGGTGCTTGGCGTGAAGAACCCGGAGCTCACAGAGGACCCGATCAACAACCAGAGCGTGATCCTGAAGGTGTCCGGCGCGGGCCGCAGCGTGCTGTTCACGGGGGACCTGGGACCCGAGGCGAGCAGGAAGGCTCTGGCTGGGCCGCACGCGGACAGGCTGCGGGCAGACTACGTGCAGATGGCGCACCACGGGCAGAACGGTGCGGAGGAGGCATTCTACCAGCACGTGAGGCCCGCCTACTGCCTGTGGCCGACCCCTGGGTGGCTGTGGGACAACGACGATGGCGGCGGGAGGGGCTCCGGGCCATGGCGCACGCGGGAGGTTCGCGACTGGATGGAGAGGCTCGCGATCCGGCGCCACTATGTGATGTGCGAGGGCCCCGAACTCATCGAGTAGGTGCCCATGCCTGCGGGCGATGTCCGCCCTGGTGTTCACCACGCCATCGCCAAGCAGGCGTTGGGACTCAAGAGCCACCTCGACCGCCGACAGGCGAGCGGGGGGCCGCTCCCAGGAGAGACGACACGTCGGGCCTTTCAGGGGCGAGACGCTTGGCGGGCGTGAGCCTCCTCACCCGGGTGCCGCGTCCAAGCCGGCCCACAGGCGTTCTCCCGCCGCGACGCAGGCCCGTCCCGGAACCGACACCGCGGGCACCGTGTTCCCAGCGACCCCCTCGAGCGCCATGGCTACGGCAGAACACCGTACGTGCGGTTCATCTCGGCCGGCGACCAGGGGAGCATCTCCAGGGCCGGCGGGTCCTCGGGGTTCCACGAGAACGCCGCCGTCACCGACAGGCCCGCCCAGGGATCAGCCTTGGGGTTGTCGCCCCAGCAGGTGTATAGCGTCCCCAGGCACTTGCCGGTCATCTGCCGGCTCAGACTGCACTCCTGCGTCCAGTCCCAGTTGTTCTCCAGGTCGTACCAGGGCGATCCCGTGGTCTCATACCCGCGTTCCGCCATGTAGGCCAGACTGCGGGCCTCGGCGATGTCGTCCCCGGCCGAGTAGAACCATGTGCACTGGATGATGTCCCTGGGCGTAGTGTCATTGGCGGGCTCAAGCTCCTGGGCAGGAGCGTTGTGGTAAGGGTTGAGCGCATCCGCCCACATCATCACGCGCACTTCCGGGTCGGCCGCCGTGGCATACTCGCGCATCCGGGTGAGCTCGTCGGCAAAGAGCTGCGCGTTGGTCAGGTGGCGATCCCTGCAGCGCCGGCAGGTGTTCATCCAGCGCGGCTCGTCGTGGCCGATGTGGATCCGCTTGACCCCGAGCTCGCGCACCACCGTGCCAAGCGTGTCTCGCATGATCGCCTGCGTCCGTGGGTCCGAAGGGCAGTACGTCATTGCCCCGACGGGCGCATACTCATAGCTCAACAGGACCTGCCCGCCGGCCGGGACTCGGCCGGCGGCCAGGCGCGCGAGCCGCCACGGCATCGCGTCAGCCGTGAACGGGAACCGCGTCTCCCCGGGGAGCACCTCGTAGTCCCGCCCCGCGACCAACGCATTGCCGGCTTGGTCGGTCAGGCGCAGACTGTCCTCGGTGTGGACCAGATTGCACAGGTCTGTGTCCGCCAGGCCCACCTGCAGATCATCGAACCACGCGGTACCGACCGCCTCCTGGATGCGCAAGTAGATGCGGTACCAGCGGTGGTCACCGGTGTCCAGGGTCATCCTGTAGGGCTGCCAGTCGCGGGTGCCGGTCAGCCAGGTGGTCATGGCGACGGGGTTGCCGACGAGCTCGCCGCTTTCCGTGACGCGGTAGATCTCGGCATAGGCCCCGTCCCCGTCAATGCCCTTCAGCTTGAGGCTGACGGTGAACTGCAGGCTGCTGTCCTCGGGCACCTCGAAGTCCTGGTAGACGCGGATGATGCCCCGTGTCTGTCGGTCCAGCTCCAGGCAGCCCGCACCGGCCACCGGGGCCTCGGCGCTCGCGGCCGCGCCGTCGGTGTCAGTCCAGCTGTCCGCCTGCCAGTCCGCCGGGCGCCCGCCCTCGAGCTGCTCGAAGGAGGCATTGCGCAGGGGGCCCGCCAGCGGGGTCAGAAGCTGCGGTGAGACGAGATACTCGCGCCCGTCATCGGTGACCAGCCCGCGCGCCTCGGGCGCGACCTCCCCATGCGTCGCGAAGCGCATCGGCCGGCCCTCGACGTACCGCGCCTCCACACACTGCGGGTCAATCGCCAGCACATACATCCCCCAGCCGAAGCTCTGCACCAGCGGGATGGGCTCAAGGTGCAGGCTACGCAAGGTGGCGAGGTAATCGCGGGCTCGCGCCAGGTTGTCGCCTTCGTGGAGGTGGTAGAGCAACTCATCCTCCATCACGACCGCGTTGAGCTTGAGTCGGGCGTAGTATCTGGCCCTGTCCAAACGTTCCGGAGTGGCAGTCACTCCGGTCTGGTAGGTGCCGCGGAAGGGTAGCGCCGGCCAGTCCTCGATAGTGAGGGTCGGGACGCGCCAGCGGCCCTCACCAGCGGGGGCGCAGAGCTGGCGCAGCGTCTGCAGGCCGTACTGCCCGGCGGCTTCGCTGGTGGCAACCACAACGATGCCGTCGGGGGTAACAGTGAGGTAGTACCCCTCCTCGGGCAGCGCGGCGCTACAGGCGTTGACGGCGGCCGCCAGGGCCGGCGGCAGCGCCGGAAGCTGCGCGCGCAGGGCGTCGGGAGTACCGACCAGGAGGGCAGGGGCCGCCGCCTCCGACAGCTCGTCCGGGCCAACCACCATGGCGTCGCCCTCGAACCCGAGGTCCTCACGGAGCAACCCCAGGTTCACCCGCTCCGGCTGAAGCCCCGCCAGTGCGATCCGCGTGCCCGCCTCCAGGGTGCAGCCCGCGGTCTCGCCCGGCTGGTACCGGATGCTGCGCGGTCGCGGGACCAGGAACCGCCCCGTGTCGGCCTCCACGGGGAGTGGGCTCTTCTCGATGCGCTCGACGCGAACGCTCTCCACCGAGAAAGCCGTGCCCTTGTCCTGCGCAGCGAAGATGATCGTGACCGCGTCTCGGCCGGCGAACGTGACCCGGCTCACCACCGGGCGGGAGTAGGCGGCCAGGTACTTCTCACGCACGCCCTCAGGCCCCCAGACCACGCCGCCCTGCGTCACGTTGACGGAGGCCGTCACGAGGTAGGTGGCCTGCGGGTCCAGCCCGGTGAGCTCACGCGCGATGCTGTCGCCATTGCGCGCCCCGGTCACCTGCTGGACGACGGCGCCCGCGGGGCCTGTGCCGAGGGTGAAGGCTGCGCCGCCGGCTTCGCAGCGGGCGGCCCAACCATCGGCGACCCCGTCGCCGTCGGCGTCGGCGTCCAGGCGCCACTGAGCGACCGCCGCGCTCTGGGCCTCCGACGGCGCAGCCGCCGCAAGCAGAGCGCAGAGCACGGCCGCGACAAGCACCGTTTGCATCATGCGTTCCTCCTGGCGGCAACGGGCCTGGCCATGGGCTACGCCGCCCGCACTTCCCGTACTGGGCACGCACTACCTCCTTGTCCCAAGCGTCCTGCCCGCAGGGCGTGTTAGCCTGCACGCCGGGAGATGCAGAGGGGCTTGGGCCGCGCTCGGCGAAAGCGGGAGTACTCACCTCTGGCCAGGCTGCAGCAGCCGGTCACCCCCGGGGGCAAGGAGCATGACGGGGGGCGCCGGGGGAAGAGCCGCTGGAGAGGGGGGGATGTTGGGGCGTGGGCTGGACAAGCTTGGAGCCTGAGCGGCAGGCACCCCGGGTGGCCAGCGACCTGGTCCTGACGGCGTTCGGCAGGGATGACGAGGGCCCCGCCGAACACTGACCTGGGCGGCGCTGGCGCCGTGCTGGAGGTCCCCATGGTGCCCGGACGACTTGCCTGCTACCTCGTGTCCGCCCTGAGCGCCTACCCGTTCAGTTCCCCGGCCGGTGCGGCTCCCGCCAACCCGCCCCTCACCAAGCTGCCATTCAGCTTCAGCGAGGGAATGGAGAACACCCCCGTCGTGTTCCACGGGCGCCCGCTGCTGGTGCGCAACTCGCGGTCGTTCAGGGCGGAGGAGCAGGAGCAGGCCTACCTCTACATCCAGGACTTGGTCACCGGCCAGGAGATCGCGCGGCTAGGGAAGGGCTTCTCCTTCGTCAGCGCCTTCGTCAACGGCGGTGAGCTCGACGTATTCGGGACCGAGAACACCAATGCCGAGTGGACGAAGGACGTCTTCAGGTTCTGGTCCACGGACCTGAACACATGGAACCAGCAGCGGGTGGTGACACGGCAGGGCGACGAGCACCTGTTCAACACCTCGGTCTGCCGGGACGACAAGGGCTTCGTGATGGCTTACGAGTCCAACCAGCCGGTGCAGTGGAGCTTCCGGTTTGCGCGCTCTGCGGACCTCGCGCACTGGGAGCCGGTAGCGGGGGTCCAGTTCAGCGACCTCGCGGAGCAGACGGCGTGCGCGAATCCCACGATCCGCTACTTCGCCCCCTACTACTACGTGGTCTACGGCGGGTGGCGCTGGAAGGGTCCCGGCACGCGATACGAGTACCTGCTGCCTGAGACGAGGTACGTGACATTCGTCGCGCGGTCGCGGGATCTGGCGACCTGGGAGTTGAGCCCCGTTCGCGGGCCGATGCTGGACCCGGTGCCGGGCGAGGGCATCAACAACACCGACGCCGACCTCTTCGAGCACGAGGGGAAGACGTACATCTACTACGCCACGGGCGACCAGGCGACTTGGGGCACGATCCGGGTGGCGATGTATGACGGTCCACTGGACACGATGCTGCGAAGCTACTTCCCGGAGGGGGCCCCGATGGTGCGGTTCGATGCGACCAAGGGGGCGTACCTGTACCCCTGAGCGCCGCGGGCCGAGATGTATCGCGGGGACGTTCTCATCGGCCGGCGCGCGGGCATTGCCGTCACGGAGCTACTGTGTCGGACGATCCACGGAGGCCGCGATGGCACTACAACGGGACTTGACCTAGGTGCCGTAGGGTCCCACGGACAGTCGGCGTCGCAATGGGTCGACGTTCCACACCGTGGCTCCAGGTCTCTGACCTGTCGGAGGCAGCGCTATCGCCCCTTAGCCTGTTCTGGGCGGAGGATGCCGTGCTCCGACGGCGATGCGCGCCCGACGAGCTGCGGGACCTTGCGCTGGCGAACGCGACTGCCACACGTAGCATGCATCGCAGCGATCGATCCCTCGTCCCACGCTTCCCACCGGCCCGGCCGGCTCCAGTCCAGCGGGTCGCCGCACAGTGGCGTATGCCCTGCCATGGCGCTATGCACAACGCGCTTCAGCAGTGGTTGGTGCGGCGGTGGGCGCTGCCGACGAAGGGGAGGCGAGGGTAGCGGCCGGACCGCGCTCCGTATCCATCCACTGCGCTCAGAACCCGCGGTTCGACACCCCCAGCATGAACGTGACCTGTCTCATCGTCTGATCCGTCGTATCTGTGCGCCCGCTACATCACCAGCATGCTCTTCACGCGCTCCTGTGGCTTGTCGCCCCAGTCACGCAGGCCCTGGAGAACGTCCTCGAACGGGTAGCGTGCCGTGATGAGTGTCGTAGGGTCGAGCTTCCCGGCTGCCATCAGTTTGAGGACCGGCGGGTACTGTCCGAGGCTCCCCGCGACCGCGTGGAGCGTCGCGTTGGTGAAGACGAACTGGTCGATGTCGAACTCCGGCAGGGGCTTCTCGTAGAACGCGACCACCGACACTACCCCGCCCGGGCGGACACACCGCAGGGACTCAGCGAACAACTGAACGGCTCCCGAGGCCTCGATGATCTTGTCCGCGCCGCCCCGACCCACCTCAGCATGCACGGCCTCGAGCATCGGGCCCTGCGTCGTGTCGATCACCGCGTCCGCCCCGAAGGCGAGAGCCAGCCTCAGCTTCGACTCGCGCCGGCCGGCGACGATCACGCGGGAGGCGCCGCTCAGTTGGGCGAGCTTCGCCGCACATAGCCCGATGGGCCCGGTGCCATTGACGAGCACCGTGTCGCCCGTGCGCACCTCGGCCCTCACGACGGCGTACAGGGCCGTGGCAGCAGGCTCCACCATCGCGCCCGCCTCAGGGCTGACGTTCTCGGGCAGCGGGAACAGGTGCCGCTCCGGCATCACGATGTACTCCGCGTACGCTCCATCCCACGCGTTGATGGTTCCGACGGCGCGCCCCTCGGCGCAGTTGCCGTACTGGCCGAGCAGGCACTCGGTGCAGTGGCCGCACGACACCCCGGTGTCGCCGACCACGCGGTCACCGACTGCGAAGCGCGTCGCCTGCGGCCCGAGCACCGCGACGGTACCCGACCACTCGTGGCCGAGGGTCATCGGGAAGTGCACGATGCCGCTCTTCACACCCGAGAACTCGCCGGTGAAGATCGCGTGGTCGGTGCCACAGATGCCGCATCGGGCAACGCGGCAGAGCACCTCGTGCGGACCAAGCTCGGGGAGTGGCACGTCGAGGATGCGCAGATCGTTGGGGGCCAGCAGACGAGCGGACCGCATGGTCGGCATGGTGGGACCTCCGGGTACCTCGAAGTCAGTCCGGTCGAACGACCGGAAACCAAGGCTGCACGCTGGGGTTCACTGGATGCTCGGGCCAGCGACCCGAGAGCACATCGACGACGGCTTGCGCGCCGTCGATCTTCTGCTCCACGAGGGATTCCTGCGAGTAGGCCGAGACGTGAGGCGTCATCACGATGTTCTCGAGCCCGAAGAACGGGTGGTCGGTGGCGAAGCCGCCGGCGACGAAGACGTCGATGCCGGCATAGACGTCGATGGCAGCCGCCCGGATGACTCCCTCGCGCAGGGCGGCAGCCAAGTCCTCCTCGTTCACCAACTCGCCGCGCCCCGTGTTCACCAAGACCGCCGATGGCTTCATCCTGCGGAACTCCGTGGCCGTCAGCAGTTGACGCGTGTCCGAGGTAAGCGGGCAGAACAGACAGAGGTAGTCGGCCTCCGACAGGACACGATCGAAGTCGGCCAGCTCAGCACCGGCGGCGGCAGCTTCCGGTGGCGTCACACCGGGGTCGAAGGCGACTACGCGCATCCCGAAGCCCCGGGCCCGTGTGGTAACGGCGCGGCCGATCCGCCCAAGACCTATGAGGCCCACCGTCCGGGTCGACAGGCGGCGTACCTCGGGGGGGGGCGATGGTACGCGGCCCTGCCGCATTGCCGCGCGGAAGACGTCGAGCTGCCGCGCCACCGTGAGCAGGAGTGCCAGCGTGTGGTCCGCGACCTCGTCGGTGCAGAAGCCTGGGAGGTTGGTGACCACGATGCCGCGGCGGGTGGCGGCCTCGATATCGATCTTGTCCACGCCAGTGCCCAGCCGTGAGATCATCCGGCACCGCCTCATGGCCTCGATGTGCCTGGCGCGCACATACGCGGACACGACCATGAGAGCGTCGCACTCGCGCGATGCCTCGATGGCCTCTTCCTCGTCCGCGCCCTCGATCTCCACGACATGAGCGTCGACGGAAGCGAGGATCGCGCGCTCCTCGTCGGTCATCGCACAGGTCTCGGCGTTCAGGCGGACAACGACGGGCCGCCTGTCTGTGTCCGGAGTGTGTGTCGCGTCCATGTCAGCTCCCCGTCGGGCGACTTGGAGATCAGGAGGGTCTCACCGGGCGCGAGGACGACGGCAGCGATCTCCGGCGCCAGCGCTTCGGCAACTGCCAAGAACCGCGCGGGATCGCCCCCGTGCTCGACGAACATCCAGAAGTGCGAGGCGATCAGGAGGCGCGGGCGCACGACCTCGGCCAGGCGACAGGCCTCGTCCGCGTCGAGGTTGCCGAACGCCCCGTTGATCGGCGCGATCATCACATCGACCGGGCCGCCCAGCGAGGCGAGGATGCGCTCCGGGCGGTAGGAGCTGTCACCCACGTCGTAGACCGCGAGCCCCTCCGTCTCCAGCACCAGGCCCACCGCCTCGGGCGCAAGGTCGCCGTGGTCGGCGTAGACGGCCCGCATCCGTAGGTCGGCGACGGTCGTGGCTTCGCCCTCACTCAGGATCGTCCGGCGGTCGGGGGGCAGCCCCGCCTGGTCATAGGACTCGGCGCAGTCGGGGGAGCCCACGAAGTGGGTGCCTCGCCCTCGGGCCAGAACCGGGAGTGCGTCGATGTCGAGATGGTCGAAGTGCGAGTGGGTGGAGGCTATGACGTCCGGAACGAGCTCATCGGGGGCGATCACCGGCCGGCTCATCCGCCGGAAGCCGACGCAGCGCTCGCAGCAGTCGGAGAAGTACGGGTCGACGTAGGCGACGGTACCTCGGCTCGTCTTCAGGGCGAAGCCGGCCTGGGCGAGGTAGGAGAGCGCGACCGAGCCCTCCGCGACGACTGTTGCGCGCAGGCGCTCGGACAGTCTCACGCTCCGCTCTCCCATCCCGCTCCCTCAAGGACGTCGCGCAGGTCGGCGAGCTGCCTTTGCACCCCGGCCCACATCGCGCAGATGTCGCTCGCGTACCAGATCGCCCTCATCCCGCGCTCGACCCAGTGGGAGATGACCGCCGGGTCGCCACCCGCGATGCCGGGCAGCACGCCGTGCCGCTCGCAGGCCGCGATGACTCTCTCGACCGCGGCGATGTACTCAGGGCTGTCCAGGCGACCTGGGAGGCCCATGCCCAGCGACAGATCGTCGTTGCCGATGACCGCGATACCGACGCCCGGCACCGAGAGGACGCCGTCGAGGTCGGCGAGGGCCTCGGCGGTCTCGATCTGGATGCCCACGACCAGGTCCCTGTTGAATGCCTCGATCTGCTCAGGGACGGAGCCCCAGCCCATGTACTTCCCCGCGGGGCAGGTGGAGCCGGCGAGGCCGCGGATCCCGATCGGCGGGTACTTCACGGCCCGGATCAGGCGCTCGACCTGCTCGCGACTCCGGATGCGCGGCACGAAGATGCCATCGGGCGCTTGGTCGAGCGTGCGGCTCAGCTCGTGGTAACAGTCCTCTGCCACACGGACCGTGCATGGGAAGTCGAGGGCGCGGGCCAGTCGGAGCTGCTCGGCGACCGTCTCGTCGCTCAGCGCGGTGTGCTCCCGGTCGATCAGCAGCGCGCCATAGCCAGTCTCATGGTACGCCTCGACCGCCGCCCCCGACCGGCTGTCGTGGATGCAGCCGAAGACGATGAGCTCCCGAGCGACGACCATCTGCTTGAGCTTGCCACTGAGTACCCGCAGTGCACTCATCCCTTCCTCCGTTTGGGCCCGCTGCCTGCGGAGTGCCCCGAGACACCTCAGCTACCGGACGGGAGAGCTGCGACCGTGGCTCCCCGCTGCTCCTGGTCGAGCTCTCGGCCGAGCCGAATGGCTGATACCGGCGGCCGTGCTCCAGGGCCTCTCTTCACCTTGCGCTTCTCGCCATGCAGCCCGCAGCTCGCCATGGGCGAGCCCACAACCCGCCGATGGGGTTCGCGTCTGTCGCGCTCCTGTCCTTCCCGAACACCCGCAGGCAAGAGCTCAGAGTCGTTGAGGGGGGTGTTTTGGTGAGGTGCTCAGAGAGCGGCTGGTGCGGGGAGCCGGAGGCAGGCGTCGAGAGGCACCAGCCCAGGACAGTCCCAGGTCCCGAACAGACTTCTCAGGGGCGCCATCGTCTCGGAGCCGCGAGGGGATGGCGTGCCCCCGGGGACTTCGCGGGCGATCATCGTGGGGCGTAGCGCGCGTTCCGCGAGGTTGCTCTCCGGTGGCGCCACCGGGTGTTCTACGAACACGAGGAACTCATAGAGGAGCTCCTGGACCCGCTCCGCCAACACGCGGCACACACACCAGCCAGTATGGTTGTCCCCATGCGGTGTCACTCCTCGCTACCATACCGTGGGCCCGGGTTGCCAGCCAAAGTGCCGACCCGTCGCCGTTGTTCCCGGACCAAGTTCCGCAGCCCTCCACATCAGGCCGCGAAGCTCGAGAGCCAAAGTCGTCCCCGCTTTCCGACCTGGCGTTGGAGAGCGACCACCTGTTGTCGGAGTACGAGGGTCCTACGATCCCCGTCGTCAGCCGTCCGGCGACGCATGGGCACGACGAAGGGGGAGAGCAGCAAGAGATCATGGTGTACCAGAATATGGGAGGAGGATCGTCGCCCGGCCGAGGGAAGCCAAGGGGTACGGAGCCGATGCTACGGGGCTTCCGTGCGGGTACAGATCAGTATTGGGACCTGACGGCATCAGGGCTCGTAGATCCTCCGGCCGTTGTCAGAGAACCACGCCCGGACGACCGACAGTGCCACCTCCGCCTCCAGCAGGCCTTGGACAACACGTTCAGTGAGGACCTCCCCGACGATCCTCTTGACCAGCTTCAGCTTCGGATAGACCCACTCCGCGCAGTACGCATCCGAGAAGAAGCCGACCACCTTGTTGGTCGGGACTGCATCGAGACGCAGCTCGACCGACTTGCGGATCAGCGGTGGGTAGAGGGTGTGCCACCAGTAGCCGGCGACGCTCACGTTCGGGATGTGCTTGGCGAGGATCGCCAGATCGTGGATGCCTAGGTCGGTCGCGGTGCTGCAGTTGAAGTGCACACGCTCGAACGCACCTGCCAGGCGGCCGATGCTGCCGACGAGCTCGGATCCATGGTGCGGGATGGAGCGGTGCGGAGGCAGCACCTCGGCCCCGGCGATGAGCTGGATCGTGCACAGCCCGCCCTCCTCGAGGCCCTCCAAAAGCCGTCGCACCGCAAGTGAGGTGTACGCGCTGTGCTGCTCGTGGCTGAGAGACCGCCCAGCGCGGGCGCGCTCCAGCACTTGGGTCACCTCTGACTCGCGCGGGTCACCGAACCGCCAGAAGGGGTAGAGCCACATCCCAACAAACCTTGAGCCGGAGCGCGCCAGCTTGCGGCCCATCTCGTGGATCGCGGCCCCGAGCGCGGCGCCCGTGGTTGGCTCGGAGTCGAGATGCTCACAGAGCGCCGCGAGCGCCTGCTGCGGCGACAGCTTGCCGCTCACGAGGGAGATGGCTCCTGACTCCACGCCGCGGCCGATCCTGGCGCCGTACGGCACGCCGCTCCCGTCAACCGTCAGCACCCGCTCCACCCCACATATCTCGCCCAACAGACGGTCCGCCCAGGCCCGCTCCTGCACGCGCTGCGCAACGACTGCGGCGACCTGCTCGAGGTTCGCGGCTGTGAGCCGGCCGTCGGGGACCCCGTAGATGTCGCGCAGGAGGGTGCGCAGCAGCCACCCGCTGGTTGTGGCACGCAGGTTGTCCAGGTACGGGAGCGCAGCCCGGACGCGCTCGACCGGCTCCATGTCCGGGTCGGCCAGCTCATGGGGCAGACCTGCTTTGGTCACCGCGGTCGCGGGCATCCCCGATGAGACGAGCTCGATCCAGACATGGTGGTAAAGCACGATGTCAGCGATGGTGTCAGCCGCGGGCCGGTCCGGCCGCACGTGAGCGTGCGGGTCGTATACTGGCGTAGTGGCCAGGGCGTCAGCAAGCTCCTCCGCAAAGGTAGCCAAGGGGCCTGTCCCTCCCGATGACTCGCAACGCCTGGGGCTGTCGGGTTCTCTGCCCTGGGAGGCTCATGCCCAACGCCTGGACTGCCCCCCATTCCGTAGACAGTGGCAGGCACTGGGTCAGTGGGCTCGGGCAGGTATGGAGTATCCCGCAATGCGGGAAGTAGGTCCAGGTTCGGCATCGCGTCGGCGAAGCCTTCCGGCGAGGCCGAGTTCGAGGGGTGTCTGGTGTCTGAGGGCCGAATGTACCCGCTTCGTGTTGTGGACGACATCCACAGACCGCCCCAAGCTCGCCCGGGCATCCTCCAGGTCGCCGTACCCGGTCAGGCGGACCTCCTGGGCTCTGAGGGGCGCGAGGAACGACTCCATCCGCGCGCTGTCTCTGGGCCGTCCCCGCCGACTCATGCTCAACACCAGCCCCTCCGCTTGGGCCCTCTGCACATACTCGCGGGAAGCATACTGGACGCCCCAGTCCGAGTGATGAACAGCGCCGCGAACGTCTCCACGGACGGGGCTCACACGAGGGCGTGCCAGGCCGGGCGAGGGGAACGGGTGCGCTGGCCGGGTTGTGACCAGTCGGGCTCAGGACGCGGCCTTGTTGCACGAGACACGCTGCGAGCCGCTCGGCTGCGGTACAGGTGGTCCTTCTGGCCATGGTATGCCGTGCATTCACCGTGGTCAGACAGATCCCTGCCGCCGTCCGAGCGTGAACCAGGCCTGCCGGGAGTTCGAATCCGGCTCGGGGAGCCAGTGCATTAGTGCGCCCTTACCCTATACCCTCGTGGGTGAGGGGCGTTCCTCCGTCATTCGCGACCCGTAGTCCAGTGTTCCCGCGTTCCTGAGACCACACCGGGTGGGGCTCCTGCCCTCACATCTCGTCTACGGCCTGCATCCCACAGCAACCGACCGGGGTGCATCACCTCTACTAACGGGCTTTTCTCAATTGGTGTAGCTGGTGTTCGGAGATGAGTTCGGCATGTTCGATGAAGCTCATGCCCAGGTCTCTTCGTCGCATGCGGCGCTTGCCGAGCTCGACGACGCGTTCGATCTCCGTCAGGCCCTCAGCGGCTCGGTTGGCAAGCTCCTGGCTTCGGAGGTTGGCCCACATCTGTTCGACGGGGTTGAGCTCCGGGGCGTAGGGAGGGAAGTGCTCGACCTTCAGCCAGTGCTTCTGCCGGTGGATGTAGTCACGGACCCAAGCGCTTCGGTAACCGGCGAGCCGATCCCACACCAGGACCACAGGTCCTCGGATATGACGTCGAAGAGAGCGCAGGAAGTCGATCACCCCCGGAGACTTCACCGAGCCCGGACACAGGGAGAGGAACAGGCGAGTTTGGGGCCGGCCCGGTCGCCAGACGACTGCTCCAATGGCCGAGAGTCGCTTCCAGTTGACGTGGTCGGAGATGACCGGTGTGCAACCTCGGGGAGCCCATGTGGATCGAACGGAGGGGCGCTGGGAGAAGCCGCTTTCGTCCACAAAGACGATGGTAGCGCCCTTTGTCAGAGCCCCCTTTTTGATCTGAGGCCATTCTTTGGCTTTCCAGTCCGCGATCCGCTCCTCGTCGCGCTCTTTGGCTCGCCGGGCCGGTCGTTGGGGGCTCCAGTTCATCCTCCGGAGCAGCTTCCACACGGCCGACTCGGTGTACCGCACTCTGAACAGCCGCCAGATCACCTGGCCGATGCGCTGGAGGGTCCACAGTTCCGTCGAGTATCCCTGGGCTTCTGGCCCGCGCAGTAGTTCCTGTCTCAGCTGCCCCAGTTGGGAGTCCGACAGCCAGCAGGCGCCACCTCGACTCCCGGTCGAACGCAGAGCGTCGGGTCCGCCCTGTCGCCATCGTCGCTGCCAGCCGTACACCGTGGACTCCGCAACGCCGAGCTCCTCGGCCACCTGGGCGGCGCTCCACCCCTGCCCCAGGAGCTCGCACGCACGGAGGCGACAAGCTTCGAGAACCGCCACGTCCCGTTCCCTCGTGCCCTTTCGTCTTCCCATGGCCGAACATACAACGGGACAACGCCTTTCCCCTTTTTGCAGGCTACACTATTCGGGAAAGGCTCATTAGGCATTCGAACACCATACTTACCTCGTCCCCTGCGAGCGCTTGGGGCTTGGCTTCTGGCGGTGGGGGAGGCGGCCGGTAAGGGCCTCCATTGCCGCAACGAAGCCGCTGCTGCCGGCCGGGCGGCCCGTGTTCTGTTCTTCCTCTCCGCGCTGGCCGGCGGCACGAGACGCGGGCTCAAGTGACTTGTTCTGCAAATCGTCCGTCGTAGCGGATGGCATTCTGCCAGGTTCATCATGGGTCCTCGATCCGCAATACGATCTTGCCGCGGGTATGGCCTGTCTGGATAAGCTCGTGTGCCTGCCGGGCTTCCCGCAGGGGCAGGATCGTGCCCACATCGGGTCTCAGCTTCCCTCCGTCGACTAGACCCGCAATTCGGCTCAATAGGTCGGAACCGGGCCTGGCGGCCGCGTACGCACCGCGCAGTCCCCGTTCGGCAGCGTCCGGACCGGGCGTCGGGTTGGCGCAGATCGAGACCTGAATCCCGCCATCCTTGAGAACCGCCCAGGAACGCGCCATCGTTTCCCGTGCCAGCGCGTCGGTCCCGTCGTCGGCCTCACGGGGAATCGCATCGACAACCACGTCCACGTCCCGCGCGACCGATTCGAATGCGGTGGTCCGGTAGTCGACGAACTCATCAACACCGAGTTCCCGGAGAAACGCTTCGTTGCCTGCCGACGCCGTGCCGATCACGTGCGCCCCCCGCCACTTCGCCAACTGAACGGCGATGTGCCCGACACCGCCGGCGGCCGCGTGGATGACCACCCGCTGCCCCGCGACCAGGCCCCCGACCTCAAACAGGGCATCCCAGGCGGTCAGGGCGGCGACCGGCAGGGATGCCGCATGCACGTGGTCGAGAGACGCGGGCTTCGGTCCGAGGCTCTCCTCGGCTGCGACGACATATTCGGCATATCCGCCCCCAAAGCCGGTCATGCCGTACACCCCATCGCCAACCGTGAGTACCCTGACTTCGGCCCCGCGCTTCTCGACGATGCCGGAGACTTCGCAGCCGGGGATGAACGCGAAGGGTTTCGCCAGCCGGAACCGCAGGCCCGCGCGTATCTGCCGGTCGGCAGGGCTCACCCCCGCGGCGCGGACACGCACGAGGACCTCGCGCGGCCCCGGCTCCGGGATAGGGGCGTCCTCGTAACAGAGCACCTCGGGTCCGCCGTAGTCATGGTACCGGACAGCCCCCATCATCTCGGCGCTCCCTATGCAAGTCCTGGGTCGGAGGGGGGCAAACTACCGATTGCTGAACGTCGGCACCTTCCCCCGCCCGTCACCGTGAACTGGTCGCCAGTGGCGCCATACGCGACTGTGAGCCTGCCCAATCCTGTCCCAGATGAGTGGCGCCGCCGCCACTGCTCCCGGTACTTGCAAGTAGTGCCGCGCCTCTCGCTGTCCGAAGCATCGCTCGCGCGACGCTGATTGATCCTAGCATCAACGCTAGTTCACGGATTCGCGGCCGCCTCCTGCAAGACGGCTGCATCCTCGTTGACCTCGTTGACCCTGCGCATGCCCACCAGTCGCGTGCTCACACTCTCGTTCTCCATTGACCACTTCAGGCACCCCTGCGGCAGCGAGTAGCCCTGTTCGAGGCAGGGCTGCACGCGCGGCCAGGCGTCGGCGTCGCCCTGCAGCTTGGCCCACCTTTGACCCATGGGGGTGTTCGGGCCCAGGAAGGTCTTGATCGCGACCACGCCGATGTCCAGCTCGGGGAGCCAGTGCATTAGTGCGCCATGACCCTATACCCTCGTAGGTGAGGGGCGTTCCTCCGTCATTCGCGACCCGTAGTCCAGTGTTCCCGCGTTCCTGAGACCACACCGGGTGGGGCTCCTGCCCTCACATCTCGTCTACGGCCTGCATCCCACAGCAACCGACCGAGGTGCATCACCTCTACTACGGCACGATCAGAGCCTCACCTTCCGAACGCGGCATGCACGATGCTCAGAGTGTGAATGCTGGGAATGTCTGCTTGCCGCCCCTGGCGCCTGACTCCCCTCCAGACCCCGAGATTCAGGGCCGGATGGGCTTCTCCAGAGGCACAGCCACGTCCGGGTCGGTCAGCACGCGAATCAGAGCGCCACTTCCACGCCCGTGCATCCATCGATGGGCAGATACGCCGTCACCTGCCCGCGCTGTGGTCGTTCGATCACCATGCGGCGGGTCCAGTCGAACGTCACGCCGTGGTGCTCATACCATGAGTCGCATATGTTGTATATCGCGATAGGGAGGGCCCCCGTGACTCTCAGGTACCTCCCCGACGGGATCGCACAGACATCGTCGCCGTCTTGATCGGTGTAACTCCCGCACATGGCCGACCTGGCGGGGTGGAACATCCCTTGTTCCTCGTGCATGTCAAGCAGATAGACGCCATCCGCTCCGTCATCAGCATGCTCCGATATCGGTATGTACTCCCCTCTCACCTTGCGTTCCGGCAGCGTCACAATCTCTGTGTCATAGACGCCCACGTCTAGGCGTTCGGCCTCCACCTCGGCAAGCGGGACGCCAAACACGGGCTCGTTGAGGTACCTGTCCAGGAATGACACGGGCAAGTCCGCAAGAAGCTTCAGACAGACGGAGACCTTGGGCTCGTTGGACGCGATCACCCTTATCCAATGGGCTATGCGCTTCCGTCTTTCGGGGTCCATGAAATCGGCGATATCCTCGTCTCGCGCGCCATAGTTATCGTCACCGAGTGAACGGAAGACGTTCCAGCAGAGATCATGCGTAAAGCCGAACAGACCGCAGATGCACCGCATCAGGATTCTCTGCGCTTCCGTTTGCTCACCGAAATGGCGATTCGCGAGGTCAAACCCCCAGCACAACTCCCCACGGGTCGACGCATGGTGATCACAGTAGCTTGCCGTAAGCCGGTACAGGTGCTCGACTTCTTCTGGGCATAGCGAGTCGAAACAGCAGTCGTCCTCGAGGTTCGAAACCAGCGCGTCATCGTATCTGCCGCTCTGCATCGCATCGATGATCCGGCTCATGCGCCCAAACACATCTGCGTCATGAACTGTCGGGGCTGTCTCTCCATCAACGATGACGATACGCTCCGTCTGCTCGTCCCACCTGGTGGCAACGAACAGCCCGTTCTCCAGGTGCTGATCGACCTGCAGAACAGCAGGTCTGTTGGCCCTAGCGCCGTCGTACCCATACAGACGACCGGCGGTGTCACAGCCGGTGACGATGCACCAGCCCTGCAGGGCCTCCATGAGAACCGGGACGTCCCGGTTGATGGAGGCTACGATGCGCTCATGCAGAGCGGTCTTCCCGGCGCTTCCTCTGATCTCCTGATAGGCGAGGCCCGCATAGCGCATACTGAAGTCTACATAGTCGTCTAGCCCGTGGGCTTTGATGCAGTCATCGGCGGAGTAACCCACGAGACGGTTGTCACCAGTCAGTGAGTTGATCCCGGCAACCACGGCGAGCTTACTGAAGCGCTTGGAATGCTCGTCGGCAGGGATCCGCTTCATGGCCACCTGCAGTGACGTGAAGCAGGCAACGAAGTCGCTCGACTCGCACCCGATAGGATGGGCCGGAACACCCTCAATCAGCCTACGGGCAGACAGGTCGTGGTTCATCGTCTGCGCTCCTTCACGGGATCCCCCATATCGAGACTGGGTGCCCCGATCACAGGCTGAGCAGCCAGCCACCGGGATTCCCCATATGGAACTGGACGCCCCGGCGTTGGCTGAACGGTCAGCCGCTCAGAGCGACGCTTCGCCATCTGAACTCCGGAGACCTGCGCATCTGGCCGCGGGTGACCACTCACAGTTGGTGAGGGTGGGCGCGGCAAGCAGCGCCCCGGGGGACCCGCCACGGCGTAGGGGCGCTGCTTGCTGCCCCTCGCGCTCTGCATAGCCCCGACCTCACCAACTGTGAGCCGCTACCGGAGGTAGCCCGGGCAGGGGAGGGCGACCGCAGCGGTGAACCACAAGACTGTGCATGGCTCGGCCCAGGAGGTGTCGATCCGTGAACGTGGTCGTGGTGTCTGTGCTGGCGCTTCTGCTGGGCGCGGCAGAGGCCGAGCCACTTGTCGTCAAGACCTCGCTCTGGACGAGCGATAGCCTCACGTGGGGAATCCCCAATGGGGATCTGGAGGCGGGTGATGCGGGTGGGTTCACCGGCTGGAAGCCCTGGCAGAAGGGCTACTCGGTCGATGAGCGCGTAAGCCACAGCGGGCGCCTCAGCGCGCGTTGCAGCAACGCCTCCGAGGACGACCAGCACGGAGTCCACCATGTGGTGGAGTTGAGCCAAGTCGTGCCGACGCCGATCACGGTTGAGTGCTGGAGCAAGGCCGAGGGCGTCCCCCTCGGGGGAGATCGAGAGTACGTCCTGCATCTGGACATCAACTACGCCGACGGCTCCGCCCTTTGGGGGGACACCACGCCTTTCAAGTCCGGGACACATGACTGGCAGCGCGTCACGCGTACCTTCGTCCCCACCAAGCCCGTGAAGGCAGCCGGCGTCACGGCGATGCTCAGGGGGCGAACGGGCACCGTCTGGTTCGACGACATACAGGTGTGGTCCGTCGACCTGCCGGCGGGCAGAACAGTGACCTGCTACGTCAGCCCCATCAAGGCCCTGCTGCTGGTGAGGGGCAAGCTAGCCCGCCCGTCCGTGACGATCGGCAAGGCGACCATAGCGTTCGCCGTCGAGATCGAGTCGGGCTGTTACCTGGAGTTCCTCTCGCCGACCGACTGCCGTCTATACGGGCTGAAGGGCGAACTGCTGCAGGTCGTGACCCCCGAAGGCACGGCGCCGAAGCTCAGAAGGGGTCCTGACGCGGTCCGCTTCCGGTGCGACGCTCCTCCCGGACTCCGCGCCCGCGCCTGCGTTACGGTGATGACGCAGGGCAAGGCGCTGAAGCCTGACGCGCAGAAGTGATGCATGGTTGACGGCACTGCCCGGCAGGCGGGCCGACAGCACGACCGGCTACCCACTCAGCGTCAGGCACTCAGGAGTTCGGTGACCAGGCTGCGACACGGGCGGGGGCCGCGCGTCTGGGGTTGGGGGCCAGCGGCGCTCTGCGCGAGTTGGAGGGCATTCCGTGGGGAGCGCCGGATCTGTACTCGGACAGAGCCGCGGTACAGCAGACTACGGAGAGTGACCATGTCGACAATCGAGCTCTGGGTGGTGGGCATCTGCCCGGCCTTCCTGGCCTGGACGGCGGGCAGTTGCTCAGGGGAGACGGCGTTGCCGCAGGGGACCGCCCCCGCGGCTCTGTCAAGCGGCTACTTCCCGGACCGGCTGCATGAGTTCGTGTGGCGCAACTGGAACGCCGTGCCCCCGGCCAGGTTGGCGCACATCGTGGGGTGTTCGGCGCCCCAGATCACGGCGTTGGCCGAGTCCATGGGCTTGCCTGCCGTCCCTTCCGTTCCCCCGGAGATGCGGCAGCGGGGCTACGTCACCTTGGTACGCCGCAACTGGCACCTCCTTCCCTACGAGCAACTGCTCGAACTGCTGGAGGTGACCCCCGAACGCCTGGCCCTCATGCTGCGCGAGGACGACTTCCTCTGGCACAAACTGGGGCAACTCAAGCCGCAGTGTGAGCCCCTCCAGTACCATCCACCGGACGACGTGGCGCGGCGCCGCGCTGCGGAGATCAGGCATGTGGTGGCGGAGAACTTCGGCGAGACGATCCGGGGTCCGGCAGAGCCGCGGTTCGATTTCGTCCGGCAGCTCCGCACTCCACTTCCGTCCCACACCCCGCCGCCTCTGACGGCTAACCGGCCGGCCTTGCTCCGGCTGGTCTATTCCTATGTGGCTGTCTACGGCGATCCACTGCTCAACCCTGACCTGGACCCCTACCCGGATGGTCTGCTGCAGCGCCTCTCAGGCGTGGGGATCAACGGCGTGTGGCTCCACGCCGTGCTACGTGATCTGGCCCCCGGAGGGGCGGCGTTCCCCGAGTTTGGGCAGGACCACGAACGGCGTCTGGCCAACCTCAAGGCCCTCGTCGAGCGTGCCGGACGGCGCGGCATTCGCGTGTACCTGTATCTCAATGAGCCTCGGGCGATGCCGAATCCCTTCTTTGAGAAGCGTCCCGAGGCCGCCGGTGTCGAGGAGAACGGGTATACCGCCCTCTGTACGTCGAGCCCCGTGGTGCGCCAATGGATGACCGAGGCCCTGACCCACGTCTTCCGTCAGGTTCCCGGCCTGGGCGGCATCTACGCCATCACCGCGTCGGAGAACCTGACGAACTGCGCGTCCCATGGCGCCTGGGGTGCTTGCCCGCGATGCCGGACGCGCAGCGACACCGATGTCATCGCGGAGGTTGTGCAGGTCCTTGAGGAGGGCGTGCATCGCGGCAATCCTCAGGCCGATGTGATTGTCTCCGATTGGGGCTGGAGGGGCCACGGCGACGCCCGAGACATTATTGCTCGGCTGCCCCGCTCGGCCTGGCTGATGTCCGTCAGCGAGTGGGCCAAGCCGATCGAGCGTGGCGGGATCGCCACGGAGGTCGGTGAGTATTCCATCTCGGCGGTTGGGCCTGGTCCTCGAGCCCTTCGGCATTGGGAGGCGGCCCGCGAAATCGGGGTCAAGACGGCGGCCGAGGTCCAGTTCAACAACACCTGCGAGATCGCCAGCATACCCTACCTCCCGGTCATGGACCTGATCGCGGAGCACTGCCACAACCTGGCCTCGACGGGGCTTGACGGGATGCTGATTGGCTGGACCATGGGCGGCTACCCTTCGCCCAACTTCGAGTTGGCACGGCGCTTCGGCTGTACCCCGGTTCCCGACATCGAGACGGCGTTAGAGGGGGTGGCGCAGGAGTGGTTCGGTCCCGCGGGGGCACCGCATGCCCGCAAAGCCTGGGCCCTGCTGAGCGCGGCCTACGAGGAGTACCCGTTCCATATCAGCGTGGTCTACACGGCTCCCGTCCAGGTGGGCCCCGCCAACCCTCTGTACCCCGTCAAGACCGGCTACCGCGCCACCATGTGGGGGATACCGTATGATGATCTGGACAGCTGGCGTGGCCCCTACCCGCCCGAGGTCTTCGCCGCGCAGTTTGGGAAGCTCGCGGCAGGTTGGGAGCGGGGTCTGGATGAGCTGCGAGCCGCCGTGCACGCGGCCCCGCCTGAGCGGCAGCGGGACGCGCAGGGAGACCTGCGCCTAGCCCGGGCCGCGGGGGTCTGTTTCCATTCGGTTGCCAACCAGGCTCGTTTTGTCACGGCGCGCGACGCGCTGGCCTCACCAGACGAGCCGCTGCTGCCGGAACAGCGTCGTGAGCGGCAGGCCGAGATCAGGCGTTGCCTCGAATCGGAAATCATTCTGGCCCGCGAGCTCTTCGCCCTGGCCCAGGAGGACTCGCGCATCGGGTTCGAACCCACTTGCCACTACTTCTACATGCCGTTGGACCTGGTGGAGAAGGTGATCAACTGCCGGTGGCTCTTGGGGCGGTTGTCAGGCGGCCCGACATCAGCCCCACGGGAGGGGACCAGCACTTGACCTTCCCGCGCCGGTGGCGGTGGCGCAGGATCAGGACCTGGCACGGCCAGCCCATAGAGGCGCTGAATCGGGCCCATGCTCACGGCAGACACACTAGCCGTCCGTGGGTATTGCCGGCTCTCTGCCCGAGCCCAGGAACGTGTGGTGACAGCCATATGCGGGCGGGGGCGGCGGCACGACTCCAGCGAGCGCACGGAAAACCTCCCCGCAGGCGCGAGTGAAGCGGCTGTCCCTCTCGAGGACCCGACCTAGACGCCAGATCATGCTGCAGTCGGGGTCAGCGTCTCACGCTGTCTGAGTCGATGGGCACTGGGCGGCGCGGTCAGGGCATCGGGGAGCCCTGGTGGGTAGAGCCATGACGGCTTGGGGGTCTGTTCTTCGGCGGCCAGGCACGATGGTGTGGCGAGAGGGTAGTGTCTTCGCGGTCGGCGCATCGTTGAGGCTGGGCGTGGTCATGCGGCTCGTCGCTCGTAGTGATGGTGCAGACCACCGATCCCGGGAACCGCGCTGACCTGTCTCGCCTCCGCCCTTCGGCCTCTGCACGGGTGTGGTCGTGCCATCCCCACGGAGAGAGGCGCTCCGGGGCGCGGGACCGACGTGCGTCTGCAGCAGCGCTGTGGGACCCGTTGATATCGGGCTCGGCCGTTCCCGGTGGTTCCCCCTTCCCGCACGGCCAAGCGTGCGGCCGGGCTGGACGCCAATCACTACACACGCAGGATACGACCTGACCCGAGCACCTTCGTCACCCATGCCCTTGAGCACCCGAGCGCCCTGCTAACCGGCGAGCGAAAAGTTCGGATCTTGAGGGTTCTCGGGGACCCCCACTGGGGGCCGGTCGCACCGGCGTCGATCGAGTGAGAGCTCAGTCCGCCGCCTTCACCTCGAAGTAGTCCAGCCACACGCCGCCGACGTTCTCCGGGTTCCCGTAGGGGCCGCACCACAGGTACTGCCCTTGCGCGGGCACGATCGTGGCAAGTTTGTAGACGTGCCAATCGCTGTCGGCAATGTCCTTCACGTTGGGCTGCACGCCGCCCAGGCCCGCGCCGTTGACGGTGTCATAGACTCCGGCCCAGAAGGCCGACTTCTCTTCGCCCTTCTTCTCAACCCGGATGCGGGCGAACACATCGTACTTCGTGTCCGGTTCGAACTGCCCCGGCGAGAGCCAGTACTGGCAGCACCACTCGATATGTGTGTTCGGCAGGTGAATGCTGAACCCGTCCTCAGCCGTTGGGTCTTCCTCGATCCAGCCCCACTCACCGTAGTGGCCGATGGGGATCCTGTCGTCCTGGATCACGGCATGCAGCGCCCGGTGCGTCGTGGCACCCGTACCCTGCGCTTGGGGGACGCCGCTCACATCGGGCAGCACCTCAACCCGCTGCCTCAGGCCTGCGGCTCCCCCGGCGGCGGCCTCCGCCTTGGTCTTGAACTCCACGGTCACGCAGCCCCGCTTGGCGTCTACCCGCACCCACGCCCGCTCGATCGGCGCGCCCGACGGCACGACCCGAATGCCCAGGCCGGCCGCGTGGTTGGCGAGGGTCACTCCCTGGGCAACCTGTGCACCCGTGAAGGATAGGTCCCTCTGCGTCTCCGTCTCGGGGAGCGACAGGCTGACCGCGCCCTGGTCGCCGAGCGCCGGCAGGACTGCGGTCACGTCATCGGTCGATCCGAGGTTGAGAGCGGAAGCGGCTCTGAGGTCGCCCGGCCGAGGTCCGTCGGTGGCATTGGTGATGCTTGAGGCGATGTCGAAGGTGTTACCCTCCGCCGGAAGGGTGATCGAACGCTCCAGCCGGACCTTGTCGGCGATCTCGGCGCCCATCGTCACCGCCTGGCCCTCGCCAACCGCCTCGGTCTTCGAGTCGAAGACATCGGCCCAACCCGGCCCTTGAGCCGCTCCTTGCCATGACTCCGCATAGCCGCCCGCTGCGGGGTACCCCGGCTCGTCCTGCGCCGCCACGTACGCGAGGTTCCGGCCGTCCGGCAGCGGCGTGAGCGCGATGAGGCGGCCGCCGAGCCCCGGTGTCAGGTCGAGTCTCAGCGCGTCGTTCTGCAAGGTGACGACCTCGAAGCTGCCGATCTTCGGAGCGATGCGCTTCCGGTACTCGGCAACCGCCAGTCCGCCCTCGTTCAGCGCGCTGAGCCCGCCGCTCTCCGCCGCGGCGAAGAACCGCTCGACGCGCCGCTTGAAGACGGGGTCGATGTCGGCCTGGTAGCGGTCGTTCTCGATGCGATACGGGCCGGTGGTTGGCTGTTTCGTCCGCTCGATGAGCGCCCAGTCCGGGCTCAGCCGCGCCACCCGGACGCGATCGAGGACCTCCGGCTGGTCGGCGACCGCAGCTTCCGCCTCGTCCCAGAGCTTCTCAGCCTGAGCGAGAACGTCCTCGGTCAGGTACGGCGCTCCCGCCCCCTCCCAGATGTGCATGTGGATGTTGTCCTTGAGCACCTTGTCCCGAAGCAGGTCGATGTACGCCCGCATCGGCGGCGCCGCCTTTCCGTACACGCCCTCCAGGAACTCGTTCATCGCCGTGTCTTCGTTGTAGTCCGGGTCCCACAGGAACTTCGCCTGCATGTACCCGTCGAGCGAGTTGAACTCGCCCGCCAGTGTGGTGTAGGTGTCCTCCTCGAAGATCCCCCGCACGTGGTTCTCGGCGAAGAAGCGGATGTTGTCCCGCAGGACATGCCGGTTCGGGAACGGCACGAGGTAGTTGGCGAAGGAGGTCGTGTAGTCCCACACCCAGATACGGTCACAGACCTTCCCCCAGCCAACAATGTCATCGCGGAAGGCGGTGTTCTCTGCACTGTCACACGTGCCGAGGGGATGCGAGAAGCAGCATTCGATGCTGCACAGGCGCACGATGACGTTGGGTCGCGGGCGCATCGTCTTCGGTGGCTTGCGCGACCACTGGTAGGCCAGGGTGTCGATGGCCTTGTCCGGGAACTCCTTCTCCACCGCTTCGGCGACCCGGTTGACGAGGTACAGCACCGGAGCGGCTTGCGTGCCCTCCTGGTCCACGAGCGCCTGACAGTTCGGGCACTGGCACGGGCTGCCGGTGTCGTTCTGTGAGACCGAGAACACCATCGCCTCCGGATGTGCGCGCATGCGTGAGAGGACCTCTTCGGTGACGATCCGGATGACGTCCTCGTTCGTGCAGCAGAGCTGCGTGTAGCCGTCCAGGCGCTGCCCCCCGACAAAGGGGAAGTACTCCGGGTGCTCCTTGTAGTACTTGGCGGGCGGCACCAGGTCGTAGAAGGTGTGAACGAAGCCAAAGTAACTGACCTTCCCACCGTGCCTCTCGGCGAGGGAGGCGGCGTTGCTGTTGACGCGGTTCCGCGCGCACCAGTCGCCGTCGAAGCAGTCCTTCACGAAGGGCTCGCGGTACTCCAGACGCGGCACCTTCGTCTCGTCCAGCGGCGGCAGGGCGAGGCGCGGCGTCTCCGGGATGCGGCTCACGGCCGGCGTGAACCATCGGCAGCCCAGGTGGTCCTCCAGGAGTCCGTACACCCCGTACATCGTACCGCGCAACGCTCCGCCCGCGATCACCAGGTGCGGCCCGACCGTCCGCAGCACGTAGCCCTCGCTGCCCAACCGCCCGAAGTCGAGGCCCACATTCAGGGCCTTCAGGTGCGCGTTATCCCCGACGATGATCTCGTGCGGTCCGAGCGGCGTGCTGTCGGACACGATGGCGGGCTCGGCGCCGGACATCGCCTTCAGCCAGCGCTGAAGCTCCTCAGCCCCGTACTTCGTCGATGGCGAGGCATCGTCCGCCACCACGATGCTGAACTCCGACCGACCGCCGTCGGCGAGGACAAGGTCCTGTGCCATCGTGGGGCCGGCAGCCCACGCAGCAAAAAACAGCGTCGCGAAGGACGCGATGGTGGTACGCATATTGGGTCCTCCTCTTGCCCGGCTCGAGCCGGGCTTCCCCGTATGGAGCTGCGCGCCCTGACGGCGGCTGAACGGCCAACCGTTCGCTGCCATGCTTCACCATCGGAGCGCCAGGAGCCTGCACGACGAAGGGAAGAGGCGGAGCGGGCAGAACCGGGGGAAACCGGAAGACGAGGAGAGTGGGGGAACGGGACAGAGCCAGATGGCACTTCATTGAGCCCGCTGGGTTAGAGTCCACAGGAGTGGTGTAGGAACAGAGGAGAGGGTCACTGGGTTATCCCGTTGAGGTTTTTCAGACTCAAGAGACGACAACCCAGCGACATGAAGAGCATAGATCCCCTCACTTGGCTACGCAATGAACTGGAGAACGAAGGCAACGATCTGCTCCGAACGATGGTGGCCGAGTTCGCAGAGAAGCCCATGAGCGCCGAAGCGGATGCCCTCTGCGGGGCCGCCTATGGCAGCCGTGTGCCCGAGCGGACCAACCACCGCAACGGATACCGGGATCGCCGATGGGATA
>Ga0315288_10001158_pt1 | contig 33989 bp, 51 predicted proteins | sample YL17G11_20_MG_FD_203454 | JGI IMG/M metagenome (GOLD analysis project Ga0315288, IMG submission 203454) | Sediment microbial communities from Yellowstone Lake, YNP, Wyoming, USA - YL17G11_20 | ecosystem: Environmental > Aquatic > Freshwater > Lake > Sediment | place: USA: Wyoming | collected...
CCCTCGCCTTCGCCTTGTCGTTCATCACTCGACCTGGGTTTCTTGCTTGAAGCGTTCGCCTTTTTGAAGCCAACACACGATCTCTCTTCTGCATTGAGGGCAGAGTTCGAACGCGCGTTGCCGGACATCGTTCCCGATCCCCTGGTCTCGATACGGGATCATGGCAACGCCCCAACCTTCGGGGAGTAGTGCATCGGCTTCCGCCCCCATCGGGTCTACCCATCCGCAACGATCGCAACGCACATCCGCGCTTACGTGCTTACTCATCACTCGACCTCGAGAGCCGCGGTCGCGCGGCGGATCAATTCTTTCAGTTCGTCGCGCGTCCAAATGACACACGCAACCGTGGTTCCGTTGTCGCGAAGGCGCGAGACCTCGAACCCTCGACCGACCGCCTCGACGATGACCGTCGGCATGGGCGCGGGAGGATCGACGAGGCGGAGGCGCGTCGCGTCTTCGTGATAGTCGTCGAGTTCGTCGAGGTCGAACGTCGTCGGGACCTCGACGAACGGAACGGGAGGCGGCGTCGAATCAGGGATCGCGAACCCGATCTGATTCGGGTCGGGAGTCTTCTTTATCGACGCCACCTCCTACGCCCTCAGAACGCCTTTGCGGGCGGAGGCGATCCAGCGATCGGCGCGTCGGGTCGCGGGCCGGCGTTCGCGCCGTGAGGGAACGAGTCGTTCGCCTTCCCGACGGGCGTCTTCGCGCGCTGAGCGAGGACGAGCCCGCGCATGCGCGCGCCGAACGACTTCGCCGCTTCCGTGTTCATCGCGTTCTCGACGTTCAGGTATCCGCCCGGGCGGTTGACCCACTGAACCTTCGCGGCGTGACGGATCTCGCCGTCCTTTTCGTACTCCTCGATCTCGACGACGATGTCGACATCGTTCGCGTCGAGACCGTGAAGAGCGCCGTCCTCGAACTCGCTCGGATCCTCGCCCTGCCAACCCATGAGGATCAACGACTGGATCGTTCGCTCGTTCGTGTTCTCCGTGAAGTAGCCCGTCCAGCGGACGAGCGCGCCCGCGTGCTCTCCGCCGATCACTTTGAAGTAGAGTTCGAGGTAGGGCGTCCCCTTGTTCGCGCTCGTCCCGAGAACGCACGCGCCCGACGCCTTCGCGCGGTAAGTACCTTGCTTGATGCTCATGTTCAACCGATCTCCTCGACGGCGTTGTCGCCCTTGGTTTTCATCATCAAACGATCGCCGCGCTTGGCGATCGTCAGTTCCACGTCCTGCCATCGGAACGGACCCGTCCCGATCTGATCGGCGACGGCGACGTCGAGAGCGGACGACGCCACGATGACCTTCGCCTGCTGCTTCTCGTACGCCTCGAAGAGTGCCCTCTTCTGATCCGCGGTCAGTTCGTCGCTTGCCGTGTCGCTCATGTCTTGCCTGCTTTCTTTTCGTGAGAGAGCGTCGTCACTTCTCGGCCTTCGTCGCGAGGTATTGATCGACCGTTGCAATCGCTTCGCTGAGTGAAGCGAAAGTTCTTCCGCGTTCCGTGAGGAACGCGCCGCACGCCGCCTCGACCTCGACGTTCCCGAGGTCGGCAAGCTTGCTCGTGATCCGCAATTCGAGTTCGTCGATCGTCGGCGGGCGACCCGCTTTCACGAGACGCGCGAACGTACTCCAATCGAGAGGCACGCGTTCGGGCAAAGTGAACCGCGTTTTCGCGTCGTAGCCCGCCGCGGGTTGCGTGCGAAGAACACGCTTCCCCGTCGAGATCCCTTTCGCGCGGTCGCCCTTCTCTTTGCCTTCGATGATCGCGACGTCGAGTTCGGCGAACCCGACGACGTCGACCCACTCGCGGATCAGTCCCGCCGCCTTCGCGTTCAGCTTGATCGCCCATGCGTCGTAGTCTTCGCCCGTCGGGTTCTTAACCGACTTCCGTTCAGCGTGCGCGATCAGGAGGACGTTCTTCCCGTTCGTCCGCGCTCGCGTGAGTTCGTTCAGCAAGACGCGCCACTCGTTCAGCGCGGCGACGTAGCCCTTCCCGTAGCCGAACGACTCGATCGACTTTTGCTTGCGACCCTTCTCGTCGCCTTGCGCGCAAACGTACGTCCAGCAAAGTTGCTCCGCCCAATCGAGCGAGTCGATCACGATCGACCCGCAACGCGGTTCGGTCGCGAGCGCCTGAACCGACTCGATCAGATCTTCCCAATGCGTCGGCGTCGGGACCGCGAGAGCGTCGATGTTGTCGAGACCGCTCTCGACGGCGACGAAGATCGCGCCAGGCGCGCCCGCGCAAAACGTCGACTTCCCGACGCCGTCCTTTCCGAACACGACGACGCGAATCGGCGCCTCTCGAAGCGTGCTCTTGATCTCGATCATCCGTCGACATCCTTCGCGCTCGCAACGAAGTCGAGTTCGACCTCCTTCGCGCTCGCGACGTACGCGAGAACGCCGGACCATGTCTCGGGTTCCAGAACGATCCGGTTCGTCTCCTCGATCCCGTTCTCCGTCGTGAGGACGATCCCTTGTGAAGTGATCTCCGCGAAGCATCCGTCGCCCATGTACCTTTTCCTGATCACTTGCTGATCTCCTTTCGCTGATTCGTCTCGAACCGAGAGTCATCATCGATCGAAGCAATGCCAGAGCACACGTCGTGGTACTCGCATAGGCGATTGAAGCGCAGGCACGAGGAGGGTGAACGCGGCCACGCGTCACGATCGTCGCAGTCCAAGATCATCCGCGCCGTGTCCGCCGTGTCCTTCGCGTGCGCTTCGTTGTCTCGGTCAAGCCGCACGACGGTCATGCGCTGGAAGTACCAGTTAGGACGGCCAGCGATGTCTGTTATGAGTCGTTCGCTGTACTGAGCGGGGTCCTCGTCACGCTCCCTCATGTTCGCGTAGAGCCTCGGGATTGGATCAGGCCTGGTCGGCTTGGTGTACTTACGAGACTCTTCAGGGGTCGCCTTCAATGGCTGCATCTCGGGCTTACGGATCACGTCATAAAGAACGTCGCGCGGGTTGTGTCCGATTGTCTTGGCGGCATCGAGGTACGTGGACACTTGCGTGTCTAGGGTCGCCACGTGCCGCCAGTAATCGGACCCAGGCGAGATGTCTTGAGATGAGGTCTTGTGCTCGACCAGGTGAGTTGAACCATTGCGTGACGCGATGGCATCGATGGCCCCGCCCAAGTCGCACGTGTGTTTCATGTTCCACACCTCCCCGAAGCGGTCTTGGTCTCGGGTGAGAAGGGGGATCTTGAACTGCGTTTCCACGGCGATAGTCTCGTAACCCTCGCCACCCCATCGCGCGGTGTACCCGGCCAGCAACGCCTCAGCCTTGACCATGCTGAAAACATCAAGGCCACCGTCCACTGTTTCGGCGGAGGCACTCCCCACAGCGGCAAGCGCTGTAGCCAGTCGTCTATCCGGGTACACGGCGCCACCGCACGCCCACCACGCGTTCAGTCCGATGTGAAAGAACGTGCCGAACCGCAAAGCCTCCGTCTTGCGGCGCGGCCTTCGACGTAGCACGTAACTGAACTGATACTCACGCGGGCAACGCCGAAACGTTGTCAGTGAAGAGTTGCTCAGCAGGGGCAGCCCAACCTTGCGCGTTCCGGTCGCTGGCTCCGTCGCGTTCATGGAGAGAGGCATACGATCGTATCGTAGTGATGGCAACACAAAACGACTAGCCAACTAATCGGCTATGGAAACGGTCGACAGGCGCGCGAAGCAATGGTACTCATCAGGACCATGAAGACACTTGCGGCACGGTTGCGATGGGCGCGAGAGAAGCGCGGACTGTCCTGCGCGGAACTTGACGAAGTGGCAGACCTAACGCTTGGTCACACCGCAAGCGTGGAGTCGAAACGCATCGAGGTGCCAAGCACGGCCACGGCGAGCAAGCTAGCTCGCGCCCTTGATGTCGAGGTTGGCTGGCTGATCGAAGGCGGTAAGGCCCCCCAGATAGCCAAGGCTGGCTAGACGTTCGTGACCCACTAGGAGTTTCTTCACCCGCTCATACCCGCAAGGGTCACCCTGAGAAGACGGCAACACCGATGCGGGATAGGGGTTGTCGCCGAGTGCGTCGGCCACCAGGTCTCAACGTCAGAGCCACAACGCGCGGACGTGACAGGGCGGAGAGACGTCCACTATGCGCTTCCGGGACATCGATCAGTGGCCGAGCGTGGCGCTAGACGTTCGTGACCCACGAGGGAACACGCGCAAGGTAGTCTTGCCCGATGATGTTGGCGTCTACCAAGACCCCGCCCCACGTGACGCTGGGAAACATCTGGGTCATGCACCACCCGCAGTTCCACGGCTCGGCCAACGCGTTGTTCCGATCCACGATGCGGCCCTGTCCACGCCAGTAACGCTTGACGCGAAGGGCCCACAGCTCTCTGCTTGTGAGCGGTTGAGGCGAGCCCACGTAGAGGCATGGCATCCACCCGCCCTCCGCGATGGCATCCGCCCACGTGTTGATCTTGTTGACAAGCGCAAGAGGGTCCGACCTGAACGCTTTCATTCCCTCAAGGTCCAGCCACACGGACGTGCCGGCTGGAATGCCGAGCGTCTTCAGCTGTCCAATTTCATCGCTTGGCCCGTCCTCATACTCCCCCGCTAGGGTCACGGGCATGAACGCGAGGCCACTTGCGAGAACGATGGCGAGTCGTGCGGGGTTGATCACGCCGAGGTACGCAACGAGAAATTCTACACCGGAAGCTTTCAGTGCCGCGGCTTGGGATGTGGTGCCGGCCTGAGCAAACGGGAGGGAGTCGACTCCGCGCGCTCCCACCGTAGCGGTCACGGCTCTCATACGTGCGGCACCGTGTAGTCGCCGTCTTCCGCAAGCAACTGTTTCAGCGTCTCGAAACTCATCGTCCAGTAACCGGAGTCTCCCCACGACGTGCCCCATGAGTTCACTCCGCGGATAAGCTGGGCGTCTACATCGATCTCGGTGACCTGCATCTCGTGACCTCCCCGCGACTGACCGGAGATCTTGAGCTCGGCCCGTTGTCCAACGGGCTCGTCAAAACCCTCGTACCAGTTCACACCAAGCATCCCGGGACCTTTCGCGAGTGAAGCAAGCGCGGCGTGCACGGTAAAGGCGTGCTTGTAACCGGAGAGCCAGTGACGTTTATGTGCAGCCTTGGCCGCGGCAAGGCCGCTCGATCCCGTGTCATCCGGCGGGAAATGACCTGGGATCTTGTCGAGCCGCGTTGCCTGCTTGTAGAGGTCCAGGCAGTCGACTTGCCCAAGCACGCGTGAGGCAGAGTAGAAAGGCTCGGTCATAAGCACGCCAACCATTGCCTCGCACGTGCATGAACCTACGTCTCCTTGGTCGAACGGTGCCACGAAACGATGCCACCTTGCAGATACGAGCGGGGCGACTTGTCGAACAACCCCGAAGTTCTTGGACTCCGGGTCATGCTCAACATGTCGGCCCAATCTTCGGAGCCCGTTGCCGCTCGTTTCCGCAAGGTGTTTGATCTTCATCGCTTCGCTTTCAACGCACGGATGGCCGCTGCTGTCTCTGCGTTTGTTGCGCACGTGGTGGTCTGAGGAATAACTTTACACGGCGCGGCCATCCTTGCGCCCGCGTCAGAACCCGCGTCCGCACGGACGGAGGCCACGAACGCTGCAAGCGAGGCGAGCTCTGGAGCCGTGGCACAGATCGAGTCGACCAGAGCCGAGTCAGTCACGGCCTCCACGATCGTGCACGCGGCCTTCGTTCCATCACCGGCTTGCTTGGGAGTGACGCCACAAGCAGAGACCCCGAGTAGCGTAGCGAATGTCACGTGGTAGAACTTCACCGCTCGCCCTTGGGTGACGACTCGGGTACGGGAACACGTCGCTCCCTCACTGTCTCGGGGACTTCCTCGATTGAAAGCTGTGAAGGGTCCGAGCCCTTGCAAATGTCCGCAAGCTCCGCGCCGCTCACCATCTTGGGTGGTTGGCCGGGCCACGTGTACTTGTAGTTTTTGGCTGGGTCGATCGTGAGGGGCATGGTCATTGTCATCAGGGTGCTCCGAACTTTTTTGCATAGTACGCCAGCATGGCGAGGATGAAACCGCCGAACGCGTAGGCCACCTTTTCTGCCATCTTTGATCGAAGCGCGAGGCCAACTGATGAGGCGATGCCATCGAGCACCTTGCCGCGTTGATCTGCAGCTTGCGCGATCGCAGCGATAGCAGCAGCGGATTGCTCCGCGAGAGCGTGGGTCTCTTGGATCTTCTGGTCTTGCTCCTGATTGCGAATGATTTCGCTAGCTTGCGCGGCCTGCAAAGAGAGATCCATATCGCTCGGCCGCTTCGCGTGATCACTCAACCTAGCAACCCGCGCCTGAGACTCGTTGCGCCAGTCATCCAACCGGATGCGCCAAGACTGAAGCCCACGTACATCTTGCTTCAAGGAGTGGAACTCGCCGGAGAGGAGCGTAAAGTCTGCCTTCACGGACGTAAACCCCGCATCCTGCTTGGCCTCAACGCGTTCAATCGTGCCCACGACCTTGTTTAGCAGGCCTCCAAAGATCTCCCCCTGCGACAGCTGCTTCGTGGGGACATAGTCCGGACCTACCGGTCTCGACTCAGGCAACGTTTCGTCATCCTTTGGCATCGCACATCATAGTGCCACATTGGCGCCCAGACGGTACACCCCTGTATCATCAAAGCCGACCCACGCCCCGAACGCATCCGGGATGTCCACGGTAGTGAAGCCGCCGGTAACAACCGACACGCGAACGTCAAAGCCTCCCCCGTTTGAGTTGCGCACAAACTTTGTGTAGGACTCGGCAGCCGTTGCCACGTCCGGAAACTGAAGCTTCCGGATTGCGGTATTTGCAACCACAGAGGAAACGTTAAGCGTCCACACCTCTTTATTGACTACTTGATGGTCGAGATCCTGCATGTTTTCAGAAGCGGATCCGTGAACACCGTACGGGCCATCTATGCCCACAATCGGCACATTGGAGCGAACGTTTGTATCATCGACCTTAAACCGGACAGTTTCGCCCGCGTAAAAATTGTGGGCACCTGAAGCCCGACACAAGTGGTTTAGGTCCGTAAACCCGTTGTCGTCCGTTCTAGTGACATCGCCGCCTATCCATAGGTTGTCAGTGTCCAACTGGATTACCGTGAGGTCAAACGTGTCGGCCCCGTTTCTGTTGTTTACAACGAAAGATTCTGAGAGCCGAACGTCCCCGGCCTGGGCAAGGGGGGTGCCGTTGTCTATTGAAATCTCAGGAGTAGTGATCCCGTTTAGCGTTGCCGTAACTCCGGCCACCGCCTGGAATACGCCCGCCCCATCCGTTGTGATAATTTCGTCCGCGTTTGCTCCTGGTGCCGCAGAGGCGGCCGCATACTCTAGCGCGGTCGCACCCGCATTGACGCGGACCACTTGCAGAGCCGTTCCTATCGTCGCGAAATCCATTTGATTTCCGTTAGTGAGATCGACTTTGATCGCGGTCGCGTCTTGAACGCCAGCGGTGTTATGCGTGAACCCCGTTCCTGTAGCGGTGTTAGCATACTCTAGCGACGTCGCTAGAGCGTTGACGCGCAGCACCTGAAGCGCAGTGCCTAGCGCCGTATCGTCTATGTGATTCACGTCAAGAAGGTCCACCTTAACCGCGGCCGCATCTTGAGCGCCAGTGGTGTTATGCGTGAACCCTGTTCCGGTTGGAGACGGGGCCGCAGCGGTAGAAGTGACGTCCGTGGCGCCCGTAATCGGGTTGTCCACGACAGTAAAGCCAGAGACAAAATTGATCTTGCTGCGCTGGAAAACTTCCACGCCAGCGTTGAGAACGGTGCGAACGCCGAAAATGAGTGAATCGAGGTAGCTCATAGCACCGCTCCTTGAAGTCCGAAGTAGATGACCTGCAGAGCGCCAGGGCCACCCGCGCCGCCCGTACCACCGGCTTGACCTGTTGCCGTGCCGGTTCCGTCCCCACCTCCGCCACCTCCGCCGCCCGCACCAAGCGTTCCGGCAGTCCCGGCCACGCCAACGGCACCGCTTCCTATGCCGGCACTGCCACCACCGACACCGGCCGCGTTAGCTTCCCACTCGGAAGCACCGCCACCCCCGCCACGTCCACCAAAGAAGATAGTCGAGTCAATCGCTCCGCCAAAAGCGACAGCTGTAGATCCTCCGTACTGTTCTATCGCTGACGTTGCGGCAACGCTGCCCGGGAAATTGTCGCCCATGCCGCCCTCACCCGACGCGGGGATGGCGATCGTCTCAGCCGTGTGAGGGGCGGCCTTTGCCGCCGCGTTACGAACAGCAGCGCCGCCCTGGACACGACGGCTCGCCGCGTTCGCACCGAATCCGCGCTGTCCACCCATCGCGCCAAGGAACGCGAAGAATCCTCCGAAGGTTGTATCTCCCCCGTCTGTACCGTCAGTCCCGTTGTTCGTTGTGTTCTGGGCTCCGCCTGCCCCGCCCGCGCCGCCCGCGCCGATAATCACACCGTACGTGGTTCCGGGGGTGACGGGGATCCAGTGCTCATTGACGCGAGCACCGCCCCCTCCGCCCCCTCCGCACCCCGAGATGACGGCCGCGGTGGAACCTCCCCCACCACCTCCGCCTGCTCCTCCCCCCATACCTCGAATGAGGGCCTTGGTTACACCGGCAGGACAAGTCCACGTTGCCGTTGCGAGGAACTCATCGACACGGGGGGACCCTCTTCGCGTGGCAAGAAACTGGGTTCGGTCGGTAAGGAGATCGACCGCAACGTTCAGGCTTGCAACGCTTCGGAGCTCGCCATCGGACGGACGCGTGATTGCTGGCGTCAGTGATTGATTAACGACCGTTCCGCCAGAGGCGTACGCTCCGTTACCTGCAGACCCGACGAGCTGGAACGTAGAGCCGCTTGCTGAGGCGATGCGCCACGAACCGTTTGCAGCCGTGTTGCCGAGGACCCCCGAGACGAAGACATAGTCACCGCTTGAGTACCCGTGCGCCACGGTGGTCGTGATGACGATCGGAGTCGCGTTGGTTGCGTTTGAGATTGTTCGTGCGGCCGCGTCCGAAACGTTGTCAGGGTTGCCCGTGTAGAGAGTCGTCATCGCTTAGGCTCCGTCCCAAAAGATTGCGTTGTACCCCACTCGCCACTCTGGTGTATCACTCGTTCCGCTCGGATTCGGAGGCGATGTGTCGAGCACTTCAAAGAGCGTGGCTGAAAACGTGATGATGATATTCAGGCACGCAACATGCGCGGGCTTCCACTTCGACACGATGCTTTGAAGCTGAGCAACCTGATCAACCGTTGCGTCACTCCCCCACGTACCGCCGTCTCCCCACGTACCAGGGTCACCCCATAGATCTGGTACCCACGGGGCGGCGCTCGAATCAATGATCACCCAGCCGCGGAACCATCGACCCACGAAAGCATCCCAGTTCCAGTTGGTCCCGACGTTCGTTTTTGTGACCAGACCGTTTAACAGGTTGATCTCGTGCCACACGGCCGACTCACTTACGAGCCGAAGTGGTGTCGATGTGCTCGGCGAGAACCACGCGAGAAGCTGGCGAAGAAGCTCGCCCCCGTTGCCCTTCCTTCGATGAGACTCGATCGCGCCCTGCAGTCTCATCGCATAGTGGTCATCGGTCTCGCTTGGCCCACGGTCCAGTTGCATGTCGCGGCCGATGAGGAAAAGCGCGTCAGGCGTTCCGATGCCAGGCATCGAAGCCTTCACCCCGTCGATCATCCAGTCGCCGAGGGCATCAATGATGACCCCTTCCGAATACTGGATCCCTGCCCCCACCTCGCCGAGAAGGAAGGGCGGAGAGATCTCCAAGATCGAATCTCGGAACGGCATTACGAAAGCACCGTGATGGTGGGAGTGATAGCACCAAGCACTGCCACCTTGTTCGGAGTGACCGCAACGTCAGCCGCGGGAATTGACACCACAACGCGAAGGATGCCAGGCGTAGCCTGTCCAATCACTTGCTCTAGAGCCGAGACGTACACCGCTCCCGTGTCAGGTGGAATGACGTACCCTCCGATCGAGAGGGCTGCAAACCACGCCGTGAGCGCGTTTCCGATCGCAGTCTGAATCTGAGCAACCGTGAGTTGAGATCCGCTCACCCACGCCTGGTAGGTAATCGGGACAGTCACCGGCGTGGCAGCAATTGCCGTAGCCGTAACAGCCCAAGGCTCAACATTGTTATCGATGGCTGCTTGAACGATCACAACGTCGGGCGCGCTTGGCGCCCCTGCAGCCGTAGCAAGGTACACACTCACGAACCCCGTGACCTCGTCTGCAACCGTTCGCGTCCGCGTGATAGGCGTAGACGTGGCAGAGAACGCGGGAGTGGTTGCGATATAGTTGTACGCATCCTTCGCCCCGTTCGGAGAGAGTGCACCCAGCTTCGCTCTCGCACGTGTCACAAGGGCGAGCGTGGTCTCCTTGTCCGTCCCCACAAGTGTCAGAGGGTTCGCACACCCCACGCCAACGAGCGTGGACACCACCACCGTGACAGAACCTGGCGCTGCGTTGCTTGCGATACCCGGCTCGTCTGCGGCCACTGTCACGCCCGCGAGACCCACCGTCGCAAGGATGGTGATGTTTGCCGTGTTCCGGTACGTCTTACCAGTCACCGCGTGCGCCACGATCAACTCACCAGGGGCAAGGGTGTAGTTTGTGAGGCTCGCGTTTGACATGTCCACCGCGCCTGTGGCTGAGGTGGCCGGTACGCGTTGAACGTCAAAGCGAGACTGGGCCCAGATGTCCGCCCACTCATCCGAGGGAAGGAGGTCCCCGAAGCCACCCTTTGCGATCTCTACGGCGATGAGAGACAGGTCCGCAAGCTTCTGCGCTACCGTGGTGAGCATGGTCAAGATCGGCTGGCCGTTCTGCCATGACGTTGTAGGAAGCCCAAGGGCCGCCGCAACAGTCAGGAGCTCGGTCAACATCTCATCGCGTTCAACCGGCGTAATGATGTCGCTCAACGTGACGGTCATGGGTCCACCCTTATGATCTCAACCTTCACGGCTGACACCGCCAACACCAACGTAAATGACTCCGTACTCAGTTCCAGGTTGACCGACAGCGTTAGCACACCGGAGCGATCGAGTGTGGCCGTAGCGTCGGCGGCTGAAACGCGCTCATCCTTCAAACACTCCGCGACCACTCCAGACTGAAGCCCCGCGATGTCTCGCGGGCTCATGTCCTCGTTGATGAACTGCGTGAGGTCAAAGCCATAGTTCGGATCCGCGATAAGGCGCCCGCGTGGCGTGGAGAGTCGCCTAGCGATGGCCTCGCCAACGACCACGAAGCCCGAGACGGTGCGGCCATCGGAAGCGATGTCACTCACACACGAGACGTCGCTACCGTAGTCGGTCATTGGAGCACCGCAGAAGGTGGGGAGATCGTAAGTGAGATCTCAGCATGTTCAACAATCTTCGCGAAGATGGCCCGGAACATGGGGCGCATCGAAGCCTTGATCGCTATGCCTCCGTCAGCTGGTGGTGGGACCATGCTCGCAACCCATAGATCGAGAGCCTCGTCGGCGGCCGCGTTATTGAGAGCCACTGGGAACTCCTATGCTTGGAAACTGACCAGACACGTCCAGCGTTTTCGTTTGGAGGGCAGCGATCGAAGCGGCCCACCCTGCAAAGATGGCGGAAGACGGAACCACGCCCGTTGCGAAACCGGCCTGGAGTGCCGCAGCCGTGGCAGTCTGAGGGATGAGACCGGGCGGAGCTGGAGCAGCTTGCGCCGCGAGAGCCCCCGTGATGGCCAGCCCTAGCAACGGTTGAAGCACCACGGCCAAGAGAGGGCCACCACCCGCCGCAGCCATGAGCGTCACGAGCGTGTTGTAGATGAGAAGCGCGCACGCCTCCGTTGTCATCAGGTGCTCAGTCGTGCCGCCAAGCGAGACGCACTCCGGTCGCGATGGGTCACAATTGACGAACTGTATCCGGCACTTAGTGCCAGCAAGTGTAGGTGTTACATCACCCATTCCGACCAGTGGAACGTTTGTCAACGACGGCATCCGCGAATCGGTGGGAGTGCAGTCGATTGTCTTAGCGATGCCGGGCATCCCAAGAGATGGCGCGACCGTGTACTCCCACACGCCGGCGTAGAGCAGTGACGAGAGTTCCGACTTGATGAGGGACTTGAGAGCCGTTCGGAGTCGCTCTTTGTTGTCAGCGTCCGCGCTCATGATGTGGAGTCGGACCTTCCCGTCATTGTCTGCATCGATGGTGACCGACGAGATCGTTTGCGGGGTCGTGACAGTATTCGATGAGAACGTGCGTCCGGGCACCCACGCCGCGATGTTCTCCGTTGCGACCTCGACAACCCCCATCGATCCAGAGCGCGTGATAAGATTGAACGGAGTGACGATGGGGGACGATGCCCGCGCCCTTGTTTGCGTGATGCCCTCACCGTCCACGTACCATCGACCTCCCAGAAGCGAGTGTAAAAGGGCTTCGCCCTGCCCTTCGTCCCGGGCGAACAGGAGGCCCACGTTTCGATCGGAGTCGAGGGTTATGGTTTCCCCCGTCTCGCTTGCCGCATCCTTCAGGACTGAGGAGAGCTTGACCCCGACAACGTGCGAGTAACCCTTAGCGGGGAGGACCTTGCTCCAACCGTTCGCGCCTCCAACGATGCGCGCCTTTCGGTCACCGTTGAACGCAGCTTGACGGACGACTGTACCGGTCAATGTCAGGTCTCCCGCAACAAGCTTGCACGGCGAGACAATCTCCGCGTCGACGGGAAGTGTCACGTCGGCCGACCACGTCCCGTAGTAAGGGATCGTGATGTGAGCGATCGCAACGCGCGCGTCGTTGAGAGTGACGGTGCTCACGGGAAGGCTTCCTTAGTGAGTTTGGCGATCTCTCTTTGCTGCGCGTCCGCGATCGGATCGTCGCTCTTGCCAGACGCGCCAGACTTCTTCGGATCCGACTTGCTTCCGGAAGGTGTGCCGGTGGCGCTCTTCTTCGGTGGCGGGAGGTACTCGAGAAGCTTGACCGTGATCGAGTAGAGCCCCTTGCCATCATGCTCTACCGCACCAATGCTCTCCGTCACGACAGAGTGTATATCGATCTCAGCGAGTGACGGGTGATAGATGTCTACCGCGTTGAGACTCTTCTTTGTTGGGTCGTACTTGAACTGCGCGCGATAGATCGCGTTCCACGCCTCGAAGTGAAACGACGTCCAGAGAAGGAACTTGATCGAGCCCTTCGCGGGTGGGAGTTGCGAAAGCGTGGCCGTGCCGCCCTTCGTCCCTTTCCCTTTCTTTACGTCCCACTCCGTGGGCCGCTCAAACCCTGACACTTCGCAGATGCCGGGACACTCGATGCCGCCGATGCGGACCACGTCATAGTCCTGGGGAGTCGTGAACGGGTTGACAAGCGAGGGCACTGGTCACTCCTTCCAGGCTAGGCCGCTCATACGCCCGCCTGTAGTGCCATCTGCTGGAACACGGTCGAGACCATTTCTTGCGTGATGGCAAACGCGCTCTTTCCTGCTCCATCAATCTGAACGTTCACCGTGATGTTTGCGCCACCCTTACCACCACCGGGCGCGCCCGCACTGCCGCCCGATGCTGTCCCCTTCACTGCCGCATCCGCAACGCCAGAGGCCGCACCATGGACGTCGGAGGCGCCGGCATCAAGGCCCTCCGCCACGCCATCCGTCATGTATCCGCCCATCTGCATCATTACCTTTGAGGGTGACTTGATGCCAAGGGCCCCGGTGAACGCGCCAAGAGCTCCGTCTGCAAGACCCTTCACCGCTCCGATGACTTGAGATGCGCCGGCTGTGATGCCCGAGACGAGACCGGCCACGAAGTCGCTGGCAGCCGTTGCGGCACCGGACACCCACTCCGCGAGGGCCGTACCCGCATCACTTCCAAACTGAAGGACGGCGCCGAGTGCAGCGCCGAACGCGGCACTCATGACGACCAGTGCGGCACCAAGGAAGGCGAGCAAGCCGATGGCCACGATAACAACGCCCACGATCGCCTTTAGGGCAAAGACCAGAGAGTCAACAACGGCCACGCCGGCCGCACTCGTTGCAAAGTCTCGGATGGTCTGAACGATGGGCTTCAGGGCGATGTATGCCTTCAGGCTATAGATGACCATGTCAAGCAGGAAATGCTTCACGACGGGGACAAGTGACGTGGCAACAGCGAAAACCTTCGTGAGCACCTCCCGAATGCCAGCCGTTGCCGCTTTGGCAGAGGGCGCGTCTTTCTGGAAGATGCTGAAAAGGTCCGCCACTTCCTTCATGAACGGAGCAACGATGTCACCGAGGTCCTCAAACATGTCCCCGATATTTTCCTCGAACATCTTCTTGATGTTTGCGCTCGAATTGGCGAGCCTCTCGAGGGAACCGATCCCCTTCTTTGTGATGGCCGTTTGCATGGCGTCGCCGAACTTGTTCGCGTCGATACCGCCCTTCGCCATCTGAGCACTGAACTCCTCAGTGCTTAGGCCCATCTCCTTCGACATGTCCTGAACGTTGAGACCGGCCGCGACCAGTGCCTTCTGGAGCCCCTTCGCCGGCAAGAGGATCTTACCCGCCGAGGTCTGCGCGGCTGCATCGACCTTCTGAAAGAGAGCGGTGAAGCCTTGACCGGCACCCTTGGTGACGGCTTCCGCGCTTGCGGCCGCAGTCGTGAGGCTCTCGAGGGCCTCCTTTCCGTTGATGCCCATCTTGAGAAAGCCCGTAGCAAACTCGCCGAGTTGATCTTTGCTCACACCGAGCTTTACCTTGAGGCCGTCGAGCATCTCATCGATCTCAGCACCGGCGACAACCCCGCCGCCAAGCGCGTCCCATGTGGCGAGGGACGCGGCCTTGGCTTCGCTCGATGCGATGGCAAACTCCGCCATGCTCTTGACGAGGCCCGCGGTGATGCCCACGAATCCGCCGGCGATCTGAATAACAACCGACACGGCTTGACCGAGTCCCGGCACAACCAAGTCTAGAAGCTTCGCCATCCCCGCAATCGAGTCTGTCACCCCCTGGATGGCGCCCTTCACGTCACCTGCAGCGAGCGATGAGAAGGCCGCTTTCATGCCTCCGATGGCCGCGGAGATGGTCTCTTTACCCACCGCGATCGCGTTCGCTGCGTTGAACGTCTTGCTTGCGAGGTCAGTCATAGCCGCCCCCGCTGGCTTGACCGCGTTGCCCGTCTTCACAAGCGTGGCGTTCGCGGAGTCGAGACCCTTGCCAAGACCAGAGACTGCGGCCGCCGCGGCCTTAGCGGGAACACTGACCTTGTCCTCAAGCTCGATCGTCTCTTTGAACACGGCCATGGCGTCACCTCTCGAACTTGGACTGCAACACCGCGCGCCACATGATGACCGTCTCGGCAAGGATGCGGCCGGCCGCGACTGCGCTTGGACCATCCTCACCGCGCATCATTGAGGTGATGCCAGCGGCAAGGAACCCTTCGTGACGCACCTGGTCCGCGCGCGCCACCTCAATCATTTTTCGTTGTCGGCCATCGACAACCCAACAAACTCCTTGAAGTCGTCGGAGTCGGTGAGACCATCAGGGAAGAACGACCAGCGATCGAACTGCCGTTTCCAATCGTCTCCCGTGGGGTACACGCAAAGCGCCGTGATGAGCTTCACGTTCGCGAGTGGCTTCTTTGCCGGGTCGCTCACCATGGCCTTGTAGGCTTGCGTCTCTTGGAACGTGGGCCGTCTTATAACGGCCAGCCACGGGGACTTGGGCTTGCCTCGAAATGCAAACACGTCGTCGTGCTGGGCGTCCAGCTTAGCTAGGTCTTCGTCTGAGATCTCGAGCGGTACATACTTCGACATGGGCGGTCCTCCTAGAAATTAGGAGGGCGGTTCACGGGCCATCGCTCGCGCCGCCCAAGGTGGGGACGTCTCCCCGCCAAACTTTGATCAGGCCTCTGGAGAGATCATTGGGATCTCGAGGTCCTCAACTCCGGCCATCAAGATCTTGAGCGGCGCGAGGTCAAGCTTGCGCATGAGAGGGTCTGGCCCCTGAGAGTTTGAAGCATCATCGTCATCGATGGTGCATCCCAAGATCTCGTCCGTTACCGTCTCGAAGCCGCTCTCACCGTAGGTAACGAGCGTGGTGAAGATCTTGTCACCGTACCCGGGACCAATCTCCGCGACGAGCAAACGATACTCCGCAAGCGGCATCTCGACGCTCGCCTTGTACTCGTTCTCTCCACGGGTCTTTGCGATCGGATCCGGATGGTTCCCTCGAACCATCCCACGCGATCGGGTCCGACCATAGTTGATGCTCTTGCAAAACATCTGGACGGTCTTGCCGCCATCAAGTTGGTACTTGAGGGTGATGCTTGCGAAACCGTGGCGGAATCCGCGGATCAAAGGATAGATGAGCTGGTCAGCCAATTTACGCGAGCCTCATTGCGTAGTGACGATTGACCATCGACAGAGGGCCACGCTTACCCTTGACGAAGTTGCATGATCCACATGCGGGAGTCAGCGGAGCCATATCAGCCTCCCGTCACATTTCCGAACCCAACGGTTCCGTCGATTTCGAGGATGTATCCACGACTGAAAAGCGTGGCCGCAAACTTCACAATGCTTGTGGTCCGAACGTTGTTCGTGCGATCGATCGCGTACGAGAAGTTTGAGATCATGTTCTTGGCCACCATCTGATCACGAAGAACACCGCGCGCCACCGACTCAATACCTTGCGCAGCGATCTCGTTGATCGTGCCGTTGTCATTGAGCTGAATGTCCTGGTTGATGTTCTCTTCTCCGGTCTGTTGAAGAAGCGAGCACCCAATGTCCATCACGTTGCCCAGTGGCAGCAACGTGAACACGGAACCAGTCGGGCTCATCAGGTTAGGGTTCACGACAAAGAACCCAGGCTTGCCCTTCCGATTGCGGAAAGAACAGAACTTGGCCGCGTCCAATGACGGAGAAAGAAGCTCGTCGTGGTAAAGGAAGCCGTCACCCGGGTCATTCGTGGGATCCACCACGATCTGAGCAAGCGCCCCGTCGCTTACGCGACCCGCATGGTTCTGCGGCCGAAGCGTCACCTGACGTGCAGCAAGAGCCCACGCACCAGGACGACGGTAAAGGGGCAGTCCAGCCGCCGCGATCGGGTACTGACCGGGGATGTTGTAGTGACCGGCTGATGCGAGGATGCGCTTGGCCGACACCGCAGAGAAGTCCAGCGCGATGGCCGCGGACCATGCCGCCTCCGTCTCGCCAGCCCCCGCCCACACCACCGGGAGCGCCGCATCCCGCGCCGAGATGATCGCGCGCGTAAAGGTCTTCGTGACCACCATCGTGTCAAGATAGCCCTGGATTGCGGAAGCATCGGCGCCCGACCTAACGCCCGTGATGTGCATCGAGCCCCAGCCCGTGATCGAGTAGGGCGACGCTTCGAGTGCAACCAGGCAGGCCTGGATACTGGCGTTGGAGGCCAGCGGCTCCGTGCAAGAGAACGTCGCAGTGCCCGCAAGGAGAAGCGTGCCGGCCGCAAAGTTGAGCGTGAGCCCCGTCCCGACGATGGCGTAAAGCACCGCGGTACCAAGCGCGATCTCGGGACCATACGTCCGGCCTGCATCTACCGAGAGCTTGAGCCGAATGCCGGTCACTCCGATGGTGCCTCCCGCCGTGACAACCATTTTGACGAGGTAGGCGTCAAACGGGTTACCCGTTACCGTCACAACCGAGGTGCCAAGCGCCGTCGCTGTAACCGCAGACGCGGCGCCCGGCGTGGTGGTGGCGGCCTTCATAAAGAGGACCGTGCCGCCCGCTGCGATGGCGAGTGCTGCAGCCTCAACGCCAGGACCGGAGCCCACCGTGTTGGTTAGGGTGTTCGCGTTCCGTGTAGGAACGACCTGTGCAGCCACGCCACCGGAGCAAGCTCCAATGACAACCTGCACGCTTGATGCGGGCACGACAACTACGCCGGCCCCACCATCGAGAATTGTCAGTTCAACATCGCCCGTTGTCATGGTCTAGCCCTCAGTCGCATCCTGGTTCCGTTGCGCCTGCACCCGTCCCGATGATGAGGCGGTCTGTACCCTCCGCGACAACTCCCGGCAGCGCGTAACCTTCCTCGACGACCGCGGAGATCTCCGCGGCGGTCCGGTTCGGAAGGGCGTAGGGAACGAGATCGCTCATTACGGGCGTGAAGAACGTTACACCGAAAACGAACTCGCGTCCGTCTCGATTCACGTTCGACGATTCAGTGAACTTGCCCGACTCTTCGATCGCGAAGGCGCCAGGCATGAGCGCCTGAAGTGACGAGCGAACTTGATGGTAGAGGGCGCGCGTCACGTCGTAATCGTCGACGGGATCCGACGTGCCCGCGGCGCCCCAGCATCGAACATCGAACTCGATATCTTCGGCGGCGATGGTTCGGAGCGCGCCTTGATTGCGACGTTCGAGCGTCGAGAGCGAGGCGGACGCTGACGCGTAATCGGAGGCGGAGAACTTCGATCCTTTCGGCTCGAAGATGATCCGCGGCGGCGACGTGTTCTCGAAGTTCGCAGCGGTCCCGACGAGGATCTTCCCCGCGTTGCCCGACGCGTCGGGCGTCAACGGCGGATAGCTCGCGGCGGCGAGTTTCGCGACGACGTCTTCGGAGATCGCCGCGATGATGGTAGCGAGCGCGCCCACTACTTCAGCGCCTTCCCGAACTCGTCATCGAGGGCAGACTGAATCGCCTTCGACCATGCGGGCGGAAGCGCGGAACCGTCGGGCATGATCTTACGCGCGACCATATTCTTCGTTCCGCTTTGATGAAACGATCCGTAATCGAGCGAAGTGATCTCGACGCCCGCGCCGCCCCTCGGTTTCGCGACGGTCGCGGCGGAGAGGGCGTCGGTCCGTCGAAGGATGCGCGCGTCGCCGCGCTTGCGGCGAACCGTTTGCGGAAGCAAAGGCTTCCACGGGTTGCCGTACGCGTTCGACCCGCTATCGAACTCTTCGCGCAACGCGTCCGTGATCTCGTCGGCGACCGCGGCGGCGATGCGTGAAGGGATCTTCGCAAGCTGAGCGAGGCGATCCGCAAGATCGCGCGCGCCCGCCATCAAGAGTCACTGCCCGGATACCAACCTTGAAGCGCCTTCGACACGACGAGGGGCGCGTCGTAACTCGGATCGCCGCCTCCCGATTCGATCACGTTCGGATGCGCGCGTTGTCGTTCAACGTCGTTGAACCACGCGAGCGCCATCTGTCCGCGCGCCGCGATGTTCACGTCGGCGGCGGCGCTCGGGTTGTACCCGCGGATCATGAGAATGTCCCATGCCGCGAGCATGCACACGTTCTGAACGAGCGACGCGGGGAACGGCGCGACGAGAGGCAAGCGATAGCGCGCGCGAAACTTGTCGTCGGCGAAGTCGTTGCGCGCGTCGAGAACGCGTTGCTGAGTGCCGACCGATACCGATCCCATAGCGACGAGCGGAAGGCCCAACGCGTAGAGATCGGTAAGGGTCGCGTATGCACTCATGACGGTTCAGCGATCAGGGCTTCGAGCGAAGCGCCTTGAACCACAACGTCACGTCGTACGCCGAACGGGAGTCGACGCCGAAGATGTAGTTCTTGTTCCAGAACACGTTCGGATCGGTCGGGTTGTTCAGGTAGACGAAGTTCGCCGCCTGGCGTTCCTGAACGACGAAGGGCTTGATCAGTCCCGAGTCGTCGAGGAGGTACCACGCGGTCGGCTCGCTTTCGAGTTCGTCGATCACGAGGACCTTCGCCGAACCCTTCAACGTGTTCGTCTGACCGCCAACCTGAGTCTGACCGCCGAAGAGCGCGGGAGCGATCATGTCGCCCGCCGTAATGTTGACCGCCGCCTCTTCGAGCGAGGGCGGAACGACGAGAAGGGAACCGCGCGAACCGAGCGGCTGTCCGTCGCGACCGTTCCACGAACGCATCTTCGCGCGCGCCGCCGAGAAGTTCGAAGGCGTGAGAGCGAGCGAGAGGAGGTTCGATTGCGCCGCGCTCGCGGCGTTGTCGATGTCCGTGAGGTGAGAGACGCTGAAGAAGTTCACGTTGTCGAACCCGACGGTCGTGATGCCCGCCTGGATCAGCGTCGCAAGCTGCTGATCGTGAAGCTTGCGCGCCTGCCATCCCATGTTCTTCGCGATATTGGAATATAGACCGAGCTTGTCGTCGAGGAACTTGTTCCTCGGGATCGACTCGGTCAGTTCCCAGTCGAGGTTCGTCACGGAACGCGAACGCGTCGGCGCGTTCTGAACCGTGCGAGGTCCGACCCACTGGCGCATCTTCGGAATGCGATCCATCCAACCGTAGGTTTCGAGTTCCGTGTCGCTCGGGACGAACATCGCGACCGACGGCGCCCACGGTTCGGGCATTGCGTAGCCCTGATCGTAGGACGTGTGGAGTCCCGTGAAGAAGATCTGAAGAGCGGAGGGAGTGAGATCCATTGTTCAGGTCTTTCTTCAGCGGTTCGTGATCGTGATGTGGAGCGTCGAGATATCGGCGACGTTGATCGTGCCGGCGGCGACGCAAGCAATGATCGGGAGCGACGCCGTGCCGAGCGCGCCCGCCGTCGGGTTGCCGTTGCACGCGTAGCCGTTAACGGTGAGCGTACACGTGTTTGCGGTGGAGCGAGTGATCGCGACGCCGGTCTTCGTGGCGGAGAGGATCGGGACGCTCGCGAGAGTGAGTGTTCCCGCGACGAGCGCCTGAGTGATCGTGACCGACTCGGGCATGAACGCTGGAGAGTTCGTACCCATGGTTCCAGCCGCACTGTTGAACCACTGAGTGTGAGCGAAGACGTCGCCCTCGCCGATCGCGATCTCGAACTCGTCCTTTAGGAAGACGTAGCCGAGGGGCATGGGCGCAAGGCGCGTGAGGGGCGCGGTTCCCGCGATCGTTCCCACGAGGTAGAGACCGTTCTCCGCGGGCGCCGTCTGCGCGACGAGAAGCACGATGTCGCCGGCAACAGCAAGCACGTTGTCGTTCAGTGCGGTGTTTGCCGCGACGACGTACGCGCCGAGAGCCGCGACGTTGCCGTTGATCACGTTGCGTGCGCGAACTTGCTTCACCGTGTTCGTCGGTCCGACGACGTCGTCGGGAAGATCCCAGAGTGAAGGCTCGCCGAGACCGACCTTCGCCTGAGTCCCGTCGAGACCGTAGAACTTGCCCGCGGCAGGACGAAGACCCGCGCCGTCGGTCAGGTTTACCGTGTTATCGTCGGAGGCATAGACGATCCGCCCGACGTGCGCGGCGGTCAGGGCGTCGGCGCCCGATCCATTCTGGTACGAGAACACGCCAGGCATGACGTCGATCGTGAGTGCTCCAGCGGCTCCGGTGTTTGCCACCGTCTTTTCTGCGCGACCCCAGATCTTGATCACGGTCGAAGCGGACGCGGGAACGGCGTTGCCCGCTGCGTCGGTTCCGACCATCGCGCCCGCGAAGATCGTCGTCGCGGCGGCGACGGGGAAGTTCAGCGCGCAGAGGGCGGAAGGCGTGATCGGTCCGGCGATCTGGCGCGTGTCACGGAATGCGGCAAGGGCAGTCATTGTTCAGCTAGCTCCGTTCAGGTTCGACGCCGACTTCTTCTGATTCATCTTCGCGAGCAACGCGGGAAAGTCTTTCTCCGCGTGACCTTGCTTCCGCCAGATCTTCGCCATCTCCGCCGTAACGGATCCCGGCATAGCGGACGCGTCGACCTTCGCCTCGACGTGCTCGTCGTCGGTCGTGTGGACCATCTTCGGCGCGGCGTCGAGGTACGCCTTCAGCGATGCGGGAGTCTGACCGCGCGCCCATGCCTTCTGAGAGGGCGCGATCTTGCCCGCGCGAATGCCCGTCGCGACGAGCGCGGCGACCTTCGTACGTTCCGACTCGGCGCGAAGGGCGGCGACCTCGGCGGCGAGACCGCGCGACTTCTTCGACGACTGCCACGTCGCGTGAAGCGCGCCCATGACCTCGTCGATCGAGGTCTTGCCCGTGATGCGACGAGCGAGAGCGAGAAGACCCGCGCGAGTGTGCGCGCCGACGGAAGCCTTCGCCGCGTCCTCGCAGTCTTCCTCGTCGTCGCCCTCGTCTTCGCCCTCGTCGTCGTCGCCCTTATCGGGAAACGCCGCTTCCTCTTCCTCTTTGCCGTCGTCGACCTCCTCTTCGTGAGTGTCGGTCGTGACGGTCTTCGTCTTCGTGACCTTCGCGAGAACTTCCTCGGCGGCGAGAACGCGCGCGGCGGCGAGGGCGCGTTCGCCGTCGGTCTTTGATGCGGTCATCGCCGCATTCGCGGCGGCGAGTGCCTTGTCGGCTTCGCTCTTTGCTTTCGCGGCGGCGATCTTTCCAGCCATGATCTCGGGTTCCTTATCTGCCGACCGTTCGGGAGGGCTGTTAGATGAGCTAAACTCATTCGTTGCAAACGTCAAGCAATCCGAAAACGACATAACTCCGTCGGCGAGTCCAGCGTCGACGGCGTCTTGACCCGTGAACGTTCCCGCCTCGAATCCCTTTACGGTTTCAACGGAAAGACCTCGACCCGCGGACACGAGTTCGAAGAACGACGCCGCGAGTTTTTCGACGACTCGGCGCGTCCGCTTGATCGCGCCGTCGGAAAGGGGAACGGCGGGATGACCGTCGGTCTTCTTCGTTCCGCTCGCGATGACCTCGACGCGAACGCCTTGCTTCTCGTTCATCGCGGTCACGTCGCACATTGCCGTGATCACGCCGATCGATCCGACGCCGCCCGATTCGGGAAGATAGACCTCGTCGCATACCATCGCGAGAGCGTACGCCGCCGAGTAACACGCCTCGTCGACGTACCCGATCACGGTCTTTCCGCTCTCCGACTTCATGCGTTGCATGAGGGCGACGGTCTCGTTCAGACCCGCGCATTCGCCGCCTGGCGAATCGAACTTCAGGATGACCGCGCGAACGCCGCCGTCGTCGAGGCACGACTTGAAGTCACTCGCGAGGTCTTCGTACGTTTGCCAGTAGGACCACCATGAGTCGCCGCCCTTGTGTTCGAGCGGTCCGTCGACGCAAAGGATCGCAACGCCGTCGACGACCTTCGCGTTCCGAACCTCGTCGGCGGGCATGACGTCATAGCTCACGCCGATCGCCTCGGGATGGATCGCGAGAGGCGTCGCACGCTTCGACGAGCCATCGGCGAAGATCGCGGTCGCGGGTCGAACCTTGCTCATGCTTCGCACGCTAGCTCGATTCACGCCGCTCGTCGATTGCGTAGGCTCGCGGCGTATTCGCGCGCCGAGTTTCGCGCGCCCTCGCGATGTTCCGTTCGCCAGGGCGCGCGTCGATCATGAGCGAGCATCACGAACGATCCGACCTCGGCGACCGCGGTCGCGCCGCCCGTCGCGCTACCCTCGATCGGAGTCACGCGATAGGTCGGGAGGTCGCCCGACGCGAAGGCGGGAACGGGAGTCGTAACGTGTTCGAGGACGAGAGGTGAGAGCGCCGCGACCTTGCGCGTCTTACGCCTCTTCTTCGGCGCGACCGACTCGACGATCGGCGGCGGAGTCTCGATAATGATCTCGTCTTCGATCTCGACGATCTCGATCCGCTTGCGCCGCCTCTTCGTCGGTCCGGTTCCGCCGAACGCGACGCCTTGCGTGAAGAGGACGGGAACCCTTCCGCTCCCGCCTTGCGCCGAACCGTAAACCGTCGTGACTGCGATCGTCCCGATCGGTCCCGTCGCATTGCCAGGAACCGAACCGCCACCATGCGACGCGGACCCCTCGACGGGCGAGAGCGTGACCGTCCCGACGCCTCCCGCCGCGCTCGCCTTGCCCGTGGCGATGCCCGCCGCGGTCGTGAGCGTGACCGTCGGGACCGCGCCCGTCGCCGCGCCTCGACCCGTTGCAGCGCCCGCAACCGTCGAGAGCGTGACCGTTCCGATCGGTCCCGTCGCGTTGCCGGGAACGCCTCCCGCGTCGGGACCTTCCGGGTACAACCGATCGTCGACCGCGCCGTCGGGCGGGACGAATGCGGGACGAAGATAGACGTCGTTGCCTGCCACGGATCAGACTCCGAAAAGGGTTCGCTTTGTCGTTCCGAAAACGGGCGTCCCGTCCTTGTATGAAACGACGAAGTAAGGCGTCGTCGTGTCGCCGACCATGAACGTGAACGCGCCCGTCGTTGCGTCGCTCGTCGTCGAACCCGCACGCGCCCTATCACCTCCCGCGAAGAAGAGATCGACCTCGCACGCCCCGAGCACGGCGCCCGTCGCGTCGCGTGTGATGCCCGAGATCGTGTAGAGCGCCGACGCCATAACGGGTCGCATGAATTGAAGCGCGGGAGGTCCGACGGGCGGACCATGACTCAAGCGTTGCCCGTTGCCGTACGCGCGTCGAGGCGGACCGAGCATCGGCGGAGGCACGGATCAACCTCCCGTCATTGACTTGTCAGTGACCGCCGAGAGGACCGCGACCGCGCCACGTAGCTGAAGAGCGTCGCCGATGCCCGCATGAAAGTGGAGGAAGAGTTGACCGCTCTTCTTCACGCCGACGAGAGAGACGTTCAAGAGTTCGCCCGCCTCCGCCATGCGGAGCGCTTCCTTCAGCGCGGCGATCCCTTTCACGTCGCGAGCGCCGATGATCGGAACGTTCGCGTTCGCGTTGTAGAGGTGGGGAGGGTTCGCCATGATCAATTCATCTCTTCGATTGCGAATTGATGGATCTGGATCGCGTTCGCGTTGTTCAGCGAGAACGTTCCGAAGATGTCGATCGCGTTCAGGATCGTCGAGTCGAACCCCGTCGAGACAACAGGAGTCACGTTCGGGACGATCAACGCGTTGTGAGATCCCGCGTCGACGATACCGATTGCCGGGATCACGCATTGCGAAACGATCAGTCCAGCGCTCTTGACGGTCGCCGTCGTTCCCGATCCGATCGCCGCGCACGTCATGACCACTTCGAGCCAGAACGGGAGCGTCGTATGTGCGACCGCCGATAGCTGCATTGCTCCCGAGTTCCACACTTGAACCGCGGCGAACGTGATGTCGAGGGTCAACGTTCCGGGCGTCGTGACGATGTTCGAGATCGAACCGTTCACGAGGAACTTGATCCTCTTGCCCGCGCGACTGAAGAACTGAGTCGGAACCGTTTGCTTCGCCGCCGTCGGCATGATCGTTGTACGAGTCAACGACGCCGTGAGGTTCGGTCCAACCGCGATCGAGGGTTCTCCGATCAAGTTCTGAAATCCAAGGCCCATGATCGATCCTCAGTTCTGGTAGGTGAGCGGCGTCGAGAACGTCGCCGTGAAAGTGTCCGCCGTGCTCGTGATGTCCGCGCCGAAGTCGACATAGGCGACGAGTTCGTCGTTCGCCGCGACGCCGCCGCGCGACTTGTAGATGACCGCCGCGCGCGCCGTGATCGTTGACGCCGCCCATGCGGCGGCGGCGAACGCGCAAGTGACCTTGTCGTTGACCGTGTCCTTGGTGACCGTGCAAGCGGAGGCGGTACCGCCCGCGACGTAGCCCGTCCCGACGACCTCGTTCGTGACGTCGCTCCGTCGCGTATGTGTGTCCTTGTTCGGAACGTACGCCGAGGTGACAAGCATCACCTTGAACGTGTCCGTGTCGAAGTCGATCAGCGCGCGCGCGGCGTCGTCGACGCAAGAGTTGAAGATCAGGGAAGCCATGGATCAGATCTCTTTCTTGCTCGGGACGGGAACGTCATGAAGAGCGGCGAGGGCGGCGAGGTCGAAGGTCAACCCGCGCGCGTCGTAGTCTTTCAGGTCGGCAAGGAACGCCGCGTTCCGTTCCGCGAACGGACGCGAGGGAACGACGAGCGCGGCGGCGCTCGCCTCCTCGCTTCCGCCTTCGCCCGGTTCAGGCGGCGGCGGAGGTCCCGCTAGTTTCTCTCCGCCCTCGATCGCCGGAAGACCGAGCGAGTCGCGAACTTCGTTGATGGTCACGACGCCGCCCGCGATGTGGTACGCGAAGATCTGTCCGCGCTCGGTCGCGACATCGACCTCGCCGATCGGGATCTTGAACTTGCGAGCGTACGCCGCGACGTCGACGGGAACGCCCGCCGCCTTCAACGCGACGAGAGCGGTCGACGCGTCGAGGGCGGTCTTCGCCTCCGCCGCGCGATCCTCGATCGGCTGAACGTCCCATGAAGAGTAGGGCGCGCGATCGGGATCGCCGTAATTGAACATCGCGAACGGTCGCGCGACTTGTTCATAGAAGTCTTGCGAGAAGGTCGCGTCGTCGAACTCAAGAGTGACTTGCTCGGTCCCGCCGTGCTGGCGCGCGGCGGCGAACGATCCCTCGACGACCTCGGTCGTAAGGTTCTGACTTTTGATCGTGAGGATGATCGCGCGGTCCGCGTCCTCGATCGTCTCGCGGAAGGTCGCGCTCGCTCGGTCGCGCGCTTCGAGCAATTCGAGATCATATCCGGTCTCGTCGACGTTCTGAGGAAGACCGACGACCGCCTCTTGACCGAGCGTCGACATGCTCTGAATGAAGAGTTCTTTTTGCCGCGCGTCGCCCGCCGCGGGAACGTAAGCCTTGATGATCGGCAACCCGTGACGTTCGTTGTATCGAGCACGATCGCGCCACGCCAATTGCTTGATGATCCACTTATCGGCGACCGCTCGGATCGCGCCGTGGATCCATCCTCGATACATTCCGAACGGCGCGTGAACGAACCACTTACCCGATCCGGGTTCGGCGACGACGGGACCTTCGCTCGTGTTCACGACGAACTTCCGAATGTCCCATCGATAGTAGACGAATTGAGGATGCCAGGGTTTCAACGTCACGCGCCAGGGCGTGACCGACGTATCCCATAGGAGTTCGCTCACGCTGAACCCCATCATGATCGCCCAGCGCTTCGCCTCGGTCATGACCGATTGATGCGCCCATCGCCCGTTGATCTCTTCAGGCTTCGCCGCCGTGAACCCTTGCCATTGCGCGCGCCATGCGTTCGCGCATTCTCCGTCGGCGTCCGCCTTCGCCTGAACGTGTTTGACTTGCTGGCTGAAGAGCGCGCCCGTTCGCGAACCGAGCGTCGCTTGAACGCGGTCGTCGCCGAACGCGTCGTCGACGAGCAACGCCGAGTGGGCGAACATGCCGACCTTGTGACTCGCGAGCGCTTGCCTGATCCCGCTGATCGTCCAGTCGCCCGTGATCGCCGTGATCGGAATGTCGCGATACACGACCGCGGGATCGTCGGGTCGCGTGAGCGGATCGACGGGAGGCGCGAACGCGTCCGCGTACAGTCGACCTTGCGCGTCGAGGATGCGGCGATCTGAGGTCGTCGCGAGCGACGACGAGGGAGCGATACGGGTCATATTCCGCCCGCGAAGACTCCCGTTCATGCTCTTGTCTGCCACGCTTCTATATACGCCGCGACTCGACCTCGGCGCAACGTTCAGCTTGCGGGCGTCGTTGGAGCGCTCGCGAGGATCTTCAAGAGCGACGCCCGCGAGAGGGGCGCGTACCACGCGGGAGGCATGCAGTCGTTTCGAAGTTCGATCCGCGGTCGCATGGTCACGGAAGGCAACCCTTCCGCGCCCGCCGCGAGAATGCACGAATCGAGAAGGCGCCGCCCTCTCATGTGATCCCGACGAGAAGGGTCGCGGTCGTGCCCGTCGCCATGATCCGCGTGAACCCGACGTTCAACGTCGTTCCCGCGGGAACCGCCGTGAAGAGGACGGAGTTCCCGTCGAGACCGATCAGCGTGACGTTCCCGACGCCGCCGACGTACAACGCGCGGAACGTGCCCGGGTTGCCTGAGTCGTTCGGCGCGACGACGACGCCGCCTTGACCTTGCTGAATCGTTGTCCCGATCATCGCGCGCCCCCACTGTTCACAACGTTCGGTCCCATCGGAGGCGAACACTTCTCGCAACGGTTCGCGTTTCCGAGGAAGTCGCCGCAACCGCCGCAACGCGAGAACGATCCCTTCCAACCTGCGGGCGGTTGACTCGGGTCGGCGACGACGAGGTCGGCGCGGTTCGACGTGTACGGGAGAACGCCCGTGTCATGCATCACGACGCCCGCGGGAAGCGTGCTCGGAGACGCGACGATCTCGGGTTCCGTCGCGACGTCGTCGGGCGAGACATCGACGAGCATCGGAGGAAGGATCGTCGGGTCGGTCGCGGGAGATGTCTTCGGCTCGTTCTTCGCCATCACGTTGCACGCTACCTCGACACGAGCGAGCGCGCTAGCGCCATTCGATCGCGCGAGATCCGCCTCGCCTCTTCCGACTCAAACCGAGGACCGCGCGCATAGAACGCAACCGGGTTCGCGCGGTCGACACGGACCGACGTCTTCAGCATGCGGTGGCCCGTGCGAACGCACGCGACCGCGTCGTCGTTCAGTGAAGGATCGCCGCCGTGGATCTGCATGGCGCAAACGGATCGACCTCCGTCGCCGAGGATGCTTGCGGTCAACGACGATTCACGGAACGCGACCGCGACGAGCAACGACGCCGTCCGTTCGAGGTCGGCGTCGTTCGCGAAAAGAGGACCCTCTTCGACGACGACGATCGTGATCGCGGTCGCTAGCGCCCCGTGTCGCGCGATCGGTTGCTCCGACGGCGAGAGTCGAAGCATCATCGCGAGGACGACCCAATAGAGGTGAACCATCGGCGGACCCTACCACGGGATCACATGCAAGCCGAACCGAACGTGAACCCGCCGCCCGCCCATCCGACGGGTTCATGCATCGCGACGAGATCGTATGCGGCGACGAGAGCGTCGGCATCGTCGTCGCGACCCTTCTCGGCGCCCGTGAAGTATTCGATCACGCGCGCGAACTTCGCGGTCCACTTCTGATCCTTGCGAACGAGAATGCGTCCCGCCTTCCACGCGATCGAAGCGCGCTTCGCTCGTGTCCACTTGTTATGCCTGGCGGGCATGCGAACGATCGGAACGCCGTTATTGAAGAGCAAGTTCAGAACGCCCTTCTCGGGACCTGCGAAGTACATCACGAGTCGCGCGCCCGGATAGTCGTTCATCGCGTCGCGAAGCATGGTCTCGCAATCCGTCGTTTGCTCGCGGCGCACGTCGTGAACGTAGTAGAGATCGCCGCATTGAAAGAGCGCGACGACGATCGACCAATCGTTCGCCGTGTGCTCGTCGTAAGCGAGGTCGACGCCGAGGGCGACGCATACCGCGCCCGCGGGAAGGTCGACGTAGTATCGAGGCTTGCCAAAGATGGCGCCCGACGGCGGAACGGGTTTGCCCTGATACTGAGTCTCCCACGCATACGCGCCGACGAACTCTTTCGACGACGGTAGCCTCTTCGTGTCCAGCCATGCGAGAGGCTTCACTTCAGGCCACAACGCGAACTCGACGCCGTCGACCTCGCGAACGGCGGGAAGGTTCAGTTCGTCGTAGCCTCGACCGAGGAGGTACCCGATCGGATCTTCATGATGCCATCGCGTTCCGATCGCGATGACCGACCCGCCGACCCATAGGCGCTGAAGGGCGCGGTCAATGTCGCGATGGATCGCCGCGCGTTTCTCCGCCGTGTCGAGGTCGACCTCGTTCTCGACGAAGTCGTCGAAAACGATATGGTGCATCTGATAACCGGCGATGCCCGAACCTGGACTGAACGCGAGACAACCTCCGCCGCCCGCGGTCCGCCAGTCGTCTTTGCGCGCGTGATCCTTCTTCAGTGATCCGCCCGCGTGAACGAAGATGTTCATGATCTCTTCGGTCCGGTTGGACGAGAAGAGTTTCGCATAGGACCCGTAGCCGAAGAGCAAGTGAGGGAAGCGGAACAAGAGCCACGCGATCGTGTACGCGATCAGCGTGGTCTTGCCGTGTTGCGGCGGCATGCTAACGCATATGTGAAGCGCGCGCTTGATCACTTCCTCGGTCGTGAGGTAAGAGATCGTCGACCCGAGCGACGCGCAAAGGTCGAAGTATTCGCCGAGGTGATACGGCGGATCGATCGTCCCTCCGCTCGCGTATTCGATGAACTCGGGAAGAGTCATCGCCGCGCAATCGGCTAGCGGAAGTTGCTCGGGTCGTTTGTCGCGCGCCATAGCGCCAGCGTATCACTTACGCGATCGAGCCTAGGTATTCCTTCATGGCTTCCCTTCTACTCCGATCGTTGATCCGCATGGGCAGTTTCGGAGTTCGATCCGCGACTCGGGATCGAGCATCGTCCCGACGAACCTCAAGAGCAACCATTCGTGTTCGGTGAACGAGAGACCACACGCGCACGCCTTCACGATCGCGCGTTCGGTCTTCCCGCCGTCGAGGGAGATCTTCAGGATCACGGTTCGGCGCTCTCCGATTCAAAGTCGACGCCTTGCGCCTCGACGAGAGGGATCAGCCACTCGACAAAACACTTCGGGCAAAGGTCGAGGCGATACTTCGTTCGCGTGTCGCATTCCGGGTAAGCCACCCCGCCCGTCCTGCATTCGATCGTTGTGTCGCCCTCGGGATCGTTCAGCCACACGCCGCGCGGCGCGTGTGCCTTGCAACGGTCGCAAACGTAAACGGTCTCGCGCCAGGGCAGCGGTTGGACGAGTTCGCCCTCGGCGCGCGTCACTTGCGCGCCTTCATGATCAGCGCCTCGACGACCGTGCGAGTCATCATCTCATGATGCACTTGCCCGCGAGCGCACGTGCCCCGTACACCTTGGCCGTCTCGGGGCCGTAGACGTTGCATGCAGGGCTTCCCTTACACGTCCCCTGCCAAGCCCCCTGGTAACAAACGAAGGGTGTGAAGTCCGCGTTCTGACCGTACCAGTCGTTCGCGTTGGGGCACCCGACCTCGCCAGAGGCGATGACGTGGAGCGGGTCCGTGTTTGCGTTCAGAACGCAGTAAGCCTTCGCCGGTGGCGGAGGGGGCGGAGGCGGTGGCGGAGGTGGCGGAGGCGGTGGCGGAGGGGGCGGAGGCGGTGGCGGAGGGGGCGGAGGCGGTGGCACAATGGTCGCATCAGTCTCTCCGTCAACCGCGCCACCGTCCTGCGCCACTGCTGCTTCTCCCGTGACCTCGGACATGTCTGGAGTCTGTCCAGCGTCTACCTCTGACGTCACATCCTGAACAGACGTGGGGCCAGTGGTCTCGGGTGCGGACGAGCACGCAACGGACCCAACGAGCGCGAAGGCAAAGAGTGCTCTCATCGGTGCCCCGCCAGGTAACCTAGGGCGGCCATCACTGCGCCGTAGGCAAGGAAGAGCGCGGGTTGCGCGTAGGCACGCGCGAGCATCATCACGAGGTCACGCTTGCGAAAGTATGCCCATCCCATTTACTGGCTCTCCTTCGCCGCCGCCCGCGCTCGAGCCTTGCGGATCAACCATGCTTCGATGACCGCCGACATCGTCGATCCTTTCGCGAGCGCGTTCAGTTCCTTCCGCGCATCATCCGAGAGAGTGACCTCGACCCCCTTCCGCTTCCGCTTCTCTCGAGGCGTCGAATACCATTCCGAGTCTGCATTGTTTCCCATGCTCCGATCCTATCACTGCCCGGACACTTGGTCGAGGCGAAACCTCAAGAAAGAAAAGATCGGTCCGCCTGAATAACTGTCCGTGCAGTCCGTCTTACCTTTACGGACCGGAACTGGGGAACGGCGACCGTGCGCGATGATCTCTCGTGACGCGTCGCATCACTGGCACGGAAAAAAAACGCCCGGACAGTGAAGAACTGTCCGGGCAGTCCGTCTAACAGACATGCCCGCCAAGAAGACCGCCGATTACAAGACCGCCGACGCTCTCAAGCGTACGACCGACGTTGCTACCTACTCCTTCACGGGAGACCGCGAGACCGCCCGATCCGCGGCGTGGGCCTTCATGCGCGCGTGTGAGACCTCGGGTCTCTCCGCGGGCTACCCCTCACTCTCCGCCCCCTACACGGTTCAGGTAGGGATCGCTACCTGCTTCGACCGAGAGACCGCGGACACTCTCTCGAGCGGAGCGGAGGTCGTCGACTACGCGTTCGCGGGTTCCCCGTGCGAGTTCTAAAAAAAACGTCCGGGCAGTGAATCACTGTCCGGGCAGTACGTCTTACTACCATGACCAAGAACAACACCGCCTCCCTCTCCGCTCTCGAGTCGTTCACTCTCGAGTCGATCGGTCCGAACGGATCTCACTTTCAGACACTCTCGCAAGGCGCTCTCCGCTCTCTCGAGTCAAAGGGCTTGGTCGTCGTCGGTCGCGACCTCATCGCGCGGACCGCCGCGAATCACGCGCTCGTCTTCGGGGTTGCATCATGACCCGCGGGTTTGTTTGGCTCTCGCGCGGCTACGCGCTGATCGTGTGTCACTCTCTCGCGAACGCGTGCCATCTCGGGAACGATGGCGACCGCGTCTTTCAGTTTTGCTCGGAGTGTGAAGCGTGCATCGCTGGCAAGCGTTGCAACCGCATGTCGGGCAAGCCTTCACACTTGATCGTCATATCGCGCAACGGCAAGAAGCGCGCGGTCCGTCTCCGTCACTGACCGCCGCCGACCGGGCTCTAGCCTACACTCTCCGACCGAACTTCGAGCAATCGACCGCCCGCCCCTCGACGACTGTCCGGGCAGTGCTACTTTGAAACTTGTCAACGCGGCGCGACAAGAGGCGCCGCAACGGAGAACGGACCATCATGAACACTCCCTCAGTTTTTCAGGCGGCGGTTTACGCGAACATCGCGAGCGGCACGGGGAACACGATCGTCGACGCGGTCGCGGGTTCGGGCAAGACGACAACGATCATGGGCGCGCTCGCGAGCGTCCCGTCGGGTTGCACGATCGCGCTCTTCGCCTTCAACAAGTCGATCGCGACCGAACTCGGCGCGCGCGCGCCGCGCGGCGTCGAGGTGAAGACGCTTCACGCGCACGGGTTCAGCGCAGTCCGTCGTGCGTTCCCTGGCGTGAAGGTCGACAACGACAAGTCGATCGCGTTGTGCGTCGCCCTCTTCGGCGCGTCCGACAATCTTCACCCTGTTCGCTCGCGTTACTCGGCGGTCGCCGACCTCGTCTCGAAGGCGAAGGATACGCTCGTCGCGCGCGGCGACCTCTTCGCCCTCGACGATCTGATCGACGTGTTCGGGATCGACTGCCCGGACTCCGACGACGACCGCGCGCTCTTCGTTGACGCCGCTATGGCGGTTCTCGTTCGCTCGTCGGAAGTGACCGACGTCGTCGACTTTTCTGATATGTGTTGGCTTCCCGTCGTTCTGAACCTTCGCGTGTGGTCCTACGATCGCGTGTTCGTCGACGAGACTCAGGATCTCTCGCCGACTCAGATCGAACTCTTGCTTCTTTGCGTGAAGCGCAACGGGCGGATCTGTGCGGTCGGCGACGAGCGCCAGGCGATCTACGGGTTCCGCGGCGCCGACGTGAACACGATCCCGAACCTGATCAAGCGACTCGACGCGACCGTTCTTCCGCTCTCGATTACGTACCGTTGCGCCCGCTCGATCGCCGCGCTCGCGGCGACCGAGGTTCCTCACTTCACGGCGTCGGACAACGCCGCCGAGGGTTACGTCGGTCCGTCGAACACGGACGCGATGATCGAGGCGGCGGTCGCGGGCGACATGGTTATCAGCCGCGCGAACGCGCCCCTCATGACCCTTTGCCTAAAGTTCCTCGCGAGCGGTCGCCGCGCCTCGATCAAAGGTCGCGACGTCGGCGCGGGTATCGCTCGCCTCGTGAAGAAGTCGCGCGCCCGTTCGGTTCCCGCCTTCCTCGAATGGTCGAAGGCATGGCACAAGAAAGAGACCGCGCGCCTCGTGAAGAGCGAGCGCCCGACCGACGCCGCCGACGACATGCTCGAATGCCTCTTCGCCCTGGCGGAAGGCGCGAAGGGCGTTCCCGAGATCCTCACGCGTTGCGACTCGCTCTTCTCCGACGAGGGCGGTCCCGAGACGAAGATCACGCTCGGGACGACTCACAAGTTGAAGGGTCTCGAAGCGGATCGCGTGTGGATGCTCGAAGGTACCTACCGCCGAAACAAGGGCGGCGAGGAAGCGAATTGCTGGTACGTCGCCGTTACCCGAGCGAAGTCAAGCCTTTACCTCGTCGCAAAGGAAGCCTGGAAAAAAACGCCCGGGCAGTGACCCGCCGCGCCGCGCCGAATAGCCCGCCGACCTCGACGTCGCGCGAGCATCGCCGTTTCACCCGCCGACCGCGCCGCCGCCCTCGCCGCGCCCCGCGAGCGCCGCCTCGAGAGCCGCGACGACC
>Ga0315288_10001159_pt1 | contig 33987 bp, 32 predicted proteins | sample YL17G11_20_MG_FD_203454 | JGI IMG/M metagenome (GOLD analysis project Ga0315288, IMG submission 203454) | Sediment microbial communities from Yellowstone Lake, YNP, Wyoming, USA - YL17G11_20 | ecosystem: Environmental > Aquatic > Freshwater > Lake > Sediment | place: USA: Wyoming | collected...
CTGGTTTCATCCGGATGGGCAATAATTCCCAATCCACCCATCTGATTTATCCCCTTGACATACTCATTTGCCGAAAGCTCACCCGGAAGAACTTCATTCACATTGAAAGCCAAAAAGTGGTTTTGGTTGTTCTGATCATGTATCTCATATCCGATGAGAACTAAAGTATTGCCATGCCATCCCTCCAGTCCGCGATGCAGAGAATTCAAGGTCATGTGATCGGAGAACATAAGAAAGTCTATACCCAGCTCCTGTCCGATCTGGATTATCTCTGGAACTGACTTGCTTCCATCCGAGTCGACGGAATGAATATGGGCAACCCCTGTGTATTCATGCCAGTTTGGTATATCCTGTAGATGTGCCAAGATGTATCCTTTTCCCCCTCACCCTACCCTCTCCCCCAAGGAGTGAGGGTTTGTGTGAAACCTGTCCGGAACTTTCAGCAATATAAAAAACCCAAATAACATCATCATAACTAAAATAGCAACAGCAAAGCGATACTGAATAGTCGAAATCACTTGATTGGAGAAAGAAAAACCAATACCTTTTAATAGTGAAATCAGATTTTGAACAATAGGGTTTTCAGCTTTGAAATAGAGAACTGCCAATCCCCAGAGAAGTGGCCCTATCACTGCGGCAACTCTTCCCGACAAAGCATAGAGACCGAAAAATTGACCCAATGTTTCTTTAGGCACTAAGCCGGTCAAAAGAGGACGGGAAGCGGTCCAGGTGGATCCCAGACAGATTCCTATCAACGGACCCATGATCCAGAAAACGGTTCTGTTAGCGGTGAGCGTCACCACAGACAAGCATAAAATCCATCCTAAAACAACGTAGATCAAAGTCTTTTTGGGTCCGATCAAATCAGAGATATATCCGCACAGAAATGAGCCGATCACGGCAAAGGTAGTGGCAACTATGAAAAACCACATCTTGACCGTATCCGGGAAACCCATCACCACCTGTGCATATACCGCCATAAAGATAATTACGGTGGCGACAGCATCGGAAATGAAATAATTCGCCAGAAGGAATCTTAGGACACCGGGATATTTTTTGGTATTAGAAATTCCATCCCAGACTTTGGCGAATGCTTCTTTTATCTTGATTTTCTGTGTATTTATCTGGACCCTTTCTTTGATCCATAAGAATATTGGCAGACTGAATAGGAGAAAAAATATAGCCGTGGGAATAAATGCATTCTGTCTTCCCCCTTGAGAGAATGGGAGTCTCCAACCGAAGACATGACCATCCACAAAAGGTTTGATCAAAAGCAATCCTACAATTGCCCCCACGTATCCCAGCGCTACTCCCCAGCCGGAAACCTTACCGATGCTTTCCGGAGTGCTCACCTCAGGTAGTAAGGCATTGTAAAAAGTCAATGCCCCTTCATAGCAGTAATTGGCAATGCCAAAAAGGATCAAAGCTATCAGAACTTTCGTGGCAACATCCTCTACCGTGTTGCCGGCTATACCTAAAATGAAGGTTGATAGAATGCAACCCGAGGTCAATGTGAAAAGAAAGGGTAGCCTTTTTTTCTTGGCGTCGGAGATAGCTCCCAAAGCCGGCATGGTAAAAGCTACCATAAGCATCGAGATGGAGTAACTTAAGCTGTAATAGATGTCCTCCGTGTGGTTGTCGAACACTATCCATTGAGCGAAATACATGGTGACAATGTTCATGGAAAAAATGGTATCGGCAAAATCGTAGATTGCCCAGCCAAAGATGGCTTTCTTGTTTTGGGTTAGCAATGTGTTCATAAAAACTTAAGTCGGGAGTAAGGTTAAAGTAAGTGTCATTGCGAGCGTATGCGAAGCAATCCCTTTGAGATTGTTTCGTCGCTTCGCTCCTTGCAATGACATCTGATTCTCACCTTGTGGCAATCCACCAGCCCAGCCCGATGCCTGCAATATCTGCGACCAAATCCTTATAGCTGAATCTTCCCTGGGGAGTTTTTTTATCGTAAAACTCTTTTCCTAATCCCAAGCTTAAAGTCAGCGTAGCAGAGAAATATGTGGAGGACTTTCGATCATTATTATAGAAATCATGGAACATATTATAGAAGACGCCAGAGAAAAACGCACTCACACCCAGGTGTTCAAGTTTGTCCGATGCTATCCATTTGTCAGGAGTTTTGAGAGTGTCAGAATGAGGGGGATGAATGGCAATCGAGACATCGCAAGATTGATCACCCCAAGAGAGCTGAATAAAAAGAGACGACCACATGAAGAGCAAAAGAAAATGCTTGAAGATAAAACTGGTCTTTGACATTTCTTAGTGAGAATCCTTCAAAAGATTTCAAAAAACTTCAATCTTTCTATATGAGCGTTTCCGGGCTTTTCAATTTATTTATCCATCTCCTCCAAAACCTTCTGGACATTGGTTTTGAGCTTTGGGACTTCTCTTTTAGCCACTTCCCATAGTATCTCCAAATCAATCCCAAAATATTCATGAATCAGTCTATTTCGCATTCCTGTCATTTTTTTCCAAGGAACCTCTGGATGTTTCTCTTTAATTGATTTGGGGATATTTCTGGTTGCTTCTCCAATGATTTCAATGGCTCTCACCACAGCGTAAATTGTTTTCGTATCTTTTATAAAGTTACCAAAACTTATGCCTTCAGTAAATCTTTCTACGTGATTTACGCAATCGAGAATGTCTTGAGCGAAATCTCCATATTCTCGCTTTTTCATATATAAATGACCTCCTCTAAGATGTGCTTACCAATTCGAGGTTTTAGAGCCTTTTTAGATACTAAGTCGACTTTTATGCCTAGTATTTTTGCTAAATATTCTTCCATGTCCATAAACTCGAATAAACCTATTGGTTTTCTAAACTCCACCAGAATATCAAGATCGCTCCTTTTTTTCTGTTCACCTCTTACATAAGAACCGAAAATACCTATTTCTTTGACTTTAAATTTCTCTTTCAAAAAGGTTTCATTTATTTTGAGTACCTTTTTTATTTCCACGAGTTTCTTTTTTCCCTCTTGATTCATAGTCTCCTCTTCCTTAAAAGCTACTCCCCAATAGCGTTACAGTCCTAACTCCTCATCAATGCTTTGCATCCCCTCTAAAGCTAAGCTTATAAACTCCTCCAAAGAGAGTCCGATTTTTTCACAGGATTTTATATCTTCGCGGTTAGCTCCTGCGGCAAATCTTTTTTCTTTGAATCTGTTCAGAATGAACTCCACCGTGACGTTTTTTAATTTCTTGGTAGGATACATCAGCGCCGCGGCAACTATCAAACCACTGGTTGGATCCGCAGCAAAAAGGGTCCAGTCCATCTTGGATTGTGGCTCTACTTTCTTCGGATGGGATTTTATGGCATAGAGTATCCGCTCATCTAAGTTGAAATCTTTCAGCCATTCGCAGGTCAAAAGGGAGTGTTGATCGAAATCGTTCACGGTTTCGTCATAATCCAGATCGTGTAAAATTCCGGTCAGCGCCCACATTTCCTTATCCTCATTAAAATGTTGAGCCACCCTCTTCATTATCGCTTCCACTGCTAACATGTGCTTAATGAGATTTTTTCCTTTGACTCTCGATTGCACTAAATTCAAAGCTTCTTCCCTGGTCATTTCTCACCTCGTTTTCATCCTAGCAGAATGAAAATAGATTTTAGGTTTTTCATTTTGCATTTTGCAATCTGCAATTTGCAATCTGAATTCAATCATTAAATTCCCAGTAAAATCCCCACCAGTAGGTCCTCTCAGGCATTTGGTAATTACCTGACAGTCGATAAACCCGATCGGTGATATTTCTAACTGTATAATAAAAATGAAAATCTAAAAATCTTATGGTGATTTTGCCGTTTAATATCGCTACCCCAGACTCTTTATCCTTTTCATACTCATCCATAAATCTTTCGGATAAGACATTCGTTTCTAACCGCAATCTAAAGCCGATCTCTCTTTTCAAAAACTCGTTTTCAAACTCAACGTATCCAAAAAGAGAATGTTTGGGGGAATAAGGAAGCTGAGTTTTTCTGATCGAGTCTTTCCCCTCTTTGAAGCTATAAGATACAAAGGACCTTACGTGATTAAGAAACTTTAAATTCCCGTTTACATTTGCTCCCCACATTTTGGCTTTGCCATTAACCGGCTGGAAGTGTCCAAAGTAAAGAGTATCATCAATATTTGACCAGAAGATGAAATCATCTATCCGGGAGTAGAAGACATACGCACTTAATTTGTAATTCTCTTTTCCAAAGCTTCCCCCAAAATCCCACACCTTGGATTTCTGGGATAATAAGCCCCCGTTCCCTTCCTCCAGGTAGTCTGCAATCGTATCTTTGAGGCTCAATGAATTGAGGAGCCAAAGCCTATCCATAAGAGTAGGATTACTCTCAAATCTTCCGACCGTTGAAAACAGATTCACATCAGTAGAAATTTGATATGCTGCTCCTCCGGAAGCAGAGAATCCTACATCCCGACTCTCCTCTTTTTCTGCTTTGGAAAACAGAAGAAGTTTAAGCTTTGAGCTTAATGTTAAGACATCTGCCAATGAAAGATAAGCATCGTGAATAGCTCGCTTGATTCTCAATGACTCGAAGCTTTTTCTCTCACCATAGCTTTCCACCTCTATCTGATGTCTGTCTTTAATTGGAAATGTCTGAGTCGCAGTCAAAGCGAGCGTTTCCTCAATCTTTTTTTTCTCGAAGTTATAGGATCCGCTGTTGATTTCCTGATTTTGTTTATCATATCGGAAACTCAGATTCAAAATGGAATTCTTCTTTTCCTGCAAAAAAATAGAAGTAACCGCTCCCCAGTTATTCACCTTATTCCTGGTATCCTGATAATTAACGCTCGGGAAAAGAAGCCATCCCATTTTGGTTTGATATTGATAAGTCGAGAATCTGAGATCCATATTTTTAGTTAAGTTAAAAGTGGTTTTCCCGGAAAAGGAAAAACCATCATAATCGCTATTTAAGAGATAACCATCAGACTTATTGAACTCACCGGTCAGATAAAACTTTCCCCTATTGGTCAGTCCTCTGCCCAGCTCCACTTGAGTTCTGTAAAATCCATAGGGACCTCTATCGGTCATCACTCTGGAGTATGGCTGGTCACCATCAAAGTCCTTGGTGACGATATTGATTCCCATCCATCCTGAGCCTTTTCCCCAAAGATTAGCCAATCCCACAGGCAAAAATTCCACCTTGGAAACATTCGATAGAAGAATCGAATTCAAATCCAGCTCCCCCTTTTGAGGAATATTAAGGTTTTGTGGTGAAAATAGATTTCCATCCATGAAGACGTTCAACCCTCTTCCATCTCCAGCCGGGTAAGCATATTCCGGCTGTCCCCACGGTCCAATTTTCACCACATTTATCAAACTCTGCATCTGAAGCAAATCTCCCACATTTTCCGCTATTGAATTATCTATCTCTTCGGAAGTGATCTCATCGCCAAGAGAAAAACTTCTTAAAATTTCCTCTCTGAATTGATCGTCTTGAATAAACGTCCTTACGGGCGGCACTGGAAGAGTATCTGACACACTTTTTTTCGTTAGGGAATCCGACGAGTCGATATCAGTAGAATAGAAAGAGTCCTGGGGCTGGGAAAAAGCTGAGGAAAACGGAAATAAAATAAGAAAGAGAAATAACAGCTTTCTTTTCAATCAGGTTTCCTTTCCTGTGGATCCAAATTCGGACAGAATAGATTTTTTCTTTTCAATCAAACTCTCCACCGCCGCTTTTGTTCGGGTGGGGGTTTAACCCCCACCCGATCATCAAAGAATAGATTTTTCCTTTTCAATGAGACTCTCTACCGCTTCTACCACCATCTCCGGCTGAATCAAATCCATGCACAGTCTATTCTTCTTACGGCATTTTTTTTCACCGTGAAGACTGCATGGACTGCATTCCACATTGGCACAAAGAACCACATTGTCAAAACCGGTGGGAGCAAAACCTAATTTAGGATGGGTGGGACCAAATATCACCACCACCGGCACCTGCAGCGCTTGCGCCATATGCATGGGACCCGAATCATTGGTGATGAGACTATCAAATCGCTGGATTAAGCTCATGCTCTTTCCCAAAGACAAACCTACTGCCGGGATGAGCCTTGCATCCGGAATCCCCTTTTTTATCCTTTCAATTAATCTCTTGTCTTTATCATCACCCATCAGAATGACTTTGTAGTTGTTTTTTTCAATCAAAACCTGACAAACCTTCCTGAATTTCTCCTCATCCCATCGCTTGGTCTCCCATCTTGCTCCCGGATGTACTCCCACCACAATATCATCTTTTCTTACTTTTTCTTCAAGGAGAAAATGCTCTACCAATTCTATATCATTCTTACTTAGGAAAAGCAACGGTTTTTTATCCGGCGTGTCAATTGAAATGTGTTTCAAAACTTCAAGATATGAATCAACGGTGTGAATAGACTTAGTCTTTAGAAATTTGAGATAAACCATCATACAGCGGGATAGCCATCGTTTGTTGTATTTAAGTTTGATTTTGGATTTTGTTAAGAGTCGGATAAAAAAACTTCGCAAATTAGCGTGTAAGTCAACCAGTAAATCAAAATCATGGGACTTAAGCTCACCCACTAACCTCATGAATCCTGAAATACCCTTATGTTTTCCTTTTGGGTCAAACTCAAGCAAAGAAAATATCCGGGGATCATTTCTCAATATGTCACCATATTGAGCTTTAGTTAGAAAGAATGTCTGGGATTGGGGAAACTCATTTTTCAGAGTCTCGATCACTGGTGTAGTGAGAACAATGTCTCCCAATGAGCTAAGACGCACGATTAAGATATTTTCGATTTTTTTTTGCATGTAGCGAAAAAGTAGAATGTAGCGTTGGAGCTTATCCCCGACGAAAAACTCATCTTGCGAAAATCAGGAAGAGAAGACCCACTGTCAGACAATAATAACCGAAGTATTGGAATTTACCTTTCTTTATCACATTCAGTAGAATGCTGATGGCTAAATAGCCGATCACAAATGAGGTGACGACGCCAATCAGATAAGTCGTTACTTCCTGACTTAAGCTCCCGTGACCGAGCACGTCTTTCAATTTGAGCAAAGATGCACCCAATACGGCAGGAAGGGAGAGAAGAAACGAAAATTCAGCTGCCTTGGACCGTTTCACTCCTGAGAAGATTCCCGCGCTAATGGTGAAACCGGAACGAGAAATGCCGGGGAGTATGGCTATTGCTTGTGCCAAACCCACCCAGAGTGCGTCACCAAAACCTAAATATTCTTTCTTGGGCTGGAAGAATTTGGTCAGAAACAAAACTATGCCGGTGCACAAAAGCGTCATAGCGGTAAAGGTGACGGAAGAAAAACTTCTTTCCAGATAATCTTTAAACGACACTCCGGCTATTCCGGCAGGAATCGATCCAACTACAATCAGCCAGAACAAACGCCAATCTTCATTATTCGATGGGCAAACTTCCCCGCTAAAGATTGATCTGGCTCTAAGCCCCACTGCCTTGAACATCGCCCAGATTTTATGTCGAAAAAAGATCACGACTGCAAGAAAGGTTCCGAAATGAAGAAAAACCTCAAAGCTGATATCATCAAACTTGACTTTAAGCAGGTATTCGCTCAGAACTAAATGCCCGGAGCTGGAGACGGGAAGAAATTCGGTTAAGCCCTGAACGATTCCTAAAAGTATGGCTTCAAGCAGGCTCAAAGTTTCTCCCAGCTCAAAAAACCGTGGTGATTTAAAAGTTAGTTAAGTTACTGTAATTTAAGATGTAAGAAGAAATCATAATGTGGAAGGTTTTGCTGGAGTGTCAAGCCCACCGTCTTTGGCGGGGGATCTACGACTTCAGCTTGACCTTAAATCATCTGATGAAACAAAGCTTTTCAAAGGGTTCACCTAAAGGTGTCCCGCTTTGCGGGATTCGCTACTAGCGGAAACACTCCTAATCTTCCTTTTCTAATAGAGTGAAACTTATCTTCCAAAGTGCGGAACTCACTTTTCTGCAATTTTTTTAGAGTTGTTTTTTTACGAGAATCAAAACAGGTTATAATTTATTCCCGCCACAAAACCCACGTTGTCTTCGATTTCCAACTCTCCGATCAGGCTAAGATTGGAGGATATTTTGAGATCAGCTCCTAAAGCTAATGCTACGTCCATATCGCTATCAGTCCAATTTCCCTCATGCTTCAATCCCCAGGACCAGCGCCACGAGTTTTCAAAGCTCACCCTTTCCCAGCGGATGTTCAAACGTCCATAAGGGGTTACATTCTTCTTTTCGTGATAATCAATCTGGTATGATACGATCGCATTTGCCCCCAGCGTGAAGATGCTATAGTCTGAGATATTCAGATATTCAGTCCCTATTCCGAATGAAGCATCCAATGGGTCCCCGGTGTTTCTTTCCATGAACCAATATTTGACATCACCGCCTATGGCCAGTCCACTGCTGCTTTCGCCATAACCTGGATCAAAATTCAGCATTCCTATTTTCAAACCCAGGTCAACATATTTAGCCATTCCATAACGAAATTGCCCGAATACAGAGAAGGCATCCTCATAAACGCCCATATATGCCCCTATCAAACCATCTCCCTTATTCAGAGTCGGTGCTGGGGTGAGCTGTCCCAAAAATTGAGCGGAGACAAAGGAGATTGGAAAAAGAACCACCAATATGGTAATTACGAATATATTTCTCATATTCATCCTCCTATGGCATACTCATATTGTGTAAGACTATAACAAAACGCTATTCGTTTGTCAAATCTTAGTTGCATGGGTTATTAAGAAACTTCTATGGGAGGAATGCATCTGACTTGAAAATGCAGGACTGGGATGGAAACGGATGTTATGATTTTCTTTGGGAGAGGCACTTACATATGGTCACTATCCTCATCCGGTGTGGATAAAACAGATGCCTCTGAAAAAGTCAAGTCAGGAGAGGTCTTTCTGGAGTGTCAAGACCCGCCAAGACGGGATCTACGACTTTACCTTGACCTGTAAATTCTTGAGCAACAACGAGCACTTATTTGGTCCCGCTAAAGAAGTATATTCCAGCTTGCTCTTTGGAAACAACTTCTCACAGACCTCACACCAAATCCCTGAATATATTTCTATGAACCTTACGGAAGATTAAAAGTAAGCCCGGCTAAGATGGTGGTATAGTGGGTCGATTTATCTTTAGTCTGGATAGAAGTATATCTCGCCTCGGCTAAAAACTCAAGCGGAAAGGCGGGAGGAGAAAGGAGAATTCCTGCTACTCCGTGGACTCCCATTCTGTTTTGATCTTCAGGTATATATATGGAGTAGGCATCATTAGAAATTCCGTATGCCAATCTGTGAATGCCAATGCCTGCACCTATATATGGCTTTACTACCGGAAAAGAAAATATATATTTGGCAGTGCCATTCAGGGATAGGTCATTTATGCTGAAATCCGCTTTGTCCAAGCGTTCCAATGGGGGCATTGTCAAAAATATCTCTTTCTTCTTCCAGGCATACTCTACCGATGCTTCCAGCTGGATTATAGGCAGAGTTCCTATTTTGAGATGCACTCCCACTGTGGGCATCTCCTTCAGCCAATCCTTATTCTGGGTGGGAATCAAATCTATGTTTTCATTTTTGTAATTCTGGATTATCCCTCCTTTAATACCTATGCCCAATCCGGTTATGCCCCAAACTGGTGAAGAAAACAAAAGGAACATGAAAAAAGGAAAAAAGGAAAATATCTTTTTCATTTTTACTCCTTATCTGAAGTGTTTGCCTTCAGGCAGACTCAGGTTCGGCTAAAGCCGAATACTCCAACGAATTTTTCACATTTCGATTTCTCTAGAATTGTCCATGTGATGAATGCTCTTTATTTCAATCCCAGAAATGCGATCATCCTTCCTGAATTTTCTTTTTCTCGTCTATATGAATAAAACATCTCTTCATCGCAAAAGGTGCAGCTGCGAGTTGCAAACATCCTATCTCCTTTTACTCCACAATTTAGAAATTGTTTCCCGTTGGCGCAAATTAAATCGAGCATGAATCCACCGTCCGGGGAGCGTTTCACGCATTTCCTATCAAACAAAATTGCCACATCGTCTGAGACCTGATAACAACAGCTCCGGATGCAAGGACCAAATAATATGGTGAAATCTTTGGCTTTACATCCAAACTGCACTATGGCTTTTTCTATTGTTCTGGGGACGATTCCCAGAAGCGTCCCTTTCCATCCAGCATGGATCAGACCGATCATCTTTCTTTTGTCATCTACCAGAAAAATCGGCAGACAGTCAGCCACCTGCACGGAAATAAAAATATCCCTCCGGTTGGTCAAGAGGGCATCGCCTGAATATTTTCGTTTGAGTTTATCCCTCTGATTAATGATTATACATTCATCCTGGTGCATCTGCTGTGGAGAGATGAGCATCCTTTTTGAGGGTGCCATAGTTTGAAGTAAGATTTCAATCTCTTTGGTTTTGTTGTTGACAGCGTGATTTGGGTTTTTGATGATGAAGCCATGAAGAATGAAATTATAATCCTCCAAAGCGGAGAAGGAAAGCCATTTGATACTCAGAGACTGGTTGACTTTAAATTTACTGCATCGCATCTTTCTTTGTTTCCTCTATATGCTCCACCCCTTTAGCCCTTTCCACCTGAATAACCCCTTTGACCTTCTTGATTTTCTTCAAGGTCTTGTTCAGGTGGTTTATGTTTTTCACCTCGATAATAAAATTTCCTATCGCCGTGGTCTCCCCTCCTTTTATTTCAGCTCCTCTAACGTTCGTATCCGTATCCCCTATCGCTTGGGTGATGTCTCTTAAGATATTCTTGCGATCCTCCACTAATATGTCCAGTTTCACCATGAAGGATTGATCTTTTCCCACGTCCCACTCCACCTCCATCTTCCTTTCATCCTCCAAAAGCATCTGCAGAGCATTGGGGCAATCGGAGCGGTGTATGGAGACCCCGCGTCCCCGGGTGACAAATCCGACGATCTCCTCTCCGGGAACAGGCTGACAGCATAAAGCGAAGCGAAACATCATATTCCCCATTCCTCCCACCTTCACCCCTCTAGCGCCACCTCTAGCTTTATCCACAAACCTCTTGATGATGGACGGTTTAGCTTCTTTCTGTTTTTCCGAAGGAACGAGCTTGTTCAAGATGGGTTGGATAGAAAAGCTTCCATTGCCCAGCCCAAAGAATAAGGCTTCGGAATCACGGAAATTTAATCGCATGGCTAAATCGGAAAGCTCCTGCTCCGAGAGAGGCTTGAGGCTGTGTTTTTTCAGCTCTCTTTCCAAAATCTCCTTTCCTAAATTGACGCTCCCCTCATATCCTTTTTGTCTAAGCCAATGTTTGATCTTGCTTCGCGCTCGTGGGGTCTTGACTATTTTGAGCCAATCCTGGGAGGGATTCTGATGGGGAGAGGTAATCACCTCCACTTCCTGCCCGCTCGAAATGACCGTATTTAGAGGAACCATCTTTCCGTTGACCTTGGCGCCAATACAATGATTACCTACGTCGGTGTGCACGGAATAGGCAAAATCCAATGGGGTGGATCCTTTGGGGAGCTGTCGTAGCTCTCCCCTTGGAGTGAAAACGAAGATATCATCCCGGAAAAGATCGATCTTGAGATATTCCAAGAACTCAGAAGGATTAGTCAGATCCTTTTGCCATTCCAAGACCTCTCTCAGCCAGGTCATCTGCTTATCCGATTCGTCCGGCTCCCTTCGACCCTCTTTGTATAGCCAGTGCGCCGCTATGCCATACTCCGCGGTCCGATGCATCTGATATGTTCTGATCTGTATCTCCACCATCTTCCCTCGGGGACCGATCACCGTGGTATGCAGAGACTGATACATGTTAGACTTGGGAAGAGCGACGTAATCGTGGAAACGATCCGCCACCGGCATCCACAGGGTATGCACTATACCCAGGGTATGATAACAATCTCCTTCTGAATTCACGATGATGCGAATGGCGAAAAGATCATAGATCTCCTCAAAAGGCTTTCCCCTCTTTTTCATCTTGCGATAGATCGAGTCAAAGTGCTTAGGCCGTCCGGCTATCTCTGCATTTATTCCGGCTTTCTCCAATTCTCTTTTTAAAGGCTCGGTGATCTCCCGGATGTAAGCTTCCCGATCCTCTATTCTGGCATTTACCTTTCGAACTAATTCATTATAAGCTTCCGGATCCAGATATTTTAAGGATAGATCCTCCAGCTCCCATTTCACCCGTGCCATACCGAAACGGTGAGCCAGCGGAGCATAAACCTCACGAGTCTCGGTGGCGATCTTCTTTTGTTTCTCTTTGTCCAAAGAACCTAAGGTCCTCATGTTGTGAAGTCGATCTGCCAGCTTAATGATGATCACCCGAATGTCTTTAGCCATGGAGAGAAGCATCTTGCGAAAATATTCAACCTGCTCCTCCTCTAAGCTTTTGAACCTAAGCTCTCCGATCTTGGTGACCCCGTCCACCAGGAGAGCTATCTCCTCCCCGAACTCTTCTTTCACCTGCTCGATGGTCACATCGGTGTCTTCCACCACATCATGCAGAAGTCCTGCGGCGATGGTAGCAGAATCCAAGTGTTGTTCCGCCAAGATGAAGGCAACCTCTAAGCAATGCTGGATGTAAGGGTCTCCTGATTCCCGGAACTTCCCCCGGTGGGCTTTGTCGGAGAACTCGTAGGCTTTCCTCAGAAGTGGTATGTCCACGTTAGCATTAAACGACTCGATCTTTATTATGAATTCAGCTAAGTTCATTTTGATCCTAAATCAGACAATAAGGGTTTTCTGCACAAGGCAAATCTGTCTATGGCAGAAAATCCAAGAACCTTCGAATCCTTTCTGTTCAACTGCGAATTAAAAGATGATCTCTATTTTAAACGATTTAGTAAAGCTATATTTTGAAAAATGAGCCATATTTATTTACTTCCCGACCGGGACAGCCCAAAATATGCCAGAGAAAAAGATGTGAATAGATACAAAACTTCTCGTTAAATTCATTTTTCAACCCTAAAGTAAGGATTAAAGCCAAAAGGTTTAAGCTAAGATTTATCAAGGCCTTTATGAAGACAATCACCCTCAATAGAAAATAACGTAAAAGGCTATAATTTTTTTTGAAAAATCTAAAATAACTGCGGTAATATTCTATTCTGCCTTTGGACTTAAGCTCAAGCATACTCTGCCCCTGTTTATGAACGATCTTGAGCTGGGGTAAATGATAAATCTTCCAACCCTTTTTTTTCATCTGATAGCACCAATCTGTTTCTTCTAAAAAAAGAAAATATTCCGGGTCCAGTTTCCCCACCGCTTTGACCGCTTCTGGGCGAACCATCATACAAGCGCCAATTACCGAGTCCACCTCTATCGGAGAGTTATACTCCTGATATTTACTGGGATATTTTTTAGGGAAAAGAATCTTCAAAAGCGATTTGTTAAAAAAAGCTTCAGCTAAGGTCGGGAAATTGGCAATGGAGTTCTGTTTGGTCCCATCTGGATTTATAAGCTGGACTCCTGATAAAGCCACATCTTCATTCTGATCCATAAAATCAATCATGCCTCTTAGGACTCCGGGCAAAACTATCGCATCCGGATTTAAAAGCAAAAAATACCTCCCTTTTGCTAAATCCAGTGCTTGATTAACCCCACGGGCAAAGCCAATATTCTCTGTATTAGTTATGAACTTAACTTGAGGAAAATTCTTTTCCACCATCTCTACACTTGAGTCTCTTGAGTTATTATCGACCACTAGAATCTCAAGATGAACGTCTCCTCGGGTCTGCTCTACTGAGTACAAGCATTCTTTTAGAAGGTGTGCAGTGTTAAAATTAACTATGATGACGGATAAATCCATTTGAGTTTTCTTCCCAACAGATTAAACGGATGAAACGGATGAAATAAGTATTGAGTATTAAGTAATGAGTTTTGAGTATCGAGTTTTGAGGATAGGTCGTGTTTTGAATTCCTTTGTCATCAATCATTCGTCATTGCTTTTTTATTTGTTTAATTCTTTCATAGGTTCGACAGTTCGACAGGCTCACTGTCCTGAGTGGTTCGACTTCGCTCACCACCCTGAGCCTGTCGAAGGGCAAAGTCGAAGGACAAGCTCACTACAAATCTGTTGGGAATCATTTCATCCGTTGGGAATTCCCTTCCCAGCATTTGGCATATTTGGTAAAGATATAAAAGGCGTGAAACGTGCTTAAAATCAATCCCGGGATCCCATCTCTGAAACCTTGCTTTACAACGTAAGTCTTGAAAAAACCTAAAATTGGTGAAAACAATAGCTGTAATAAAATCCCTGTTTTTGTTTTCCCAGTCATCTGGGAAGCAGAAAGCGTGGAATAGTGATCTAATTTCTTTAGATTATGGCTCAGACTCTCGAAGGGATAATGTTCGATCTTCGCTTCCAGCTTTGCAGTTTTACCTTTCATAGTCACTTTTTCATGAACTTGCGTCTCTTCGAAACTTCCCAGCTCTTTTCTGAAAAGCCTTAAGACCCAATCCGGCTGCCAAGCGTGCTCTATCCATCTCCCCAAGAATTGGGAGCGTCTTCTTATCCAAAACCCATTGACGTCGGGAAGAGATTCTATCGTCTTTCTTATCTCTTGGGCTAATTCAAAAGTGACCACTTCATCCGCATCCAGGTTTAAAATCCATTCATAAGAAGCTAACTTACGGGCAAACTCTTTTTGCCGGGCAAAGCCCAGCCACGGTTGAGTAAAAACCTTCGGGGTGAATTCTTTGGCTATAGATACCGTTTCGTCTTGACTTCCCGAATCGACCACCACTATCTCATCCACCCAGCTTACACTCTCAAGGCACCTTCTTATGTTTTTGGCTTCGTTGTAGGTGATGATCACGCCCGATATCTTGTTCAAGATATTTCCTCTTCAGCTTTAAGATTCAAAGCTGTGGTTAGCCCTAGAATGAACATAATCAGCATGTTCACTTCTGCATCGGAATAATAACATTGAAGCAAGCCGGCAAAAAGAAAAGCGATGACGGCCACCACACCACCTATTTGCATTGAGTAACCAAAACCTTTTCCCCTTCTCTTCGACATGGCTTTAATGGTGGAATAAAGAAAGACCATCCAGATGCTTAAGTAAGCCAAAAGCCCCAAAATACCTGAGTTGACCGTTACGTTCAGAAAATCATTATGCGGATGGCAAATGGTGTCGTAATAACCCTCCACTTTGTATTGGTCGAACAGCTGGCCAAAGTTCCCTAAACCAATTCCCCAAATCGGCTTGTCCTTTATCATATTGATCGAAGTTTGCCACAATCTTATTCTGGTTGACTCTGCTTTATCTTTAGAAAAATCGATCTCCTTAAGTCTGTGCCAGCTGGTCGGATCAATGACATAAATCAGCAAGCAAATAACCAGCATCCCCAAAATCAAAAAGACGATGACCTTTCCCCCTTTCAAAAAGCCATAAGTCAAAATTCCCGCAAATGTTCCCAGCCAAGCGCTACGGGCGTAGCTGAAAACCAACGCTAGTCCTAACACAAGGGGTGCAAGAAAATCGAAAACTCTATGAAGACCGGATCTTTTAAAGTTAAGAAGCATCACCGCTGCCAGAAGAAAAACCAGCATATAGTATCCCCCGAAGGTGAGATGATGATCAAAAAGTCCCAGGCTTATGAAAACGTTTCCTCTCGATTCCAGCCCTCGGTGTCTATATAGATCCATTCCGGAATAATGCTGCCAGATAGCATAAATTCCCACCAGAGCGGAAACCGAAATCAGAATGGTTAAAAGCTTCCTAACTTTCTCCTCATTTTTGATATTATTCACAATCAGGAAAACAATAAGAATCAGCCATTCCTCTTTCAGAGCCAGAAGACTATGAATTTTATATGGGGAGAATATGACTGAAATCACTTGAGTCGTAACATATAAGAGAATGGGAAGGTTCAAAGGTGTCCGGACAAAATCCAGTTTTCCCAATAAAATAATCCTCACCAACCAGGTTAAAAGTCCTAATGTAACGAAAGTCTGTGCTCCAGCAATGGACCAAGGAGAAAAAAAGGCAAAACCACAAAGAGAAAACCAGATTATCTTCTCAATCACTCTTATCGCACTATCTCTTGTCATATTGAAAAGCGAATTTGTCAAGCAGACTTCGCCATGCTTGACCTACAGCACTACTTCTCCCCCTCACCTTAATCCTCTCCCCATAGGGGAGAGGAAATCTCATCCCTCTCCCCCTGGGGGAGAGGGTCAGGGTGAGGGGGTAAACTTATCGATTCTACAGCCAATTTTCTTGCTTTTGTATTAGCAACTCATTTGAATAGGATCACCAAAACATGACACCAACTATTGACTTAAAACGCTAAAATACACCTCTTCCGTTTTTTGAGCAAAGACGTCCAGAGTGAATTTCTCCAGCACCATTTGCCGACTGGCTTCCCCATAATTTTTCCTTTTCTGCTCATCTTGGAGTAATTCAATCAGGGCACCTGCCAACTCTTGTGCATTTCCCGGCTCAACCAGCAAGCCATTAACCTCATGTTCCACCACCTCAGGGATAGCGTTGACTTTAGTTCCCACCACCGGCTTTCCCATGGACATGTATTCTAATGCTACTCGGCAGATAGTCTCTGATCCCACTGAGGAAACCACTCCCACGTCAAAAAGGGAGATAATTTCTCTTGGGTTTTCGACTTTGCCTACAAACCGAAAATTATCTTTCATGCCCATTTTCTCCACCATATCTTTCAGATCCTCGACACTTATCTGGGCATCGTGTCCGCAGATGATGAATATAGTATGTGGAATTTGTTTTAGAACATATTCTGCCGCTTGAACAAAGTATCTATGCCCTTTTACCGGAGAGAGCCTTCCCAAGATCCCGACTACCAAATTTCCTTCCGGTATGTTTAACCTATCTTCACTTATCCTGTTACTTTCTTTAGGTGAAAAGATTTCGTGATCTATTCCCACCGGGATGTTAATCACCTTATCTTGAGACATCTTCAGAACATTTATATAGCTTTCTTTTAGAACCTGGCAGGTGGTGATGATCTTATCTGTGAGTTTATCATTCAAATAGTGATTGAAAAGATTCAACCTGGGTGGTCTTACGTCACCTCTGGTTCTAACTATGGGAACTTGTCGTTTGAAAAATCTCTTTGACAGCGCTGCGATCAGATGCCCCTCCCCTCGATGGGCATTGATGATATCGATTCTTTCCGCTTCCACTAAATCCACCATTCTTTTGACATTATATATTATCCTCCAAGGGATGATATAGCTCAAGTAAAGATCTTCATAGACTAAAAGTCCAAGCTCTTTAGCTTTCAAAATAGGTGGGCTATGAGGGTCACCTGCGACTATGACTTTATGCCCTCTTTTATGTAGGGCATAAGATAAACTCACGGCATAGTAAGCGCAGGCGTTATACCACCTTACATTTATCAACTGTAAGATGTTCAATTTTCTCAATGAATCATCTCACTTCTTCCTTTGGGGAGAAAGGTGTAAGGTGTAAGGTGTTAGGTGATAGGTATTTTGCTTTCTGCTATTAACTCTTCGCTCTTTGCACTTCGCTTTTTGCTCTCTGCTCTCCGCTCTTTGCTCTCTGCTCTAAACTCTATACTCTGAACTCCAAACTCTAAACTCTTTACTCTCTACTCTTCTTTTCCACTCTCTTTATATTTTCTTTAACAAATTCGATCTCTTTTTTTGCGCCAACTTTTTCCAAAAAAACCAGCGCCCGTTGATAAAATTCTTTGGCTTGTGTGAGATTCCCCTGTTGTTCCAATACGGAGCCGATATTGATTAAGTCTACCGCTTGATTCATGGTATCACCGATGGTGCTATCAACCTGGAAGGCAAGACGGTGATAATTTATGGCTTCTTCCAAATTCCCCGTCTCCTGATAAATCAAACCCATGTTTCCTAAAACGCTGGCTTCATCTTTTATATCCCCGGCTTTCTTAAAAAGCGACAAAGCTTGCTGGTGCATGATTAGGGCGCTGTCCAACTTGCCTTTGGACTTATAAGACAAAGCCAGAGTATTCATTTGCGCTGCCTCAGTCAGATAATCTGTCTCTGCGCTCGCAACTTCCAGCGACTTTTTATGATAAATCTCCGCGCTGTCCAAATTCCCTTTCTTCTGATAAATAAACCCTAGGTTGGCTAACACGCTCTTTTCGCCCGGCTGGTTTTTTGTCTTTTTGAAAAGCCGGAGTAAATTGAAATAATTCGTCAAAGCACCATCCAGATCTTCTGTCAACTGGGAAGCTATGGTTAGATTTGAATAAACCACTGCCAAAGCGGTATCATTTCCGGTATCCTTGCCCAGCCTTTCTGCTTGATAATAGTAGTTTATGGCTGATTCATACTTTTTTAATAATGCCTCGGAATTACCCATCAATATGAAAAAAGCGAGCCTTTCACCGTCGGAAAGATTCAAATCCAAAGCTTGCCTAAAAAGCTCCAGCGCTTCGGAATGCTCCTCTTTTATTTTATGTTCCAGACCCTCCTTTAGGAAAAGCTGGACCTGAGGTTTATCCGTCCGGCTCAGCTCACCGATGTAATCCTGAAGCTGAGATAGGAGTCTTGTGGTTCGATCTGATTCTACTTTGGTCGGTTGTTTACCTTCAGTCATCTCCTCACTTTTCTCTTTTACCTCTCCTTTTTTAATATATCTGACGTCAACTATTATTAGTGCTATGATGATTAGAAAGAGAATTATCCCCTCGGCAATGATGAAACCTTTGGATTTCTTTCGCTTCCAATCCATAAAAATCTTTACCAGAGCAAGAAGGAAAATCAAAATGACTAAAATCCAGATAATGGTAGATTCCATATTTACTCCTTACGATTAGAAATCGTCTTGTGGCGGTGGACTTTCGTGTCCGCCCTATACTGTTAGAGGTCGATGACACAGCTTTACCCTTACAGAAAACTCATTACTCGTTGGTCAAGGGTGCCCAGATTATTGACCATTTGGCGGTGCGGGGTGAGGGCACTCCGCACCAACTAGGTTAGCCTAATTGTGATTTCTTGAGAAAAACTAAAAATCAAAATACTGGTGATAATTGAAGGAAAAGTTTTCCGGCAGATATTCGCCCAGCTTGGGATCGAGCCTATATTTTCCTTTATATTCTCCTTTTGAGATCTTCTCCAGCGCTTCGATGAGAAGGTCCACATCCTCTTTGGTATTGTAAAAGCCAAAGCTGATCCGGACTGTGCCTGGAAGATTGGCTTTGTATGTTCTTTTAATCTCCTCCTTGAGCTTTGTGGACTGCTCCTCAGTTATTCCCAGAAGGCTTTTGATATAAGGATGCGCACAAAAACAGCCATGCCGAACTCCAATGCCCGATTCATAGCTTAATATGGTGGATACCAAAGCGTGATGGACTCCGTTCAAGTTGAAAGCAATCACCCCCAAGCGGCTGTCATCATATATGTCACCTCCATATATAACCACGTCCTCAATTGATTTCAGCTTTCCGATGGCGTAGGAAGTGAGCTCCTTCTCATGCTCAGCGATAACGTCCATTCCTATCTCTTCCAAAGTCTTGATCGCCAAAGCTAAAGCCACCGCCCCCACCACGTTGGGAGAGCCAACCTCCTCTTTGTTGGGCAAACCAGTCCACTCCACCTCATCTCTGGTGACCAGCTCTACCGTTCCTCCACCTACATGCTCCGGATCACCTTCATGGAATACCGACTTTGGACCTATCAGAACACCTGTGCCAAAAGGCGCATACATCTTGTGTGCTGAAAAAACCAAAAAGTCGATGTGTTCCGGATCGTGATCAGGTTTAACCTCCATTAAACGATGGGCTACCAGCTGAGCCGCATCCACCACTATCTTAGCGCCATATCGATGAGCTAACCCGGCCACCTGATTAATCGGGGTTATGTAGCCGGTGACATTGGAGGCGGCGGTTAAAGCCACCAATTGAATTTTACCATCTCCTTTTTTCAGTTTGGTTTCTATGCCGTTTAAGTCTAAAGCACCCTTTTCATTTACTTCTGCATAAATAACCTTAGCCTTTCTCCTCCAGGGAAGATCGTTGGAATGGTGTTCCATAACCGAAGACAGGACCACCGGATCGTCTTTAAAAGGAAAACGATTAGCCAGTTTATTTAATGCCTCCGAGGCATTTTTGGTGAAAATGACCGTGTTTGAATCTAAATCAACTCCTACAAAATCTCCAACAATTCTATGAGCCGAATCATAAACCCAAGAGGATAAAAGCGATTTGAAACCCGATCCCCGGTGAATGCTGGAATACCATTCCAGGAATTGATTGACCTTTTCCAGCACCGGTTTCAGAGAGGGAGTGCTGGCGGCGTTATCCAGATTCACGTACCTTGTTGAAGATCCATCTAAAAGGGGTACTGGTTTATCCACCCCTACGATTTGGTTTCTGCAGCGGCTTAGATTGGCATCTACGTTTTTAAGAGATATTTTTTCAGTCGTCATATTTTACACTTTTTGCTTCGGATTTCCCTCTCCCTTACCACCTTCTTTCTTCGCAAGCAAAATAAGTTAACCTCCTGTTTTGTCAAGTGAAAATTCAAAAATGTGTTACCCAACAGACTTGTAGTGAGCTTGTCCTTTGACTTTGCCCTTCGACAGGATCAGGGTGGTGAGCGAAGTCGAACCACTCAGGACAGTGAGTCTATCGAACTGTCGAACCTATGAAGGGATTAAACAGATAAAAAAGCAATGAGGAATAACTGATAACAAAGGAATTTAAAGCACAACCTGCCCTCAAAACTCAATATCTGTTTCATCCGTTTAATCTGTTGGGAAGCAAACTTGAAAGAATCTCAAAACAAGTCTTTTGACCTTTCCGTATAAAAGAAGTGGTATTTTAACTCAAAGGAGGAAAAACCTATGTTTACGAAGAAGAAACCCGAGATCAAAAAGGAAAAGAAATCTGCCCTGACGATAATTAGAGAATACATTGAGTCTTTCGGCATCGCTTTGATCATGGCGCTGATTATCAAGTGTTCAGTGGTGGAAGCATATAAGATCCCCTCCGGCTCGATGGAGGATACCCTTTTGGTGGGCGATTTCCTTTTAGCCAATAAGTTCATTTACGGCTCCAAAATTCCTCTTTTACCCATTCATCTCCCCGCATTGAGAGAGCCAAAACCAGGTGATATCGTTATATTTAAGTATCCCCAAAATCAGAAGGTAAACTATATAAAAAGGTGCGTAGCCACAGAGGGACAAACAGTTGAGATCAGAAACAAGGTGTTATATGTGGACGGGAAAAAGTTTGTTAACTCACCTTGTGTCAAATATACCGATCGGGGCAACCGCAATCCGGGACAAGATCCTCGGGACAACTTCGGACCATTCAAAGTTCCGAAGGGACACCTGTTTATGATGGGGGATAATCGTGATAACAGCGCGGATTCCCGCTACTGGGGACCTCTGCCCCGGGACTTAGTATTGGGAAAAGCCATGCTCATTCACTGGTCCTGGGCACCAGACGACCATGCTCCCGCAATCTCCGCCAATGATTTGCTTTCTATACCAAAGAATGTTGGTTATAATATCGTTCACTTTCCCAATCGGGTTAGATGGAACAGATTCTTGACCATCATAAGATAGACATCAACAAAATTGCAGTGCCTAAGGGATTTTGAAGACCGATTAGAAGAAGTCTTTAAAATCCCTTTTTGTTATCACCAAAACGTTACTTATTTCACAAAGGAGTGTTTTAGAGAAAGAAGTGGGGTGGGTAGCCGCAGGCTTTAGGGACTGTTGAAAAAGTGGTTTTTGGAGTGCCCAAGTGGGCGATTTTTTGGAATTCTATCATGCTTGTGTCCCAACAACTTAGTCTTTAAGAAAAACCGCATCAGCAAGCTGATGCACTCCAACTTCGGATTTTTCAACAGCCCCTTTAGCCTGCGGTATGCACCATATGATGCATACCTGCGTTGGGTGGTAAAAAAAGAGAAACTCCTATCCTTCATTTCTCTTGACTCCATATATACTTTGTAATATTTTGAGTGGAAATTGGTGGCATAAGAACACAGTTAATATCAGTAAGTATGATGATCTCAATGGAAGTAAAAAATTTGGAGAAATGGTTTGGCAAAAGAAAGGTGTTTGATAAAATAGATTTCTCTTTGAGGGAAAAAAACTCATTAGCTATTACCGGCAGGAATGGATCTGGAAAGACTACCCTGCTCAAAATACTCTGTGGACTTATTCGTCCCACCAAGGGTGAAGTTTTAATCACCCTGGAGGGAAAGAAACTCTCTAAAGAAGAGTGGGGTAATTATCTGGGTCTGGTGATGCCTGATTTGGAGCTTTATGGCGAGCTGACCGCTTTGGAAAATCTTAGTATTCTATCTCGTATCCGGGGGTGGAATCCGGATAGAGATAAGCTCAAGGAAAAAATCGCCCAGGTAGGTCTTAAAGCGAGGGAAGATGATTTGGTCTTCTCTTTCTCCTCCGGGATGAAACAGAGATTAAAATATGCTTTTGCCTTATTATCCGAGCCTAAGATTCTTATTTTAGACGAACCCACCGCCAACTTGGACGAGGAAGGCGTATCGTTGGTAACGGAGATGATCACTCAGCAAAAACAAAGAGGGATATTGATTTTAGCCACCAATGAGAAATCGGATTTGAAATATGGCGATCAAATCATCCAGTTGGGCATCTAAGTCAGCTTGGCTGTTGGCCAAGGATTTGAAATCAGAGTTCCGCAACCGCTATGCCCTGAATGCTATCCTCATGTTTGCCCTCACCACCTTGACGGTGGTGAGTTTCTCGGTGGGGGGGGGCGCTTTGAATTATCGTATAACTTCATCTCTGTTTTGGTTAGTAATATTTTTTTCCGCTATGTCCGGTCTGGCACAGGTCTTCGTAAAGGAGGAGGAAAGCAAGACGGTCTATATATTAAAGCTGGTAGCTTCCCCCGGCACGGTGCTTTTAGGAAAACTTCTATTCAACTTGGTCCTGCTTTTAATGCTGGAGATCATAATTGTTCCTCTGTTTATAGTCTGGATGAATCTATCGGTTTTGAATCTTTGGCTTTTTTTATCGGTTCTTCTTTTGGGGAGCCTGGGACTTGCCTGCGCCACCACCATCATCGCCGCCATAATATCAAAATCTCAGATCAAAGGTGCGCTTTTTGCAGTCTTGTCCTTTCCCATCCTTTTGCCTTTGTTGATAACCGCCATAGACGGAACCAGGTTATCCTTAGAAGGAGAAAATTTCTCAGCCGGTTCAAGCGATCTAAGATTGCTTATATCCTATGTGGTAGTGATGTTTACCGCATCATTTCTATTGTTTGATTTCGTATGGAATGAATGAAGGATAAATTTGGGTAAAAATGGAGTGTTCGGCTTTAGCCGAGCCAATGATCATGCTGAAGGCGGGACACTCCAATAACTCAATACACCTGCACTGTTGGGATAGGGGTTGCACCCCTATCCCTCTACGGACAGGGGTTCAACCCCTGTCCGAACGGAAAATTAAGTTAATCGTATGTTTTGGAAAATACTTTTACTGATCTGGATGTGTAGCGTAATCATTTCTGCTTTTCTTTTTCCGCCACCCCAGGCACAGTTGGGTGACGTATCCAGGATTTTCTTTTTTCATGTCCCCATGGCTTGGGTGGCGGTTTTAGCTTTTTTGTTCGCTTTTGTATTTAGCATACTCTATCTTCGCAAAAGAGATTTAGCTTTTGATGTCAAAGCGAAAGTTGCTTCCCGATTGGGACTTTTGTTTGCGATTTTAGCCACCATTTCCGGATCGATATTCGCAAAATTAAGCTGGGGTTCCTTTTGGAACTGGGATCCCAGGGAGACTTCGGTTTTCATTTTGATTCTGATTTATGGAGCATATTTCGCTTTAAGATCGGCTGTGGAGCCGGAGGAAAGAAAAGCGAGCTTGTCTTCGGTATATGCCATCCTGGCTTTTCTCACCGTCCCGTTTTTGGTGTTTGTGGTTCCGCGAGTTTACCGATCCCTTCATCCCACAGATTCGGTGGTAAACACCCAGCTCCAGATTCAAATGCCCCCCCCGGTTTTAATCACCTTTCTGGCATCACTAATCGGATTCACCTTTCTTTTTATCTGGATATTCCAGCTGGAATCCGAGATAGACAAACTCTCAGAATGATTAAGGAGGAATAATTTGTCTTCCAACTACATAACTATGATCGTCATATTGGTAATCTGGATCGGCTTATTCTTTTATCTTTTGAGGCTGGATAGAAAAGTCAAGCAGTTGAGAAAAAAACAGAATCCCTCTCCCCTGTGAGGGTAGGGTGAGGGGGAATTTGCTTCATCCAGAAATCCTCCAAATTGTTTATCTCACCCTTCCCCTCTCTTATTAAGAGACGGGTTCACCCTGAAGGGATTCACCCTGAAGGGGAACAAAAAGGGGTGAGTTCAAAGAAATCTATTGGTTTTCTTAGGGACATATAGCATAAAGGATCGTAAGCACCAAGATTAATGCCTTGCATAAGCCTATTCTTTGTAACTCTTTCGGAGAAGAATCAAATAGACAAACATGAGCCAACGATCCCACACCATTCTCCATTCTATTTCTCCTCCCCAGACCATTCTGTTCTTCGTGGTTATTTTTATTCTATCCGTGATTTTTCTCTCTCTTTTCCGTTTCGGATTTCTTTTAAAACACCTAACCCTGGCTGCAGGCATTCCATATACTACGCTTCTTGAGTCCTTTATTATCGGTGTTCGATTTGATATAGTAGTCTTGAGCTACCTGCTTATACCTCTTTTCATATTAAGCCATATACCTTTTATCAGCCTGGATCGCCTAAAGGCCACCCGGGTGATAATTGAAACGATATTCTTGGTGTGCTTGGGTATAATTTTCTTATTAAGTCTGGTTGACATCGAATATTTTGGCGAATTCGGCACCCGGCTTAGTCGCTGGGTATGGGAATATATGGATCACACCGATATGGTCTGGTATTCCATCTGGTCTAGTTACCCGGTGATTACCTATCTCATACTTTGGGGAGCCGTTACATTCGTCTTCGCACTCCTGGTGATTAAAATAAGCGGAAAGATATTTCACCGGGAACAAAAGGAGGGAATCATCAGGCGCTTCGCCTATTTTTTATTATGTTCAGCATTTCTTTTTTTGGGTGCTCGGGGACGAACTCAGCTTTTACCCATTGACTGGGGAGTGGCTTATTTCAGCACCTATAATTTTGCCAACCAACTAGCATTAAATGGAGTTTACACCCTCAGCAAATCCTGGTGGGAAGATAATCATGAAGAAAAGGGCGTCATCCTTAAAAGATATCATTTCTTTCCTTCATCCGAAGCTTTGTCCTCGGTTCAGAGATTATTGTTCAACCCCAGAGAAAAGCTTTCTGATCCACAACATTCGTTGGATCGCTGGTATTACCCTGACTCTGATTCCAATAATACCAAAGACTACAATGTGGTGGTTATTCTGTTAGAAAGCTGGTTAGCTCGTTATGTGGGAGCTTTGGGAGGAAAACCGGACGTCACCCCCAATTTTGACAGCCTGGCTCAAAAGGGCATTTTATTTGAGCATTTTTATGCCACCGGCACCCGCACCAACCGGGGGTTAGTCTCAGTTCTATGCTCATTCCCTTCTCAAGCCGGACGCACCGTCATGAAACGCTATTCCGTCAACCGGCCTTCCGCCTCCATCTCCGAGATTTTGAAAAAACGAGGTTATTCGAATATTTTAGTGTATGGTGGTGACATACAATTCGACAATATGGAAGGTTTCTTAAGAGGTCAGGGATTTGAAAAATTCACTAAAGAAGAAGACTTTCCTGCAGGAGCCAGACTGGGAAGATGGGGGGCTCCCGATCATTTAATTTTCGAGCGGGCGAATGAGGAGTTTGTGAAATTTGGTGACCAGCCTTTTTTGGGAGTGATCGTCACGGTGAGCAATCACGAGCCTTATCTTCTTCCCAGCCCTGAGTTTAAAATATTCTCAGAAGATGTGCCTCAATCCAATTATTTAAACACCTATTATTATGCCGACTGGGCATTGGGGCAATTTTTTCGTCAGGCAGAAAAACAGTCATATTTCAAAAACACCATATTCGTGATGGTGGCGGATCATGGAAAATATATGGAGACCCTACCCCAGCTTCCAGCAGATAGATTTCATATCCCTTGTCTGATATATGCGCCATATATTCTCGGTTCGTCACCTAGAAGGATTTCTACCGTGGCAAGCCAAACCGATATTCTTCCCACCATCCTCGGCATTCTAGGAAAACCAGAATTTCACCAATCCTGGGGGCGGGATCTCCTTTCACTTCCTCCAGAGGATAAAGGGTTCGCTATGATGATGGATGGAAGCTTAGTCGGATGGATGGAGGGACCTTATTTATTGGTTGAACGGGTAGGCGTAAACTGTTCATTTTACGATACTTACAAAGACCCACTTCAGAAGCACGACTTATTCTCAGAACCAACTGATTTGATAAAAGAAATTCAGACTAAAGAACGCTCTTTTCTTCAGCTTAGCACCGAAATGATAGCCGGACAAAGAATCCTGACGCCATAACAGTGGTTTACAGAGTGCACCTTACCAGAGAGGCGTAGGCGGGGATCTCCCGCCTTTGGCGGGGATCTGCCTATGGCATGACCAGCCCCGCTCTCGTTCGTCACGGACGCCCTCGTCCGTTCACGGTGAATCCGTTCAGGATGAATCCGTGACGCCTTATGGTAACGGACAAGGTGTCCTTTACTAATGAACAAGAAGGTTTGCGTAGGGACAGGGCATGTCCCTGTCCTAAATTCAATAAGGACAGCCACAGGGGCTGTCCCTACGTTGACTTATACTATTTGTCCATTCTTCTTCTGAAAACATAGACGAAAAGCCCGACCATGAAAGCACCCAAAAGAAATTCAAATCCAGCTATGAGATTAGAAAAATCGCCAACAACTTTATACTGCTGAAATCTCCATAGAGGGAAAAATCCTTTGATGCTGAAGATAAAGGAAGTCCATAAATCTTTCAAGATCGTTCCCGACGATGTAGTAGTAAATATCTTAAGGGTGTATTTAAAAAGTGAACTTTCATTTTGGTCGGTGTTATGTAATCCGAGGAACATATAGATGATGCCAAAGATAAAAACCAAAGCAAGAGAACTTAAACCAACGTTTCTCAGCTTCTCTCCATAACCACAGGCGAGCTTTAAAATCCAAAGGAAAATCCATTTGAAGAATTGTTGAGGCAGTTTGCAAGCCTTTCTTTTGCATTCCTGCTCCCTGAAATGAAACATTCCAGCTTTAGCAAAGTCCCTTTTGTTATGAAAGTTCACCTTTAGCTGACGATAAACTTCACTGGTTAAGAAATATGCTCGCCCTCTCTCTTCTTTTTGATTCTTTGTATCCCCGAAAAGGGGAGGTAAAAAGTCTGGGTCCACGGAAAGTGGTTTAGATTTTTTTTCATAAACGCGTAATTTTTTTAATATCTCTTCTAATTCTGTTTCGTTTCTTAATTTATCGTTCCAATCCCAGAAAAGCCCATCGAAATCAACCTTTTTAAGCTCAACCTCTATGAAAGCACTTTTAGTTAAATCTACCCCTGTGAAGTTAGTCTTAGCTTCAAAAATGGTTCGATTAAATAGAATACTTTTCAGGAATCGAGAATAAGTGAAATTGACTATTCCATTTAAAAAATCCGCACCGCTGAAGTCAATATTTTTCCCTGAAAATTCTGCCCTGGAAAAGATAGTTTGTATTCCAGAGAAGTTCGTATCAATAAAGCTAGTTTTCTCTGCCGAAAATTTGGCTTCACGAAAGCTGGTGAGTCCTTTTAAAAATTGAGCTTCACTGAAGTCAGTATTTCCCCCTGAAAAGTCTGTCCATAAAAACCCAGTAATCTCTCCAGAAAATGTTCCTCGTTGAAAGTCAGTATTTAGCCCTGAAAATTCCGACCAATTAAAGTAAATATTACCAGAAGATTTTATTCCCGTAAAGGTGGTGTTTTTACTTTTAAACCTTGTTAAAAGAAAGTAAGTTTTCTCCCCTAAAAACTCCGCCTGGCTAAAGTTGGTATGCTTTCCTAAGAACGTCACCTCATGGAAAATTGTCTCTTCTCCCAAAAATTTAGCCCCAGAGAAATCACTTTTCTCGCCTGAGAATTTAAACCCAGCAAAGTGGGCACCTTCTGAAAATTCTGATTCACAAAAAAACACATATTTTCTGAACTCGTTATCGAATTCAAAATCCATTAACAAACAATAAAAATTAAAAGTCAAGAAAAGAACTGGAAAGAAAAATCCCTCGAAATGATAAGCGTCAGATTCTTTGTCTACCAATATTTTAATTATCCCCTCATTGAATTTCTCAATATCCTTATCTTTTCTTCTCTCATGAAAAATACAGAAGCCATCTTTTGAATCTTCCAAGGCTTCGTAAGGGCATTTCCAACCGGTGGTTACATTTTTATACACACATGTTTTTCTTTGTTCGTTCATTTTGTTTCCTCACGTGGAGTGTCTGCTTTTAGGTATATCTTGGTTCAGCTAAAAGATGTGTTATAGCAGTGGGGTTTGGATTGCGGAAGCGAAGCTTCCGCTGCGCAAGCCCCGCGAAGCGGGATTTTCGCTTCGCTACAACAAGCTTGCGCACTCCTTATTGGCTAAAACCGAGCACTCCAAACATCATAACTTTTTTTATCGAAAAGCACAAACGAAATCTCTTTTAAATACTTTGCCTCTATCGAGAAATCATTTACAATAGCCAGCATTATCTCTGCACACTTATCTGTAGGAAATCCTCCCACGCCGGTGCCAAAGGCGGGAAATGCGATAGATTTTAGTTTCAACTCCTCCGCCCTTTTCAAACTGTTATTTGTAGCGTCTTTTATATATTCCTCATTGGTAATTAAATCTTGTCCCATTACTGCGGCATGGATTACATATTTTGCTTTCAAACTTCCTGCGCTTGTAACCACCGCTTCACCGACAGGAACAGGACCTTGTTTCATCGCCTCTTCCTCAATCGCTCTGCCTCCTTTTTTCTTGATCGCTCCGGCTACACCCGCTCCCATCCAGAGATGATCGTTCGCCGCATTCACAATTGCATCTAAGTCTTGTTCCGTGATGTCACCTTGAATTATATTAATTTTGATTTTGCCTGATTCTTTCTGCATAACCCATCCCTTGAAATCTTTTCGATAGTAATTTGTATAGCACTATGACCAACAAAGCACATAGAATTCCCAGCGCTGTTCCTCCTAAAACGTCAAGTGGATAGTGGACGCCAACATACACCCGAGAATAAGCCACCAGTGCAGCAATAATGAGTAGAGGTATTCTAATTTTTCTATAAAAAAAAGACAAAAGTATTATTCCAGTAAAAATGTTGGTTGCGTGAGAAGAAGGAAAAGAAAAGGAATTGGTGCAATTCACCAACAGGTGAACGTTATCCAATACGTTACAAGGTCTTATCCTTCCCACCAAAGGTTTGAATACAGTATTGCACATCTGATCACTTAACGCAATTCCAATAACTAAAAGTGATACCGTAATTCTACCTCTCCTTTTTCCAAAGATGACAAGCAAGACTCCCATCAAAATTAGCGGAATCCGCCAGTAATCCAGATTGGTCAAAATCGGCATGACGAAATCTAATAGAGCGTTGGAGGCTTTGCCATTGAGAAGATAAAAAAGACTAATGTCCAGTTGACTTATTTTTTCTAAAAGGGAAGAAAACATAAAGCCATGCGTTAAGTTAATTATGTTATCTCTTTAACTTACCTATGGTTACATGTTGCGCTTAAAGCTCTTTATGAAGCCATTGACTTCTGTTAATGTGGGTATTCCTGCTCTTCCTCCTAATCTTCTGCATTTCAAAGCGGAGCAGGCATTGGCAAACTTAACTGTCTTTTCTAAAGACCATCTTCTGAGAAGTCCGTATATGAAAGCTCCGTGAAAAACGTCTCCTGCACCGGTGGTGTCAACCACTTTCACTGAAAACCCAGGTGAAAGAAAAATATCATTGCCTGACTCACAAATGCAGCCGTTTTCACCGATGGTGACCACTGTCGTCTTAAATCCCCTTTTCATCAATTCCCTGCATGCTTTGAAAGGATCAAGTGTCTTAACAAATCCACATGCAAATCTTTTGGAGACAATTAAGTGATCTACATAAGGAAAAACCTTCTCCACTCCCTTTCTTAAACTTCCTACATCCAAGCATATTTCTGCATTTTGCTTTTTTGCCCATCGAGCAACCATAATGTTGATCTCTGGCTCACGTGCGTCCAGATGTAAGAACTTGGTGAAAATTGAATCCAGAAATCCAAGCTCACTTGGCTTAAGATTATTTTTTCTATCCCGATCTAATGCCACTGTCCTTTTCCCTGATTTTTTATCCACCCAGATGAATGCCTTGCTGGTTTGAATCTTTTTATCTACGATCAGATAACGGGTATCCACTCCTTCCTTTTCTAACTGCGCTCTAACGAGCTCCCCTTCGGGATCATCTCCAACTTTTCCGATATAACACACCTTTGCACCCAGCTTTGCCAATGTCGCCATAGCAGTGGGAACCGGACCTCCCCCCTGCACTGATGAGCTGATCACGTCCACTTTGTCATCCAGATTAGGATATGGGTCAAGGATAGATAGATAGTCTACAGCATTCACCCCCATACCAATGCAATCATACATTATCTTTCTATTCGAATTTGACCTGACCATTAGTCGCTTCCACCAAGACCTTTTTTATCGTTTCTAATAAACTTACTTTTATTTCAATTCTTGCTTTGGCATAGTCCATAAATCCACTTTCTAAAACCCGGACGTTATATTTGCTAATAATCTGATTAACTCTTCCAGTCATGCTCAGAGGATAAGAGAAACTTATCTCCGAGGTGATCCATTTCGTAACTTTCTCCGCCTTTTGAAGAGCACTCTGAGCGCATGACCGATAAGCACGAGAAAGCCCTCCGGTTCCCAGCTTGACTCCACCGAAATAACGAGTCACCACCACTAGAATATTATACAGCTTTTCCGATTCAATTGCAGATAATATCGGTTTTCCTGCCGTCCCCCTCGGCTCACCGGCATCGCTTGATTTAAAACTCTCTTGTTCTCCTTTTTTGATTCGCCAGCCAAAACAGTTATGCGTGGCACCGAAAAACTCTTTAGAGATTTTCCGAATCCATTCCTCTGCGGACTCTTCTGGGTCTATGGGAATCGCGGTGGCGATGAAAATGGAGCCTTCAACTTTTAGTTTAGTGCGGACAGAACTTTTGATGGTTAAGTATTCATCGGAAAAATTGGGGATCATTTCTGCAAATCGTCTTTCAGCTTAGATAACAGAAACTGCTCGATCATCCGCTTGAGCCTGGAGCCATAGATGAGATCAAACTTATCCATGTCGAATGGTATTAGCTTTTCTGCCTTGAGTCTTACCAAAGCGGATTCTTTTTTAGCTTCTCCCAATGTAAGTTTGCCATTCTTTATTCTTTCACATACGTCATCCACCATTTGTTGAAGCTTTTTGATCCTCTCGTCTTGGTCCAGATATTTATTCATTGGCGGTTTAATGCTCACAAGTTTTTAAACCTCATCCCCTCTTTGGTTCGGGCGGGGGTTCAACCCCCGCCCGATCATAAGGTCAACATTTTTCTCACTCAAAGATAATTGGTCACCAAATCTAAATCATCCACATCCTGAAGCGGGACAGCTCCCTCAGCAATCATCTCTTCCACTTTTTGAGAGCCTTCTTTTCTCATCACAAACAAAGGTTTCCCCTGCTGGATGGCAATCTCCACCGCATTTGAAGTCCCCTCACTTTTGTTCTCGTCTATTTCTACCATAATCACCGCCTGAGACAATCCCACCACGATTCTGTTTCTGGCCATGAGCTGTCCCACCTTCACCGGAACGCCCAGATTATATTCCGTGATCAATGCTCCGTTTTGCGAGATCTCCTTTGCCAGGGTGACGTTTTCAGAAGGATAGACACTATCTAATCCTGTCCCCAAAACCGCATAGGTTTTTCCTCCCTGTTGTATCGCTCCTATATGAGCCGCGGTATCAATTCCCTCTGCCAACCCACTCACCACCACTACTTTCCTTTGAGCTAAGGCTTTGCCAATTCCAACTGCCAATTCTATTCCCCAGGTAGAATAACCCCGATGAGTTCCTATCACCGCCACGAAGAATTGACCCTCAAGAGGAAACTCTCCTCTGAAGTAAAGAAGTGGTGGAGGATCGTCAATCTTTTTAAGCATCAAAGGATAGTCATCGTCTAATAATGTGGAGATACCGATGCCCTGTTCTTCGAGAAAAGTGAGATGTTTCTCGATTTCCGGAAACCAATCCTGCGATTTTATAATCTCCTCCGCCTTTTCAGTCGACATTCGGGGAAGAGAAGAAAGCTCCGCTATTGAAGCTTTATATATATTTTCCAGTGAGCCGAAACTTAAAAGTAGCTGTTGAAATCCCTTGGGTCCAACTTTTGCCTTTTCCCTTAAAGCTATCACATATTTTCTATAATCCAACTCGCACCTCTTCAATATGGTCTTCTCAGCTTAAGGAGATTATGTCAAGACGGTCAAGTTCTCAGTAAAACCTGAAGATATAATATTTGCTATGATTACAACTGAATCTTCATTTAAGGTTCTTCTCAGATCAGTGGCTGAAAATTTTAGTAAATCGTAGGGACAGCCCTTGCTTCGCACTGAGTGCGCTCAGCACGAAGTGTGGCTGTCCTTCTTAGAGTAAGGACAGGGATTCATCCTGAAGGATTCATCCTGAAGGACAAGCCCTGTCCCTGCGAATTCCAATTCCTCAATAACGGATTTTTCAACAGCCCCTTTAGGTAAACCATTGAAAACTTTTGTCTTTCGCGAAACTTCAGGTCAAGCTAAAGTCGTAGATTCCGTCTTGGCGGGGCTTAATATTTCAGATACCCTTCTTTTTTTATTTTTGTATCTTTCAGGAAGCTTAAATCTCTTAGTTTCTGTCTGACCAAGCCAAAAGGTCTTGACGGGTGAGAAGACCAAGCGCATATAGAAGATTATCCCGATGTGCTTGAAAATCAGTTAAATATTCTTTTTTCACCGGTTCCACCGGCGGAGCGATCATTTTCAGAGGATTGACAAACCTGCCATTGGCTTTCACCCGATAATCCAGATGAGGACCGGTGGAACAGCCGGTGCTTCCCACATATCCTATCAGATCTTTTTGTCCCACTCTCGCCCCGGCTCTGATTCCTTTGGCAATGCCGGAGAGGTGTCCGTAGGAGGTGCCAAAACCGTTAGGATGACGAATCTCCACCATCTTTCCAAACCCTCCACTCCATCCAGCAAAAGTAACCACTCCGTCACCGGAAGCCACCACCGGTGTGCCTGTGGGAGCAGAGTAGTCCACGCCCAGATGCGGTCGAAATATCTTCAAGATGGGATGATAACGGCTAAGAGAAAATCTCGAGCTGATTCTTCGGTAGTTTAGCGGTGATTTCAAAAACGCTTTCCTTACCGATTTTCCTTGAGGATCAAAATAGTCTTTTCGTCCATCCGGAGACTGATATAGCACCGCCTGATAAATCTGACTCCCTGATTTATATTCAGCCGACAGGATGTCACCATATTTTACAAAATCACCATCCTTATTATACTCTTCAAAGATCAAACGGAAACTGTCCCCGTTTTGTGGCTCGGTTAAAAAGTCTATCTCCCACTCAAACACCTCGGCAAACTTCAAGATCAGCTCCGGATTATTACACTTCTCTATCATGGATTCCCATAAACTGCCAGCTATCTCACCCTGAATGGATTGAATGATGCCATTGAATTGAATCGGCTCGACTGAGGTTTTTAACTCACCATTTTCCCTGGTCACCTGGCATTTCTCGCTCATCCCTTTCTGATATTCGAAAAAAAGTATGGAGTCGGGAGTGGTAACCAGAGTATAAGAATCGCCCGGTAAAGATTTTCTCAAATCCAGTTTGCCTTTGATGACGGAAGTAAGCTGATTTATCAGATCATAGGGGATCCCTTTTCTTAGAAGCGAAAGGTATAAAGGCTCGTTCTTTTGAAGCTCGCCCTGAAAGATGCAAGCCAAAGGAAAA
>Ga0315288_10001162_pt1 | contig 33957 bp, 22 predicted proteins | sample YL17G11_20_MG_FD_203454 | JGI IMG/M metagenome (GOLD analysis project Ga0315288, IMG submission 203454) | Sediment microbial communities from Yellowstone Lake, YNP, Wyoming, USA - YL17G11_20 | ecosystem: Environmental > Aquatic > Freshwater > Lake > Sediment | place: USA: Wyoming | collected...
GTAATTTTTTTAAAATTTCTTAAAAAACCATCCCTAGGGATGGCGACAAATTTCAAAAAGCGCTATAAAATTTATGAGCGATATGATGATAGGAAGGAGACACATTCACATGAATCAACTTGAGTTGTTAGCCCAGGCGGTAGGAACAAAGATTGGGGAAAGTCGCTTGCTAGTTGATTGCCCTAGCGTGAAGTTTACTTTATGTGACAGCACTGTTGTCTGTTTTAGTGAGTCATGTACTTCTCATACCTGTCTTGGGGCTTTTACTTGCGATGTCAATGATTGCCACGGCTTTAACTGTCCCGGCTTTAACTGTGCTGAACAGGATACATGCCGCTTGTTTGGTGGTGTTTGCTAGTAATCATTGGTGTCTGAGTTTGAGAATGAAGGGATATTACACACGAGTAGTCGTGCACTTATATTATCCTTGCAGTGACGATATTGTTGTGACATTGATAGTCATCTTGCTGCTTACTCGACCAATGCCTGGGATTCATTATAACTTGGGTCGTAAAATCATCTATTTAGGAATATATCAGGAAGGACCGTCCCGTGCCTAAAACATGCATTGATACACTGAACGAGGCTCTTTCAGGTTTTACGCCCGAAGAAAGAAGGACTATTGCCGATACCTTGGCAACGCAAATTAGAGCGGCGAGCTTCCCTCCGATACAGCGAGCAGATTTGACTCTAAGCGAGCAATGTAATTGTTGTTGTACCTATTGCTTCGAGGGTAAAAAATCCCCGATAGTGATGAGCCCAAACACTCTTCAAAGAGCCATGGACTTTGTTTTTCGGGAGAGCCGATCTTTTCGGCAAGTTTCCTTTGTACTATTTGGTGGTGAGCCGCTTATGCAATTCGAATTGGTTAGGCAAGCTATTCAGTATGGAAACCAAAAGGCACTTGAATTGGATAAACAAGTACACTTTGAGATGACTACTAATGGCACACTGCTGAACAAAGAGATAATAGACTTCGGCGCGGCTCATTCCTTGTCATATCTTATTAGCTTAGATGGCGATCGTGAGACCCATGACCGACATAGGCGGCTACTAAATGGCGAAGGTACATATGATACAATCGTACGATGGATTCCTTATCTTAAAATGAGACAAGCGTGGCTCGGCTCGCGCGTTACACCCGCCCCCGATACGGTGCATAAGCTTGCATCTAATATACGTCACTTAAGATCGCTTGGAATCAATCAGTTTATCATAGGCATGTCGAGCGGCTCAGGATGGACGCCTGAGAAAATGGAGATATATAGACAACAATGGGAAGATATGGCTGATTATTATATCATGGAGCGGAAGCAAAAAGCGCCTATTCGAATATATCAATTTGAGGATTCATGGGAGGACAAGATTGAGAAAAATAGGTATATTTGGGGTTGTAGCGGCGGCCGCAATCAAATTGCCATATCTGCAACCGGCGAGATATATCCATGTTCGCGATTTTCAACATTAATGGATCCCTGCACTCATAGACGTGGGGCCTACCGGTTGGGAAGTCTAGAGGAAGGGATGTCTGACCTTCGCTTTCGAGATGAACTACACATTGATTTTGGATCATGTCGCATTAATTGCTTAGGCTGTGAATTCGCAGAAGCTTGTATTGGAACGTGTTTAGCTGTTAATTATGAAGCGAACAATAGCGTCTTCGACTGTAGGGGTTATTTCTGTGAAGAAAACAAAATTCTATTGGATTTAGTTCGGCGTCGGCCGGAACTGAAGTCAGCAAGCACTGGGGAATATTTGGAACAGGGAATTATTAATAATTCGCATATTAAACCTATTTAACTCTTGTGGCGTTAGAGGCAGAGCAAGAATTCCGGAGGAGAAGTTCATGAAAAGAACCGTTATATTGATTATCGTCATGGCAGTCGTATTGGTGTGTCTCGCGGTCTTTCTGATTGGCAGGCACGGGCAGACAGATAAAGTGGCGATGGGAGAAATGCTGCCCGTGACGCAGTTGCCGGACCAACGAGCGCGTCAGATTGCAGTTGAAATGCGGCTATGGTTGGACAAAGATATGACGCCGGAGCAGCTTAGAACTCTAAGCGACACCGGGCGCGTTGTCTTCGTGTGGAAAGATTTAAAAATTTCCAATCCTAAGCGCGCCGCCTTGATAGACTCCTATACCGAGCAAATGAGAGAAGACCTTGCACAAGCCTATATCAGGGCACACCGGCCCTTACCGGTACCGGCAAGGTTTGCCACGCATCATGACCCTGATACCGTTGAATTTGAAAGGCTGCAGAATACGGCATACCGGGTAGCTATCAGATCCAAGGAAGGCTTGGCAGCATGTTATGTAGAAATATCGCGGTGAGAGAGCGAGAATTACTATGGATAACTTGCTGTTATCATCCTCCCCGTTTTATTGCATGATCCGTCTGCCTCGGGCTAGTCTGGAACAGCCCTAGTCTCACAGCTTCCCGAATGCCCCCAATGCCTGCTGGATATGGGAATCTTCCAGGGCGGCGGAGATTTGGACGCGCAGGCGGGCTTGGCCGCGGGGGACGACGGGGAAGCCGAAGGCGATGACCATGACGCCAAGTTCCATGAGCCGTTCGCTCTTCTTGATGGCCTCGGCGTGATCGCCGATCATGATGGGGATGATGGCGGTGGGCGAATCGTGGCAATCGAAGCCCAGGTTGCGCAGTCCGTCGCGCATTTTTTTGACATTAGCGTGCAGCTTCTTGACCCGCGCCGGCTCCCGTTCAACGATCTCGATGGCTTTGCGGGCGCTACAGGCCACCGTGGCGGGGAGGGCATTGGAAAACAGGCTGGGCCGGCTGCGCTGGACCAATAGATCAATGACTTGCTGGGAGGCCGCGACATAGCCGCCGGCGGCGCCGCCGAGCGCTTTCCCCAATGTGCCGGTGATGATGTCCACCTGGCCGGCCACCCCGCAATATTCCGGCGTGCCCCGGCCGGTGTCGCCCAGGACGCCGACTCCATGCGAATCATCAATGATCAGCAGGGCCTCATATTTTTGGCACAGTTCAAGAATGGCGGGCAGGTTGGCGACATCGCCTTCCATGCTGAAAACACCGTCCGTAATGACCCAGCGGCAGGGCTTGTCCAGGTGGGCTTTCAGTTTCTCTTCCAGGTCCGTCATGTCGCTGTGGCGATAGATTTCCCGCGCGGTCTTTCGCGCCAGCCGCGCGGCGTCAATGATGGAGGCATGGTTCAACTCGTCCGAAATAATGACATCGTTTTCGCCGGCCACGGTAGGAATAAGACCCTCATTTGCGGTCCAACAGCTCACATAAGTCAAGGAGGCTTCAGTGGCGGCAAAGCGGGCGATGGTCTCCTCGATTTCGCGGTGGCAGTCGAGCGTCCCGCAGATAAAGCGCACCGAGGCCGTGCCCGCGCCGTATTGATGCAGGCCTTCGATGCCGGCAGCGATGACCTCCGGATGGTTCGCCAGCCCGAGGTAATTATTCGAGCAGAGCACGATGACTTCGCCGCGGCCTTCGAGGGCCGCCGTGGCGCCCATAGGCCCGGTCAGGTATTGGAGAAATTTGTATTGACCGGCCTCCCGCAGGGAGGTGAGAAGAGCATTCGCATTCTTGTCAAAAGTTGAATTTGGCATGGTGACCTCGATTTAGTAGGGGCGATCCTGTGTGGTCGCCCTCCTACCAGGGCAGTCCGCCTAAGGCGGACCCCTACCAGTTATTTATAATCTGATATCTTTGATCATTTCGTGGCAACCGTCATCACGACTTTGATGGCGTCGCCGGACTGCATCTTTTTGAAGCCCTGCTCGAAATCGGCAAAGGCGATCTCGTGAGTAACTATCGGGCTGAAGTCCACCCGCCCGGAGAGCAGGAAACTCTCCACCTGGAACCAGGTTTCATACATGAGCCGGCCGTTGATGCCGAGGATGGTTATGCCTTTGAAGACCACATCCCTCGATAGATCAATCTCGACCGGCCGGGAGGGGGTGCCGAGCAGGGCGGCCGTGCCCCCGCTACGCAGGGCCTTGAATCCATCCTGGATGGCGCCGGATTTGCCGCTCATTTCAAGCAGCACTTGCGGCCCCTGGTTATTAGTCGCCTTTCTTACGGCGGCGGGCCAATCCGGATCATTTGCGAAAAAGGTAATATCCGCGCCGAGTTGGCGCGCCAGTTCCAGCCGATGGCGTTCAACATCGGTAACGATGATGGTGCCTGCGCCGGCCGCGCGGGCGATGGCCACGGCCATCAAGCCAATGATGCCGACGCCGGTAATCAGCACGCTCCGCCCGCTTACTCCGGCCGCCATGACGGTATGCATGGCATTGCCGATGGGATCGAAGATGGCGGCGATGCGATCCGGGATGGCGGGATTAATCGGCCAGACATTTTCCTCGGGGACGGCGACAAATTCCGCAAAACAACCGTCCCGGTCCACGCCAATAATCTGCACCGACTCGCAGATATGGCCTCGGCCGGAGCGGCAAGGCTCGCATTTTCCGCAGACGATATGCCCCTCGGCGGTTACCCGTTCGCCGACGCGCGTGCGCACCACGGAGCTGCCGGTCTTGGCGACCCGGCCGACAAATTCATGGCCGATGGTGATGCCGAGCGGAATGCGGCCCGCGCTCCATTGATCCCATTCATAGATATGCCGGTCCGTGCCGCAAATGCCCGCGTGGGTTACCTGAATCAGCACATCACGCGCGCCCACCTCGGGCAGCGGTGCCTGCGCAATCCAGTCCAGCCCGGGTTTCGGCTGTATTTTCTTGATGGCATGCATGGTATCCTGGGTCATGAAATCTCCAAATATAGAATAATCAATGGATGCGGGTCTGTAGGGGCAGCCCCATGTGGCTGCCCTCGCAGGAGGGCGACCACGCGGGGTCGCCCCTACGGTTTATCTGCAACAGAACAAGCATTATTTCCAGCGCAAATTCAATTTCCTCCCCGCTTCCACTTCATCCAGGCGGCCCACGGAAGTATTATGGGGCGCGCCGTGCAGAAGCTCCGGATCCGTTTCTGCTTCTTTGGCGATAGCAATGAGCGCATCGGCAAAAGCATCGAGGGTCTCCAAATCTTCCGTCTCCGTCGGCTCGATCATCAGCGCTTCCGGCACGGTCAGCGGGAAATACATGGTCGGCGGATGGAAATTATAATCTATCAGCCGCTTGGCGATGTCAAGGGCGCGGATATCAAAAGCCTTCTGTCTAATTGCGGAAAGCACGAACTCGTGCATACACCGGCCCTGATGAGAAGCTTCGTAGGTACCCATCAAGCGCTGCTTGAGGTAGTTGGCCGCCAGCACCGCGGCGCCGCTGACTTCCCGCAGCCCGTCCGCGCCGAGCAATCGCAGATAAACATAGGCGCGCAAAATAATCAGCGCATTGCCGGCAAAGGCATTCAGCCGCCCGATGGAATGGGGCCGGTCCTCCTCCAGGACAAATCCCTCGGCGGTCTCTTTCACCAGCGGAACGGGCAGATACGGCTCCAACTCGGCAACTACTCCGACCGGACCCGCGCCGGGGCCGCCGCCGCCGTGGGGTGTGGCAAAGGTCTTATGAAGGTTCAGATGGACGACATCGAAGCCCATGTCGCCGGGACGGAAGCGGCCCACCAGCGCGTTGAAGTTTGCGCCGTCATAATAGGCCAGGCCGCCGGCGGCATGAATAATGCGGCAGATTTCCTGAATGTCGCGCTCGAAAAGGCCCAGGGTATTGGGATTGGTGAGCATAATGCCGGCGGTCTGGTCATTGACCATTTTCCCCAGCGCCTTAATATCCACCAGGCCGTTCGCCCCCGAGGGGCAGGTGATGACCTTGAAACCCGCCAGCGCGGCGGTGGCGGGATTAGTGCCATGCGCGCTGTCGGGAACTATGACGGTATTGCGGGTATCGCCGCGTTCGGCATGATAGCGGCGGATCATCAGCATGCCGCAAAGTTCGCCTTGCGCGCCGGCGGCCGGCTGAAGGGTAAAGCGCGCCATGCCGCAGAGATGGGAGAGCATGCGCTCGGTCTCATACATGACGCGCAGCCAGCCTTGCGCGGCGCGGGCCGGCCGCAGCGGATGGGCGGCGGAGAATTCCGGCCAACCGGCAATCTGCTCGGACAGCCGGGGATTATATTTCATGGTGCAGGAACCCAGGGGATAGAAGCCGACATCCACCCCCCAGTTCTTGCGCGCCAGGTTGGTGTAATGCCGCACCACTTCGCCTTCGGTAACTTCCGGGAAGGCGGGCGGCTTCTCTCTGCAAGAGGTGTTCGGAAGCTGCTCTAGCAGGCCTTCCGGGATATCCCGGGGTGCGATATAGGTGGTATGGCGGCCGGGGCGGCCTTTTTCAAAAATGGTAAGCGCCTTCATCCCAAAGCTTCCTCCATGGCGGCAATCAATCGGTTGACGGACGGACCGGTAATAAGTTCGGTGGCGCAGAAGAGCATTTGATTTTTTCGCTCCGGCCACCAGCGGCCCAGGGGCAAACCGGAAATAATGCCGTCATCCCAGAGTTCCCGTTCGATCTCATCGGCGCCGACCGGCAGGTTCAGGACGAACTCGTTAAAGAAGGGCTGCTTAAAGGCCAGCGAGCATCCCGGCAGGGACGTGAGCCGCTCGGCCAGCCGGTGCGCGATGGCGAAGTTCTGCTCGGCAATGCTCTTGAAACCGGCGGGGCCGATTAGAGAGAGATAGACCGTGGCGGCAAGCGCGCAAAGCGCCTGGTTGGAGCAGATATTGGAGGTGGCGCGTTCCCGCCGGATGTGCTGCTCCCGCGCCTGGAGGGTCATGACATAGCCCTGGCGGCCTTGTTTGTCATAGGCCACTCCCGCGATCCGCCCCGGCATCTGCCGAAGGTGTTCGAGTTTGGTGGCAAATAATCCGAGATAAGGCCCGCCAAAAGAAAGCGGGATGCCCAGCGGCTGGCCTTCGCCCACGGCAATATCCGCCTTCGCCTCCCCGGGACTGGTCAACAATCCCAGCGCGGTGGGATAGGCGCACACGATATAGAGCGCGGGATGGGATTCCAGCTTCCCGCCGATCTCCCGAATCGGCTCCAGCAATCCAAAGCAATTCGGGTTCTGCATCACCACGGCCGCGGTTTGATCATTCAATAGTCCTGCAAGGGTCTCGGTGCGGATCACGCCATCGGTCGCGGGCAGCAGGACAATCTCGGGCTGCACATTCGCAGTATAGGTCTGCAATACTTGCAGCCAGTGGGGATGCAGCGTCTCCGCTACCAGCAGGCGCGGCTTATGCGTGATGCGCAGCGCCATCAGCGCCGCCTCCGCCAGCGCCGAGGCGCCGTCATACATGGAAGCATTGGCGACTTCCATGCCCATCAGTTCGCAGACCATGGTCTGGAACTCATACATCGCCTGCAACGTGCCCTGGCTGAGTTCGGCCTGATAGGGCGTATAGGAGGTGAAGAATCCGCTCTGGGAGATAAGCTGGGGAACCGCGGCCGGTATGTAATGCTCGTAGGCGCCGGCGCCGCGAAAACAGGGCGTCTGATCCGGCCGGCCGTTCAGGCGCGCCATGTCCCACAAATGATGGCGAAGCTCGAACTCGCTGGCGCCCGCCAGGGTAGGCATCTCGCCCTGGGGCAGCGCCGCGCGCACCTCGTCGAAGAGACGGTCTATGTCGGGCAAGTCCAGTTCGCCGAGCATGTGCGCGATATCTTCTTTAGTATGGGGAAGGAAATTCACTTTCTCTCCATTTCCTGAATATTCCCGCAACTTCTTACTGGGGAAATTTCGACAGCTGGGAATCTATGTCGCATTATATCAGCCGGTGCAGCGCTTGTATGAGTTCGGCATAATCATCTTGCGCAAAACAGAACCGAAGGTCCTGAAATCTTTTGCGCAGGGCGATAACCGAATCCAGCACGCGAGCATCGTTCACAATCGCATCTTTGATAAGCGCGGCCAGCAGTCGAAAGTCGTCGGCTTCCATGCCAAAGCGCGTCATTTCCGCCACGCCGAGCCGCAAGGCGCCGGCCGCGGTAAAGCCTTCTTCTGCCGGCGTCGCCTGATAATTGCAGATTATGTTATTTCTTTCAAGCCGTTCCGCAATTTCCGGGGCGCGGCTGTAGCCCACCTCGACAATGACCTGGTGGGTTTCCGTAAAACCAATGGCCGGATCGCCGGCCACGCGCAGGCCGCAATCATGCAGCGCCCGGGCGAAGGCTTTGGCATTGGCCAGGGTCTTTTGCTGATACTCCTGCTTGAAATGGTTCATTTCGTAGGCCGCCATTAACAGGCCCAGCATGGTGCCGAGATGATGATTGGAGACCGCGCCGGGGAAGGTTCGCTTCCGCAACGCTTCCCAGAGCTCGTAACGTTCGGCGCTTTCTTCAAGGTCTGTTGCGACCAGGCCGCGCTGGGTGCCGAAGAAAGTCTTATGCGTCGAACCGGTTACCAGATCGGCGCCCTCCGCGAAAGGCTGCTGAAAATATGGGCCCACGAGTCCCAGGACATGGGCCATATCATACATGATAATCGCCTCGATGCGCTGCTCGACGAGAAAGCGGCGAATCTCCGCCACGGGTTCTTTGTGGAGCACCATGCTTTTGCCGAAGATGATGAGTTCCGGGCGAAATTCCGCGATCAATTTCAAGGTGGCCGGGACATCGGTCTTGTAAGGATTGTCCGGCAAAACGGGAAAATGCAGGATCGCCGGACGCTCGGTGCGGGCATCATAGGAAACATAGTCCCGCAGGGCGCCCATGGGCTGGGCGCTGAGATGGCCACCGCTTTGTATGTGATGGTTCAATACGCGCGCGATGCGGCGCGGCTCGCGCTTGCTTTCCGCGCGATTGAGATAATTTACCAGCGCGCTGAAAACCGCCACATTCGCCATTTGGCCGCTGATAAGGCGAGTTTCCACTTCCCGGCAGGCGAGATAGCTCCCCAGCTCTTTTTCCAAAAGAGCTTCGACATTTTGGATGAACTTGGTCCCCTGATAATAGAAAACCTCCGTATCGTAAAAAGCCTTCACCTTCTGGTGTTCGGCATAGCGGAAGGCCGGATCCATGATGCTGAGCAGCCGCGCCAGGGGCGAAAGCGTCATCTCCGAGGGAATGAGATTGATGCACTCCTGCTGGCGCCACTTGGTGTTGGCAATCGCCTCCGTCAACAGGTTACGGATTTTCTCCGGCCTATCCCCCTCCGGCGATTCGGCCGCCGGCGCTTCCCGGCGATAAAGAATGGGGCGCGCCACCGGCGGCGCATCGCTGCGGAGATGATGCGCGACTACGACCGCATTAACCATCTTTCCGCGCACGTCTATCGTTACGGCGTCATCTTCGATAAGATCGCAATCCAGATAGGCGAGGCCGATGGAACGGAGCTGATAAGCATCGCCTTGCGCCGAAAGCAGTCCCTCGCCTTCGGTGTTCCAGCACGGAATCCGTGTGCCGCTGGTTATATAGCCGACGAATTTGCCGCCTTTGAAAACGCGGGCGCCGGCGCGTGCGATCCCTTCGCCGACCAGGGCCAGAGGCTTGATCCTGCGAGGCAAGACCTCCCGCAGCGAATAGTCCCGCAGTAGGATCTTCTTATTGGCCTCGGCCTGCCGACTCAGCGGAATGCGGCCGATAAAATCGCCTTTGGCGGGAGAAAAGCTCACCGCGGCTCTGGCCAGCGGGCAGGCGAAAATGGGGATTTCCTTTCCTTCCGCATCTTGACCAAGCTCATGCCCATACAAGGGCAGCGCCGCTTCCAGGCGGAGCGTGTCCCGCGCTCCCAGGCCCACCGGCGTGGCGCCCTGCTTCACCAACTGATCCCATAATTCGCCGCCGACGATCAGAGTCATAAACAGCTCGAAACAGAGGGGTTCGCCGGTATAGCCGGTGCGCGCGATCATCAGCTTCTCATCTTTATAAGTCGTCAGGCTGAGGGCATTGCGTTGGGGCGGCGGAAAAGCGCCCTCCGGGACAATCTCCTGCAGCAGGGCGCGGGATTGCGGGCCTTGCAGGGCCAGCATAATCATATCCTGCGTCAGGTCGCGCATTTGGACATTCGGGAAGTCTTGCAGGAGCTTTTCAAAATGCTCCCAGTCCTGGCGGCGATTTGCGGCATTGACGACCAGCAGGTATTCCTCGGGAGAAAAACGGTAAAGGTAGGCGTCATCGAGCGCCCCGCCGGTCGCGTTGGTGATAAAGGTATAGTGGGCTTGGCAAACATCGAGGGCTTCAACATTATTGCTCAATACATGCTGCAGGAACGACACCGCGCCGGCGCCGCGAAAGAGGAATCGGCCCATGTGGGAAACATCAAACAGCCCGGCGCGCTTGCGGGTGGCGAGATGTTCCTGAAGGATGCCGATACTATAATGCAGCGGCATCTCCCAGCCGGCAAAATCCACCATCTTGCCGCCAGCCTGGACATGTTTTTCAAATAGCGCGGTATGCTGAAGTGGGTCCATTTTCAATTATCCTACAATATCACAAACTCTCTATATACGTCTTAAATTTGCCCAGCCCTTCTCGAATAATGTCGCTCTCGATGCCGGAATAGGCAAGGCGAATATAGCACTCTTTTTCCTGCGGCAATCGGCGGCCGAAATGCAGACGCGTACAGACCGAAACGCCCGTCTTATGGAGCAGGGCCCGGCGAAATTCCTCATAGTCGGTTAGTTGGGCCTGCTGCATGATTCGCGTAACATTAGGGAAAAGATAAAAGGTTGCATTTGGACGAAAACAGCGCACGCCGTTAATCGAGTTCAGCAGTTCCGCGGCAACATCTCTGCGGGCGCGCAGAGTTTCAAGAATCTGTTTCGGATAGGACTGATCTCCGGTGAGGCCTTCGAGCGCACCGTATTGGATGAAATGATTGGTGCAGGATTCATCGTTAACGCTGAGCTTGGCGATGATGTCTATGATCCATTTTGGCCCAATCGCCGCGCCCAGCCGCCAGCCGGTCATAGCGAACTTCTTGGAGAAGGTATAGAGAATCAAACAGCGCTCGGCCAGGCCGGGGAAAGACGCGATAGAACTGGCTTTTTTGCCATAGTAGATATCGAAATAGGCTTCATCGGCAAGCACGAGCAGATCATGCTTTATAGCCAAATCGGCAAGATGTTCGAGTTCCTGCGCAGTACATTCCGCGCCGGTGGGATTTTGCAGATTATTCAAGATAAGCAAGCGAGTCTGTGGCGTAATTTGCCGTTCCAGGCTTTCCATGTCGAGGGCAAAATGATCGCCCTTTTCCACGAAGGTATAAGGCTGACCGACGCCGCCGTGGAATTCAATTTGGGATTCGTAAATGGGATAGCCCGGGCTGGGGTAAAGCACGCCGTCGCCGGGATTCATCAGCGCCAGGATGAATTTACAGATGACGGGCTTGCCGCCGGGTTGGATGACAACGTTCTCATATGTGTAACCGATGCCATGGGAAGCGCGGAGGTCCTCCGCCAGCGCCTCTCGCAGGCTGGGCAGACCATAATTCGAGCAGTAGCCGGTCTTGCCGTCTTTAAGGGCCTTAAACGTTGCTTCAACGATATTCGGCGGGGTGGCGATATTCATATCCCCGAGGTGGAAAGGATATACCTTGAATCCTTGGGCGGCATATTCCGTCGCTTCCGCGGAAACCGCGAAAGCTGTCTCAGTGCCTAGACGGGCAATGCGCGACGCAGCCCGTTGAGCTTCTATACACTTTTGGGTAATGTCATTGACAGACATGTGCTACCTCCGACTCAAAGTCAGATCCCCTTCGGGGCTAAACAAAAAGGGAGGTCCCAGTTGGGACCTCCCCTGTCTGGGACCTGAGAGATTCGAGCGCCCAGGGCGCTCTGTCACCTTCGGTGGTCCGCCGAAGCCGTGGCGACGGCGGACGCTCTCCAGGGAAGCGCTATCCGATAGTCCTGGTGCCTGAGAGCTTCGGAGGGCAGCTTGAGGCTTGCCGTTCCTTTCCCCTTCGGCGGCTCCTACCGTGCTTGAACTCGGCGGGAACTCTCTCCCATCGGACATTATATGCAGTTTTGTATTATACTAAATATGCCATGCGAGACTGTAATTGTAATACGCCTTGCCGGGTGAATTGTCAAGCTGCAACCGCTTGCTTTGGAACTCGGTTAGCGGGTATTGACGGTTTGGGCGGGGTGCTATATAATCTTTCAGGCCCAAACAAGGGCATTTTTTCTTGTTAGAGCTAATAAACTTAAAGTAATGTGATTGGGAATGCAAGCACGACTAAAATGGTGGCTGATTGGAATAATTGCGCTGGCGGTAATCTCGCTGTTATCGGTATTGCGGCCGATAACCATCGCGGACCGGCTGAACCTTGAAGACGGCAAGCCGATCATGCCGCAAAAGGTGGTAGGTCCCTTCAAGTTATATACTCCCTATCCGGATATTCGCTTGGGGCTGGATCTGCGGGGCGGGACGCAGCTTCGCCTGCAATGCCAGAAGTCGGCGATCTTCACCTACGATGTGCCGGAAGTCGTGAAGCTGAAGACGGACGAGGAGCGTTCCACGGAGCAAGGCAAAATCGCCGATGCTTTGCCGGAAAGCAAGTTGGGCGGCAAGCGGGATATCACCGTCAGAGAAAGCCAGATCGAGATTCGCACTAGGGTCAAAGACAAAGCGGACATGGACCAACAGCAGGCGACCATAGACGCGGCGATACGGGGGCTTTATGCCGATGCGAGGCACATCAAGGGTTCGCCCGAATTCAAGCAGGTCAGCCTTGCCGACCTGCGGGATGTGATGACGAATTTGGAGAATCGCATAAATGTCTATGGCGTTTCCGAAGCTATCTTTCAGGCTGAACCGCCGGACAAGATACTGGTAGAGCTGCCGGGAGTGAAAGACCCGGAACGCGCCAGAGAGCTGCTTCAATCAACCGCGGTGCTGGAATTTCGTTATGTTCCAGCCATGTATGAGCCCACCGCCGCGACCAAGGACCCAAAGACCGGGGGCGAGGAAACCACCTCTTTCCGCCGCAAATCAAATCTGCCTGGATCTACAGAGGAACTCGTTCCTGTTAAGAAGGTTTTGGATGAGTCGCGGCCGATTGGGCAAAACGGATTGACCGGCCGGGACATGAATAATGACGCCCAGGTCTTAATGATGCCCGCCCAGGAAACCGCGGTAACCTTCAGCCTAAAGCCGGACGCCACCAGAACCTGGGGCGATTTCACCAAGAAGCATATTGGGCAATATGTTGCGGTGGTATTGGATGGCAAGATCATCTCCTGCCCGGTAATCAAGACCGCAATTATGGAGGGGGAAACTTCCATCTCAGGCGGCTTTAATGGGCCGGATGGCGGCAAGCGCGCCAATATGCTGAAGATTCAGCTTAATGCCGGCGCGCTGCCGGTGGATATCGTGCCGGTCGAGCAGCGCGAAGTCAGCGCGACCCTGGGCAAAGACTCGCTGAATAGCAGCCTTATCGCCGGAGGCTTCGGCTTCCTGTTGATTTTGCTCTTCATGGTCTGGTATTATCGCCTGCCCGGCGTGCTGGCTTGTGCCGCGCTTATCATCTACTGTATTTTGTTGATCGGCGCGTTGAAGGCGATTGACGCCACCCTTACCTTGCCTGGAATCTTCGGCATTGTTCTCTCCATCGGCATGGCGGTGGATGCGAATATTATTATCTTTGAAAGATTGAAAGAAGAACTGCGCGCGGGCAAGACCATGCGCGCGGCTATCGAGGCCGGCTTCAAACGCGCCTGGACGGCCATCCTGGACGCCAATGTATGCTCGATCCTTACCGGCATCGTGCTTTACTTGCTGGGAACCGGACCGGTGAAAGGCTTTGCGGTAACCCTGGTGGTGGGTGTGGCGGTCAGCATGTTTACGGCGATAACGGTTACCCGGCTGTTTATGGATTTAGTTTGTGTTTCGAGATTTTCCTTGCGGCCTTCACTGTTTGGCGTGGCGGAGAGGGATTTGGCGCGCATGAGGTAAGCGGGCGGGCGGTTGGGCGAAAAAGGCGCCGAGACCGCCGGCGCTATTTGTTATTCATTCCTTTGGAGCAGACATGGTTGATCTTTTTCGTGAGCGTAAATGGGACCTGGTAGGCAATCGCTGGCTTTGGTTCCTTATCATGAGCCTTAGTATAGCCATATCTATCGGAGCGCTAATCTATCGCGGGCAGACCAAGGGCTCGGTCTTGAATTGGGGCATAGACTTCACCGGCGGCGGGCTCATTACATTGAAGATGGATAAACCCATTCCTGCTTCCGAGGAAATAAAAGCCACGGAAGAGATACGCGCCCTGCTGGAAAAGACCGGCATCAGAGTGCAGGTGCAACTAACCAGCAATACTGTAGGGCAAGCGCGTGACCAGATAGTTGTGCGCACCGAACTGCCGAAAACCGCACAGCAAGAAGGCGCGGTCGCGAGGACCACAGTATTGGAGCAACAGGCTGCGCAGATAGAAGAGGCGCTTCGCGCGCGGTTCGCCGGCATAAAAGCATATGAAAAGATTCAGGTGGAGGCGGTTGTCAGCAAAGAACTCACAACCAATGCTGCCTGGGCGGTTTTACTGGGCTGTCTAGCCATCATCTTCTGGATTTTCATCCGTTATGACATTGCCTCCGGCCGCGTGCCGAAATATGCCTTATGCGCTATCTTCGCGCTTTTCCACGACCTGATTATTTTGACCGGCGCTTTTGCCATTGTCTGGTGGATTGTAGATAGCCCGTTTGTCGCCGCCTTTCTTACCATTCTTGGGTATTCGGTGCATGACACCATCGTTATCTTTGACCGTATCCGGGAGAATGTAAAGCTGCGCAAGCGGCCTACCTTTGCCGAGACCGTCAATCTCTCGCTGCTTGAGACCATGGCGCGCTCGGTCAATACCGTTTTGACCGTCGAGTTGGTGCTGGTCTGTCTCTATGTCTTCGGGGGAGTAACCCTGCGAGGCTTTGCCGGCGCGCTGATCATCGGCATTACTTCCGGGGCCTGGTCTTCCATCTTTATCGCCAGCCAGCTTTTGGTATCCTGGAAGAAACGGGAGGAGAAGCCTCGGCTGGTAGCCGCGATGGCAGGAAGAGGCGCCCGGCCGGCGGTACCATCGGCCCGGGCGGGCAAGGCCCCCATGCCCACACCGGCAAAGAATTCCGGCGCGGTCTCAGAGCCTATCTCCACGGCCTCGGCCGACACATCCGCGGCGGCCTCCTCCGGCGCTGCGCAAACAGATCGCGGCAAAAAGCTGCGCGGGAAAAAGCGCCATCGCCGCTTCTAAACATACAACGTTGAGCGTGGCATGGAACGATGGCCTTTGAATGCTAATTCGCTATGTTCGCGAGTGAAGGCCTTCCCGTTCAACGCTGAACGTTCAACGCTTAACGAAACGATCTCTGCGCTCACCAATAAAGTAACTCAAATAAATCTAACCTACGGGGAGATCCGGCAATGCCGCGTTGCGGTGGCTGTGGGGCTGAAACCAAAGGGGATGAGAGATTCTGCAAGCTGTGCGGCTTCGACCTGGCCTCCGGCAAGCAGGAAGACCTGGACGATGAGACCCTGATCCTGCGTTTGCTGGATGCTCCCGGCGCGCCTACCGGCGCCTGCATTGGAAGGATTTGGCTGCTGGATCCTTCCGGCGGACAGGTGGAGCAGGCCTTGGAACTGAAGGATGAGATAACGCTTATCGGCCGCAACCCGGACTGCGCCGTCCTCCTGCCCTCCAATTCCGTCTCTCGCCATCATGCCCGCATCCGCCGCGAGGGAGATAATTTTCTGCTGCGCGATCTCGGTTCTACCAATGGGACCTTGCTCAATTCCGAACCTGTGATAGGAGAAGAATCGCTGAAAGATCGGGATGAAATCGGCATTGGAATTTACCGCCTGATCTTTCGCTGCACCTGAGCCAACATGCTCACCTTTCTCGGCTATGGCTTTTTGCTTCCGCTGCTTAGCTCGGTGATTCTCTGCCGAGTGATGAGGAGAAAGCTGGGTTGGCTCAAGTCGTCGGAACGCAAGCCCGGCAAGGAAAAGATTCATCGCCTCTTTCCCCGGCCCCGCCGTCCGCTTTCCGGCGGCCTCGCCATTTTGATATCCCTCTCCCTGGGAGTCCTGGCGCTGAACCGGCCCTTCAGTACTTTGCCCCTGCTCTTTTTGGGCCTGGTCTGGTTCTTTGGGCTGATCGGCTTTGCCGACGACCTGCGCAAAACCGGCGGCCGCGGCATCTCCGAAAAGGAAAAGCTCGGTCTGCAGGCCGCAGCCGGGCTGTTGTTCGCCTTCCTGCTTCATCGCGCCATAGGCACGGGCGGTATTCAATATGGTTTAATTCATATTCCCTTCGCCCCCGATCTCGTTGACCTTGGGTGGTGCTACCCCCTGCTTGGCATGTTGGTCATTGTGGCCGCCTCCAATGCCGTCAATTTAACCGATGGTATGGATGGACTGGCGGGCGGCCAGATAATTATTGCAGCCCTCTTTATGGGCGGCGTCTGCTACTTGCAGCCAAAGCCTTTTGCCGGCGGCATTTTCCTTTCGATGCTGGCGGTCTGCCTGGGATTTCTCGTCTTCAACTATCCGCCGGCGCGGTTGTTGATGGGAGATATGGGATCGCTCTCCCTGGGGGCGGCGCTGGGCGCGGGGGCGATGCTCGCCGGGGCCGAAGCATTGCTTCCCCTGGTGGGCGCCGTCTTTGTAATAAATACGCTCTCCGTTATTGTCCAAGTCGGCGCGGTTCGCTGGCTAGGCTGGCTGATAAAATTCCCCAGACAAAAGGTCACCGAGCCCTTCCGCCCTTTTCTCATCACCCCCCTGCATCATCATTTTCAATGGCTGAATTGGCCGGAAAAGAAGATCCTAAGGCTCTTTTGGCTTACCGGCGTAATTTTCGGCGCTTTGGGCCTATTAAGTCTGGTGTCCGGTCTGGCATGGCTGATCGGCCTGCTGCTGCTGCCGGCGCCCCTGGCGCTGGCGGCGCTGCAAAAGCTTTTGCGCGGCTCCTATTTTATCGGCATCGTGCCGATCGGGGAGGGCCCCGCCCGGCTGGCGCTTTTCCAGGGACTGCCGGCGGAAATCTTCGGGCTGAAACTTTATCGGCTGATGCGCCAGACCTCGCTCAGCGAATCAACCTTGGCGCCCGGCACGGCCGAAGGACTGCTGTGGAGAACGATGAGCGAGATAGAAGCGCGGGTAGCGTTCGGCGCGCTCTTCCTGCAGCAGCACCTCACCGAAGAGGCCTTGGCGGAATGGGAAGAAATCCCCACCCGCAACCTGCTCTTGCGGGAAAGCGTCGTGATGCAGTTGGCGCGCCTCTACTATTCCCGGGACCGGCTGTGGGAGGCCATCCGGCTGTGGGAGGCGCTGCCCAGAACCAGCATGACCTCCATGCCAAATTTGCAGGAGATAGTGCGCGGCGCGCGGCTGCGATTGGCCGAGCTGGCCTCAAAATCCTATCGCCAATGCATGGCCGTTCTTTCCCGCGCCCGCAAAGGGGAATTTCAGGATATTGCGGAGCTCTCGCGCAGCATCATTTTAAGCCGGCGCTTTAACCAGGACCTGCTGGAATTATTGCTCTCAACTTATCCGAATATTGAGGCCAACGCGCCCCGCCTGTTTCGCTCCGCACAATCTGCAAAGCTGCCGTATCGCCGCGCGGAGAAAAGCTTGAGAGACCGGATTAACGCGCTTGATATTGCGCTCAACTGGTGTGAAAAGGCGCAGGATCAAACCGATTTTGCGCAATCTAGCGCATCGGCTTCACCGGAACAGATTGATGAGCAGTTGCGGGATTGGCTCGGCTTTACCTCCCAGGAACTGCAAAAAGCCGTGGCGAAAAAGATCAAGGCCTATGGAGAGATTACCTTTTTCCAGCCGAGCGCAAAGTCTTCGCGCAATGCCATCGCCAGGTTGAGATTGCGCTGGATACCGGAGGACGCCGGCCCCGCCAAGTTAATCGCCAAATCTTATCGCGAAGGAAGGATTACCTTCTTTTCCGCCTGCTATCGCCGAGAGCGGGCGTTGCTGGAGATGCTTTCGGCCTACGGCTGTCCGGTGCCCAAACCCTATGGCGGGCTATTGAAACAGGACCGGGCGCTCTTGTTGATGGAAGACGGCGGCACGGAGACCCTGGCGGAAAGGCTGGAGCAGTTGGATTTCGGCGGCCGCCAGAATCTGCTGGCCGCGGCCACCGCGGCGCTCGCCGATTTGCATCGCAAGGCCCATCCCCATTTCCAAGAGCTAAAGGCCGAGGCGCGCAAGACGGACAAGGATGTGCTGTCCGCAAAATACCATATGAACGCATTTCGCATTGCCCTGGAGAGAATCATAGGATTGCTCGACGGGTTTGGTAATGAGCATGAATTGGATGACATACTCAGGCACTATCAGCCCGTTGCCCGGCTGCTTTCCAGCCAGCCGGAGACCTTCATTCATTTCGAATTCACTCCCTACCACCTGTTGCTGGATGAAAGCCGCCTGACCATTCTGGATTTTGAACAAGGGACGATAGGCCCGGCGGAATTCGATCTCGCCTGCCTGCTGAATTCGCCCGAAGCGAATCTCTCTGCGGAGGAGGTTTCGGCACTGATGATGGATTATCAGGAAAAGGTGAATACCGCGCTCGATGTGCGCACCTTCGATTACGCCAGCCTGGCAAAGAGCCTAACCTATGCCGGCGCGGCCATTAATTTCTACCAGAAATTCGGCGGCGACTATCATCTGCAGCGCATGGCATGGTATCTGCAGCACGGCCTGGAAGCGCTCGGCCGCCACACCTCCCTGGGGCCGCTGAATCTGCTGCTCAGCCCCTGGTTGAAACGCGCCTGCGACAAAGGCGCTGAGCTGATGGCCTCGCCTCAACCGGAGCCGGAAGCGCCGCCCGCAATCGCGGAAGGGGAATTACTGGAAGGCGCGGAAGCGGAGGAAGAGCAGCGTTGAAGATCGCCGTCGAAGCCCGTTACCTGCTTTCCAAAGAGAAGACCGGTGTGGAAAATTACACCTATTTTCTCCTTTCCGCGCTGGCCCGGGCGGAAGGAGATCATGAACTGCAACTCTATGTGCATCGCCGCCCGCGTCCGGAGGAACTCAAATCCCTGGCGCCATTCTTAGCTTCCTCCAGAGCGCACTTCCATGTCGTGCCGCCGCTGAAACTCTGGCTGAAACTCTGGATGCCGCTGGCGGCGCAATTGCACAGCGCCGATGTAGGTTTCTTCCCGGGCGGCATACTGCCGCGCTATCGGCCTTTCCCCTCGGTGATGGTGGTGTATGACCTGTGTTGGGCCTTTTATCCGGAGTTTTATCCTCCGCGGGAGCTGGAGTTTTATCGCAAAATCTTCCCCCGCTGCCTGGCCGCGGCAAAACGCATCTTTGTGATCTCGGAATCAACCCAACAGGATTTGGCGCGGCTTTACGGGGATGCCGCCGGAAAAACTCGCCTTGTGCCTTGTGGAGTGGATGAGAGTATTGCGCCTGTGCAGAACGCTGCCGCGCAGGTGCGGGAGCGATGGGGCTTGCCGCCGGGATTTATTTTGGCGGCCGGCACGGCCCATCCGCGGAAAAATATCTCCACGCTCTTGCGCGCCTATGCCCTCTTATCTGCGGCATCGCGGCCGCTGCTCGTACTCATCGGCCCTTCCGGCGACACCGTCGCGCCCCTGCACGCCCTGGCCGAGGAACTCGGCATCGCTTCCCAGCTTCGCTGGTTGGGCTACATCGCGAGCGAACAGATGCCGTTGCTCTACAGCGCGGCCGGCGCTTTCGTGATGCCCTCGCTGTATGAAGGCTTCGGAATGCCGGTGCTGGAAGCGATGGCCTGCGGCGCGCCGGTAATATGTTCGAATACCAGCGCATTGCCGGAAGTGGCGGGCGATGCGGCCCTCCTGGTTGATCCTCAAAAGCCGGAGATGATTGCCGAGGCGCTGCAAAGCATCTGCGCCGATGCCAGCCTTGCCGGGGAATTGCGCGCCAAGGGCCTGCTGCGGGCGAAAGCTTTCAGTTGGGAGGCCTCCGCGCAATTGGCCCTGAAGTATCTGCAGGAAGCGGCGCGCTAGCCGCGCCGTTCCCCATGAATTATCCCATATTGTGATCGCGATACAGCTTGAGGTAAGTATCGGCCACTGCGCTCCAGGTGCTTCGCCGCGCCAATTCCAGCCCCGCGGCAACTCGCGCTGCCAGCGCCTCGGTATGATTGCGATCCTGCGTAATCGCCGCGGCCAATTCCGGGGCGCCGCCATAAAAAGCCAACGCGCCGCCGGGGAAGCCGGCCAGATAGTCTCGCTTAAGGGGATTATCGTAAAGCGCATAGACCGGCCGGCCGGCGGCCATCCCTTCCAGCATGGTCAGGTAGCCGGAGGCAAATAACATGGAGGCCTTATTCAGCAATGCCGAAAAATCGGCCACCGCTCCCCGACAGTGCACCGGCAGCCCTTGTTCCCGAGCCCGGGATTCAATGCGCGCGCGCAGGGAGCCTTCCCCGCAGATTTCCAGGGGAAGCGCCAAATCATGCTCATCTCTTAGCCGGCGCAGCGCATCAAGATAGGTCAGTATGCCGGTATCTTGCTCCAGCCGCCCGACAAACAGCGCGCCGGCCTCGCTCGGCAACGGTGTCACGTGTGCCGGCAGATCAACGCCACCGTAGGAGATGGTATCACAGGGCGTGCCATACCAGGCGGGAATAAAATCACCGATGCCAATGCTGCCCCGGGTCAGTTTGGAAACCAGCTTGCGCGCCCGTAGCGCCTGCTTGGGAATGGGATAGCCTTCATAGCCGTGAAAGGTAACAAAAAAAGGCTTGCGGGGATGGAGCACCCTGTAGTCGAGATAGAAGCGCAGCAGCGAGTAGGCGTCATGGACATGAATAAGCTGCGCCTCGTTCGCCAATTGCCAGCGCAACCGCCGAGCTCGCCAAATCTCGCGTTTGGGCAGCCGCCAGACGAACAATTCGCCGACCTTCTCCTGCCGCGCCAGCGAAGGGTCGTGCTGCAAGGTGAGGATGTTTACCTGATGACCCCGCGCGGCCATTTCCTGGCCCAGGCGCAGCACGTGCTTTTCCACTCCGCCCAGACGAGGATAAAAATATGGGGTTACCATGAGCAGCTTCACAAATTCGCTCCCGATGTCAGGAGTTTCATGGGGAAACTCCTTATTTTCGCGCTTTATCGAGCCATCCGACGACATAACCACAGCAATGCGCGGCATCAACCACGGCCAGGGCAAGCGGCGACAAGAGCGCCGCGGGCCAATCCCAACCGCGTTTGCGGGCGCGCAAGATATATTTTCCGGCATAGGCCAGCAGCGTCAGCAGGAAAATGCCAATTAAATGAAAGTCAGCTGCAGGAAGCAGCTTCCATGACAGCAAAATCAGAAGGAACAGCAAGCTGAACCAGAGCGTCAGCAAGAAAGCCTTTTTATAATGGCCGAAGAGCAAGCCGGCCGCGCCGTCCCCGCGCGCATAGCGATAGAACTGATAGAAAAGTTTGCACAGCCGCCCTTGCACCCTCCAAAAGACAATCGCCTCCGGCACGAATTGAAATTTGAAGCCCTGGCGCTTTAGCGCCACATCGAAATCCGTGTCTTCCGAATTGGAATTCGATTCGGGATAGCCTTCGGCCTGCTCCCAGGCCGCTTTCAAAAAAGCGGCTGAGCGGCTGGAAGGCAGGAAGGTCTCCGGATTGACTTCGCAGGCGAGAGGCACCGTGGCCGCGGCAATCGCATGCTCGATCAAGGTTTCTGCTTCCGGCCGGTAATATCCTGAGGCAACTTCGGCATCACCCTTTTCCAGCGGCGCAACGATGCGCTCCAGCCAATCCAGGGCCGGCCGGCAGCCCGCATCGGTTACCGCGATAATGGGCTGGCTGCTGGCCTGAATGCCGGCATTTCTCCCTCGCGACCGGTTGGCCTTCTCCAATGCAATCAAGCGAATAGGCGCGCCCTTCTCGATGTATTCCTGAATGATTTCACAGGAACGATCCCGCGAGCCGCCATCCACAAGAATGATCTCTTGCGGCGGGCGCGTTTGCGCCAGCAGGCTGCCCAGCAACTGCGGCAGCGCCCGCGCTTCATTCAACAGAGTTACTACCACCGCGACGCCCACGCTCATGGTCTTTCACCCGCCGCGAAGACGCGCCGGGCTTCTTCTCCTTTATAAAACAGCAGCAAGGGCGTGTTGCCCAGAAAGATACTGGAAGATTCCGGTCGGCCTTCGCGATAGAGCTTCCAGGAAAGTTCGTCGAACTCACTTTGGGCGCATTGAAAAACCACCCAGTCAACCCCGGCCAGGGCGCGCTGCGGCCAGCCTTGCTTTTGCTCTTGCGGCGGCGGCGGCGTGCTCCATTTTATATCTTGTCTCAGCCCTCCACTGCGCTGATAAGTCTCCAGCAGAGATACGACTCCCTGGGGCGTGATTAGCACGCGCGGCGAAGCTTGTGGAAAAGCGTTGAAATCCTTCAGCGCAGAACCATACACGCCGCCCCAGTAAATGGTCTCGAAGCCGCGCTTTTGCGCGCCCTCCGGGCCGCCGACAAGCGTATTATAATAAGCTTGTTCACAAGGAAAAACCTTCGTTAATTCAAGCGCGGCCGGCAGCATTAAGATCGTTCCCAAAAAGATTGCGAGTCTAATCTGCGGGCGCGTCAGCCCGGGTAATAGACGCGCCTTCTCCAGCCATTGGACGAGCGCTTTATGCAAAAGCGGAAATCCGCCTCCGGCCAGACTCATTAAGAATGGAAATGCGGGCAGAAACAGCCGCACGCCATTATACTTCGGCGCGAAAGGCATGGCGGAGGGAAGCAGATAGCCCCCCGCCGCCAAAAGCAAGAGCCAGATTCCTGCCTTTGCCGGCCGGCGGCGCGCCCCATCACCAATTCCCAGTAGCATGAGCAGAAGAAAGATGGGCGGGGTGGTTATGGCGAGCATCACAAAGGGATAATGCCAGGGGGCATATTGATAGAGCTGGCCCAGGTAATAGACATTGACCGGATAGTGCTGCATGTGAAAATACAGGTATTCTCTCACATGTCCGAAGGTATCATGCCACAGCCAGGGCCAGCCGAGGAGAAAAATTATGGGGGCTATCACAAGAAATGCCGCCGCCGCTTTGGGCAGCATTTTGCGATTGAATACGATTAGCCAAATAGCGAGAATGATTACCAAAAATCCGGCATTCAGTTTTGTCAGGAGCGCCAGGCCTAATAGAATGCCGCTGATGATTGCGAGCTTCCAGGAGTTGCGCTGACTCGCCGCAAAAAAAGCCGCGGCTGTGGCCAGAATCAGCGCGCTGACCGGCACATCCAGGGTGGTAAGATGCGCGTCGCCGGAGAAGCGGGGAAGAAAAATCAAACCGATGGCGGCAAAAAAGGCCGCCTTTCGATCAAAAACTTTGTCGGTAAGCCAGAAAACCAGCCCCACTGCGAGGCCAAAGAAGAGCGCGGTAGGAAAGCGGGGCGCAACCATTCCCCCGAGGAAGCCTCCGAATAGAATAGAGGAGAGGCCGGAAAGCACTTGCACCATCGGCGGCTGCATATCAATGGTGGCGAACCAGGACTGATTGATCTCTGTGGCCGACAGATGTTGAAGGAATGTGCCGTTGAACATCGCGGGAATAAGATCGAGCGTCCACCTCGCCGCGCGGGCGCCGAACCCCGCATAGATCGGTTCGTCATAGGTCACGCCATGATAATTGATGCCCGCGACTATAATCCCGCAGGCCGCCAATCCCAGCAGGCACGCCAGCATTGAAGTTCCCCACCATCGGCGTTTCTGCACTTCCTGTTTTTTTGCCTGCCGCTTTTTACTCATGGGTCTTAATCCGCCGCCAGAAATATCCGAATACACTGCACAACACAGCTAATGCAAACAGGCTGATAAAGAGTCCAGCCTTGAAAACGGCCGGCTGGTAGCTCCATTTAATGCTATGGCGGCCGGGAGTGAGCGGCACTGCGCGAAAAGCATAATCCGCAATCTGCCACTGCGCGGCGCGCCCGTCAATCTCAGCCTGCCAGCCGGCATAAGCGCTGTCGGTCAATACCAGCCAGCTATCCCTGGCAGGATTCGCCTCCACGGTTACCGCGTTAATACCATCAGTAAGGAATTTTACTTCACCCACGGGCCCGGCTTGATTGATGCGCGGTGCTCCCGGCAGCGTATTTAGCAACACCTCATTGCGAAAATCAAAACCGCCCGTCTTGACCAACTCCAGACTCTCTTCATCGCCGACCTGGCGCGCCTTGCCCACCAAAAAGGCCCGGGGCAGGGCCTCGCGGTTGCGGTAAATATTAGTCTCGACAGATTTAACCAATTCCCAGCGCGGCGCTTTCAATTCATCTGTAGTCAGGGCATATTCAATGCCCAACAGGTCAACCAGGGGAGAATCCGGCGAGGGCCAGTTGCCCTGCGCGCTCCACTCCGTGGTGCCGAGCAGTTTCATATAGCGTCCCGGAGTAAGGGAATCATAGCCGTGCGTATCCCGCAGTTGATAGGCGAGCGGCGTATTGGGCGGCATCCATTGCAGCCAGGCCAGCTTTGAAGCGCTATCCACAGGACGATAGGAGACCATTCGTTGATGGCTGCCTTCCGCGCGCAGGAAATCAGTCGCCTGCGTGGGCGGGAAGGCCAGCTTGGCATCGGTCGCGGGATTGAATCCTATGCCGAATAGGAACAGGTCGAAAGCTAAAAATGCGGGTATCAGAAATGCGAATGTGTTCTGCAGGGCGGGGATTCTTTCTCCCGCGGCATGTTTTTGCTTTTTTGCTTTATCCGGCCTGCGCGCTGTCGCCTCCCGCCCCAATAGCCCCACTAATACCAGGGAGATTACAAGCAGCATGACAAAGCGCAGGCCTTGTGCGCGGAAATTATCCAGCAGGGGAGGTTGCTTCCAGAGGGCCGCGGCAAAATCCGAGAAGGCTAACGCCCAGGAAAAAGCCAGCACTGCCGCCAGCGCGGCCACAGTGCCGAAGGCCGGCAGTTCCCATTTTGCCAACGCCGGTTCCTTAGTCAAAAGCCGATTCAGCCCAAAGGCGGCTAACCCGGCCAGCCCGAAGGCCGTCAGGCATAATACCCTCGCCAGGCCGGCGAGCTGCTTTACGCCGGGAACGATATGGAAAAAGAGCCAGAAAAGCGGGCTGCCCAACGCCAGCAACAAAGAAATAACCACCAGCGCCAGCAAAAATCCTATGATCGGTTTGCGCCCCATCCTGAGGGTCAGCCAGGCGAGCAGCAACGTTATGATTCCAACGTAACAGCCGGTTTCAAAAAAATTAATGGATTTATAAATTTGATCGCCCCAGTAAAGGCCTTGCGCCGGATTGCCGAAAAAGTTGGGAATAAGGTAAAGGATCAAATGAGAGATGGGCAAGCGGGCCTGAAGTACATCCTGTAAAAGTTTTGGCGGGCGTGCGCTCAAGGGCGCCAATTCCGCGGTCGGCAGCAGTTGCACCGCCGACAGGGCAATACCCGCGGCCAGCAGGACAAGTGCGCAGCCAATATATCTGGCAAATTCCTGCTTCTTCCCCATGGAACATGTGCGCCAGATTGCATAGAGGCCAAAGGTCAGCACAATGTAAATGGAGAGTTGCAATTGCCCGCCCAGAAATTGCATTGCCAGCGCGGCTCCGGTCAAGGCGCCCCAGCGCCAATCCTTGCGCGCGATGAATTTTTCATAGCAAAGCAAGACCGCCGGCAGCCAGATAATCACCCACTGGCCGAAGGCAGGATATTCCAGCCAGCCGATGCTATAGCCATTGAACATGAAGGCGATGGCCCCGACCAGCGCCGCGAGCGGCAGCAACTTCCATTCGCGCAGCAGCGCATAGGTGAAGAGACCGGCCAAAAAGAGATGCAGCACCGCGCCAAAGGTAAAGGCCAGCGGGAGGGGCAAAATAAGAAAAATCAGATTGAGCGGATAAAAGAGCGCTGACTGAAGATTTGCCAGGAAAGGCTGACCGCAGTAGGAGTAGGGATTCCACAGCGGAATCACGCCGCTCTTGAGCGCATCAACCGCAAACACGCGCCAGGGGTAATATTGCTGGACGGGATCGAGCAGGGGATTCTGCGGCATCATGAAACCGGGCGCAAGGGTTTGAACATTTGCTCTCCAGGGGGACATCAGCAGCAGCATATCGAGCGGCATCATCGAGCGGCCGGTGAAGACCGCCCGGCCGCAAAAAATCAGCGCGAGCAGCAGCAGCACGACCACAGCAATAATATCCCCGCGGCGCGGCTTCAACGCAGGGTCTCCTTTATCGGCAAATCATAGACTCCTTGCCGGCAGTTTTTGCCAATCTCCAGCAAACCCAGCAGGGAGCTGAAGATATCCTTGCCCAGGCGCACTCGGCTGCCCGAGGAGTGCGCCCAGGTTACCGGCACTTCCACAATCTTGTAGCCCAACCTATAGGCCAGATAAAGAATCTCGGCATCGAAGGCCCAGCCGATGATCCGGCTCCGGGAAAAGACCGCTTGCGCCGCCTCCTGCGAGAAGCACTTGAACCCGCAGGTAAAATCCGTCAGCTTCATGCCCAGCATGACATTCGCCAAAACCACAAAGCCTTTCGCCAGATTTCTTCTCAGCCAGGGCTGGGCGCGCGTGATGTCGGCGGCGGGATGTTTGCGCGTCCCGATCACCACTGCCACTCCTGCTTTTAGATAAGGCAGAAATTTCTCGATGGACTCGATGGGAGTGGATAAATCCGAATCGCTGAAAAGCGCATAGTCACCGGTTGCGGCGAGCATCCCCCTGCGCACCGCCGCGCCCTTGCCCAGGTTGCGCGGATTCTGTTCCAACCGCACGGGCACCGGGCTCCGCTTCATCCACTTTCGCGCAATGTCACACGTGCGGTCGGAGCTGCCGTCATCCACCACGATAATCTCGCCGGCATATTGTTGGGAAGCGAGATATTCCGAAATTATTGCCAGCGAAGGCGACAACCTTTGCTCTTCATTATAGGCCGGAATGACAACGGAAAGAAAAGGAGCAGCCATCATCGCTCATTTCACAATAAAGATATTCAGTCCTACCTTCATGGCAATCGCCTGACCCAGTTGCAGCGCCAGCGCGGAAAAGAATCCGATATCGAAGCGCTTGCCCAGGCGGCCTAAACGATCCGCCGCCAGCATCGCCGCCGGCGGCATCAGAAAAAGCCAAATGCGGCCCGTTTCCGCTCTTACCCACCCGGAAACATCCAGCACCAGCAGAGTGATTAACCAGGCCCATGCGAAGCGGCCTCGAATTCCCGCCATTGTCCAAATGACCAAAGGCAGACCGATAAAGCAAACGAACTCTATCGGATTATATAATAACCATTTCCAATAAGTGCGTCCCACTTCTTTCAGAATGATCTGCCGGTGCGCGCCCAGGCCGGCTTTTACCGCCCCGGGAAAGCTAAAGCCGGTTGCCAACCACAGCACCACGAATATCGCCAAAAATAATCCTATCGCCGCGACCAGACCGATTGTAACATTTTTGGCATCAGCCTTTTCGCCGTCCCGCGGCTTCACAAATCTTTCCAACAGCCACCACACGGCAAGGAACAGCCCGATTACCGCGACGGCCAGGCTCATCAGCAGGCCCAGCGCGAAAAAGACGCCCACCAGGGGATTGCCGCGGGTGCGCAATAATTGAAATCCCCAGAGTGTCAGCACGGAAAATAACAGCACGAATTGGTCAATTGAAGGCGCAAAGAGCAGGAACGCGGGCACTACCGTAAATAACAGACACGCGCGTAGGGCCGTAGTGGGTTTATAGAGAGAAGCAGTGAGACCATAAAGGGGAAGCAAGGTGATGCTCCCCGCCAGCGCCAGGATGAGCGCGGACAAAACCGCCGCGAGGGCGTTGGATTTTGTCAGTCGAATCCCCAATTGATCGCTTAAAACCGTAGTAATAAAGCCCATGCCATCCGGATCCACCCGCCGAAAAACCGCCTCCAGGCCCCGCGCCAAACCCGGCCAGCCCTGGACCATATGATCCACCGCCCAGAAAAAAACAATGGGGCCGGGCGGGTGAGTGCGCGCGTGCTGAGGCTGTTTTTGCATAAGGGAAGGATAATCCCGCAGCGCGGCCGGCAAATCGCGGATGCCGATGGCCGTGGAAAAATAAGTGGTAGCAAGCGGGCTGGCGATAATGCCGCCGGTTATCAAGACGGGATGCGTGCGCATCGCCAGCAGTCCGAGGGACATCATCCAGGCAATAATAATCAGGAGGATCAGCCAGACGGCGCGCCCTTTGCGGCCGGTTTTTTCCCAGCGATTCACCCGCGTCAGCCAGCCGGCGGCCGCGATAAAGAGCGCACTTACCACCACCATCGGGATATAACTGCCGCCGGGTTCCACATTCGCCGGCCAGGTCCATTCGCCGGGAATACCGATCGGCTTGCTTAAGACAATCCAAATAATCATCGCCACCGCGCCCGCGCCGGAAAGCGCGATCAGGCCGAAGATGCCGCGCTCTTCCCATAAACGGGCTGGTTGAGTCTGGGTGCGCTTTTTATCGAATTTCTTGTCTGCCATTTTAGGTATTCTGTGAAACAAATGCGTCAGTAATCGCTTATGGTCCTCGCGCTCAACGTTGAACGCTCAACGTTCAACGGATTTCGTAAATGGCGATCGTCTTTTCACGCCAAACCTCTTTAATGGGCAGCCCGTCCAGGTCCACGCCGCGGCGCGCGAACAGCTCAACAAAACTTTGCTCTTCCGGCCCAAGAATAATGTAACGAATTCTCTCGGTCCTTAGCAAATTTATCCGCTCAGTATTCGCCATGCGGCCGGACAGAAAATTCGCCAGGAGCTTTAGCTTGCCGCCATAATTCAACGTCTCCGCCCAATGGCTCACATAGGTCTTTGCGCCCGTGCGGGAGGGAATATATTCACCCAGCATCGGACTGCTCATGATAGCATCTTCCGGTGAGACGTGCTTATCCAGCCAGTCCAGGGCCTTCACTTCATCATTCTGCAAATAATGTTTTTCATCGCTGAACGATTCCAGGGCATGAATTCTGCCATTCAAAAAGAAAGCATTCGACGGAAAACAGAGCAGCAGCAAGGCCGCGGCAAGGGCCGTTGGCTGCCAGCCTTGCCTCTTTTCATAGAGCCTTTGACTTATGCACAGCGCCGCCAGCAGGCAGACGGGAATCTGCATCCCCTCCGCCATTTTGCGCTGGAAGGGAAAAGGCAGATAGGCACAGGCGAGGGTGGCGGCAAACCACACTACGGGCAGCACAAAATCAAATTGCTTCTTCGACTGCTTCAGCGCGATCCATATTCCGGGAACGGCAAGCAGCAATGGCAGGCCCAGTGCCAGCAGATATTGGACAAGCGGGGGGGAAAGGGTCGCCACCTCCGCCTTCAATCGAAAAACCGGCAGGTCGCGGTAAAGGTAAAGCTGGTAAAGCACGGGGGGCAGCATCATAACGCCGATAATCACGGCGAAGGCCAGCTCGCGCCAGGGAATGCGGCGCTGCATAAGGCCCCGGCCGGCCAGAAAAAGCAGGATCGTCAGGGCCACCGGGATACTGTCATAGGTGTGGATATTTCCCAGGAACATGGCCGCCGCTCCCGCCAACAGCGCCCACCCAACACTGCGGCGCTCCAGCGCGATCAGCAATAAAAGCCAAACCGCAACCAGCAGCAAGGCGGCCGCGCAAAAAAGCGGATTGAGCAGCAGCGACATAAAGGTGATAAGCTCCGGCATGATAACGCCCGGACCGAAATCGGGCGGATGCGGCTGATTGCCGGTAGGATTGAATAAGGCAAAATAGAGCCATCCGAGGCCGGAAGAGAAAGCGATGAAGAGCAGAAAGAACCGCCGCGCCCACACGCTTTCCAAAAAGCGCGCGGCCAACAGATAAAGCGCCAGCAACAATAGGATCCCGCTGATGATGCGCGCAAGATGATAGGTGAGAATCAACGACAGTCCCGAAAGGCGGGAAACTATCCCCATCTTCAAAAAGAGCACATGAAAAAACCAGGGCCGCTGCGGCTCTGTGGTAAATTGGTCGGTAAAGATAAATTTGCCGTCGTGCGCCTGGCGCATATAGGCGAGATAAACATTCTGGTCCGGCGTATTATAGAGCGAGCCGCCGTATTGGTAGCCCGGTGGAGTAATAAACCAGCCGAAAAAATAGGGCAGACAGGTCAAGGCCATAATCAGCACGGCGATGGCCAGCGGCCAGCGCCATTCACCCTTTGCTAATCTCAACAGCGAAGGCTTCTCAGTCATTCTTCCAACCTGAATAAATCTTCTCTGCAGGATTCAGATACAGCCAGTCCGGCGGAGCATTCTCGCGCCCTCCGCCCAACCATTCCATCAGGTTGTGACCGCCATACGTTTCTTTATTTGTGTAGTGCAAATCCAGGGCTTCCATAAAACTCTTAGCCTGCGCGTTTTCCAAGCGCAAGGGATCCGCATATTGCATATCGGAAATGACAAATGATTCGGGTTTTGCTTTTTCCAGCGCCGCTACATTCCAACCTGTTACGATAACTTTATAAAAAGGCGCGTCTCTTTGCCACTTCTCGAAGGCAACGTGACTGAGCGCGCCTCCGTTGTAGGGAGAGACTGGCGGAATCTGAAACCAAGGCGTTTCGGTTACACCAATACGAACGGTATGGCTTCCACTAAAGGCTTTAAGAAGCGCCCGGTCACGCGCATCCGGATAAATAAATAACAAAAGCTGAGAAAGTGAATACAAGAGCGTCAGCGCCAGCATGACGCCTAATCCCGCCAAAACAGGTTTTCTGAATTTCATGTTACTGGAAAATAATCGCCCCAACAGCCAAGCGGCAAAAAGGCAGAGGAACGGAACCAGCGGCACCAGATAGCGAATAAATCGCTCTGAGGCAAATCCGATCATGACGAAAAAGAAAATGCACCAACAGGCAAAAAGCAGGAAGCCCTTGCGCGCAATCGAATCCCTCCCGCTTACGACGGAATCCCTCCCGCTGGCTTTGGAGCCTGCGGGAGGTTTATATAAGATCGCAAGCGCCATGCCCGCCAGCGACAGCAGATAGAGCGGAATTCCCAGCGCCGCCGGCAGGCCCCGCACGGCATGATAGAGCCAGCCCGAACCGGTATCCACAAAGGCCGCGGTGCGCACCTCCCGCATGTGCTGAGCTTCAAATCTGAATCCCTGCAAAAATTCGGGGCGAATCGCCAAGCCGCCTTCCAAGGTCAGCGCATAAGGGCAGCCGATTAAAAAGAAGAGCGGAAAAACCAGCAGCCCAGCGGCTAAAGGCAGGTGTTCGCGCAAGGCAAATCGGCCTCTCAACAGATGTGCGCCGATAATCAGCACAATTCCTGCGGCAAGCGTGTATTTTGTTGCTGCCGCCAATCCAATCGCCGCGCCCGCCAGCACATACCAGCGCAACCTGCCTTCCGAAATTATATTGAGACAAAAGAGCGCGGCCAAAAGCAGAAAGAAAGTGGCGGGCACATCCACCGTGGCAAAATGCGAATTAACAAGATGCAAAGGCGCAAAGGTCAACAGCAAGGCCGCGCCGATTCCCAGCCCGCGGCCCCCCAGTTTTTTGCCGATCAAATAGATCAACACGATGCTGCCCGCGCCCAAAAGCGCGGTTATCGTCCGTCCGATGAGATGCAAGAAACTCAGATCGGGCAGATATGTGGGCGAGTTCCCTATCTGCGCAAAAACCATATTGCCCGGCGAAAGGCCGATTAAAGCAAATAACTTGGAGACGAATCCAACCAGATATAAATAGAGCGTGCCATAATTAAAAAAATGTGGATTCCAGTCACCCCTGAGCATATATAGTAGGGCCGGCGACAGCACATGGATCTCGTCAGGATGGTAAGAGTAAATGTGCCTCGCAGTGGGAATCCCCCAGGAGATTCCCAGCATCCTGAGCGCGAAGGCGAGCGCGAAGAGGCCGAAAATTTCCCGCCCTCTCTTAGGCTGCGGTTGATTTTTGCTGCGAGTCGGTTTTTTGCTCATTTTTTCTTTCGCGAACAGGCCGCCGAGGTCAGCCAGCCGGCGGATATTGCCAGCGCGGATAAGAATGCAAATAGCCCGACCTTGAAAACGGCCGGCCGATAGGAGAAATCCACCTGATGCTTCCCGGCCGGCAGCGCCACCGCACGGAAGGCATCATTGGCAAGTTCAAGGGCCAGCTCTTTGCCATCGGTTTCTGCATGCCATCCCGGATAAAGGGTATCGGCCAGCACCAGCTTGCCGGCCCCGGGCAAATTCGCATCAATGCGAACCTGATTTATTTCGTCGGCGATGATTGCGGCGCTGCCTATTGAGTCTGCCGGATCAAAGGAACCGGCCGTTATCCAAACCCGCGAGTTGAAAGGCAAGACCTCATAGACCTTCGCTTCCTTATCATAAACCAGCCGCAGATTTTTTCCTTCCAGCGGCGCCTCTGAAACGAGATAGCGCACCCCGAAAAGGTTCAACATATCCCACCGGGCATTGCCGGCCAGCAGCAGATTGCCATTTGCCCGCGGGCTGGGATCACGTCCCTCTAATTTTCCCAATAACGCTCGGTAATTGGCAAGATAGAGAGAATCATAGCCTAAAATATCCCGCAGGGAATAGACCATCGCGGAATTTGGCGGCAGCAATGCTTTAGGAAATAACCGGCGGGTCTCGCCCGGCTCGCTGCGCAATAAGTAAATGGCTTGCGGCATATCCGAGGCCGGCCAGGATTTTTCTAAAGGCGCAGGCGACAACGCCAGGAAGCGCCCCTGGTTGGCATGTTGCTGCAGGAATTGCACCACACCGGGCGTGGGATAGACCTCTGCTTTTGGGCTGAGATGCAGATAGCGAAAGCCAAAGCATAACAGATCGCCTACGACCATCAGCATTACTATTGCGGCCGCAATGAGCCGCATCTTTTTTTGGAATTTCTCCAGCGAGAAGATTAAGACTACGGAAATCAGGCATAAAGCCGCCAGCAGCGTAAAATTAGTCCTGGCGTCGGCGAAGGCTTCATTGACCGAGAGTTCATCCAAGGGGGGCAGCATGGCTTTCGTTAGAAAGGCCATGCTGACGGCAAAGACCGCAGCAATCAGCACGGTTATCAGCAATCTCTTTTTCAGCCAATCCATCGGTCTGGCGGTGAGCGCTTTAGCCAGCCAGTCGGCGCCCATACCGGAAAGAAAGGCGATTGAAGTCAGATAGAGAAGGAGCAATCGGGCCGGGCTGCCGGCGCGGTTCATGCCGGGAATGAAGTGAAATACGGGCCAGTTGACGGGCGTGCCGAAAGCGCATAACAGCCAGATCACTGCGGATATGGCAAAGAAACGCGCCGCGAACCTTTTACAAAAGACCGCCGCCAGTCCGGCCAGCACGAGCGGGATGATGCCGGCATAGGCGCACACTTCGGCATAATTGCCCTTCCCCCAGTAGGTTCCCAAGGCGGGATTGCCAAAGAAGTCGGGAGCCAACAGGCTGGTTAGATTCTGCCAGGGCAAGGCCCAGTCCAAATAGAACTTATAGCCTTCCGGCCCGGGAGTCGCGGTGCGATGGCTAAGTCTGATAAGTTCCATCAAAGGAAGCAATTGCACGCCGGCCAGCAGCAAAGCAAAAGCGCCGGCGCATATGATACCCAGCAGCAGGCGGACAAATTGCCTCAACAGCAAACCGCGCAGCAAAAAATAGCAGGCAAAGAAGAAGCTGCACATCAGGAAAATCTGAGGATGGCCGGCCAGCGCGCTCAGAGCCACCGCCGCCCCGGCCGCGGCGGCAAAATAGAGCTTTCCCCGCCGGTAATATTTTTCCCCGAAGAGCAACGCCAGCGGCAGCCAGATGGCGCTGGCCATGACCGTCGGCAGGTAGATCCAGGTAAGGAAATAGCCGTTTAGCGCGAAAGCCGCCCCGCCGACCGCGGCGCCGAAACGCCCCAGCCGGATTGCCCGCAGAAAAAGATAGGCAAACCAGCCTCCCAGTACCAGGTGCAGAAAGGCGCTGAGGCCGAACGCCCGGCGCGCATCAATCGTCCAGAAAATTATATTCAACGGATAAAACAGGGCCGATTGCGCATTCGCCAAAAAAGGCGCGCCACAAAACTGATAGGGATTCCATAATGGGATGTGACCGGAGTGAAAGGCTTGCGCGGCAAATGCTCGCCAGGGATAATACTGCCCCAGG
>Ga0315288_10001163_pt1 | contig 33927 bp, 27 predicted proteins | sample YL17G11_20_MG_FD_203454 | JGI IMG/M metagenome (GOLD analysis project Ga0315288, IMG submission 203454) | Sediment microbial communities from Yellowstone Lake, YNP, Wyoming, USA - YL17G11_20 | ecosystem: Environmental > Aquatic > Freshwater > Lake > Sediment | place: USA: Wyoming | collected...
CAAGCGCCCTCACTCGCAGACCCACCGTGTAGGGGCGAGGTAATCTCGCCCTTACGGATACCCCGTTTCGTCCCCTCGTAGGGGCATCCTTCCGCGGAAGGACTGTGTCTGCCCTTATGACGGTAATTGTGTAGAGACGCAATATGTTGCGTCTCTACGTTACCCCCTATTTGTTAAGGTGCTAAAGTCCAACTATGCACACGCTGACTATCGGCGCGTAGGGCTCGTTGCCCATGTTGTGGGCCAGGCCCAGCTTCGGGTTCTTTATCTGGCGCTTGTCGGCGCGGCCCTGCAATTGCAGGTACAGCTCATAAACCATCCTGATGCCCGAGGCCCCGATGGGATGTCCGAAGCACTTGAGGCCTCCGTCCGGCTGCACCGGCAGCGGGCCGGTCAGCTCGAAGAAGCCGGCCTCGATGTCTTCCTTGACCTTGCCCCTCTTGCTGAACTGCAGGTCCTCCATGGTAACGGCCTCGGTGATGGAGAAGCAGTCGTGGACCTCGGCCATGCTGATCTCCTTGCGCGGATCCTTGATCCCCGCCTCCTTGTAGGCGGCGATGCCGGCGCGGTAGGCCTCCTCGACATGGGTATAGTCGTAATCCGAGGTCATCCGTCCCGATGTCGGGCTTACCGATATCTGTAATGACTTTATGTAAACAGGGTCCTTGCGGTATTTCTTGGCATCCTCGGCGCGCACGAGCACGCACGCGGCGGCCCCGTCGCTGACGCCGCAGCAGTCGAACAAACCTAATGGCCAGGCGATGATCGGCGCCTGGAGCACCTGGTCAACCGTCAGCTCCCTGCGCAGGTGCGCCTTGGGGTTCAGCGTGCCGTTATGGTGGCTCTTGACGGAGATCTTGGCCAGCATCCTCTTCCCTTCCTCGGGGGAGAAGCCGTATCTGTTGAAGTACCTGGTGGCCATCATGGCGAAGACGCCGGGCATGCTGGACTGGTAGTGTGTTCCGGTGCGGTTCTCCATCCCCGGCAGTCCGCTGCCGCCCTCGTCCTTCAATTTCTCGAAGCCCACCGCCAGCACGACGTCGTGTATGCCGGCGGCTACCGCGTAAGCAGCGTTCCTGATGGCCTCGTGTCCCGAGCCGCAGGCGTTCTCAACGCGTGTCACCGGTATGTACTGCAGCTTGAGCGGCTCGCTTAGGGCGCGGCCGCCGTTGCCGCTGAAGAGCGTTCCGACCCACGCTGCCTGTATATCTTTTGCCGTGATGCCGGCGTCCTTGTAGGCCTCGCTCACGGCATCGACTATCATATCGCCGGGGCCCTTGCCCCAGAGCTCGCCGAATTTGGTGCAGCCCATGCCGACTATGGCAACTCTATCTTTAATGCTTCCTGTCATCTCATCCGTCTCCTTTAAAACCTTACCGGGCGGACTTTCCAGAAGTAGTTGGTCAGTCCCCTGTCGAGCTGCAGCTTCCTGAAGGTGAACTCGCACTTGGTGCCTACTTTGATCTCATCCGGGTTTCTGTCGGTGAGATCAAAGAAGGCCCTGCCGCCGCCCTCGAACTCCACCAGAACGACGGATGCAGGCGGGTCCACCACGGGCGCCAGCTGGTCATGCGTGTAGCTGAACACCGTGGACGTTCTCCCGGAGAAGCAGTAGTCGTCGAAGTCGTCCTGCGACTGGCACTTGGCGCAGATCCTGATGGGTGGGGTGCTCATGGCGCCGTTGTCGTACTGCGGCTGCCCGCACTTGCGGCACTTGACGCCCCACAGTCCGAGGAGTATCTTCCTGTCGCGCCAGGTGGCCGCCATGCGTATGTGCTGTTTATCCGGCCGTCTCGCGGCCTCCAGCGGCACGATATCGCGCCACTTCAGTATGCTTTCGTAGTTATCGTATGATTTCTTGATGAATAGGTGTTTGATCAGTCCGCGGCGCTCGGGGAGCTTGGTGATGGCGTCGGTGACCTTGAGTATCATGCAGTCCACGCCGTTGCCGTAGCCTGCATAAAGTATCACGTCGCCCGGCTTGGCCATCTCCAGACATGCCGAGAGCATCTGCGGGGCCATGGCGCTACCGGTCATGCCCATGTTGAGGAACAGGCCCATCGGGTCCTGCAGCTGCTCCGGCTTGAAGCCGAGCTCTGTCGCCACCTTGCCGTGCCTCCTGGCATCCCCCGGCGGATCGAAGACGGCCTTGGTGATATCTCCCGGCTTCATCCCGGCCTTGGCCAGTAAGGCCTTGATGGCCACGGGAACGAGCTTGGAATAGCCCTCGTCCATGACCATGCGCTCTTCCCAGAATCGTATGAATATATCGTTCTCGCCGCGCCACGTGGCGACGAGATCGTCCGATGTGGAATATGTGCACAGTATCTCCGCGACCACGTCCTTGTTCCCCAGCAGGAACGCGGCGCTGCCGTCGCCCAGCGATTGCTCCGTCATGCCCGCGGGCGCCGCTATGCGGCAGTCGGCCGCGGCTACCAGTATGCTGTTGGCCGATCCGGCCTTGATGGTGTCGTAGGCCATCACCAACGCCGTCGAGCCGCACCTGAGCGATGTGGTGAAATCCGCGGTGCGGATGTCGTCGCGCATGTTCAATGCTAATCTCATCGTCGCGGCGGATTGTTTTTCCTTGTATGGTGCTGTTGTGGTGGCAAAGTAAAGGCCGTCAATCTTTTGCGCGTCGAAGTCCTTTATGCAGTTCATCGACGCCTCGACGGCCATTGTTACGCTGTCCTCGTCGTAATACGCCACCGACCTCTCGCCGGGGATGGCAAAGCCTCCCCAGGCTTTAAGGAATTGCTGTCGGTCTAGCCGGTGCCACGGTATATAGGCACCGAAGGATTTAATACCTATCATTAGCCCTCCTTAAAATTTTTAACTATGTTATAGGCAGACCGTTCTAAGAGTATTATTTTTTGGTGTTTCTGTCAATTGTCGCGAGTGGATTTTTACGTTCAAATTATATTATGTTAAAACAAATGCAGGTCTTTAACTTGGTACGATTATGTTAAGATTCACCATTCGAGTTTTTTGTCCGATAGTCAGCCTCTCAATTGTTATCAACCCCCTATATCCCCCACTCTTGGGGGATTTTTAAAATTGGGGGACACCCCCAGAACCCCGTCAGGAGAGCTTCTCCTGCACCTCTTTTCTGCCGTCATTCCGGCGGAGGCCGGAATCCAGGTATCTCGTAGGGGCACTGCTTGCCGTGCCCATTTTATGTCCCTCTCCCGTGCAGCGGGAGAGGGACAGGGTGAGGGGTTTATATATGCTGCCCACTGCAAAATCTTATGATCTCAGCGAAGTTATTGATACGTTCAAGGTTGTTTGTTTCCATGTTGCCGTCGTAGGTCAGGTTGATCCAGGGCTTGCCGTACATCTCGCTGAGCTTCTCCGACATGGCGGCCACGATACCGCCGGGCATGCAGCCGTGCGGCATTACCGAGATCACGCCGGCGAAGGCGTCGTTCTCCAGCCACTCGATGCCGGTGCCCAGGCTCAATACCGCCTCGCTGCCACACTTGGGCGAGAGATATTTCCCGGAGAAGGACAGCACTTCCTTGGTGGTCGGGTCTTTTATGTCAAGCAGGCCATTGAAGTTCACCGCCACGGAGTGTTCGTCTTTCTCCTGTATCAGCTTCCTGATGTAGCCTTTTATGGTCTTCCCGACCTGCTTCTCCCTGACGCCGTCCTCGATGTGGCGGTGCGTGATGTAGTTCATCCACTCCCCCATCGGCGATACGATGACCTCGAGACCGGCCTTCTCGCACTGCCGCGCCAGGTCGCAGTTGCTGAACCTGTTGCAGCGCAGGAATATCTCTCCGTTGATGCCGACCAGGGGTTTCCGCGGCAGGTCCTTGTCCATTATCGATTTGGCCTCAGCGGTGGCGGCCTGAAGCAGGTCGTTGAATGCTTCATTATGTTCTATGCGCTCGACTATGCGGGCGGTATATCGTTTGAAGAGGGCGTCGGCGGCCCCGGGGGTCTTCTCATATGGGCGCGTGCGCCACAGTAGCCTCTCCAGGTAGTCCATGGTCACGATGCCCTTCAGTGCCAGGCGTTCGAACGCGACGCCCAGGCCCAGGTCGCGGTAGGCGTTGTTCGATACCGTAGTCCTGAATGGTAAGTTAAATCCTAATTCTTTCAATGCCCGCACCTCCTCCACGGCGTACTTGCCGAAGCGGCAGGGCCCGAAGGCGCTGGGCATGAACCCTTCCACGTTGCTCAGGTCGATACCATTCAATTTGGCGTTCTGCATGTAATATATGAAATCGCCCAGGGTCACGCGGTAGGGCAAACATTCAGTTCCTTCGGTGACCTTGTTGCTCAGCTGCAGCGATTGTTCCGTGGTCTCCGGGAGGACGATCGCTTTGACGCCGAAGGCGCGCATGGCCGCGGCCAGCATCTCGGCCTGAGGCGCCATGCGCGGCAGCATGATGGTCTGTCCCCTGTTGTCCATCGTGGGGGCAGAGCGGTAGAGCTCCTTGCCAAAACCGTGAGCGGTCTTGCCGCTCTTCGAGTAGCTGTTTATCGTGTCCACGAAGGCTTCGAGCCTGGTTATCAGCCCGGCCTCGGCGGCGTGCTCGTCGATCTCGAGCTGGCCGAGGGGCTTGCCCCCCATTATGTCCTGGGCCAGCTTGATGATGAAGGAGTTGGGGCCGCAGCCGAAGTTGGTCAGTATCAGCCCGTATAATTGCGGATCGTTCGCGACAATGGAGGCCGCGGAGATGTGCTTGCTCTCGTAGTACCAGTACGGGCGGTCGGAGTAGTCCTTGGGATTAACGGACTTGAGGTCCAGGAAGTCCATGGGTATCGGCACCACGCCCAGGTCGGCCAATTCTTTAGCGATACCAAGGTTGGCGCCGGCATCCTGCGACATGTAAGAACGTGCCATTATCACGACGCCCGTCCGCTTGTTTTTATGTATATCATCGAGTATCCGCTTGCCCGCCTCAGTCAGCGCCACCTCGAACTCGCGCAGCGCCCTGATGCCGGCCAGCGCGGCCTTCTTGCCCCTGGCGCGGCTGAACCCCATCCTTGCGGCGGCATTGGTTAAATTCTTAACGACATCGTCATCGCCCATGCTGAAGTCCAGGGTCGGTATGAGCAGCTTCTGCTCCAGGTTGAGGGCTTCGCCGATGATATAAGGCGAGGCCTGGACCAGCGGACACGAGTATTTCTGGTTCTCGTCGCCGTCCTTGAGCCCCAGGCGTATGGCGCTGGGATAGAGTATATAATCCACATCTTCCAGGCTCGCGGCGTGGCCGTGCAGCAGTTTTATCGGGAAACAGCTGTCCGTGTAGCTCAGCTCGCAGGCCCGTTCCATGATATGTTTGTTCGTCTTGCTGGACAGCACCACCTTCGCATCGAGGTCGTTGAGGAAGCCGATGAGCAGCGGCGCGAAATCGTACGTCGCCAGCGCCCTCGGTATGCCGACGGTCGGGCCGGAGCCCGTGCCCTCCTTGTACTCCTTGAACAGCAGTTTTTCCCGCTCGTCGAACGGCGTCGGCTCCTGCTTGTCCTTCAGCACCGAGCTGTCGTATTTATCGCACCTGCTGCCGTAGAATGTGGCATGCTCGCCCGCTATATCCAGGCGGCTGATGGTGCAGTTGTTCTCGCAGCCTTTACAAATAAAGTTTGAAAGCTTATATTCGCGGTCTATTACCTGCTGAAATCCCTTGAACTTCGACGGGGCGGAGTTCAACTCCTCTTTAGCTAAGAGGGCGGCCCCCATAGCGCCGCTGACCTCCTTATGCTCTAGCACTATTATCGTTTTCCCGGGCAGCGATTGCTTGAAGGCCGATACGACGGCATCGTTGTAAAAAACTGCACCGGTGAGGATGACCTTGTTGCCCAGTTTGCGTCTGCTTACAACCTTTGATAGATAGTTGCCGGCAATGGAGTTCGCCAGGCTGGCACAAATAACCTCCAGTGGGACGCCTGCCTGTTGTGCCGAGGCCACCGCCTGTCCCATAAAGGCGGCGCATCTGGAGCCAAGGCTTATAGTATGAGGTGCCTGGAAGGCAAGTTTAGCGAAATCACCATTTTTAACATTGACTCCGAGCTGTTCTGCAAGCTCGTCGATGAAGCTGCCTGTTCCCGCCGCGCAGGCCTTGTTCATCTGATAATCGACGACTACGCCGTTTTTCTTTATGACTAGCTTGGAATCCTGTCCACCGATCTCTATGATATCCGCGTCCGGCTCTATTTCGGCAGCGGCCCTGGTTTGTGCTGTAATCTCATTCCTGATCAGATCGGCGCCGATGTAACTGCCTACAAGGTATCTTCCCGATCCTGTTATACCTGCGCCGAGAATCTTTGCTTTGTCCCCTACTTCATTCAATAGGTTTTTAAATACATTTTGTATCGCATCGATAGGACGTCCCGCCGTCATAAGGTAGCTCTTGGCCATGACTTTCTTGCCGGTCTCGTCCAGAATTACCGCTTTGGTACTGGTTGAGCCTATATCCACGCCAAGATATCCATTAAAAGGTTTATCGATTTTGGGAGACTTGAAGATATTTTGTTGAGTTACCAGACTCAGCGGAGGCATCTCCCAGTAACATTGCCGGATATCCGCTTTTGGCAGGAGTATTACGCGCGATTGTTTTTTCGCATCTATTGCGAGCAAGGCGGAACCGATGGCCTCGATATGGAAAAAGTTGTTTGGAACAATTACCTCTACTCTATGACCGTTGCGTGCCGAAATCGATTCATTAAGCGATTCGACGATGGCTTTGTTGGCAGCCACGCCGCCAACAAAGTATATCGGTTCACCAAATACACCTTTTGTAAGGGAAATTACACCGCGGGCTATGCTGTCACATAAACCTCTCAGCATCGCTCCCAGCGGAATGCCCTTCTGCTGCAGGTGTATCAGGTCTGTTTTGGCAAATACACTGCATCTGGCTGCTATCCTTGGAGCGCTTTCGCCGATCTTCTGAGCAGCTTTGGCAAAATCCTCAATACTTATTCCGAGACGGTATGCCTGCTGGTCAAGGAACCTGCCGGTACCGGCGGCACATAATGGATTTGATGCTACCTTCCATGGTTTCTTAAGCCCATCTTCGAGACCGATTACCAGCGAGGTCTGACCACCGATCTGGATAATGGTTTTGGCGTCAGGGTGGAAGTTCAGCAGTCCGGCAGATATTGATAGTGAACTGCTGTATACGGACCAGTCCAGATCTTTGGGTATTACGCCCTTGCCGGATCCGGAGACGCCGGCAAGTGTGATGTCTTCCAGCTTGAATTTTGTACTGAGACGGAAAATTAAAGCTGAAACTGCATCTTGAGGGCTGGCTGTTATCTTTTCAATATCAAGCGCAATTATTTCTCTTTGTTCGTTTAAGAGAGCTAATTTAGCGCTTGCTGAGCCGATGTCTACGCCTAAAGAGTATTTCATAGGTTTGTTTTATGTAGCTTGTTCGAACTCTAATTTTAACATATATCTGTACGTAACTGCAAGGTAATATATGTTCAGGGGACACCCCTGAAACCCCGTCAGGAGAGAAATCTCCTGTACCTCTTTGTCAATGTGTGGGGGTGAGATGTTTTCCAAACCCCCTGAATCCCCCGTACTTCGGGGGACTTCAAGAAGAATTAGGGGGCACCCCTAAGACCCTGTCAGAAGAGAAATCTCCTGTACCTCTTTGTCAATGTATGGGTGCGAGCTTTTTTACAACACCTTACCTCTGGAGAACGGGCGAGGCGAGCCTCGCCCCTACATTGGGATTAACGTAGGGGCACTGCTTGCTGTGCCCATTTAAATTCCCTCTCCCCTGCGGAGGGAGAGGGTTAGGGTGAGGGTGCCTAGCCCACCCTACGGATTACAACGGCCAAGGGGAGTCCAGAGGGAACACCCTCTGGCGGGGGAACTGGGGGTGTCCCCCAGCTCTAAAAATCCCCCAAGACTGGGGGATGCAGGGGGTTGACGATGATTTCAACCCTAAGGGCTTGACGGGATATGCACTTTATCAATAGAATTGTAGAGGTTTGTGCTTTGTATTAATTAACTAGGAGTGATGTTTTGGATTTTACATTTACCCCTGAGGAAGAAGCGTTTCGGAAGGAAATTCGCGAGTTTCTAAAGAAGGAACTGCCGCGCAAATATGAGAGGGTAGTGGTTCATGGAGGCGAGAGCGAGGAGGAGTGGGAGTTCACCAAGCAGTTCACGCGCAAGATCGGCGAGAAGGGGTGGATAGGCACACTCTGGCCCAAGAAATACGGCGGGCTTGAGGGCACCGAGATGCAGTACCTCATTTTCAACGAGGAGATGGCATACGCCAGGGCGCCCAGGATGGATCAGGGCGGCAGCGGAATAGTAGGCCCCACGATCCTCGTACATGGCACAGAAGAACAGAAGAACAAGTTCCTGCCCCCTATCGCGCACGGCGAGGTGATGTGGATACAGTGCTTCTCCGAGCCTAACTTCGGTTCCGATTCTGCGGGGATACAGACCAGCGCCGTATTGGATGGCGATCACTATGTGATCAACGGTCAAAAGATATGGATCAGCTTCGGCCTTCATGGCAATTTCTGTTATATGACTACAAGAACGGATCCTACTGCATCGAAACATAAGGGGATCAGTTTCTTTCTTCTCGATATGAAAACCCCGGGCATCGAAGTACGTCCTATTGTAAATATGGTAGGGGCACCAGGCTTTTGCGAGGTTTATTTCGATAACGTGCGTGTCCCCAAGGAGAACATGCTCGGCCCCAAGAACGGCGGCTGGCTGATAATGATGACCATCCTCGGCTTCGAGCGCGGCACGCTGGCGGCCATCGGCGGCTCGGCGCGGCGCGCTCTGGACGACATAGTCGATTTCGTCAAGAACACTAGCTACGGCGGCAAGCCGCTGGCCAAAGACCCCATCATACGGCAGCGGGTGGCGGATATGGCTATCGAGGTCTATGCCTCCCGGCTGCTTGCGTATCGAGTGATATGGATGATCACAAAGGGGATGATTCCTCACTACCAGGCATCTATCGCCAAGGTCTTCGGCGATGAGGTATACTTCAAGCTGGCGAAGACGGCGACGGAGATAATGGGTCTCTACGGCACGCTGGCCTGGCATGCTCCCAAGGCGCCGATGGATGGGTATATGACAGGCAACTATTTGAATAACCTCGGATGCTTATTTGCTGGAGGCACGCCGGAGATACAGCGGAACATCATAGCAACTGTTGGATTAGGCTTACCGAGGGGCTAGTTTATATGAGAGTAATTCCGATGTGGGTATCGGATTAGATTTAACTCTAATTTAAAAATATTGAAGGAGGAGTGTACATGGAGCTAGGACTGAAGGGGAAGAGTATAATCGTTACTGGTGGAGCGTCCAATATCGGACATGGTATCGTTCTGGGCTTTGCTAAAGAAGGCTGCAAGATCATGATCGCCGATCTTGATGAGAAGCAGGCGCAAAAGGTAGCTGCTAAGGCGAAAGCGGCTGGAAGCCCCAAGACAATTGTAATGAAGACGGATGTGACCAAGTTGGATCAGGTACAGGCTATGGTGGATAAGACCGTAGCGGAACTGGGCTCGGTCGATGTCCTCATCAACAACGTGGGCTGGGATATCCAGCAGCTCTTTGTTGATACTACCCCTGAATTCTGGGACAAGATCATTGCAATTAACTATCGCAGCGTATTGAATTGCACCAAGACGGCTTTAGGCCCTATGATGAAGCAGGGCAAGGGCGTCATTCTAAGCACAGGCTCGGACGCCGGGCGCGTCGGCGAATTTAAAGAGGCTGTGTATGGAGGCACCAAGGGCGCTGTGATCGCCTTTACAAAGGCGGTTGCGCGAGAGACCGGCAAGTTTGGCATTCGTCTCAATGTCGTATGTCCGGGTGTGACCATACCTGGAAGTGCAGATGAGTACGGCGAGGACAGCGGCTGGAAGCTGTCCCGCGGCTTCTTCACCGATGAGGTAGTTGCGAAGATCGCCAAGAACTATCCTCTGCGCAGGGTTGGCACATCTGCAGATATCGCCAATGCGATGGTATTCCTGTCATCCGATGCTGCAAGTTTTATCACTGGCCAGACGCTCAGCGTAAGCGGCGGCTATTCCATGATGTAAATTCGAATATCGGGTGTATTTCGTGAGAGGTGCACCCGATTATTTTTCTGAGGTTGATACTTTGAATCTCTGATCAAGCTTCAATAAACGAAAAACGAATAGTATTGAAGAGTTCAAAAAAGTATGATATATTGTAAAATGCTACATATAGATAGCTAAAACTGATGAGTGTGGAGTATAAAGAATGAGAGTATGGTCGAGAGGTTTAGGAAAGCAGTCACTATACGCCGACTGGTTTAAGAGTGACATCAAAGTAGAGGGAAAAATTCTAATAGCAGAGGGTATCGTACGCGATAAAGGGATCATTTGGGACTGCAAATTCTTTTTTGAAAAGGATGATGTCCCCGGGCTTCTGCATATGCTATTTTCCGGACCAGTTGTTAAGCACTTCTTTAAGAACTTTAAGTACATCTTGAGCTTTTTCTACCAGCGAATAATTAAACGGACGGCTGGCAAAGAGAAGCCGAAAAAGGAAGCCGCTCCAGTTGCTGAGGAAACCCCAGCAACTACGGCAGCTAAATAGCAGGTTCGGGTTATTTTTCAAACTAGCGAAAAGGTAGGTATTTAAAATGAGGTTTTGGTCAAAAGGTCTAGGAGATAGGCAGTTAGTTATAGATTTAAGCCGCGGTAACCTGTCAAATGAACCGAACAACGAAGTAGTTATGCGAGGGGTAATAAGTGAGCCCGTTAAATGGAACTATGAAGTAACTCTGTTCGATACTGATGTGCGCGGCATATTGAGGGTAGCACTCACACCTCAGGCGTTGATTTATTTTGCGAAAAATATCGGCGGTTTAGGCCAGTATTTTGCCAGGTTATTCAAGCGTGACTTCGGTGATAAAGAGTATCTGAAGAAGACGACTGAGGAGAAAGAGAAGACCGCGGCTAAGGCGAAGGCAGCCGAGGCTAAGGAAGCCGAGGCGGCGAAGACAAGCTAGATAGTGCCCCGTAAGCTCAGTCGACGGAAATTAATTTTACTGAGGCTATTAGGCGAGCATATTCATTATTGAGTATGCTCGCTTTATTTTTGAGTTGGAGCCTTGGCACAGAGGTACAGGATACTTCCTGTCGGTCCTTCCGCGGAAGGATTAGGGGTGTCCCCTAATCCTATTTACGTTCCCCAAAGTATGGGGGACTAACAGGAGGGTTGGATAATCCATCGCTCCATACGTCGACCTTAAAAAAGAGGTGCAGGATTCCTCCTGCCGGGGCTTAGGGGTGTCCCCTAATTCTATTTACGTTCCCCAAAGTATGGGGGACTAACAGGAGGGTTGGATAATCCATCGCTCCATACGTCGACCTTAAAAAAGAGGTGCAGGATACTTCCTGCCGGGGCTTAGGGGTGTCCCCTATCTTTTTTAAAATTCCCCCAAGACTGGGGGGCAGGGGGTTGACAGTACAAACCGAGGTTCCTTAGCTGGGCTGCCCCCGGCGCAGGCCGACGGCTGCCAGTATCGACATTATGATGACGAAGGCAATGAGTATGCCTATGTCGGTGCCCAGGCCAAACTGGATCTGCCCGGTTTCTTTAAAAATAGCAAGGATATCCTCAGGAAGCATGATCTGGCGCATGCCGTCCACGCCGTATGTGAGAGGCAGGAATTTCCCTATCCACTGAAGGACCTTGTTCATCTTATCCATGTCTAAGATGACGCCGCAGAGGAATATCTGGGGTAAGATGATCAGCGGGATGAACTGTACCATCTGGAACTCGTTCTTGGCGAAGGTGGAGGCGAATATGCCTAGACAGACCGCCATGACGATTATCAGTATCAGGAAGAAAAATATCTGCCACAGGCAGCCGGCTTGGTATCTTATGTCCAGCGCATATATGGTGAACAGAAGGATGATCAGGGTCTGTGTCAGTGCGAAAGCGAAGAAACCGATCATATATCCCAGGACCATGTCCAGGCGGGATACGGGTGAGGCCATCAGGCGCTCCAGTGTTCCCTGCGAACGTTCGCGCAGGAAGCTGATGCCGGTGAGCAGGAAGGTGAAGAATAACGACATTGTTACAATCAGCGCCGGCGCGTATCTGTCAAGCACACCGGTGCTCGAGGGCATGGCGTAGGTGATCAGCGACATGACTACGATAGGCCCTATCACAATGAGCGCGATGGTGCGGCGGTCCCTGATGAGTTGGCGTATTAAGCGGGATGCCATTGCGAAGATGTTATTTACTGACACCGCTTTCCTCCTTTCGCTGGACGAAGTACAGGAAGGCATCCTCGAGCGAGGCTTCGGGGGAGCCGGTGGCCTGCTTGAGCTCGCCGGGGCTGCCCTGGGCGATGACCCTGCCCTCCCTCAGAAAGGCCAGCCTGTCGCAGTGAGCGGCATCGTCCATGGTGTGGCTGGATATGATGATGGTAGCGCCCTTTTCCGTCAGGCTCCTGAAATACTCCCAGAACTTCACGCGTAATGCGGGATCGACGCCCACCGTCGGCTCATCTAGGAAAAGCAGCCGTGGCTTATGTACGATCGCGCAAGCCAGGCTGACGCGCTGCTTCATCCCGCCGCTGAGTTTGCTGATCGAGTCTTTGCGCCGGGGCCACAGGCCGACCATGGTTATAGCTTCTTTGACCAGCTGTTGTCGCTGTGATCTGTTCTTTATGCCATAGATGCGGGCGAAGAAATCGACGTTCTGTCCTATCGATAGCTCTGCATAAAGGGATGGAAGTTGCGGCATGTAGCCGATTTTTCTGGCAATGCGGCGTGAAGGAGGCTGCCCCAGTGTTTGAATTGTGCCTGAACTAGGTTTAAGCAGTCCAACCAGCATGCGGATTAGAGTAGTTTTCCCTGAACCATTCGGCCCGAGGAGCCCGAAGCTGAGGCCCTGTGGTACGACAAGAGAAAGGTTGTCTACAGCTTTGATATTGCGATAGTTGAATGAAGCTTTAGTAACCTTCAAGGCTGGATGAGGACTCTTTGTGTCGATTGTAGACATATATTATAAAACCAGTGTTCAATAACTTGAGTTATGATGCTGTATGGTATCATATTCGCGTAAATATTGAAAGTTCGAGAGTCACACTTGGCAAACGGATGTTGTATCGTTTAATATTATGTACAGTCTTAATACATGAGGTGTTATAGATGATATTCCATTTATCCGTCTATATCGTATGTGCGGTTGTCATAGCAGTTATTTTTGCGCTTTTTGAAATCCAGATCGAGGGCAAGGATGGCTGGGCCGCCAAGCTCCCCTGCTGGCGCAAGGAAAAAGGGCTGATCGTTAAGCTGTCCGGCGGCCGTCCGATAACGGGATATCATATCGTGATGATCACCTTTGTGATAATTATGTTCCATTTCCCGTTTTTATTCGCTAAATGGACGCTGGCGACGGAGCTGTTGATTCTGGGTTTGATGTTCGAGGCCTTCCTGCTGGAGGACTTTTTCTGGTTTGTGTTCAATCCGAATTTCGGGATAAAAAAATTCAAGAAGAGTGAAATATGGTGGCATACGGAGTGGTGGGGTCCTGTTCCCAGCCTCTACTACTACATGGCTGCTACTACGATATTGCTGATAGTGCTCAGCCAGTTGATCGATTGAAAGGAAGTATTATGTTGAAGGTAACAGCGCAGGGTATCACTGAATTGAAAGGCATCCTTGAGCAGATGCAGTGCTCCGGTTGTGGCGATGAGCATGCACATGGCGAATCCTGTTGTGGCGATAAGCAAGCTCCGGTCGAATCGGACTGCGGCAGCCACTGTGGTTGCGGATGCGAAGGACATGCTGATGTTGGTGATGAGTGTGCCATGGGGGAGCTGGCGCTCAGGCTCGTTGTGATGGGAGATCATGGATTTGGCTTGATTCCCGATACTTTCAGGGATGGCGATCAGGTCATAGAGCATGACGGTGCCAAAGTGCTATTGGTGGATCGCGAGATCGCCAAGTCGGTGAATGGATTGACCCTGGATTGTGTGGATGTCCCCGGGGGCGGAGGCCGTGCACTGACGTTCATTCCCGGCAAAGCGTAATATAGAGCCGCCTTTCCTGAGGCGGTCGAGGTGCTGAATGGCTGCATACGGCTATAGCGGCAAGATATTAAGGGTCGATCTATCGTCGGGTAACGTCTCATCTATATCGACGTTGGATTATGCCGATAGGTTTCTCGGCGGCAGGGGCATCGCCGCCAGGATCTATTGGGACGAGGTCTCCCCTGCCACTGGCGCCCTCGAAGCTGGAAATAGATTGCTGTTCATGACCGGGCCGCTCTGCGGCTTCACCGGCCTCTCCGGCTCGCGATGGGTCGTCTGCGGCAAGTCGCCCGCCACCGACCCCGAATCTTTCACCTACTGCAACCTCGGCGGCAGCTGGGGCGCGCACCTCAAGTTCGCCGGATATGATGGAGTTGTCGTTCACGGAGCCTCGAATAAACCTGTATATATCTTAGTCGAAGATGGAAAAGCCTCGATACAAGATGCCTCGCACCTGTGGGGCAAGGGCAATATCGATACGCGCCGCGCTCTGAAGGAAGCTCACGGCGAAGCGGCGCGGGTGGCCTCCATCGGTCAGGCAGGTGAAAATTGCATCCAGTTCTCTATCATCCTCGCCGAGGACGACGCGTCCGGCTCGGGCGGCCTGGCCTCGGTCATGGGATCGAAGAAGCTGAAGGCTATCGTGGTCAAGGGCAAGAGTAGGCCGGTTGCGGCCAATCCGGAGGCTTTAAAACAGGTTTCCCAATACGTCCGCGAGTTGACCAGGGGCATGCCGCTGATCCAGAAAGAGCTGACCCCAGGGCCTAGGATGAAGAAGGTGGCCTGCTACGGCTGCATTCGCGGCTGTATTCGCTCGGAGGCGATGGCTAAGGACGGCACATACCACAAATATATGTGCACGGCTGCCCAGTTCTATCAGGATGCGGCCAGGCATTTCTACGGGCCGTGGAGTCCGGAGGCTATCGAGGTGCCGTTCCAGGCTACGATGATGTGCGATGACTACGGTATCGATACCAACTCGCTGGCGGCGATGATGATGTGGCTCGGGCGCTGCTACGCCAAGGGTATATTGAACAATACGATTACCGGAATGCAGATCATGAAGATCGGCAGCATCGAATTTATTGAAAAGATGATACGGATAATAGCGCTGCGCGAGGGTTTTGGCGATGTCATGGCCAAAGGAACGATCAAGGCCGCCGAATCGCTCGGCGCCAAGGCTAGAGAACAGGTGACACACTATGTATCTAAGGCGGGTCATATGACGCTGTACGACCCGCGAATGTTCCTGGCACACAGCCTGTTCTACGCTATGGAGCCCAGGCAGCCTATCCAGCAGCTTCATGAGATGAGCCTGCCCCTGTACAAATGGCTGGACTGGGCGGATGGTGTCACTACTTCTTACGTGTCTACGGACGTGTTTCGCAAGCTGGCTAAAAAATATTGGGGCTCAGAGCTGGCTGCCGATTTCTCTACGTACGATGGCAAGGCGCTGGCGGCCAAGAAGATTCAGGACCGTCAGTATGCCCGCGAGTGCCTGGTGTTGTGCGATATCCCCCTGAACAATGCGTCGAGCGTGATGTATTCAGACGACCATATCGGCGATCCTACGCTCGATAGCAAGATGCTGGCGGCGGTTGTCGGCGACGAGCCGGATGAGGAAGCTTTGTATCGCACCGGTGAGCGCGTGTTCAACCTGCAGCGCGCGATACTGGCCCGCGAGGGGCACCGCGGCCGCGATGCAGATGTGCTCGAAGAGTCGTTCTACACTCGTCCGCTCAAATTCGTGGGCCTCAATGCCGAGTGCAAGGCACCGGGCAAGGACGGCGAGATCACCTCGCGAAAGGATACAGTGGTCGAGAGGGCTAAATTCGAGGCAATGAAGGATGAGTATTACAAGCTTCGCGGCTGGGATGTGGCTACGGGTTTGCAGACGAAGGCGCAGCTTGAGGGCGTTGGGCTGGGGGATATTGCTGGCGAGATGGAGAAGCGGGGGTTGGTTTAATCCGACTGAATAAATATCACGGTCGCGATGTTTCTTCGTTTGGATTTTCCTCATCTGTGTACCATTTAGCGGGGTTATCTGTTATGTATTGCCGTATTTCGTTCAGTTCATCCTCGTTGCGAATAACACGTTCATAATAATTACGTTGCCATAGTCGCCCTGCAAACGCAGGCCAACCGTTTTGTTTCACCCCGTCGGCATAACGTTTCGTGGTCATGGTTTTAAATCGGTGAACCACATCTGCCAACGATAATGTTGTGTTCCCTGTAGGGGCAGGCCCCCGTGCCTGCCCGTTGTCCGAATCAGGGCGGCCACAGGGGGCCGCCCCTACGATAACGATGATGGCATGGATGTGGTTAGGCATTATGATAAATGCGTCCGTGTCGATTCCTGCATAATGCGACGGGATATCATCCCATACCGCCTGCACCATTTTGCCGGCGTCATTCAATGCTATTTTCCAGTCTACAATTTCGCCAAACAAACATTCTCTAACCTGTGCACATATTGTGATAAAGTACGCACCGGATTGTGAATAATCGTATTCTTTAAGGCGGATGGAACGGCGGTTTTTCATTTGTTGGATTATATGGGATTACATATTTGAGGTCAATTATGTTCAAATATTATGACCTATTTTTGAATATTGACAAAACAGAAAAATCTATGAATAATCAGAAAGCAGCTAATCCTTATAACAGGGCTGAGAATTTTTTATAACAATAAAAAGGAGGAAGCATGAAGGGCCAGAAAAAAGGAAGCATGACTATCCAAGAAAAGCTCGATCTTCAGAAGGGTATTAATCCACCTGCTATATCTGCGACCGCGCAATTTTCCGAGAGAAGAAGGAAGATGATAATCACCGACAGGCATAGAGCTCATCTTACATCTGCTCAAGGCGCAATGTCTGAAAAAGTCAGAAAGCAAATAATCACCGACAGGCATAGGGTTCCTCTCACATCTGCTCAAGGCGCGCTTTCTGAAAGGGTTAGAAAGAACATAGTCCTTATAAAACGATAAAACGCTGATAAACAAAAGGCCCGCCAGGACGGCGGGCCTTTTTTATTAATTATCGATTTGTTTTATTTTTCCAGATAGATATCCCAGATGCAGGCGGGCTCGTCTTTGCTCTTGCGCGGCGGCAGCTTCACCGGAACCCACTTTATCTTGGGATCGAACCAGTCGGCGGAGCGCTGGTTGTAGGGTATGCAGAGGCCTTCGCAGGCTTGCTTGAGCAGTTTCAAATCGTGATGTTTTTCGAAATAGTCCAGCGAGTGGCATTTATTGATCGTGTACCGGCCATGTTCCTTATCAATAAGCTCGCAGTCGATATGGAACAGCCCTCCCAGCGAGGCGCTGGTCTGTGCGTACTTCATCACCGCTTCAACGTCGTTTCCTGTGATGTTGAGCGCTTCACGGGTGCGGCGCACCTCTCCTTTGGTGCCGCCCTCCCAGACCTCGTTGTCGAACTTCCAAGCTTTTTCATCGCCGAACGTTTTTCTCATAAGGGCCAGCCAGATGCCGTCGATGCCGAGGTAGTCTTTGCAGGCGGCCTGATACAATCTTACCAGTGCTTCTTTTGAAAAATCGGTCGGTTTGATGTCGCGCTTGAAGGGGCCGCTGTAGTCTTTAAGGTTAGCCATTTATAATACCTCCTTACATGATTAAATGCGGGGGAAATATCGTCGCTGCTATTGTATTATTATTGAAGCAGGAATGCAAAGGCGGTTGCGGTGCGGTGTTGTATATAAAAAGGTTTTGTGCCAAAATTTAACCCATGAACTACCCCGCCGCAAGCAGCCAGGTGTCGGACTGGATTCCGGCTTTCGCCGGAATGACGGGGAACCGACGGAATGACGGGAGACACGAACTCCCCCTAACCCCCTCTTTATCAAAGAGGGGGAAGCGGCCGAAGCCGCAGGGGGCGTTCAAGTGGTGCAGGGTCTAACGTCATTGCGAGGAGCGCTAGCGACGTGGCAATCTCATCGTCTGTGTGTCATGGCATACTTGGAGATTGCTTCGCTTCGCTCGCAATGACAGAAGAATCGTCGAGGGTGGAGAACACCTTCGGCAGCGTAAAATGTCATCATCCGGCTTGACCGGATGATCCAGGAATGGGCGCAGGCACTGCGCCCCTACATAAAATCCCCCTTTGTGAAAGGGGGACTAAGGGGGATTGGGGGATACAGGGGGTTGACTAAGCTTTTTTCAACACTCTCCTTAGGGATTCAAATGATGGAGTGCAATAGGTGCTAGTCGAATTAAGGGTGCAGGACTTCGGCATCATAGAGGATATGAGCTGGAGCCTTGGTCCCGGCTTGAATGTGATAACAGGCGAGACCGGGGCCGGCAAGTCTCTGGTGGTAGATGCCATCGAAGCGCTCCTGATGGGCAAGCTGGATGAAAGCGCTATCCGTCACGGCGCCGATGAGGCCAGGATCGAAGGGGTATTCTCACTCGATCGTGAGGTCGATTATTCGAGACTCGCAGATATTTTGCGGGACAATGGGATTGAAGCCGACGACACGTTGGCAATTAACTGCGGACTTAAGCGGCAAGGCCGTGGGGTTATAAGGATTAATGGGCAGGCGGTAACCAAGGGTTTACTGCGCCAGATTGGCGACCTGCTTATCGACATACATGGGCAGAGCGAGCATCTGTCGCTGCTTAATACGGAATATCACATCGATGTGCTTGATGCGTATGCCCATACGCTTGATTTACGGAACAGCTTCAGCGATAAGGCAGCCGAGCTGCGCCAGGTAGAGCAGCAGTTGAAGTCGCTTGATGAAGAAATGAAGTCTCAGGTCCAGCGTGAAGAGTTCCTGCGTTTTCAGATCGATGAGATCAAGCAGGCTAAATTGAAAGAAGGTGCGGAGGAGGCATTGGCGCAGGAGCGCACGGTTCTTTCCTCCACCGAAAAACTGAAGGCGTTCTCCGATGAGTCTTACAGGGTTCTCTGTGGCGACGATTCTCAGTCCGGCGGCTCGGCTATGGAGCGTCTGAGCGAGGCCGTCCGCGCGTTGAAAAAATCCGTGGAGGTAGACTCTTCGCTGAAGCCGCAGCTCGATGTGTTAGAGGATATGAGCTATCGGATGGAGGATGCGGCGCGTGATATACGCTCGTATGGCGATGCGCTGGAGCACGATCCCAAACGTCTGGAAGAGGTCGAGCTGCGGCTGGACCTCATCAGCAGGCTGAAGAAGAAATACGGGCAGAATATAAGTGAGGTGCTCGCTTATCTCAGTAAGGCTGAGGAGGAACTCGAAACGATAGCGCACTCGTCCGAGAGGCAGTCCGAGCTTGAAAATCTGCGCTCCTCGATCAGGGATGAGATGGGGCGCCTGGCCCTTAAGATTTCACAGGCACGGTCCAAGGCGGCCAAGAAGCTCATCGCCAAGGTTAAGACGGAGCTTAAAGATTTGAATATGACCCAGGTTACTTTCGATATTGCTATTACCCAGGAGAAGGCTGGCGACGGGATTCCTGGAAACGGCGGCGAATGCTATAAATTCAACGATAAGGGCATCGATTATGTAGAGTTTATGACATCGACCAACCCGGGGGAGCCGGTTCAATCACTTGCCATGATTGCTTCTACAGGAGAGATGTCCCGTTTCACGCTGGCATTAAAAGGGGCTATTTCTGAGGCCGATGACATACCAATAATGATTTTCGATGAGATCGACATCGGCGTCGGCGGCAGGAGCGGCGAGGTGATTGGCCAGAAGCTCTGGCGCTTGGCCAGGAACCGCCAAGTGATATGCATCACCCACCTACCCCAGATAGCGGTCTACGCTGATGCGCATCATGTGGTGCATAAGGAAGTAAATAAAGGCAGAACGGTTAGCGTCATCGAATCGGTCGAGGGTGATGTTCGCCTGAATGAGATCGCTACGATGCTGGCGGGGCCTAAACTCAGCGATAGCTCAGTGAAAAGTGCGAAAGAGCTCATTAAAAGAGCTGGCGAGGGGAAAACGGGGACTTAGCTGGTGCTCCAATGTCATCATACGGCTTGACCGGATGAACCAGGGTAACTAATGTAGGGGCAGGCCTCTGTGCCTGCCCTTTCACAGGCAACCACAGGGGGTTGCCCCTACGTGAACCGCCTGATCGAGTCAGGGAATGACAAGGAAAAGCGGATGCACAGGGGATTGGATGGTGAATTGATACACTACCGATTCGTAATTTGCATTGACAATAAAATATTAAAAACACTAAAATGATAAGGTTGTGAAGTTAAATGTATAAACGAGCAACATTGATAGCTTTAGAGATAGTTTATAGTGAATAGTCCGCTTACTCTTCGCTCTGCATTACTTCGGCGTATTTTGATGCCAGAATTAACTCACTTTAGTTGATGAGGTGTGACAAGTGTTAGTAGTTGTGTGCATAAAACAAGTACCAGACACCACTCAGGTTAAAACCGATCCGGTCACCGGTACCCTTATTCGGGAGGGCGTGCCTTTCATCGTAAACCCTTTCGACACGCATGCGCTGGAGGAAGGCCTCAAGCTCAAGGATAAATACGGGCTTCGTGTGGTGGCAATATCTATGGGACCTCCCAATACCGAATTTACATTGCGGAAGGCTTTATCGCTCGGGGTTGACGACGCTGTCTTATTGAGCGACCGCGTTTTCGGAGGCGCGGATACATTGTCCACCAGCAAGGTTCTGGCTGCGGCCATATCGAAGCTCTCGAAGGAAGATGAGGTTGGTGTAGTGCTCTGCGGCAAGCAGAGCATCGACGGGGATACGGCGCAGGTTGGCCCCGGTATTGCGACGCGGCTGGGTTATTCACAGCTGACGCTGGTCGATCAGATTCAGGATTTTGACCTGAAGGCAAAAAAGGTTAAAGTCAGGCGAAAGCTGGAAGGCAAGCATGAGATTGTGGAAGCCCCGCTGCCGGCGGTTATCGCTGTGGTGCGTGAGATCAATCGGCCCAGATATCCCACTGTGCCGATGAAGCTCATGTCGCAGGATGCACAGGTTAAGTTGTGGAACAATAGCGTGATGCAATTGCCCACGGACCTTATCGGACTGAACGGCTCTCCAACCCAGGTCAGGAAGATCTTCTCTCCGGAGAGGACCAAGGGGGAGATCCTGGGCGATGGCGTTAACGATCCTGAGGGGGCGGCCAGTCTGCTGATAGACGCGCTGGTCAAGAAAGATGTAATTTCCTTATAAATATGAGTTCGGATGTAAAGTGATATGGATGAAAAGAAGAAGAAAATAAAGAAACCGCGTGGTGTAGCCATACTCATCCCCGGCAAGTGCATCGCGTGCGGCGCCCGTTGCCAGACCTCCTGTCCCAAAGACGGCGTGGAGATGAACGACAAGGGCGAGCCGGTTTTTAAGGCGGATTTGTGCATAGGCTGTGCCAAGTGTGTTAAGGTCTGCCCTTCCGGCGCCATAGAGATGTATCTGACGCCCGCAGAGCAGAAGCTGCTTGTGGAATGGGAGGCGCAGAGAGCTGCTGAGCCGGGGGCTCATAAGGCGGAGGAGTCTGATGAAGTTAAGGCCGATGCTCATCCGAGACTGAAAGAATACAGCGGAGTCTGGGTTTTCGTTGAGCAGAGCGATGGCAAGCCAGCCGGGGTTTCCTGGGAGCTATTGGGCGTGGGGGCGGAGCTGGCCAAAAAGCTGGGCGTTGAGCTGTGCGCCATTGTTATCGGTGATAAAGTGGAGCATCTCTGCGAAGAGTCATTCTCTTATGGAGCATCGAAGGCGTACTTGATTGACGACGCGGTTTACCGGCACTATCGTACAGAGTCATATTACAAGGCGGTATGTCATTTAGTGAGAAAGTATAAACCTGAGATTGTGCTGGTGGGCGCGACAGGTTTAGGGAGGGATCTGGCCGGCGCAGTAGCCACCGATCTCTTGACCGGGCTGACGGCGGACTGCACGGGATTAGCCATAGATGATAAGGGGTTCTTGCTGCAGACCCGGCCCGCATTCGGCGGCAACATTATGGCTACAATTATGACGGAAAAAACCAGGCCGCAGATGTCTACGGTGAGGCCTCATGTTATGCCGCTTCCGCATTGTGATACAGCGCGCAGAGGCGAGATAATCAGAGAGCAATCGCCGGTAAAAGAGACCGATATATTAACCAAAGTGCTCGAGATTCTCGAAGACAGCAGGCAGGGAGCGGATGCAATAGATATTTCGGCTGCGGACGTTATCGTTTCCGGCGGACGAGGCATGCTGAACAAGGGGAACTTCCGGATATTACAGGAATTGGCTGACGAGCTCAGCGGCGTTGTCGGCTGTTCCCGTGCTGCGGTGGAAGCTGGATTCATGCCTGTAGAGAGGCAGGTCGGGCAGACAGGCAAGACAGTGCGACCGAAGATATATATCGCTTGCGCTATAAGCGGCGCTATTCAACATCTGGTGGGCATGCAGGATTCGGATGTGATCATAGCGGTTAACCGGGATCATCATGCTCCTATCTTTGAAGTAGCGACGTACGGGATCGTCGGAGACGTGTTCCAGGTGATCCCGGCGATTACCAGCCGCATAAAAGAGGCGCGTAAGCAAAAGGCAGTTTGCTAGGGGATTTATGATTAAGTCTTATCAACCCCCTGTATCCCGAATCCCCCTTAGTCCTTCCGCGGAAGGATTAAGGGAGGATTTGGATTTGGGGGACACCCCCAAATCCCCCGGCAGGAAGAATCCTGCGCCTCTTTTTCGGAGGTTCTCCAGATATGCACAAAGTCCTTGAAAAGGAGTGAATCGTGTCTTCAAACACTGTGATATTTATAGTAGTCTTCGTACTTGCGATGGCGTTCTTCGCCTGGAGCTGCTACAGCCGCTTCAGGCTGGTGGCCCTGGGCACGCCGGATAACCGCTTCAAAGATATCGGGCGGCGGATATGGAACATGATCTACTACCCGTTCTCGCAGCGCTGCACCATATCCAGAAGCTATCGTTTCGGCATCAACCACGCCCTGCTTTTCTGGAGCTTTATGCTGCTGCTTATCGCCAACACGGAGTTCTTGCTGCACGGCCTGGCTCCAAACGCGATCGCTCTGTCGAAGCTTCCCGCCGGTCTCTATCACGCGCTGGCGGCGATTTTCGATGTCGTATCGATCCTTGTATTGATTGCTATTATCGCTGCGGTCGTCAGGCGTCTGGCCTTCCCTCCCAAGTTCATCGAGGCGCGCAGCCGCGACGCCTTTATAATCCTGGGGCTTATTGCTACTCTCATGATCGCCTTCTTCTTTGCCCACGGCGCCGAGATCGCGCAGGGCGAAGAGGCTAAGATTGTCGCAGCCGCATCCTATATGCCGATATCTAATTTCGTCGGCACGACCATACTCGGCGGGCTGTCGACTGACGCAGCGGGTACTGTCGCTGACGTATTCTGGTGGATTCATGCCTTAGTGCTGCTTTCATTCTTAAACTATCTGCCCTACAGCAAGCACATGCATATTCTTACCTCCATACCCAACTGCTTCTTCAGGAGCCTTGAGAAGGTAAATACTCAGCCGCGCGAGGAGTTCAAGAAAGGCAATGTCTATGGCGCTGAGCGCGTTGATCAATTCACATGGAAGGATCTGTTCGATTCGTATTCCTGCACCGAATGCGGCCGCTGCTCCGATAACTGCCCCGCTGCATCTACCGGCAAGCCGCTGCAGCCACGATTGTTGATCCACGATCTCAAGCTGAATCTATTAAAGAACGGACCGCTTCTGGCCAAGAACAAGCCGCCGGTACTGCCGCTCATCGGCGATAGTCATGGCGGCAGTATCTCCGAAGAAGTGCTATGGGAATGTACCACATGCGGTGCCTGCATGGAGGTGTGCCCTGTATTTATTGAGCACATACCGAAGATTGTAAATATGCGGCGGCACCTGGTGGAGATGAAATCCAAATTCCCTCATGAACTGCACAATTTCTTCGAGAATATCGAAGGGCGCAGCAACCCGTGGGGCATAGCGCCGGAGAAGCGGGCATCATGGATTCACGAGGCCGGGGCGAACCTCTTCGAGGCTGGGAAAACCGAGTACCTGTTCTATGTAGGATGCGCCGGTGCCCTCGATTCCCGCAGCAAGCAGGTGACGCTGGCTACAACGAAGGTTCTCAATGCGGCTGGGGTGTCATGGGGTGTCCTGGGCAAGGATGAGCTGTGCTGCGGCGACAGCCTGCGCCGCCTGGGCAATGAGTTCGTTTTTGAGGATATGGCCAAGAAGAATGTCAAGTTATTTAAAGATAAGGGGATCAAGAAAATCATCACGCAATGCCCTCATTGCTTCAGCACATTGAAGAACGATTATCGCCAGTACGGTATCGATATTGAGGTTTTGCATCATACGGAGTTCATCAACAGACTGATAGAGCAAGGCAAGCTCAAGCTGAATGGCAGTGCTGATCTGGGCAAAGTCGTTTTCCACGATTCATGTTATCTGGGACGCTACAACTCGATCTACGATCAGCCGCGAAAGGCCGTGGCTTCTGCGACGGGCCAGGCACCTATCGAGATGGATAAGAAGAGGGAGCGGGCCTTCTGCTGCGGCGGCGGCGGCGGACGTATGTGGCTGGAGGAAAACGTTGGAGAAAGAATATACGTCGCTCGTACTGAGCAGGCTCTGAAACAGGAACCCAATACGATTTGCACCTGCTGTCCCTATTGTATGACAATGTTCGAGGATGGGCTCAAGGATAAGGGCGCTGCGGATAAGGTGCGCGTGCTGGACTTGTCCGAGATCGTCGTAGCCGCTTTGAAGTAGGATCGCAAGTAGCATAGTTTGTATTGCCCGTTTCGTTCAAGAGGGATTGCCGAAGAAGTAGTGTCCTTCCGCGGAATCCTTCCATTGAATTTTTCACATGGAAGGACCAAGATTGGGGGTCAGGGGGTTGACCTAGACTTTTTCCACATTCTCCAAAAATGATACAATATAGGTTGTGATCGAAATAATATCGGAGTTGCATAGGCAGCTTCGATAGATTGAGAGGGTTATATGAAGGAGAAGGTAGAGGCCGCTTTAAAGAAGATAAGGCCGTCGCTGCAGGCTGATGGCGGCGACGTTGAACTGGTCGATGTAAAGAACGGTGTCGTAAGAGTGCGGCTCAAGGGCGCATGCAACGGATGCCCGATGGCCACTATGACACTGCAGAAGGGCATTGCCAAGGTGATAAAGGAAGCGGTGCCTGAGGTTAAAGAGGTGATAGCCGTATAGTAGCGCTGGGGTAAGTCTTTGTTTGCGTAATCGACTCGTATAATGTAAAATAGTAATATGGAAATGTTTCATAGGGGGAGTGGGAGTGAATCCCGCCCCCCTTTTTTATAGGTTTTCCTCAGGTTCTACATCATGGGCGGACTCGTGAAATGTAAGTAAATATGTTAAAATATAATGTTAGAATGTGAAAAAAGTAACAATTGCTTTGGGACGAGTGTGGTGGGGGTAAGGTTCGGAGCGCGAAACAGGAGGGAACGACGAGAATATCAATATTACGTTGACAGTGATGTCGTCGAAATAACTTATGAAAGTAAATGTAGAGCAGATTATGAAAGGGGGCAAAGTTGGCTAAACCAAAGGTAGCTTTTTACTGGTGTGCTTCCTGTGGCGGTTGTGAAGAGACCGTCGTTGATTTAAATGAAAATCTTTTAAAGGTGGCTGATGCCGTAGATATCGTGTTATGGCCTGTCGCGTTGGACTTCAAGAAAAAAGATATCGAGGCCATGAAGGACAAAGAGATCGCGGTCAGCTTTATCAACGGGGCCGTAAGAATGGATGAACACGAGGAGTGGGTAAAGCTCCTCAGGAAGAAATCGGGCCTCGTTGTCGCCTTCGGGGCGTGCGCTTGCTTCGGCGGTATACCGGGGCTGGCTAATTTCTGGGATAAACAGACGATATTCGATCGGCACTTTAAAGAGGTGCCGTCGGTGGATAATCCCAAGGGCGTGACTCCTCAAACGAAGTGTAAAGTCGATGGCAACGAGCTTCATCTGCCGGAGTTTTACGATACGGTCAAAACACTGGGCCAGACCATCGATGTGGATTATTACCTCCCCGGCTGTCCTCCTCCACCTGATCTAGTGCTGGGCGCGGTGATGGCTATTCTGGAGGGGAAACTGCCGAAGAAAGGCAGCGTGCTGGCGCCCGATAAGGCGTTGTGCGATACATGCCCGCGCCGGGACTCCAAGCCGGAGAAGCTGTCGATAAAAGAGATGAAGCGGCCGTGGCAGATCAAGATGGATCCTACGAAGTGTTTCCTGCCACAGGGCATATTCTGCGTAGGCCCGGCCACCCGGTCGGGATGCGGCGAAACTTGCATCAATGCCAACCAGCCTTGCCGCGGTTGCATGGGCCCGATGAGCGGCGTCGCTGATCAAGGGGCCAAGTCGCTTTCCATGATCGCCTCCATCTTAGGTATCGATGAAGAGGAAAATATGTCCGATGCGGATGTCGCGAAATTGATCGACGGGATTGCCGACCCCGCGGGAACGGTTTATAGATTTAGCCTGCCTTCCTCCCTGTTGGGAAGAAAGCGGATGTAAGGCTTAGGAGGATAGAGAGTACATGGAGAGAATAACGATAGATCCGATTACCAGGCTGGAGGGCCATGGCAAGATAGAGATATTCCTCGATGACAGCGGCAACGTGAAGAATGCATACCTCCAGGTGCCGGAGCTTCGAGGCTTTGAAAAGTTCTGCGAAGGAAGGGCGGCGGAGGATGTGCCCAGAATCACCACGATGATCTGCGGCGTGTGCCCTACCGCTCACCATATGGCAGGGACGAAGGCGCTGGATGACCTGTTCAAGGTTGAGCCGACGCCTACCGCCAAGAAGATACGCGAGCTGATGTACAGCGCGTTCTTTTGTGAGGATCATATCCTGCACTTCGTCTTCCTGGGCGGTCCCGACTTTGTGGTCGGCCCGCAGGCGCCTGCCGCCGAGAGGAACATCCTCGGCGTTATAGGCAAGGTGGGCTTGGAGACCGCGGGGAAGGTTATCGAGTGCAGAAAGAAGATGCGCAATGTGATGCGGATCATCGGCGGTAAGCCGATCCAGCCTACCTGCGGATTGCCCGGCGGCGTATCGAAGGGGCTGACCGAGGACGAGCGCAAGCAGTGCGTCGAGGCCGGCGAATACGGCGTGGCTTTCTGCCAGGCCCTGCTGAAGATATTCGAGGACGTCGTACTGAAGAATAAAGATTTTGTCGATCTGATTCTGGGTGACGTATATAAGCTTAAGACCTATTACATGGGCATGGTGGATAAGAACAACAAGGTCAACTTCTACGACGGCCTTATCCGCGTAGTAGACCCCAACGGCAAAGAGTACATCAAGTTCAAGCACCAGGATTATCTGAAGGTCATCAGGGAGCATGTTGAGCCCTGGACTTATATGAAGTTCTGCTATCTGAAGGATAAGGGTTGGAAGGGCTTTGTCGACGGTATGGACAGCGGCGTTTACAGGGTAGCTCCGCTGGCAAGGCTGAACGCCTCTGACGGCATGGCGACGCCGCTGGCGCAGGAGGCATACAATAAATTCTACTCAACCCTCGGCGGCAAGCCGGTGCACAACACGCTGGCATATCACTGGGCGCGTCTTATAGAAGCCCTTTATGCAGCCGAGCGCGTGCTGGAGCTGGCGAGCGACAAGTCGATCACGTCCCCCGATATCGTCAATCTGCCTACCAAGACCCCGGAGGACGGCGTCGGCATAGTCGAAGCGCCGCGAGGAACCTTGATCCATCACTACACCACCGACAAGAAGGGTATCATCACCAAGTGCAACCTGATCGTGGCTACCTCGAACAACTCTGCGGCGATCAATATGACTGTGGAGAGCGCGGCCAAGGCGCTCATCAAGAACGGTAACGTTCCCGAAGGTATCCTTAACATGATAGAGATGGGATTCCGCGCCTACGACCCGTGCCACGGCTGCGCCAACCATTCGCTGCCGGGCAGGACGGCGCTGGAATTGAACGTGTACGATAAAGACGGAAATCTGATGAGGAGCATGCGCCAGGGCTAAGGCGCGCAGAGTACCTCTTTTTGAAGAAAGGAATGAAATGGGTAAGAAAGACACTATCGAAACGGTAATTTGTAAAGAAGGCGCTAAGATATATCTTCCTCCGTGTCAGATCAAGTGTCCCGTCGGAGAGGATATTCAGCGCACGAATGCCATGCTTTCTCTGCTCTCCACGAACAAGGACGAGGCCGCGAAGCAGGTTATGAATATAGGCGACCAGATATACGACAAGAATCCCTTGTTCCCTATCTGCGGCTATGTCTGCGGTCTGTGCGAGAAGGAGTGCAATTATAAAGATAAAACCGGGGCCATCAGACGCAAGATGCTTAAGCGTTTCATAAGCGATTACTATGTGCCCTATCTCGATAAGAAGCCCGCATTGCCGGCTCCGACCAAGGACAAGGTCGCTATCGTCGGGAGCGGACCGGCCGGCATGATGGCCGCTTACGAGCTGTGCAAGAAGGGCTATAAGGTTACCATCTTCGAGAAGGACAAGGTGCTTGGCGGTGCCTTAAGATGTATCCCCAAGTACCGTCTCCCGGTTAAGGTGCTTGATGGTACATTGAAGAACCTTGTGAGGATATCCCATGCCGAGGTGAAGTACAATTGGTCTCTAGGAGACAGCGGTAAGATTTACAGTGGCAATACAATAGATAGTCTCAAAAAAGAAGGATTTAAGACAGTGTTTGTTGCCACAGGGACCCCTGTTGCCAGGCCACTTACAATTGAAGGGCGAATGGTAACGGGTGAAAATTACGTAGAGGGAGTGATGTTTGGTCTGCCGCTGTTATATGATGCTGGCCAAAATAAGGTGCCTAGGGATATTTTCCAGGGTAAGAAAGTACTGGTTATAGGGGGTGGCAACGTTGCATTTGATGCTGCCAGACTAGCTCGCAGGATTGGTGGTGAGGTTACACTGGTATGTCTGGAGTGCGAGGATAAGAGCAGTAGAGATGGTATCCCTGCCGATGTTGATGAAATAGAGGGTGCTACTGAGGAGGGGATAAAGATAATATACGGCAGAGGCGTCAGCGATATCATCAGCGAAAATGGAAAGTTTAAGAAGGTCAAGTGCCCGAGATGTATCTCTGTATTTAACGATAAGGGATTCAATCCCAGGTTCGATTTCAAGGACTCGATAGATGTTACAGCTGATATATTATTAATAACGATAGGTCAAGGTCCAGAAAGGGCCATTTTCCAGAATGAGGGCCTTTATAACGATCAGGGCCGGCTCGATGTTGATCCGGTCACGCTCATGAGCAACAAGAAACCCGGCATCTTCATCGGTGGCGATGCGAGACGCATAGGATACGCTGCTGATGCAATGCTGGAAGGGATCGTGGCTGCCGAATCTATTGACCGCTTCATAAAAGGTACCGACATGAAGGCCGATAGGCAGAAGGAGTACCAGAAGGCGGAGGCCGCAAGATTAGAGAACTATAAGCCGCAGCCTCAGCTCGTGTGGAAAGAGGCCGACAAGAGGCTGAACTTCGAGATGTTCGAGAAGGGGTTTACGCTCAAGCAGGCCATCACAGAGGCGCAGAGGTGTCTCTATTGCGGCCCGTGCCTGAGCTGCAAGGGCTGCGTAACCATGGGTCTGCAGGATGAGATACCTGAGATAAAGGTCAATGAGGAGAAGTGCAGCGGTTGCGCCCTTTGCGTCGCCGTCTGCCGCTACGACGCTCCCAAGCTGGAGAAGCGCGGAAAGTCATTTGTAGCGGTGATCGATCTGGACAGGTGCAAACGCTGCGGATTATGCGTCAGCGTCTGCCCGTCTGATTCGATAACGATGTCGGATAGCATGGGGCAACAAATGGACAAGGCCTTCGCCGAGCTGTCGAAGAAGAAGTAGTGACGGGATCGATAATACGTTGAAGACATTGGTTTTAGGCATAGGGAACCCGATCGTAACCGACGATAGCGTCGGGCTGAAGGTGGCCAGGCTGATCAAGGAACGCAGGCCCGAGCTCGATGTGGTCGAGGCCTGCTCCGGCGCCATGGGTCTTTTCGATTACGTGATCGATCAGGACAGGGTCATATTGATCGACTCCATCAAGACCGAGAACGGCGTGCCCGGCGAAGTGTATCGCATGAGAATCGACGATTTGAACCCGACGCTGAGGCAGCATTCATCGCACGGGCTGGATATCGCCAGCGCGCTGAAGATCGGTGAGGGATTGGGCTACAAGATGCCTGAGGCCGTGAACATTTATGCTATCCAGGTTAAAGATAATATCAGGTTCGGCGAAGAGTGTACTGCAGAGGTAGCGGAGAGGATACCACTCATCGCCCAGCAAATAATTGAGGAGGAAGATTTATGAGCGCTTACGCTCCTAAGATCGTGGTATTTACCTGCAACTGGTGCCAGCGTGGAGGGACCGATTTAAGTGCGATTGCCAAGGAATGCGGAATGCCAGCTGTGAAGATAGTGAAGTCCATGTGCTCCGGAGCGGTGTCTCCTGCGCATATTTTGCGCGCCTTCAAGAGCGGCGCCGATGGGGTATTCGTGGTCGGGTGCCCGCTGGGAGACTGCCATTATATCAGCGGAAATTACAAGGCGCGGCGCCGGGTCAAACTGATGAAGACCGTGCTCTCCCAGCTTGGAATCGAGCCGGAGAGATTGGGCATAGCGCTGTTGGCCGAATCGGAGATCGCAAAGTTCAGGACTGCGCTAGCCAAGTTTGCGGATAACGTCTGCAGCCTGGGTTCGCTCAGCGGCACAAAAGCGGGAGTGAACTAGGACGATACAACGGTTCGCGCAGCAATTTGTCTTCGTGCGCGATCAGGAACAGGCTACGTTTATACGGATTCACCGACCAGCTGGCTAGAGCGGTCGGTGGACTTTTTTTCGGAGTGATGCGAGGGTGATGTGAAGGCAGTCAAGATAAAAGTTAACGGCGTGGTGCAGGGGGTCGGGTTCCGGCCCTTTGTGTACCGCATTGCCCACGAGCATGGCGTCTGCGGCTGGGTGCGGAACACATCCGGCAACGTGGAGATCGAAGTTGAAGGTACTGGACGTGAGGTAGATAAGTTTGTCGCCGCTCTGAAAGCTGAAGCCCCGCCTCTAGCCCGCATCGATCATATCGATGTCGCCTCGTGCTCGCCGCATGGATACGGCAAGTTCGAGATCCGCGAAAGCCTGAGCGAGGAAGGCGGGTATCAGTTGATCTCGCCGGATATAGCCACGTGCGACGATTGCCGGCGGGAGATATTTGATTCGGAAGACCGCCGCTACCGCTATCCGTTTACCAACTGCACCAACTGCGGCCCGCGCTTCACCATCATCGATGATATCCCCTATGATCGCGCTAATACAACCATGCGCAAGTTCCGCATGTGCAAGCTGTGTCAGCGTGAATACGATGATCCGCTGAACCGTCGTTTTCATGCCCAGCCGAACGCCTGTCCCGACTGCGGCCCGCGCCTTTCTTTGGTTGATAATAAAGGCGATCCAGTAGCGTGTGATGATACGCTAGCTGCCTCGGCCCAGCTTCTGCGTGCTGGCAAAATCCTGGCGATCCGCGGCCTCGGCGGTTTTCAATTGGCCTGCGATGCGACGAACGCTAAAGCGGTCAAGCTGCTTCGGAAGCGTAAGCGGCGTCCCAGCAAGCCCTTCGCCCTGATGTTTACCTCGATCGAGGAAATCGAAAAGCATTGCTTGGTGTCGAAGAAAGAGAAGGAGCTGCTGCGTTCGCCTGAAGCTCCGATCGTTTTGCTGAAGTGGAAGCATAAAGAGTCGAATGTTGCGCTGGCCGTAGCAGATAGGTTGAATTACCTGGGGGCCATGCTGCCGTATACTCCCCTGCATCATCTGCTTATGAGCAATGCCGGTGTTCCGCTTGTGATGACCAGCGGCAATATGAGCGAGGAGCCAATAGCTAAGGATAACGATGAGGCGCTGAGGCGGCTGGGAGGCATAGCCGATTATTTCCTGCTGCACGATCGCGATATCTACGCCAGATACGATGACAGTGTATGTATCGTCGAGCGGGAGCCGCAGATAGTCAGACGTGCGCGCGGGTATGCCCCCTACCCTATCAAGCTGGGTTTCTATTCGCTGCCGGTTCTCGCGTGCGGCGCTGAGCTTAAGAATACTTTCTGTTTTACCAAAGGCAGGCACGCGTTCGTCAGCCAGCACATCGGCGATATGGAGAATGCCGAGACGCTGGAGCACTTCGAGAACACAGTCGAGCTGTACAAGCAGCTGTTCCGTATCGAGCCAGAGGCAATAACATACGACATGCATCCCGAGTACTTGGCCACGAAGTACGCGCATCGTGTTGGCAAGGCGTCGGATTTGAGGCTGGTGCCGGTGCAGCACCACCATGCGCATATCGTCAGTTGCATGGCTGATAATGCGGTCGAAGGGCCCGTCATTGGCGTGGCGCTGGACGGCACCGGCTACGGCGCGGACGGCGCGATATGGGGCGGAGAGTTCCTCGTCGCGGAGTTCGGGCGGTTTGACAGAGTAGGACATCTTGAATATGTTCCGTTGCTTGGCGGCGAGGCTGCGATCAAGAAGCCTTACCGCATGGCGCTGGGCTATATCTGGTCTTTGTTGGGGGATGATTTTTCGCTGGATGGTTTGCCTCTGAGCAAGCTTGGTTCGAGTGAACTGAATTTATTGAAGCAGCAATTGAAGCGCGGGCTGAACTGCCCGCTTACCTCCAGCGCGGGCCGCCTGTTCGATGCGGCCTCGGCTATCACCGGAGTGTGCACAGATATCAGCTACGAGGCGCAGGCGGCTATCGAGCTGGAAATGGTCGCTGAAGGGAGCTCAACTAGTCGCGGTGCGAAGTTATATCCTTTCAATATCGCCGAGCAGAACGGCTTGCGGGTGGTCAAGCTGGCGAAGCTGATAGCTGCGATAGCAAAGGATGTCAGAGGCGGCGTCCCGACATCGCGAATATCACTCAAGTTTCACAGGACCATGGCGCAGATGGTGCGCGAGATGTGTTTATCGATATCGAAAGATGCAGGGATTAAGGTCGTGGCGCTGAGCGGCGGGGTGTTCCAGAATCGCCTTCTTATGCGATTGGTTGTCGAGGCACTGGAGGCAGATGGATTCAAGGTGTTAACGCATCGCGATGTCCCCTGCAATGACGGTGGCATCTCGCTGGGGCAGGCGGTTATTGCAAACTTCGTGCTTTCGGGATAGCATAATCGTGGGGATATTAAAGTCCTAATAAGTTATGTAAAGATTATTAGCTATGTGTCTTGCAGTTCCCCTACTGATAAAATCGATTAACGGCAAGGACGCCGATGCGGAGATGGGCGGCGTGTCTCGTCCCGTCAGCCTCTGGCTTACTCCGGAAGCAAAGGTCGGCGACTATGTGCTGGTGCACACCGGCTATGCCATCAGCGTGTTGAACAAAGCGGAGGCCGAGGAGACACTGCGGCTGCTCGTTGAGATTGCCGCTATGGGTGGGGTCGAGGGTTGAAGTTCATCGATGAGTTCCGCCGCTCCGATCTGGCGAAGGGCCTGGTCTCCCGCATCGTTCAGCGCTCCAGGACCAACGTGCGCTTCATGGAGTTTTGCGGGGGCCATACGGTAGCTATATTCAAGTATGGTATCCGCCAGCTGCTGCCCCCTACTATCGAGATGGTGTCCGGCCCCGGCTGTCCCGTGTGTGTTACCTCTAACTCGGATATCGATAAGTGTATCGCATTTTCTCAGTTGCCCGGGGTCATAGTGGCAACCTTCGGCGATATGCTCAAGGTGCCGGGCAGCCGCTCCAGTCTGCAGCGCGCGAAGGCCGAGGGCGCGGATGTGCGCATGGTGTATTCCGCTCTGGATGCGCTGAGCATGGCGCGTGATAACCCTGACAAGTCCGTGGTCTTTCTCGGCATCGGTTTCGAGACTACAGCGCCCACTATCGCCGCTTCCATCCTTCAGGCGCAGGAGCAGAAGATCGTGAACTACCATGTGTTCTCCATGCATAAACTCACACCT